>Ga0194131_10005273_pt1 | contig 18791 bp, 14 predicted proteins | sample TA2KigO120mmetaG_FD_148631 | JGI IMG/M metagenome (GOLD analysis project Ga0194131, IMG submission 148631) | Freshwater microbial communities from Lake Tanganyika, Tanzania - TA2015053 Kigoma Offshore 120m | ecosystem: Environmental > Aquatic > Freshwater > Lake | place: Tanzania: Lake... | reverse complement strand
GTTTCCACACGGGCAGACCGAGCGCCTTGCCCTTGATGTCCCAGAGCGCGAGGTCAATGCCGCTCATCGCGTGCAGGCCGATGCCGCGCCGGCCCGAGTAGATGGTGCGGTGATACATCGTGTGCCACAGCCGCTCCGTCTCGAAGGGGTCTTCGCCGATGAGCAGATGTTTCAGCCCGGTGCTGATGGTGTGGCTGAACGGCCCTTCGATGACGGCCTTGGCCGCGAGGGGCGCGGAGTCCACCTCGCCGATGCCGGTGATGCCGGCGTCGGTGGAGACCTTCACGATGAGCGCATCCTGCCCGCTGTCGCACTGGGCGCGGACAAGCTTTTGGGAGACGTAAATGGCTTCGACGTTGGTGATTTTCATCGGCGCGTGGGACGTGGGGCGTGGTGCGTGAAGAAGGCGATGGTCGTGATTGGAATACTCACGCACCACGAGCTGCGCACCCCGGCTTACTTCTTCGGCTTGATGCCGCGCAGGTGCTCGTCGAACCAGTCTGCGAGCGATGTGATGTCATTGATCTGGTCCGGCCAGCCGTGGGCTTTGCCGGGCTTGGTGATGAGCTTGGCGGTCGCGCCGGCTTTCGCCGCCTTGTCCACGAAACTCTCGGCTTGCTGGATGGGCACGAGCTTGTCGGCGTCGCCGTGGATGATGAGCGTGGGCGGCATCTTTGCGGTAATGAAGTAGATGGGCGAAATCTCCTTCCCGAAAGTCCTGCGGCCTTCTTCCGTGTCGGCGCGCGAGCCGAACGCGTTCTTGAAGTTCTTCAACGTCCCGACGCCGACAGCGTCTTCGCCTGTCTGGCCGTAGTTGAGGAAATCCGTCGGCGGATAGAAGCACGCGACGGCCTGCACTTCGCTCGACACGCGTTCGACAGCGTCTTTCGAGTTCGGGTCGCCGGCGCGTCCCTGCGTGCCCATCGTGAGCGAGAGGTGCCCGCCCGCGCTGCCGCCGGTGATGCCGAGCTTGTCCGGGTCCACGCCCCACTGCTTCGCGTTCGCGCGAACGAACCGCACGGCGCGGTGGATGTCCTGCGTGATTTCCGGGATGACGAACTTCGGCTGCGAGCCATGCACGACGGCAAACACGGTGTAGCCGCGCGCGAGGAAGGGCTGATACATCACGGGGTTGATGCTTTGGTGGGCGGAAAACCATCCGCCGCTGACCATAAAGAGAATGCCGTGGCCGTTGGGTTTGGCGGGTTGGAAGACATCCATCGTGAGCACGACCCCAAGCTTGCGGCCGTAGATGACATCGGGCGCGCGCTTGAAGTCCGCCCCGGCCTGGGCGAACGCGCCGGAAGACGCGGCGAACAGAAGCGCTGCAGCGAGAAGAGTGCGGGAGGTGTGTTTCATGGCGGGTGGCAGAGGAATGTCCATGAAGTTATGCCGGCGCAAGGCAGGAGACGCAAGCTTGCGGCCGTTTCGACCGAGGGATGCCCGGGATAAAAGGCTTCCGCGCTGCGCGTCCATCCGGTTCAATCCCGCGCATGCAAGGCCACTTCGCGCTCGTGCTCCACGGGCACTTGCCGTTCGTGCGGCATCCGGAGCACAACCGCTTCCTCGAGGAGGCCTGGCTGTTCGAGGCGATCACCGAGAGCTACGTGCCGCTCATCCAGGTCATGGACGGCTGGCTGCGCGACGGCATGGACACGCGCCTCACGCTCACACTCACGCCGACGCTGTGCGCGATGTTGATGGACCCGCTGCTGCAGGACCGCTACGCGCGCCACCTCGAGGGGCTCATCGAACTGGCCGAGAAGGAAATCCATCGCACGCACTGGGACCATGCGTTCCGCGAACTCGCGTGGATGTATCACCACCGCTTCACGGGCATCCGCGACACCTACTTTGCCTATGGCCGCAACGTCGTCGGCGCGTTCCGCAAGTTTCAGGAAGCCGGCAAGCTCGAGATCATCACGTGCGCGGCGACGCACGCGCTGTTGCCGCTGCTCGCCGGGCATCCGCCAAGCCTCCGCGCGCAGGTGCTCGTCGCGCGCGATCATTATCACCAGTGCTTCGGGTGCGACCCGCGCGGCATCTGGCTGCCCGAGTGCGCCTACGTGGACGTGGTGGAGCAGGCGTTGCAGGAGGCGAACATCCGGTGGTTCATCACCGACACGCACGGCGTGCTGCACGCCCGGCCGCGGCCGCGCTACGGCGTCTTCGCGCCCCTCTACACGCCGAACGGCATCGCGGCGTTCGGGCGCGACCTCGACTCGGCCCGGCAAGTCTGGAGCCGCAACGAAGGTTATCCCGGGGACGCGCGCTACCGCGATTTCTACCGCGACGTCGGCTTCGACCTCGAATTCGAGTATGTCCGGCCACACCTGCCGAGCCCCGAGCTGCGCGGCTTCACGGGCATCAAGTATCACCGCATCACCGGCTCAACGCCGGACAAGCACATCTACGACCGCAAGGCCGCGCTCGCCGCGGCCGACGAGCACGCGGGCCACTTCCTGCACTCGCGCATCGGGCAGTTCCAGCATCTCGGGAGCTTGATGGACCGCGCCCCGCTCATCGTGTCGCCTTACGACGCGGAACTGTTCGGCCACTGGTGGTATGAAGGGCCCGAGTTCCTTGACTTGTTCATGCGCAAGGCGACGTTCGACCAGCGCGCATTCACGCTGACGACGCCGGGCGAGTTTCTCCACCGGAATCCGGTGCAGCAAATCGCCACGCCCGCCGCGTCAAGCTGGGGCGAGGAAGGCTACTTCAAACTCTGGCTCAACGAGACCAACGAGTGGATTCTGCCGCACCTCGACATCGCGCAGGAGCGCATGACGGACCTCGCGCGGCGCTTTCCACAGGCCGCCGGCGTGACCGGGCGCGCGCTCAAGCAGGCCGCGCGCGAAGTGCTCCTCGCGCAATCGAGCGACTGGCCGTTCATCCTCCGCACCGGCACAAGCCCCGACTACGCGCGCCGCCGGGTGAAGGACCACATCTTGCGCTTCACGCGCCTGCACGAGCAGATCACCTCCGGCCGCGTGGACGAGGAGTATCTCGCCAGGTGCGAATGGGTGGACAACCTCTTTCCCGACGTGAACTGGCGCTATTGGGCGTAGCCGGGCGAACCACGAAGACACGAAGGACACGAAGGACTGCGAGACGAAGCCCGATTGAATCTTGGTGCCTTCGCACAGTCGCGGTAAAAATCAGCCAGCCAGTTAAGTCGTTCTTTGCGTCAACGCCTCTGCCCACTGCTGCTCGGAGATGATTGCGGGTGTTCCGTGTTCTCGGCGTGAAAGAACGCCATCCTCAATCTTGTTTCCGTAGGCCCCCCTCTTCCACGCCGCACTGCCTTCGATACCCACGACCAGGTAGTCGATGAACTGATTCACGGATTTTTGGCTCGGAGCGACACCTCCTCGCGCGAGAACCGCATCCAGACATTTCTTGCGTGAACCAAATGCAAACTTTCCAGTAAACACAAACGACTTGCCCGCAAACACTACTGCCGGCTGCGGACGGTCGAATGGCGATTGGTCACACAGCAAGTTCGCAACGAGTTCTTCCTTGAAGTGCTGAATCGCGTCCGAACTCCTCCAACTCTCAGGGACAACAACATCGTTGAAATCTGTCGTAGAGAATTGTTTGAGCGAATCGGTGTTGCTGTCGAAGTCCTTCGTCAGAAACAAATATTTGCGCCATTGCTCTCGATTCCGTTCATCAGACAAGAGGTCTTCGATTTCCCAACCAGCCGCACCGGCTGACAGATTTGGAGAGAACTGTATGCCAAAGAACCGGAGTATCTTCTTCTGACGGTTTGACGCAGGGATGCGCATTGCCTAAACAAGGGGTATCAAAACAAGTTTCCTTGACCAGTCGCTTTCGGTAATGGGTCACCACCGAGCAGGGCTCGGAATTGCGTTTCGTCCAGCACGGGCACACCAAGCTCCCGAGCTTTGTTCAGTTTGGAACCGGCGCTTTCGCCAGCCAGCACGAAGTGAGTGTTCTTGCTCACGGAGCCGGTGACGTTCCCTCCTGCCTCGCGAATCAGCTGCGATGCCTCATCGCGCGACAGCGTGGGTAGTGTGCCAGTGAGCACGAAGGTCTTGCCTGCCAGCGTGGCTTTCTGACTTCCATCGCCAAACGTGCCCAGCGCAGATTTTTTTTGAGGCGTAATCCGGAGTTCTCGCATTCGTCGCAAGACCCTCTTTCCGTGATCGCTGGCAGCCCAGTCAACGATCGCCCTGGCTGAAACTGGGCCTATCAGTGTTCTGGCTTGCCAAGGTTGTCCGCCAGGGCGTGCGAAACCAGCCTCGATCAGCCGCTCCCCAATCGGATTGCCAAGTTGCTTTGCTCCCTCTTGTCGCTTCTTGCGCGCAACTTGCTCGATTTCAGGCAGCTGCTTCTTTTCTTCCTTCCCCACTTTGCTGTATTCAAACACACGTCTCAAATCACCGAGGTCAGCCGTGTCCCTAAGAAGGCTAGAGGTAGCAAGTGTTGGCAAGTCGGGAAAGAACTCGGCGAGCTCATACGCAGTCTGTTCACCGATTTCTGGGATGGCCAGCGCGTGAATCCAGCGGTGCAGTGGCGCCTGCTTCGTTCGTTCCAGCGCATCGGTGACCTTTGCGGCGTTCTTCTCGCCGAAAATGCGCGGTTCGTCGTCGGTGCCGAGGTTCAACTTGCCGAGCTGTTCGAGCTTGAGGTCGAAGAGGTCGAGCGGCTCCTTCACGAGTCTGCGCTCAACGAGTTTCTCGGCTACGATGCCGCCGAGGGATTCAATGTCGAGCGCCTTGCGGGCCGCAAAGTATTCGATTCGGCGAACGCTCTGGGCAGGACAACCAGCAATGTTATCGCAAACCCAGTCAATATACTCTGCTTCCTGCTTCATCTTATGCCCGCACTTCGGGCAATTCCCCCCGACAAGCTCTTGGTCATTGCTTTGATAGGTGCAGGCACGTTTGTTGCCTTTCTTTTCTTCATTCGTGCAGACCGCATAAACATGAAACCTCGGGTCACGTTTTATCTGTGCGCCGCACGCGGGGCATTTGCCGCCGACGTGCGCGAACAGGTCGAACTCCTTCGCGCCCTGCGGCCGCTTGCCCTTCATCACCTCGGCCACCTCGGGAATCACCATGCCGGCCTTGCGGATGACGACGGTGTCGCCGATGCGGATGTCCTTGCGGCGGACCTCCTCCTCGTTGTGGAGCGTGGCGCGGGAAACGGTCGAGCCTTGCACGAAGACCGGCTCCAACTCGGCCACGGGCGTGAGCACGCCGGTGCGGCCGACTTGGATGGTGATGGCGCGGAGCACCGTCGCCGCCGGCGCGATCCACGGGATGGGTTTGTGGACGATCGCGTAGCCGGGCGAGCGGGTCTTGGCCGGAATGAGTGCCCAGTCCGCGATGCGGTTCACCTTGATCACGACGCCGTCGATTTCGTAAGGCAACTGCCTGCGCAAGTCGCGCGCCTCGTCGTAGTGCGCGACGACGTTCTCCGAGTAAGCGCGCAGCACGTCCTCGATGTCCCGGCACGTCCACCAGCGGCGCTGCGTGGGCAGGCCGAACTTCGCGAGCGCATCGAGAAGCTCGGCGTGCGTCTCAAACTCGATGCCCTCGCACGCGCCGACGGCGTAGAACACGACACTGATCGGACGCGCCGCGACCTCGCGCGGGTCCTTCTGCTTGAGCATCCCGGCGGTGGCGTTGCGCGCGTTGGGGAAGGGCTTCCCGCCCGCGGCCGCGAGCTGCTTGTTGAGCGTGTCGAAGTCGCTCAAGGTGATGAACGCCTCGCCGCGCACTTCGAGCAACGCGGGCGGATTCTCCAAGGCGAGCTCGAGCGGAATCGCCCGCACCGTGCGCAAGTTCGCCGTGATGTCGTCGCCGAACTGCCCGTCGCCGCGCGTCACGCCGAGCGCGAGCTTTCCGTGGAGGTAATGGACGCTGATGGACACGCCGTCCACCTTCGGCTCCATCACGTATGCCACGCGGTCACGGTTGAGCGACTCACGGATGTCGGCGTCGAACTTCCGCAACCGCGGCAGCGTGTTACGGTCCTGCGCGCAACTGCGTTTGAACCAGTCCGGCTCTTCGTCCTTGTCCGGATGCGACGATTCATCGGTCTTCTCAAGCGAGAGCATCGGCACGAGGTGCTTCACGCGCTGGAAGCCCTCGGCCGGTGCGCCGCCGACGCGCTGCGTGGGGGACCCGGGCGTGACGAGCCCGGGGAATTCCTTTTCCAAGTCCTGCAACTCGCGGAACAGAAGGTCGTATTCGCGGTCGCTGACGCGCGGTTGCGCGAGCACGTAGTAGGCGTGGTCGTGCCGGCGAATCTCGTCGGCAATCTCGGCGTGGCGCTTCGCGGCTTCGGCTGCTTTCACGGGCGGGCTCAGCGTATCCCACGGGCGTCAGCGAATCAGCATCAAAGGTCCCGGCGCGTCATCCGGCGTGACAAGCCGGTCGATTCGTGGCTTGATCGGGCTGTCCCGAGAACACGGCCATGCCCGCTCATCTTGCTTCGCGTCTCGCGGTCTGTTCGTGGTCGCTCCACCCGGCGACGCCACAACAACTGCTCCAGGACCTGGAATCCATCGGCATCCCGCGCATCCAGCTTGCGCTCGACCCGTTGCGCTCGAACCCCGACGTGTGGCGCTCCGCGCCGATGCTCCTTGCGCAGCGCGACATCGAGGTCGTCGCCGGAATGTTCGGCACGGTCGGCGAGGATTACTCGACGCCCGAGACCATCAAGCGCACCGGCGGCGTGGTGCCCGATGCGACGTGGGAGCAGAACTGCCGCAACATCCAGCAAGTCGCGCGCATCGCGGGGCAGCTTGCGCTTCCGCTCGTGACCTTCCACGCGGGCTTCCTCCCGCACGAAGAGAGCGACCCCGATTATTCCAAGCTGCTTGACCGGATCTCGCGCATCGCCGAGCTCTTCGGCGAGCAGGGCATTGCGCTGGGATTTGAGACCGGGCAGGAGACCGCGGAAACGCTGCGGGCATTCTTGGAGAAGCTCGACTGCGCGAACGTAGGCGTGAACTTCGACCCGGCGAACATGATCCTCTACGAGAAGGGCGACCCCATCGCCGCGCTGCGCGTGCTCGCGCCGTTCCTGCGCTCGTGCCACCTCAAGGACGCCACCGCCACGAAGGTGCCCGGCACATGGGGCGACGAGGTTGTCGTCGGCACCGGGCAGGTGGACTGGCGGGCGTTCTTCCGCACGCTGGACGAAGTGAAGTTCAAAGGCCACCTCTCCATCGAGCGCGAAGCGGGCACGACTCGCGTGGCTGACATCGTGAACGCGAAGGAGTTTGTGCTTGGGCTGTAGTTGAGAACCGCGGCGTCCATCCCGGCTCATGACAACCGGAAATCCACTCGGCGTCGGCATCGTCGGCCTCGGCTTCATGGCGGCGACGCATATCAAGGCGTGGCGGCAGATTCCCGAGGCGCGCGTCGCGGCGCTGTGCAACCCGAGCGGACGCCATCTCGACGGTGACTTCACCGGCGTCGCCGGCAATGTGGGCGACAACGCGCCGGTGCAGCTGGAGCCGGGCTCATTCAAGGCCTTCCGCGACTTCGACGCGTTGCTTGCGGACCCGTCCATCGCCATCGTGGACATTTGCGCGCCGACCCACGCGCACCCGGCGCTCGCCCTCGCGGCGCTGGGCGCGGGGAAACACGTCCTCTGCGAGAAGCCGCTTGCGCGCACCGCCGCGCTCGCGCGAAACATCGCGGGGGCCGCGGCGGACGCGAAGGGCTTCTTCATGCCGGCGATGTGCCTGCGATTCTGGCCGGGCTGGTCGTGGTTGAAGCAGGCGATTGACGCGGGCACTTACGGGAAAGTTTTCGGCGCGCGATTCCGCCGCGTTGCGGAACCGCCGGGCTGGGGCCACTCGCACTTCGTCGACGGCGCGAAGTCCGGCGGCGCGCTGCTCGACCTGCACATTCACGACGTGGACTTCATTCAGTTCTGCTTCGGCCGGCCGCGCGCGGTCTTCGCGACGGGCTACACCAAGCACACGGGCGCGGTTGACCACGTCGTGGCGCAGTATCTGTTTGCGGACGGGCCGGCCGTCCACGCGGAGGGCGCGTGGTGCATGACGCCGGGATTTGGCTTCAGCATGAGCTACACGGTGAACTTCGAGCGCGCGACGGCGGACTTCGACCTTGCGCGCGGCGCCGACGCGCTGAAGCTCCACGAACCCGGCCAACCCGCGCGCATCGTCAAATGTGACGGTCCCGACGGCTACGTGAACGAACTGCGGCACTTCACGGACGCGATCCTCGCTGGCAAGCCGCCGACGGTCGTGACCGTGCAGGACGCGGTGGAGGCGGTGGAACTGTGCGAGGCCGAGGAGCGATCCGCGCAGGGCGGGCGAGTCGTCGCGATCTGATCGCGGCGAGGCAGGTGTGGGACGTTGCTGGGCAGAAGCGGTGAAAAGGCCTGTTGACACCCCCCCGCGTCTCTGGTGTCATCGCGCTCCCATTTTCTGGGAAATCGCATGTATGCCGTCCTCGTAACCGGAAGCAAACAGTATCAAGTGACCCCGGGCGACAAGCTCGAGATCGAGCGTCTCGACACGCCCGCGGGGCAGCCAGTCACCTTCGACCGCGTGCTGCTCGTCAACAACGACGGCCAGCTCAGGATCGGCACGCCGACCGTTCCCAATGCGACCGTCACAGCCGAAGTCCTCGAGCACAAGCGCGGCAAAAAGGTGATCATCTTCAAGATGAAACGGCGCAAGGGCTACCACAAGACGCAGGGCCACCGGCAGGAACTGACCGTCGTCAAGATCACCGACATCAAGGCCTAGTTTTATGGCACACAAGAAAGGTCAAGGCAGCAGCCGCAACGGGCGCGACAGCCACAGCAAGCGCCTCGGCGTCAAAGTTTTTGGCGACCAAAAAGTCACGGCCGGCGGCATCATCATTCGCCAGCGCGGGTCCAAGTTCCATGCGGGCAAGAACGTCGGCATCGGCCGCGACTGGACGCTCTTCGCGCTCACCGCGGGGCTCGTAAAGTTCGACAAGGGCCGCCGCCGCGTGCATGTCATCCCCACGCCCCCGACGGTTGAACCGGCCGCGCCGGCGCCGGTGGAACCCGCCCCCGCGGCCGGCACCTAAGGCGGCCGAAGCCAAAACCCATTCACGGCGAGGCACGCGCCTCGCCGTTTTCTTTTGGAGACACGATTCGATGTTTGTGGATGAGGTCAAAGTTTACGCCCGCGCGGGCCACGGCGGGAAAGGCTGCATCGCCTTTCGCCGCGAGGCCTACCGGCCGAAAGGCGGTCCCGACGGCGGCAACGGCGGTCGTGGCGGCGACGTCATTCTCGAGGCGGACCACGACCTCAACAACCTCATCAACCAGTTCTACCAGCCACGACTGATCGCACAGGATGGGGGGTTTGGCCTTGGCAAGGGCATGGACGGACGCGCGGGCCGCGACCACGTGGTCAAGGTCCCGTGCGGCACGCTGGTCTGGCGCGCCGCCAACCCGGCTGCCCCGACCGACGCAGCCACCGGCACGGGCGACGACGAAGACCGGCCGATCATGGCTTCAAGCGGGCAGCGTCCGGTGATCCGGTATTCCGGACGGTCGAAGTTTGAGGAGATCGACCTCGCCCAAGTGCCTCCAGAGTCCGCGCCCGGCAAGCCCGAGCGCGGCGAACTGGTCGCCGACCTCACGCAACACGGGCAGCGGCACGAGCTGTGCAAGGGCGGCCGTGGCGGACTCGGCAACCGCAACTTCGCAACCGCCGCCCGGCAGTCGCCGCGTTTCGCGCAGCCGGGCGAGCCGGGGACCGAGGGGGAATTCCTGTTCGAACTGCGCATCATGGCCGACGTCGGCCTGGTGGGTTTTCCGAACGCCGGCAAGTCCACGCTGCTCACGGCGATTTCAAAGGCCCGGCCGAAGGTCGCCCCGTATCCCTTCACCACGCTCACGCCACAGGTCGGCATCGTGGAGTATCCGGACTACGAGAAACTCACGGTCTGCGACGTGCCCGGCCTCATCGAGGGCGCGCATCGCGACGTCGGCCTTGGCCATTCGTTCCTGCGCCATGTCCGCCGCTGCAAGGCGCTTGTCATCCTGCTCGACATGGCGGCCACGGACGGCCACGCCCCGTGGGACGATTACCGCCAGTTGCTCCGGGAGCTGGAACTCTACGACGCGGAGATGCTCGCCAAGCCGAGGTTTGTGGTGGCGAACAAAATGGACGAGCCGGCTGCGGAGGCGAACTTGCGGAAGTTCAAGCGCAAGGTGCCGCGAATCAAAGTCCTCCCGATGGCCGCGGCGTTCGACGAGGGCATTGCGGTGTTCCTCAAGCGGCTACGCGAAGTGGTCGGAGAATCGGGCGCCTGACCGCACCACAAGTGCGAGACCCGTGCACGGAGTCATTTCCCGCCGCGCCCTTCCAGCTTCGCGACCACGGCGCGGGGCGGCGCGGGGCGGCCCTGCTGCGTGGCCGCGCAAACAGGCGTGAACTGCTGGCCCGCCCACACGCAGTCCAGCCGCAGCCAACCGGCAGCCGCCGGGTGTTGCCGGGGAAACTGAACCCGCAGCCGCGGCCCCGGAGGATTGCACGACAAAACAAAACGGCGGGCCTCCTCGCGAAGGCCCGCCGCGGATGAAATCGCCCGGTCAGTTGATGTAGATCAACTCGTTGCTCAGGAGCATCGCCTGCGTGAGCCGCTCCCACGCGGAGAACTCGCCCGTGGGCGCGCCCTTGGCCGGGGCGTTCCGGGCCGCGACGGCGGCGGGCGCGGAGCGGACGGGGCCGCTGAATTCCTGCTGCGCGTTCCACTCGGCGTGCTGGCCCTTCGGCGCGTTGAGCAGGCGGATGATTGGCGCCCACGTGAAGACTTCGTCGTCGTCGGTCTTCGGCGCAGTCGGGCCGCGGTTCGAGACGATGAAGTCAATCGCGTCGCCTTTTTTCACGGTGACGCGCTCGATGCGTGTCTCGACTTCGGAACCGCTCGCGGTCCAAACGCCGAGCTGGCCGGATTTTGCGGTGTAGATGAAAGCCTGAACGCCTTCGCCGGTCTTGGCCTTGTGGATAAACGCGCCCTCGATGCTCACGACACCGTCCACAGGAGAAACCCACCGGCGTATGACGGACTGCTTCGCGTCGCCGGGGTTGCCGCCGACGGCGTTGAGCGAAACGGCAAAGGCCGAGCCCATGGCCGCCTGCCGGGCGACGTTCTGCTGGACATTCGGGTTGTTCGGATTGCCCTTCTTCGGGGCGGGGCGCTCCTTGGCCTGCTCGATCGTGAGCTTGCGGAGTTGTTCCTTGTCCACGGCGATCCACGAGTCGCGCAGGAACGCGGTCATCGGCTCAAAGCCCTTCAGCTTGCCGGCCTTTGCGTCGTATTCGCCAAAGCCGTAGCGCCATGAGCCGACATCGGAACCGCCGGTCGCGGGCTTGCCCTGCTGGTCGGCGAGATAGGCGGCGGCGAGTTTCGTCTCGTTCAGAGTCGGCGGGCGCTGGTGGATGAGCTGGTAAAGGTAGCCGATCTTCTCCTCGTCGCGGCTGCCGGAGATCATCTCCGGTCGCGACGTGATTTGCTTCGCCTGCTCGATGACGAACGGGTTGTTCATCATGAAGAGCGCCTGGAGCGGCACGGTGGTGAGCATGCGCTGCGGGGCGGTCATGTCCGGATTGGCGAAGTCGAAGATGCGATACGCCTCGGCGATGCGCGCGCGGTCCACGTAGCCGTAAAGCGTGCGGCGGTTCGAGCCGGCGAGTTCGACCGACGGGCCGCCGACTTTCTCGAAGTCGGCCTTGCCGCCGAGCGCGAGCAGCGTGTCGCGGAGTGATTCGAAGTCGAGTCGCTGGAGATTCTGCCGCCAGAAGAACGAGTTGCCGGGATCGACGGCGGAGTTCTTCGGGTTGTCCTTGGAGGACTGCATCCACGCCGCCGAGAGCAGGATCGTCTTGTGGAGCTTCTTGATGGACCATCCGTTGGTCATCAGCTTGACGGCGAGGTGGTCGAGCAGTTCCTGGTTCGACGGCGGGTCGCTGCGCAGGCCGAAGTCGCCGGGCGTGCGCACGATCGCGTCGCCGAAGTGCCATTGCCAGACGCGGTTCACGAAGACGCGCGCGGTGAGGGGGTTGTCCTTGCTGGCGACGTGTTTCGCGAGGTCGAGGCGCCCGCTGCCGTCCTTGAAGGGTTCGCGCTTGTCCTTCGAAAGGATCTCGAGGAACTGCCGCGGGACGACGGGTCCGCGGTTCGCGGGTTCGCCGCGGATCATCACGAAGGAATCCAGCGCGCGCGGCTTGTCGGTGAGCGCCATCGCGCGCACGGGCGAGCCGGGATGCGTCATCTTGAGGTCGGAAATCTTGGTGCGCTCGGCATTTTCGGCGTTCTGGATGCGGTTGCCGATGATGCGCTGGAACCCGCGCCGGTCGAGGCTGATGGGCGAGTCGTTGCCGTAGAGCACGAGCCGCAATTCCTCCTTCGGCGACTCGAGCGACTTGGCGTCGGCCTTCTGCGCGGCCTGCCATTCCTTGTCCACGTCCTTGAACAGCTTCGCGTAAGCCTCGGCGAGGTCGTCCGCGCTCTTGGGCGCCGCGGTGAACAGTTTCGCGACGAGCGGATTGATCGGCTTGCCGTCGCAAGTGCCGGTGGCGAACTTGTCGGCGAGTTCCTTCGACTTCGCCGTGAAGTCCTCATCCTTGAGCGCGGCGAAGGCGAGCCACGGGGCGAAGACCGGGCTGTGGTCGGTGGAGCACTTCTTGAGCGCTGCGACCCATTGGTCGAAAATGTCGGGGTCGAGCCCCTTCTGCCGGGAGAACGCCTGCGCGGTCAGCTTCTTTGCGGATTGGTTGAGTTCGCGGACGCCGAGCAGATACTTGTCCAGCACCGCGCGGAACTGGCCGAGCACGCGGCCTTCCTCGGTGCTGCGAATCGAGGCGATGACGGCCTCGACTTCTTCGACCTTCTTGGTGAAGTCGGCGAACGCCGCCTTGTCCGCGGGCGGGTAGAGCATCGGCTCCTCGTCGGGCTCCTGGGATGAGTTGAAGACGCCGTGCAGGCTGTAGTAGTCGCGCTGCGGAATCGGATCGAACTTGTGGTCGTGGCAGCGCGCGCAGGCGGCGGTCATTCCCATCAGGCCCTGCGTCACCACGTCGATGCGATCGTCAATCACCTCGTTGATGTTTCCCATGAACCGCTTGCCGACGGTGAGGAAGCCCATCGCGGCGAGCGGCATCTTGGTGTCGCCGAGTTCGAGCCGGTCGGCGGCAATCTGCTCGATGATGAACTGGTCGTATGGCTTGTCCGAGTTGAAGGCGTTGATCACGTAGTCGCGATAGGTCCACGCGTAGGGAAACTTCGGGTCGCGGCGCGCCCCGCCGATGCGGTCGCCCGTGGTGTCCGCGTAGCGCGCGACATCCAGCCAGTGCCGCCCCCAGCGCTCGCCGTAGTGCGGCGAAGCGAGCAGGCGGTCCACGACCTTCTCGAACGCGTTCGGCGACTTGTCGGCGACGAAGTCCGCGACTTCCTGCGTCGTCGGTGGCAGGCCGATGAGGTCGAAGGTCGCGCGGCGGATGAGCGTGCGCCGGTCAGCCATCGGCGAAGGCTCGAGGCCTTTGGATTCGAGCTTCGCGAGGACGAACTTGTCGAGGTCGGTGCGCGCCCACTTCTTCGAGTCTTTCACTTTTGGAACCGGCGGCGCGGTCACCGGTTGGTAGGCCCAATGCGTTTTCGCTTTTTCCATGTCCACCTGGAGCGCGGATTTCGCACTCGCGGGTGCGATGCGCGGGTCGGGTGCGCCGGAGCGAATCCACTGCTCGAAGTCGGCGATGACGTTGGGCGGCAGGCGGTCGCCCTTTGGCGGCATCATCTCGTCCTCGTCGGTGGACTTGATGGCTTTGATGAGGAGGCTTTTCTCGGGCTTGCCGAGGACGATGGCGGGGCCGCTGGAGCCGCCCTTGAGCACCCCGGCCTTGGAGTCGAGGAGCAGGCTGCCCTTGACCTTTTCGGCGGTGGCGCTGTGGCATTTGTAGCACTGCTCGACGAGCACGGGGCGGATGCGCTTCTCGAAGAACTGAAGTTGCTCGGGGTCGAGGCGCTCGACTTGCGCGCTCGCGGGGCCTGCGGCCGCAGCCGCGGCGACGAGGAATGCGATTCGTGTGTTCATGGCTTTACTCAAAAACTGCGGCGGACGAACCGGCTTCCGGATCCCCCGGGAATGCGAATGACGGATGGGAACCGAAGAAGGTTCGTCATCCGCCATTCATCCTTCGTTCGTCAACCGGGTTGACGAAAGACGGGGTTCTCCACCGCGCAAACTCAGGCGATCAGGTCCTTGACCACGTTGCCGTAAACGTCGGTGAGGCGGAAGTCGCGGCCGTTGTAGCGATACGTGAGTTTCTCGTGATCGAAGCCCAGCAGGCGCAGGATGGTCGCGTGCAGGTCGTGCACGTGGACCTTGTTCTCGACGGCGTTGAAGCCGAACTCGTCGGACGCGCCGTAAGCCTGGCCACCTTTGACGCCGCCGCCGGCCATCCACGAGACGAATGACTTGTTGTGGTGGTCGCGGCCGGGTTCGCCGCGCTGCCCGCGGTCGTGCCGCGGGGTGCGGCCGAATTCGCCGCCCCACACGACGAGCGTGTCCTCGAGCATTCCGCGGCTGCGGAGGTCCTTGATCAACGCGCCGATGGCCTGGTCGATTTCACCGGCCTTGCGGCGGAGGTTGTTCGCCACGGCGGTGTGGTGGTCCCAGCCGTTGTGCCACGTCTGGACGAACCGCACGCCCTTCTCGATGAGCCGGCGCGCGACGAGCAATTGCCGGCCTTGGGGCGTCTCGCCATACATCTCGCGGATGTGCTGCGGCTCGCGGCTGATGTCGAAGGCGTCCGTCGCCTCGGTCTGCATCTGGTAGGCGAGTTCGAAGGACTGGATGCGCGACTCGAGCGCGGCTTCCTGGCCGAGGTTTTTCTGGTGTTCGGCGTTGAAGGCCTGCACGAGGTCGAGTTGCTCGCGCTGGCGGGCGAGCGAAAGGTGCGAGGTCTTGATGTTCTCGATGATCCTCTCGACGCTCGCGGCGGGGTTGCTGACGAGCGTGCCCTGAAACGCCCCGGGCAGGAACGCCGAGCGCCAGTTGGCCGCGCCGCCGAGGCCGCCGCTCAGCGCAACGAAGCCGGGGAGGTTTTGGTTGTCCGTGCCGAGGCCGTAAACGGTCCATGAGCCGAGCGAGGGCTTCACGAGCCGGCCGGAGCCGGTGTTCATCATCACCGTGGCGAACTCGTGCGACGGGATGTCGGTGGTCATCGAGCGGATGACCGCCACGTCGTCAATGTTCGCGCCGATGTGAGGCCAGATTTCGCTGACTTCGACGCCGGACTTGCCGCTCGGGGTGAACTTGAACTGCGTGGGCAGCGGCGTGCCGCCGATGGCGTCCACTTTTTGGTCGCCGTATTTGGCGAGCGCGGGCTTCGGGTCCCACGTGTCGATGTGCGACGGGCCGCCCTGTGCGAAGATGTGGATGACGCGCTTGGCCTTGGCGGGGAAGTGCGGCTTGCGCGGCGCGAGCGGGTTGGTGGCGGTGATGGCGTTCGCGGTGCCGCCAAGCTCGGGGCCGAGCAACCACGCGAGGCTCAAGCCGCCCATGCCCATGCCGAAGCGGTTGAGGAACTGGCGGCGGGTGGCGAAGTAATCGGTCAATTGGGGACGATGCTGGTTGATGTCCATAATCAGTTGCGTCGTGTCTTATGGTTGCCTGCGAGAGCGGAAGAAAACGTTTTTCCAACGCCGCCTATTCAAGCCCGCGCGGACTTTGTCGCTACGCAAACTCCGCCGGTCGCCAACGCAGACGCATGGCCCGGGATGATGGTTACTGGTCCATGCAAAATCTCGCGCCGTGCCCCCGATTCCCGGTGGAAAAACAATTCGCCCCGCCGGCGGCTGCAAGCCGCGCGACGGGGCGTGATGGATACTGGGCTCAAGGAGCCCGGGGCTGGGTTACTTGTCCTTCTTCTTGGGTGCAAGGCCGGCCTTGGACATCTTGTCCTTGTCTTCCTGGCTCATCTTGCCGCGCTCTTCCTTGTCGAGCTTGCCGTCCTTGTTCGTGTCATACTTGTCGGTCATTTCCTTCATGAGCTTTTTCTGCTCCTCGGTCAGTTCCGGGCGCTTCTTGTCCTGGGCCGACGCGGACGTGACGATGGAGAGGGCGCAAGCCACGCCCATCAGGGTAACGATCAGTTTCTTCATACGATGTTGGTGTTGATGTTGGTTGTTCTCAGCCGACTGACAACCAGGGCAGACGGCCCAGCTTTCGCGAGGTTACAACCCCGGCGGGCGGGCGGGACGCGATCTCGCCGGGCGTGGCTTGGCGAGCGTCGGTTCCGTTGACGCGAAGGCAGCCCGCGACGGGCCTGCACCCAAGCTCATGAATCCAAACGTCCGGTCGATCATGGCTTCCGGCAGCCGTCCGGCTGGCCGCCAATGGGTCACCGGCGGCGCCATCCCGATCCTCCGCGAAGGAAAGACCTACCCAAGCGACGTCCCGCCCGCCGCGGACACGATGCCGGATGACGAACCGCCGCGAGGCACGCCGGCGCGGCTCGGGCCCACGTTGACACGCCCCGCGACCGCTTCTACCGTGACCGCGTGAACGCCCTCAGAGACTCGCTCATCGAACTCATCCGCCGCACGTCCGCCGAGATTCCAGACGACGTCAACCGCGCGCTCATCGCCGCGCTCGAGAACGAAAAGAAGGGCACCATCGCCGAGTCCGCGCTCAAGATCATCGACCGCAACATCGCGCTCGCCAAACAGAAGTCGCAGCCCATCTGCCAGGACACCGGCAGCATCATCTTCTACATCGAGTGCCCGGCCGGGCTGGACCAGATTGCGTTCGAGGACGCCGCCCGCCTCGCCGTGAAAGCCGCGACCAAGAAGGGCTTCCTCCGTCAAAACTCCGTGGACTCCCTCACCGGCGTGAACGACGGCACCAACGTCGGCCCCGGCTCCCCCGTCGTGCACTTCCACCAGCATCGCGGCGCGGAACTCAACGTGCGGCTCATCCTCAAGGGCGGCGGCTGCGAAAACGTCGGGGCGCAATACTCCCTGCCCATCGAGAAGATGAAGGCCAACCGCGACCTCGACGGCTGCCGCAAAGTCATCCTCGACGCCGTGTTGCAGGCGCAGGGCAAAGGCTGCGGACCGGGCATCCTCGGCGTGTGCATCGGCGGCGACCGCGCCACGGGCTACGAGTTGAGCAAGCAACAATTCCTCCGCGTGCTCGACGACCGCAACCCCGTGCCCGAACTCGACACGCTCGAACAGGACGTGACGAGAACCGCCAACGAACTCGGCATCGGACCGATGGGCTTCGGCGGCAAGACCACCTTGCTTGGCGTGAAAATCTGCGCGGCCAACCGCCTGCCCGCGTCATTCTTCGTCAGCGTCAGCTACATGTGCTGGGCGTATCGCAGACAGGGAGTGGCACTGGATGGCTCGGGCGCGATCCAGTCGTGGCTTTACTGAACGACGAATCGGCTTCAAGCCACGCCCGCCGGACGTCGCGTGCCTGAAACAAATCGCTGGCAACTTCCCGCTCCCGCAATAATCTGCCGCCCATGCGCGTCGTGAAGGTCACGCTCGGGACCCGGAGCTACTCCATCCACATCGGCAGCGGACTGCTGTCCGGTCTCGGCGCGCATTGTGAACGACTCGGACTCGGCGAGCGCTGCGCGATTGTCATGGACCGCAACGTCGCGCGCCACTACGGCCGCCCGGCGTGGAACTCGCTCGCAAAGGCCGGCTTCCAACCCGTCCTCGTCACCGTGCCCGCGGGCGAAAAGAGCAAGAACCTCCGCGCCATCGCCTCGACATACGACCTGCTCGCGGCGCATCGCATCGAGCGCCAGTCCTTCCTCGTCGCGCTCGGCGGTGGCGTCGTGGGCGACCTCGCGGGTTACGTCGCCGCGACCTATCTGCGCGGCATTCCATTCGTGCACGTGCCGACGACGTTGCTCTCGCAGGTCGACAGCTCGGTCGGCGGCAAAGTCGGCGTGAACCTCAAGGCCGGCAAGAACCTCGTCGGCGCCTTTCATCAGCCGCGATTCGTCCTCTGCGACCTCGACACGCTCGACACGCTCCCGGACCGCGAGTTCCGCGCCGGCCTCGCCGAAGTCATCAAATACGGCATCATTTACGACCGCGACCTGTTCGACCGCCTCGAACGTGACTTGCCGCGGTTGCTCAAGCGCGAACCCGCCGTGCTAGCTTCCATCATCGCGCGCTGCTGCGAGATCAAGGCCGCGGTCATCTGCAAGGACGAGAAGGAATCCGGCCTGCGATCCATTCTGAATTACGGCCACACCATCGGTCACGCGATCGAGACGGTGTCCGGCTACGGGCGCTACCTGCACGGCGAGGCCATCTCGATCGGGCAGACGCTCGCCTCCGAGCTCTCCGCGAAGGTTCTCGGCCTGCCCGCGCGCGACGTGGCCCGTGTGCGGCGGATTTTTTCCGACGCCGGGCTCCCCACGCACATCAAGCTCTCGCCGGCGCGCCGGACACGGCTCTACGCGGCGATGGCGCGCGACAAGAAAGTCACGGCCGGCGAACCGCGCTTCGTGCTCGCCGAGCGCATCGGTCGCGCGCGCTGGGGCCAGCGTGTGCCGGGCGAGATGCTTGGTCGCGTCCTCACCAACGGCTCGCCATGAACCGCAACCCGGCCACAGACCCACCCCACTTCAAACCCACCGCATGTCCGCCGTCAGCGAATCCATCGTCCGCGAATACTTCGAGCAGCTCGGATTCTTCGTCCGGCAACAGCGCAAGTTCATCGGCCAGTCGCGCCGCGACGACGACGAGATCGATTTCCTCGCCGTC
>Ga0194131_10005272_pt1 | contig 18797 bp, 13 predicted proteins | sample TA2KigO120mmetaG_FD_148631 | JGI IMG/M metagenome (GOLD analysis project Ga0194131, IMG submission 148631) | Freshwater microbial communities from Lake Tanganyika, Tanzania - TA2015053 Kigoma Offshore 120m | ecosystem: Environmental > Aquatic > Freshwater > Lake | place: Tanzania: Lake... | reverse complement strand
GCCATCCGCAGGCACTGGCCCGCCCTCGGAAAGGGGATTCTGATCAAATCCGGCACGGGAGTGAGGCGTTGGTGTATACTGTTGGGGTCCGGGAGACCCAAAATGGAAATCCCGGCTTCCACCCGGGCGATCGCGGTCTGATAGTATCGAACCGCCCGATGAGAACGGCGTCCGCGGCGAATCACCCCGTCGTGCCAGACAGCCGCTACAACGAACGCGAGGCCGGCCGCAAGCAGGCTCCAGGCCGAAAGCAGCCACCAGCCGGCAAGTCCGGCGGCGGCAATCGCCAGGCGGACGTTTCCCATCCTCACATGCGCCGCATCCCATCGCGCGGCGGCGGTGCGGCGATCTGAAAGCCGTGTGGCGTACTCTTCCATTGTCTTCAAGCCACTGTCTTCAAGCCACCGTCTTCAAGCTACCGGCTGGGGGCTGAGAAGTTCCAGAAAGCCACGCACCGCCGGCGTGAATATCTTGCGTTTCGAATGGATGATGCCAAGCGGCCGGATCAGTTCCGGCCGCAGCGGCACCGCCACCAGCCGGCCACTGTCCACCTCACCCTTCAACACGCGCGCGGGCACAATGCTGACACCAAAGCCGTCAGCAACCACGGAAAGGATGCTCGGCAGGTTGTCGAAATGGTGCGTCACATCCACCCCCACCCTGTGACGCCGCAAGTAGCGGTCAATCTCGCGCCGGATGGGAAGGCCCTCATCGAAGGTGATGAACTGCGCGCCGGCCAGTTCAGACACATTCACTTCCGCCCGGGCAGCCAGGGCGTGCCCCGGCGCCACCGCCACCGCCATCTCCTCATCGCGCCAGTGGACCGCGGTGACCTCACGCGTCGAATAGGCATAGCTCACCAGGCCCAGATCGAACCGCTCCGCGGTCACCAACTCATAAACCCGTTCCGGCCGGAAGTACTCCACCGCCAGTTCCGCTTCGGGGTATCGCCGCTTGAATTCGTCCTCAAGCTGGGTCATCTCCGAGAGCCGAATCGAATAGATGGCGGCGACGCTCACCGTGCCTCGCACCACGCCATGGGACTGGTTCAGTGACGACTCGAACTCCTCCCACCGGCGGATGAGATCGCGGCACGTGTCCAGGTACAATTGCCCCGCCTCGGTCACCACCAGCGGGCGCTTTGTGGTGTCGATCAGATCGCAGCCGAACTGCCGTTCCAACTCCAGCACATGCTGGCTTGCCGCTGACTGCGCCACGGCGTTTGCCTGCGCCCCCCGGCTGACACTGCGGAACGCGGCAATGTCCCGGAACAGCTTCCAGTGCGTGATGTTCACCGGAAACCAAACTATCACGAAAATCGATACTACGCAAGAGGCAATTATCGTATTGACTAATATTAGGCATTCGTTATACACTCGAATTCTCAGGATCCCCAGGAAGGAGAACTCCATGCAACCCGACTATCCACTCGGCTTTCCGCCCCCGCAGGGCCTCTACGACCCCCGGAACGAAAAGGACGCATGCGGCATTGGGTTCGTGGTGAACACGCGCGGCGACAAGTCGCATGAGATCATCCGCAAGGGCGTCCAGATCCTGATCAACCTCACGCACCGCGGCGCCTGTGGCTGCGACCCGCAGACCGGCGACGGCGCCGGCGTCCTCATCCAGATCCCGCACCAGTTCTTCCAACGGATCTGCGCCGAACTCGAGCAGCCGTTCACTCTGCCGCCGGCCGGCGAATACGGCGTGGGCATGTGTTTCCTGCCGGTGCAGCGGCAGCCCCGCCGTCAGGTGGAAGGCATCCTTGAGAGGATCGCCTCCGAAGAGGGTCTGGAAGTGATCGGCTGGCGCGACACGCCCGTCGATGGCGACGCCATCGGACGCCTGGCGCGCGATTCGCAACCTTACATCGAGCAGGTCTTCATCCGCGGCGCCAGCAGCATGCCCAAGGATCAACTGGAGCGGAAGCTCTACGTGGTCCGCAAGCGTGCCGAGCAGGAGATTCTGCAGTCGGACATCCGCGACAAGGGCTTCTTCTACATGCCCTCGCTCAGCACCCGGACCATCGTTTATAAAGGTCTGCTGCTGGCCCCGCAGATGGAGCAGTTCTACCGCGATCTCACGGATCCCGACGCGGTGAGCGCCTTCTGCCTGGTGCACCAGCGTTTCTCCACCAACACCTTCCCCACCTGGCAGCTTGCGCATCCTTACCGCATGCTCTGCCATAACGGCGAAATCAATACAGTGCGCGGCAACGTCAACTGGATGACGGCCCGGGAAGCCGTTCTGGCGTCGCCCTACTTTGAGGACTTCTCGCGCCTGCTGCCCATCACGCATATGTCGCAGAGCGACTCCGCGTGCCTGGACAATGCGCTGGAGCTTCTGGTGCATTCCGGCCGCAGCGTGGCGCACGCCATGGCGATGCTGATCCCCGAAGCCTGGGATGCCGACCCAGCCATGCCCGCGGCGAAGAAGGCCTTCTACGAATATCACGCTTCTCTGATGGAGCCCTGGGATGGCCCGGCGGCGGTGGCCTTCACCGATGGGCGGCAGATTGGCGCCACGCTCGATCGCAACGGCCTGCGCCCGGCCCGCTATCTGATCACGCGGGACGACCTGCTGATCATGGCCTCGGAAACCGGCGTTCTGCCGGTGAAGCCGGAAGATGTGCGGTTCAAGGGCCGCCTGCAGCCGGGCAGGATGCTGCTGGTGGATCTGGAGCAGGGCCGCATTGTGCCGGATGAGGAGATCAAGGAGTCGCTTGCCTCCGCGCAGCCTTATGGCGAGTGGCTGGCCCAGAACCAGATCACGCTCGATCAGCTTCCGGCGCCGCGCTTCGTGCATTCCACCGATCATGAAACCATCCGGATGCGGCAGCGCTCCTTCGGCTATACCGATGAAGACCTGCGCTTCCTGATGACACCGATGGCGGCCAACGGCGAAGAAGCCGTGGGCAGCATGGGTACCGACACACCGCTTGCCTGCCTCTCCGACCGGCCGCAGCCGCTGTTCAACTACTTCAAGCAGCTCTTCGCACAGGTGACGAACCCCGCCATCGACCCCATTCGGGAAGAGTTGGTGATGTCGCTCAAGAGCTACATCGGCACCGAGCGTAATATCCTCGAAGCGACGCCGCGGCACTGCCACACGCTCAAGCTCGATCAGCCCATTCTCACCAACTACGACCTGGAAAAGCTCCGCCGCGTTTCCCAGGGCGATTTCCTGGCCACCACGCTGCCCGCGCTCTTCCGCGTCAATGGCGGCGAGACGGAACTCGAACGCGCCATTGAGGGGCTGTGCCGCCGGGCGTCGCTCGCCATCAAGTCCGGCTACACGCTGATCATTCTCTCGGATCGTGGTGTCGACCAGGAGCATGCGCCCATTCCCTGCCTCATGGCCCTCAGCGCCGTGCACCACCATCTCATCCGCGAAGGCAGCCGCACCCAGTGCGCGCTGGTGGTGGAGTCCGGCGAACCGCGCGAAGTGCACCACTTCTGCCTGCTCATCGGTTACGGCGCCAGCGCGGTGAACCCCTATCTGGCCATCGAAACGCTGGAAGACCTGGACCGCCGGAACCAGTTGCCCGCCGGCGTCAACTTCGCCACGGCGCTCAAGAACTACAAGAAGGCCGTGAACAAGGGCTTGCTCAAGGTGTTCTCAAAGATGGGAATCTCCACCCTGCAGAGCTATCGCGGTGCGCAGGTGTTTGAAGCCATCGGTCTGAACACCGGCCTGGTTACCCGTTACTTCACCGGCACGCCGTCGCGCATCGAAGGCGTGGGGCTTGAAGTGCTGGCGGCCGAAGCGCGCCGCAAGCACGAACATGCCTTCCAGCCGCTGCGTGAAGAGGACGTGGAACTGGCCGTGGGCGGCAGCTATCAGTACCGGGTGCGTGGTGAACACCACCTGATCAACCCGGCGTCCGTTGCCAAGATGCAGCACGCGGTGAAGCTGAACAGCCAGCAGCAGTTCGATGAGTACGCCCGGATGATCGACGATCAGTCGCGGCAGCTCTGCACTCTGCGCGGTCTGCTCGACCTTAAGTACGCCGCCAAGCCGGTGCCGCTTGAGGAAGTGGAGCCGGCCTCCGACATCGTCAGGCGGTTCGCCACCGGGGCCATGTCTTATGGCTCCATTTCGAAGGAAGCCCATGAGACGCTGGCCATCGCGATGAATCGCATTGGCGGGCGCTCCAACACCGGCGAGGGCGGCGAAGACGAGGACCGCTTTGATCGCGACCCTAACGGCGACTGGCGCCGCAGCTCTATCAAACAGGTGGCCTCCGGCCGCTTCGGCGTCACCACCAACTATCTGGTGAACGCCGACGAACTGCAGATCAAGGTGGCGCAGGGTGCCAAGCCCGGCGAGGGCGGCCAGCTTCCCGGCCACAAGGTGGACGAGAACATCGCCCGCACGCGCCACTCCATTCCCGGCGTGGGTCTCATCTCGCCGCCGCCGCATCACGACATCTATTCCATCGAAGATCTGGCGCAGTTGATCTACGATTTGAAGAACTCCAACCCCGAAGCCCGCATCTCCGTGAAGCTGGTGTCGGAGGTGGGTGTCGGCACGGTGGCCGCGGGTGTGGCCAAGGCGCATGCCGATGTCGTGCTCATCAGCGGTGATACCGGCGGAACCGGCGCTTCGCCGCTCACTTCCATCAAGCATGCGGGCATCCCCTGGGAACTCGGCCTGGCCGAAACCCAGCAGGTGCTGGTGCTGAATGACCTGCGGTCGCGCATCATCGTGCAGACCGACGGCAAGCTGCAGACCGGCCGCGACGTTGTGGTGGCCGCGCTGCTGGGCGCCGAGGAGTTCGGCTTCTCCACCATGCCGCTCATCGCCATCGGCTGCATCATGATGCGCAAGTGCCATCTGAACACCTGTCCGGTGGGCATCGCCACCCAGGACCCTGTGCTGCGCAAGAAGTTCAACGGCACGCCGGAAGACGTCATCAACTTCTTCTTCCTCCTGGCTGAACAGGTGCGGCAGCACATGGCCAAGCTCGGCTTCCGCCGGTTTGAGGAGATGGTGGGCCGGGTGGACAAGCTGGATTCACGCGCCGCCATCGATCACTGGAAGGGCCGCGGACTCGATTTCTCAGCCATCCTCTACAATCCCGAAGTGCCCAAGCGTGTGGGCCGCCGCTGCACCATCGCCCAGGATCACGGGCTCAATCAGGCTCTTGACTACAAGCTGATCGACCTTGCCGCGGACGCCATCGCCAGCGGTCAACCCGTCGATTTCAAGCTGCCCGTGCGCAACGTACACCGCACCGTGGGCGCCATGCTCAGCGGCCGCATCGCCAGGAAGTACGGATCCAAGGGACTGCCCGACAACACCATACGGTTCAACCTGAACGGTTCGGCGGGCCAGAGCTTCGGGGCGTTCCTCGCCAGGGGCGTGACCCTTACCCTCGAAGGCGACGCCAATGACTACGTCGGTAAGGGCATGTCGGGCGGCCGGCTGATCGTCTATCCGCCGCGTGTGTCTTCTTTCCAGCCGGAAGACAACATTCTCATCGGCAACGTGGTCCTGTACGGGGCAACCAGTGGCGAGGCCTTCTTCAACGGCCGAGCCGGGGAACGGTTCGCCGTCCGCAATTCCGGCGCCCGGACCGTCGTCGAAGGCGTGGGCGACCACGGCTGCGAATACATGACCAAGGGCCTGGTGGTGGTGCTGGGCGCCACCGGAAAGAACTTCGCCGCCGGCATGAGCGGCGGCCTCGCCTACGTGCTGGATGAAACCGGCGAGTTCACCAAGGTGCTCTGCAACAAGACCGGCGTCGATCTCCACCCGCTCGATCAGGAACTCGATATCCGGGCCGTGCACAGCATGGTCACCGCGCATGTGGAGGCCACCGGCAGCCGCCGCGGCCGCTGGGTTCTCGATCACTGGGGCGATGTGCTGCCCAAGTTCGTCAAGGTGTTCCCGCATGAGTACAAGCGCGTGCTTTGCATTCCGCGCGCTACGCAGGAGATGTCGCCGGGGGTGCTGCCTCCGGAAGCCCAGATTCCGATGGAAGTGAGGAGCTTCGTTCATGGGTAAGGTCACCGGATTCATCGAGTACAAGCGGGAAACGCCGCCGTACCGGCCGGTACCCGAGCGTGTGAATGACTGGTTCGAGGTCTACCAGCCGTGGCCGGAAGAGAACGTGCGCCAGCAGGCTTCGCGCTGCATGGATTGCGGTGTGCCCTTCTGCCACACCGGCTGTCCGGTCAACAACATCATTCCGGATTGGAACGATCTGGTCTATCAGAACCGGTGGCGTGAAGCCATCCGCGTTCTGCACGCCACCAACAACTTTCCGGAGTTCACCGGACGCATCTGCCCGGCGCCCTGCGAGGCGGCCTGCGTGCTCGGCATCACCGACCCTCCGGTGGCCATCAAGCTGGTGGAGAAGAACATCGTCGATCACGCCTGGAAGGCCGGCTGGATTCGCCCCGAACCGGCCGATCGCAAGACCGGCAAGCGTGTCGCCGTGATTGGATCGGGACCGGCGGGCCTGGCCGCGGCGCAGCAACTGGCGCGCGCCGGCCACGCTGTCACCGTCTACGAGAAGTGGGACCGCATCGGCGGCCTTCTTCGCTACGGCATCCCCGATTTCAAGATGGAAAAGCACATCATCGACCGGCGTCTTGACCAGATGCGGGAAGAGGGTGTGGAGTTCGTCACCAATGCCAATGTCGGCGTGAACGTGGACGCCCAGGAACTTCGCCGCAACTTCAACGCCGTCCTTCTGGCGGGCGGCGCCGAACATCCCCGCGATCTCAACATCCCGGGCCGCGAGTTGAAGGGCATCCATTACGCCATGGACTTCCTGCCGCAGCAGAACAAGCGCGTGGCGGGCGACCAAGTGGCCACCGAAGGCTCCATCCTGGCCACCGGCAAGAATGTCGTGATCATCGGCGGCGGCGACACCGGCGCCGACTGCCTGGGCACCTCGCATCGCCACAAGGCGGCCAACATCGTGCAGCTTGAGATCATGCAGCGGCCCCCCGATGAGCGGTCGCCGTCGACGCCTTGGCCCCTCTGGCCGCTTCAGTTCCGCGTGGAAAGCGCGCACGATGAAGGCGACCCGCGCGTCTTCGGCGTCCTCACCCGCGGCTTTGAAGGCGATGCCGAAGGCAACGTGAGGAAGCTCAACGTGGTGAAGGTTGACGCCCGGTTCCAGCCAATCCCGGGCTCAGAGTTCGCCATCGATGCCGACCTGGTGCTGCTGGCCATGGGCTTCACCGGCCCGGTCAAAGGCGGCCTGCTCGAACAGCTGGACGTGCGCATCGACACCAAACCGAACGGCACCTGGTCCGTGTGGGCCTCGGAGAATTACATGACCTCGCAGGACGGCGTCTTCGCCGCCGGCGACGTCCGCCGGGGACAGTCGCTGGTGGTCTGGGCCATCCACGAAGGCCGCCGCGCGGCGCGGGCCATCGATGTCTATCTCACCGGGTCCAGCAGCCTGGCCGGATAGCGCCTCGCGCAATTGACCTGATAAGCTGGCAGAATGTTCGCCCGTCTGCTTCTGGCTGCGCTGCCTTTGGGCGCCGCGCAGGTCCAGACCCTGCTCATTCTCCACAAAGCCGCCAGTTCCCTCGGCTTCTACACCGCGGCAGGCGTGCAGGAAGCTGCGGTGCCCGTCGGCCGCCACCCCCATGAAATGGCGTTCTCCGCCGACGGCCGCTTCGCCTACACCACCGACAACGGCACCATGAGCATTGAGCAGGCAGGCACCGGCGGCAACTCCATTTCCATCATCGATCTCAAGGATCGCAAGCGCGCCGCCACCGTCGCCCTGGGCCGGTTCCGCCGCCCGCACGGTATCGATGTCCACCCCACGACGGGACATGTCTTTGTAAGCTGCGAACTGCCCGACCAACTCCTTGAAATCGACCCGGCGAAGCGCGCCATCGTTCGCACCTGGGACACCGGCGGCAAGACCGCCCACATGGTCGTGCTCGATCACCCCGGCCTATGGGCCTACGTCAGCCATTCGAACTCAAGCAACGTCGGTGCCCTCAATCTGGCAACCGGCAAGGTGAAGCTCATCCCCACCGGCGGCCGGCCCGAAGGCAGCGTGCTCTCGCGCGACGGACGATACGTCTATGTGGCGAATCGCGAAGGCGCGCAGGTCACCATCATCGACACCGCTACGCAGTCCGCCGTGGGCTCCATCCCGACCGGCAAGGGACCGGTGCGAATCCAGGTGACGCCCGACGGCAAAACCCTGGTCTACGCCCTCATCCACGAACCCGCCATCGAGTTCGCCGACACCGCCACACGCAAAGTCACCGGCCGCGTCCCGGTGAAGCTGCATAAGGAACTGGTCTCGCTCAACCTTTCCGCGGACGGCCGCGAAGCCTTCGCCGCGGACCAGGATGGCGACACCGTCTTCGTCGTCTCCGTGCCCGATCGGAAACTCGCGCGCCAGTTTAAGGTGCCGGCGGGCAGTGGGCCGGACCCGGTGATCCCCATGAGGCGTCCGTGATCAGAGCGCTGGCCGGGCTCCTGCTGGCGGCTGCCGCCAACGCCCAGTCCGATAGCGTGCCCGCGCTGCTCACCCAACGCTGCGGCTCCTGCCACGATGCGAAGAATCGCGCCGGGGGCCTTGTGCTCTCCGGGCGCCAGGCGCTTCTTGAAGGCGGCAACCGCGGCCCGGCGATTGTCCCCGGCGACCCCGCCTCGAGCCTCCTGCTGAATGCCCTCCGCCGCACCGGTGATCTGAAGATGCCGCCAGGCGCCCCGTTGCCCGCCGCGGAACTCTCACGAATCGAATCCTGGGTCGCCGCCGGCGCCCCCTGGGCCGATTCCGCCCCACTTCCGACCAAACCCGTGCCGTGGTCTTTCCGCAAACTCACGCGCCCACCCCTGCCCGAGGTTCGCCAAGCGCCCTGGGTGCGGTCGCCGATCGACCGCTTCATCCTGCAGCGGCTGGAACGCGCCGGCATCCAGCCCGCGCCGGAAGCTGAGCCGGTTACGCTGGCCCGCCGGCTGGCGCTTGATCTGACCGGTTTGCCGCCCACGCCCGATCAGTTGTCCGCTTTTCTCAACGACCGTTCGCCCCAGGCCTACGAGCGCCTCGCAGATTCGCTGCTCGCCAGCCCGCACTTCGGCGAGCGCTGGGGCAGGCATTGGCTCGATCAGGCTCGCTACGCCGATTCCGACGGCGGCTCCCGCGATGAACCCCGCCACATCTGGCGCTATCGCCAATGGGTGATCGGCGCCCTCAACCGCGACCTCCCCTTCGACCAGTTCATCATCGAGCAGATCGCCGGCGACCTCCTTCCCAACCCCACCACCGATCAACTCATCGCCACCGGCTTCCATCGCAATTCGCCGCTGCAGATCGAAGCGGGCACCGATCGGGAGCAGTACCGCGCCGAAGCCGTGGCGGACCGCGTGGATACCACTGGCACCGTCTTCCTCGGTCTCTCCCTGGGCTGCGCCCGCTGTCACGATCACAAGTACGATCCCATCACGCAGAAGGAGTATTACCAGCTCTACGCCTTCTTCAATAACCTGGACGAATACGGCCCCGCCCTGCCCCCGTTCTCCGAAACCAACGATCTCGACATCACCCACGCCCCGCTGCAGCCCCTGGGCCCCCGCGACGTCAACGACAAGTGGACCGCGCTGCGTGCCCAACTCCTCGCCTTGCACAAGGAACGGTTCGCCTATCGGGGCGGTGAGCTGTCCGGCCGCGCCAAGAACGCAGGCGATGAAGTCCGCACGGCGACCATCACCGCGTTGCGCAAGCAGTTGCCGCCGGTGGAACTCGTCATGGTGATGCGCGAAATGGAGACGCCCCGGGAGACCTTCATTCAACTTGGCGGTGACTATCTGCGGCATGGCCAGAAGGTGGCCGCCGGGCTTCCGGCGGCATTGGTGCCGGCGCCGTCCCAGGGGCCCCTCAATCGTCTCCACCTTGCCCGCTGGCTGGCCAACCCGGACAATCCCCTGGTGTCGCGTGTCGCCGTCAATCGCATCTGGCAGCAGTACTTCGGGCGCGGTCTCGTCGACACGGAAAACGACTTCGGCGCCCAGGGAGCCAAGCCCTCCCACCCCGAACTGCTCGATTGGCTGGCCACCGAATTCCAGGCCCGCGGCTGGAGCCAGAAAACGCTCCACAAGACCATCGTGATGTCGGCGGCGTACCGCCAATCCTCAGCCGCCCGGCCGGATATCGAAGAGCGCGACCCCGCCAATGAGCTGCTGGCCCGCCAGACCCGCCTTCGCCTGGAAGCGGAGATCGTGCGCGATTCCGCCCTGGCCGCCAGCGGCCTGCTCCACCGCGCCGTGGGCGGCCGCAGCGTCTATCCGCCCCAGCCCGCCGGCGTCATGGAGACCGGCCAGGTGAAGCAGACCTGGAACACCAGCACCGGGGCCGATCGCTACCGCCGCGGCCTCTACACCTTCCATTACCGCAACACGCCCAACCCCGCCATGAAGGTCTTCGACGCGGCCAATGGCCTGGCGCCCTGCACGCGCCGGCCGCGCACCACCACGCCGCTTCAGGCCCTCACCCTGCTGAATGACCCGAACTTCCACGAAATGGCGGTGGCGCTGGCGCGCAACATTGTGGAAGCACCGGCCGCCGAACGCATTCACCGGGCCTACCGCCTCACCGTGGCCCGTCACCCTTCCGCGCGGGAAGCCGCGCGCATCGGCGAGCTTCTTCAGGCCGAACGCGACGCGTTTCTCACCCGGCCCGCCGAAGCCGAACAACTGGCGGGCAAGGGAGCCTCGGCCGATCTGGCCGCCTGGGCCGCCGTGGCCCGCGTACTGCTCAACACGGACGAATTCATCACCAGGGAATAGGACACATGAACCCGGCTCGGCGGCACTTTCTGGAACAATGCGGCGTAGGCCTGGGGCGCGCCGCGCTGGCATCGCTGCTGGCCGCGGACGGGCGGCTCAGCGGGGCGCAAACCTCTCCGCGCCAACCCCACTTCCCTCCGCGCGCCCGCAGCATCATCTATCTCTTCATGGAAGGCGGGCCCAGCCAACTCGACCTCTTCCAGCACAAGCCCAAGCTCAAGGCCATGGATGGCCAGCCCACCCCGGCGTCCCTGCTGGCGGGCAAGAAGTTCGCCTTCATGGAACGGATGAACGCGCCCAAGCTGCTCGCCACGCCGCGCGAGTTCCGGCAACACGGCCAGAGCGGCCACACGTTCTCGAACCTCTTACCCCGCCTGGCCACCGTGGCCGACGACCTGTCGTTCATCCACACGATGAAGACGCCGAACGTCAACCACTCACCGGCCATGATCATGGCCCACACAGGAGCCATGGTCGCCGGCCGGCCCAGCCTGGGCGCCTGGCTGCTCTACGGACTTGGCTCCGAAACCCAGGACCTTCCCGCGTTCATCGCCATGACCAGCGGCCCCCGCGGACCCCGCAACGGCAACGACATCTGGGGCAGCGGTTTCCTGCCCACCCAGTACCAGGGCGTGCCCTTCCTGAACGCCCCCTCGCCCATTTACTATCTGGATAACCCCGGCGGCGTCACCGCCGACCGGCAGCGCCGGGCCGTGGCCGCGCTCGGCGACCTCAATCGCGAGCGCCTGCAAACCACCGGCGACCGCGAAATCGAAGCCCGCATCGCGTCCTACGAGATGGCGTTCCGCATGCAATCCAGCGCGCCGGATCTGATGGACCTGACCCGCGAACGCCCCGAAACCCTGGCCCTCTACGGCGCAACGCCCGGCAAACCGGGCTTCGCCACAAACTGCCTGCTGGCGCGGCGTCTGGTGGAACGCGGCGTCCGCTGCGTGCAGGTCTATCACACCGATTGGGACCACCACAACAACATCAACGCCTCGCTCGACCGCATCTGCCCCGACGTGGACCGCGCTTCAGCAGCCCTCATCCTCGACCTGAAGCAGCGGGGACTGCTCGACCAGACTCTTGTTGTCTGGGGCGGCGAGTTCGGGCGCACGCCCATGACGGAAGGCGACGGCAAGAACCCGGGCCGCAACCACCTGGTGGAAGGCTACTCAACTTGGGTGGCGGGCGGAGGCATCAAGCCGGGAGTGGCCATTGGCCAGACCGACGAACTCGGCTTCGGCATCGCCGAAAACCCGGTCCCGGTCCACGACCTCCACGCCACGCTGCTCCACCAGTTCGGCTTCGACCACAAGCGCCTCACCCACCGCTCCCAGGGCCGCGACTTCCGCCTCACCGATGTCCACGGGGAAGTGCTCCGCCAGTTGACCTGACCGCAACATAACCGAGCCACCACCGCCAAGAAGCGCGTAACTCGTCCTCCTGTATACTTACTCATGCATGGCCACCCGCGTCTTCTGTTCCTACCGCTCCACGGACAAAGCGCGAGTCCTCGACATCGCCCGCCAGCTTCGCGCCAACGGCATCGACGTCTGGATCGACGAATGGGAGATCACACCCGGAGACGACTTCGTCGCAAGCATCAACCAGGGGCTTGAGCGCTGTGACATCGGGCTGGTGTTCTTCTCCCTTGCCTCCATCGATGGGCAGTGGCAGCAGGCGGAGATCAACGCTCTCACGGTGCTGGCCATTGAGGAAAGCCGTCGGGTCATTCCCATTCTGCTCGATCCCGGCGTGCGGATCCCACCCCTTCTACGCCCCAGATCCTATGTCGGCGCCGCCGACCTCGACCGCCTCCTCGACGCCATCCGCCGCCACGGAGCCCCAGCCGGCACTCCGCCGGACGCCCGCACCCTTCGAATCCGCCGCTTCACCATCCACTTGCAGCCGGGCGCAAGCGAATCGCTGAACGTCTCCCACACCCTGGACGGCGTAAGTTCCCCATCCGTTCCCGTGCCGCGCACCAGAGCGTTCAACGAAGCCCTCCAGTGCTGGACCGGGCGCTGGCCCCCACCGAAACGCCCGGACTGCCCGCGGTTCCCGTCACCGGACCAGTCCCGCGGCTTCCGGTGGGCCGGCTGATCGGGCGGCGCGCCGAAGTGCGGGAGATCGTTCGCGAGTTGACCCGTGGAACATCGGCGGGCTGCCAGATCCTGGGGATGGGCGGCGTCGGGAAGAGCTCCGTGGCCGGGCGGGTCATTGAGCGGCTGGCGCCCTCCCACGCAATTGTCGAAGTGAGCGGGCCGGTGAGCGCGGACACGTTGGGTAAGGAAGCTTCGCGGGTTGTTGAGGGCTTCACCCTCTCGGACGATCCCGTGCGTAGTCTCGAGGATCTATTGCGGTCGCAGCGGGTTCTGCTGGTTCTCGACAATTTCGAGGACAACCTGGATGGCCATCACCAGTTTCGCGACCCCGCCACCCAGGCGCTCATGCGGAGCCTGTGCGAGGCAGCGGGCAAAGGCAGGCTTCTCATCACCTCCCGTTACCCGGTGCCTGAGGCGGAAGATTGGCTCCGTGTGCACCGGCTCGGTCCGCTCACCGGGGCGCAGTTGCGAAAGCTGCTGCTGCGGCACCCGAGGCTCCAGGCCATGGAGCCGGAAGCCCGCCAGACGGTCGCGCGGACCATTGGCGGCCATCCGCGGGCCATCGAGTATCTGGACGCCATCCTCAACCAGGGGCGCGCGGAACTGCCGCGGGTCACCGGGCGGCTTCAGGACTTGGCCCGCCGGCATGGGCTTGAGACCCGGGCCCGGGATCTTTCGGCCGCCGTCGATCAGACGGTGGCGGCAGCGGCGGCCGACGTGCTGCTCGATACGCTGCTTGAGTTGGTGGGCCCGGAGGCTCGTGCTTTCCTGGACCGTGTCTCGGTGTACCCGGTCCCGGTGGTGGAAAAGAATGACGCTGTGGAACGGCTGGCGGATCTGTCGCTGCTGGCGGCCGGTCCGCAGGGCGTGTTGGTCCATCGTTGGACGGCGGAGGCGTTACGCACCCGCATGGAGCCCGGGTTCCATCGCCAGGCGTGTGTCGAGGCGGGCCGGCGGTTGCTGGTGGAGCGGGATTGGCTGAACGCGGTCCGTCTGTTGCTGCAGGGGCAGAAGTGGGAGGAAGCGGTCCCGTTGGCGTGGGCCATTGCGGGAGTTCAGCGCCGAAATAATCAGACCAGCGCGGCGGCCGCATTCTGCCGGGAGGTCTCGGACGCGTTGCCGGAGTCGTCCGCGGATCGGTTCCGGTTCCGGCACGAAGAGGTCGATTGTCTGCGCGGCCTCGGCCTCATTGAACAGGCTTTCGCGGCGGTTACGGCAGCTCGCGACGGACTCCAGCGGCTGGTGGACCAGGAGCCCGATCGCGCTGACTACCTCCGCGATCTCTCGGTCTCGTTCAACAAGCTCGGCGATCTGATGAGGGCGCTGGGGCAGGGGGCGGAAGCCCGGCGGTACTACGAACAGGCGCTCGCCATCCGCCAGCGGCTGGTGGACCAGGAGCCCGATCGCGCTGACTACCTCCGCGATCTTTCCGTGTCGTTCGAGCGCATGGGCGACATGCACCAGGAGTCAAGCCCCGGCGAGGCGCGCCGGTTCTACCGGCTCAGCTTGTCGAATTGGGAGCGGCTCTGTCAGACGGACCCTGAAAATGTCGACTTCCAGACTGGCATCGTGATCCCCCTGGTGCGTCTCGGCGACCGCGACTCCCTGCAACGCGCCTTCGACATCCTCTTCCGGCTGGTGTCGGCAAACCGGCTCAGTCCCGACAAGCAGCAGTGGCTCCCCGCCGTCGCCGGTGCCCTGCTCAAAGTGAACCCCTCCTGGCGGCCTCCTCAATTTGGCGCTACCGGCGGCGCGCCGTAATCTGATTCCACGCCGCGGCGCGCCAGTGGACGCTCAGTGACTGGTCACCAGTGCCCTGTTCGCCGCTTGAACCAACATGATGGTTGTAGGTACAAAGAAGGAAACGCTATGATCACGCTCAGCCTGACCACGATCGGAACCTCCACCGGCACCATCCTGCCGAAAGAAATGCTGGCGCGCCTGAAGGTGCAGAGTGGCGATACCCTCTATGCCATTGAAACGGCGCAAGGCTACCTGATCCGGCCATCACGGAGCAACTCAATGCTGGCCGCGAGTTCATCAAGGAACACCGGGACACCTTCAAAGCGCTCGCGAAATGACCCCGGCGGCGGCGGGACTCATTGACACCCCGGCCGCCTACTCCATCCCACCCCGCTGCGCCACCTGCGTCCGGCTCAGCGACGCGGCATAAGCGGCCAGCCCCTTATACAGCATCTCCGCGATCCGCTGCCGGTGCTCCGGCTTGCTCAACTGAGCCTCTTCCCGGGGATTGCTCAGGAACCCGATCTCCGCCAGCACCGCCGGCACCTCCGCCCCCATCAACACAATGAACGGAGCCTTCCGAACCCCCCGGTCCCGCGCCCGCGAAGCCATCGCCGACTGGATCCTCATCGCGAAATCGCGCGATTCGACAATCTTGTCGTTCATCACGATCTTCTGATTCAGGTCCTTCAGTTCGTGGATGCTCATCGCCGCCGTGGCGTTCTCCCGCGCCGCCACCTCAATCGCCTGCTTCGACGTCGTGTGGCTGAGATAGTACGTCTCCACCCCCGTCGCCGACCGCAGCCCCGACGAATTCGCGTGAATCGAAAGGAACAGGTCCGCCCCGCGCTCACGCGCCAGGGCTGGCCGCTGTTCGAGCGCCACATACCGATCGTCCTCGCGCGTCAGAATCACCTCGGCGCCCAGCCGGGCTTCCACCAGCGCCGCCAGCCGCCGGGCCACATCGAGCGTCAGATCCTTCTCACGCAGCCCTCCAGGACCCGTACTGCCCACATCGTTGCCGCCGTGCCCCGCATCGATCGCCACGCGGCGTAGCTTCAACCCCAGCGCGCGAATCAGGGACTGCTCGGCCCGGCGTGCCGCCGTGGCCGCCGCGGGAGCCGCCGGAGGCGGAAGCGTGCGTTCAGGGACCGTCCGTTCAGTGATAGCCGGCTCAGGAACCGCCACGCGGGCCTCCGTCCGCTCCGGCTGCGGAGGGAACGGCACCCGCAAAACCTGCTTCTGAAGCGCAATCAACACCGTGGGAACAGCGGGGGAAGGGTTCGCCGCATACAGACGCGGCGGGGTGATCAGAGGAATCCGCACCGGCCGGGCCGTGGGCAGGACCACCGGGGTCCCCTTTGCCCGCACCTCGATTACCAGCCGGCCGCTGTCGGTGCGCGACGTTGAGAACCGCACGTCGGCCGATACCAGGTCCAGCACGATGCGGGTCACCTGCTCCTGATTGGCCGCCACACGGATCTGCCGCACCAGCGCATCGCCCACCGGAATGGTGTGCGTCCGCTTCAAGTCACCCAGGCCATGGCGCGTTCCGGCAAAGTCGAAATAGAGGCGCGGAGGCTCCTTGGCGCGGCCCGGCGTAAACGCCATCTCGCCCTCCACGTCCACCGTCACACGCGTCGCACGGGGCTCCGACACAACGCGCACCTGCGTGATGAGTGCCGGCGTCGCACCCAGCGGAGGCGTATGAAGAAGCGGAAGCGCACACAGGGCCACGGCCAGCAGCCTTGCGCCCGAGTTGTGGTTCCGCGCCCGCATCGCCGTCTACTGCATCACCAGATGCACTCTCCCTTCGCTGTCCGTGAACTCGGTGATCCTGCGCACGGGCTCGGCGGGCGGCGCGCTTTGCGCCACCTGCGTCGCGGCCTGCTTCTTAGCCTGCGCGTAAAAGTTGTTCACCCGCCGCACATACTCATAGGTTTCGGCGTACGGCGGAATCCAGCCGTAGCGTTGCACCGCTCCCTCACCCGCGTTGTAAGCCGCCACCACCAGGCGCTTGTCCGTAAACAGAGTGTTCAGGAAGCGTATGTACCGGATGCCGCCCTCGATGTTCTGCCGGGCGTCCCAGACATTCCGCACGTCGAACCGCCGGGCGGTGGCCGGCATCAACTGCATGATGCCCTGCGCCCCGCGGTGCGAGATGGCGTGGGGATTGTAATTGCTTTCGGCCCGGATCATGCTGTGCACCAGAAGCGGGTCCACGTCATAGGCCGCTGCTGTGTGGTCAATGAACTGGCTGAGGGTGCCCGCCTGTTCCGCGCCCGGGCGCGCTGAGGGCTTCGTTGCCACCACCGGGGCTTCCACTACGCGGGCTTCCACCGCCACCGCCTCCACAACGCGGGGCTCAATCACCCGGGTCGTGATCGCCGGCGTGGCTGTCACGGACTGCACCAGACGCCCTGTCCGCCGGTCCGCACGCACCTTCAGGGTGACCCGTCCATCCGCCGGTGCCGAAGCGAAATTGGCGCCCGGCAGCGCACCGGCCATCGCCAGCGCCACCAGAACCCGCCCCGCACCTTGCAAACAAATGTGCATGTTTTTGTTTTTATTCAGTTTAGCCCCCGCCGCCGCATCTTGGCAAACGCTTCCACTCCCAAACGCGAGGACAGCCGGCCAGAGACCGGATGCTATGATTCTCTCATGGCGGATACCGCCGCATTTGTCCTGATCGGCGGCCGCAGTTCTCGCATGGGAAAGGATAAAGCCGCCTTGCCCTACGCCGGCGGCCTGCTGGGCCATCACGTGGGCGCCCTGGCGCAACAGGCGGCCGGCCTGGTCACCTTCATCGGCCCGCGCGCCCGCTGGCAGGGAATCTTCCAGCCCCTCGCGGAAGATCTGCGCCCGGGGCAGGGCCCGCTGGCCGGCATTGAGACCGCCCTCTCCATCACCGTGGCCCCCTGGAACCTGATCCTGGCCTGCGACATGCCGGAGCTGGGCGCGGACTTCCTGGCGCATCTGCTCCACACCGCGCAACGCCGGGGTGCACCGGCCCTGCTCGCCGCCGGGCCCGAAGGGTTGCCGGAGCCTCTTTGCGCGGTCTACCACCGCGATCTCCTGCCCGCCATCACCGGCGCGCTCGATCGCGGGGTCCGGAAAGTCACCCAGGGTATCCCCGAATTCACCCTGGAGCCGCTGCCGCCGGGCGACGCCCACCGCCTGCTCAACCTGAATACTCCCGAGGAATGGAGCCGGCACGCTGGCGCCGCCATCCGCGCATGAGCGAACGGTTCCCACACTACATCGAATTCCGTCACGTCTATAAGACGTTCGACAGACCCGTTTTAGCCGATTCCAATTTTCATGTCCGCCCCGGCGAGACCGTGGCCATCATCGGCCGCAGCGGCGTCGGCAAGTCCGTCAGCCTGGGTCTCATCATGGGGTTCCTCCGCCCTGACCAGGGCCGGATCATCGTTTCCCACCAGGATGTGACGGACTTTTCCGAGGGCGAAATGCGGAACATCCGCAAGAAGGTCACCATGGTCTTCCAGAGTGGAGCCCTGTTTGACTCCCTCACCGTGGCCGAAAACATCCTCTTCTCGCTTGAACTCCGCGACGACTACGACGAAGCCAACAAGGAAGACGTCGTCCGCGGCCTGCTGGGCATGGTGGACCTGGAGGACTACGCCGAAGCCTATCCCACCGATCTTTCCACCGGCTACAAGCGCGCCGTCGCCATTGCCCGCGCCATTGCCGCCCAGCCCGAATGCGTTCTCTACGACGAGCCCACCACCATGGTGGACCCCATCATGTCGGACCATCTGGGCAACCTCATGCTCCGGCTGAAGCAGCAGTTGCGCCTCACCTCCATCGTCGTCACCCATGACCTGGACCTGATGTACAAAGTGGCGGACCGCGTCGTGGTGCTGCACCAGGGCCAGGTCATCTACTTCGGCCCCGTGGCCGGCCTGGAAGAGTGCCCGCACCCCCATGTCCGCGAGTTTCTTATTAATCAGACCGTTGGTTAGTAGACATTGAGTTCAACCTGCGGCGTACACGGTGTCCTTGGTCAGGAAGAACATTTTGATAGTCCAGGGCAGGCGTTGCAGGGATCGTAGGCGCGCCAGGACGGCGCACTTGAGGTCGTCCGCTTGGCGCAGCAACATCCGCCCGATTCCGTGGTTCTTCACGTAGTTCCACACCTGCTCA
>Ga0194131_10005269_pt1 | contig 18805 bp, 16 predicted proteins | sample TA2KigO120mmetaG_FD_148631 | JGI IMG/M metagenome (GOLD analysis project Ga0194131, IMG submission 148631) | Freshwater microbial communities from Lake Tanganyika, Tanzania - TA2015053 Kigoma Offshore 120m | ecosystem: Environmental > Aquatic > Freshwater > Lake | place: Tanzania: Lake... | reverse complement strand
TGGTCATGGACAACTACGGGACGCACAAAGGGACCCTCGTGCAAGCTTGGTTGAAGAAGCACCCGCGGTTTGTTTGTCAGTTCATTGCCACCAGTTCCAGTTGGCTCAACTGGGTGGAGCGCTGGTTTGAGCAACTCAGTGAGAAAGCGATTCGGGGTGGGAGCTTTGTCAGCGTGCCGGATTTAGAGAAGGCCATCGAGGAATTCTTGGCCGCATGGAATGCAAGCCCCAATCCGTTGGTGTGGACGGCGACGGTGGAACAGATCATGAAAAAGATCGAGCGGGCACGCGCCAAACTGGAAGCGATCAAGCCGGGATGCACCCAGCCGAAAAGGAAAAAGATCGCAAACGATACGTCTAGTTGTTTATGGCACACTACACTAGCGGTCTGAAGGCTGCGCAACAAGAAAAATGCCGATCGAATGGGTCTCAAAGCCATATGGATGCCGCAACCCGGAATCCCTGGCTGCTAAATCGAGATTTACGACGGGTACTTTTCGCCTTTAGATTGAACAAGGCAGGTTCGCCCTGCCACACCCGCGGGCTGTGCCAATGTTGCGTGCTTCGTTTTAGCAAATGAGAACGCACAATTGTGCGACGCACTTCGTTATTTGCCGCTTGTCAGAGGGATGCTTGGGAGTCTAAACACACGTCATGCCCGAATGGATCGCGGTTATTTGCTTAGGGATTATCGAAGGCGTCACTGAATTCCTGCCTGTCTCGTCGACGGGCCATTTGCTTCTGGCGCAGCAGTGGCTTCCCCGCCAGCCCAAACTTTTTACCGTCGTAGTGCAAAGCGGCGCCGTCCTGGCGGTGATCCTCATTTTCGGAAAGCGCCTCCGTCAGATGTTTGTGAAATGGCGCGAGCCTGCAACACGAGATTATTTGTTCAAGCTGATCGCCTCGTTCGTCATTACAGGAATTGGCGGACTGCTCCTAAAGAAATTTGATTTCGAGCTTCCTGACACAGTGGCGCCCGTGGCGGGCGCGACACTGTTGGGTGGCGTGTTTTTTCTCGTGGTCGAACAGTGGCTGCAAAAACGTCCGTTAAGCGACCAAGTCACCTGGCGCATTGCGGCAGCGGTTGCGTTGGCGCAATTGCTGGCGGCAGTCTTTCCAGGAACATCCCGTTCTGGTGCTACTATCCTAGTCGCTTTGCTCTTAGGCCTGAATCGCCCAGCCGCGACGGAGTTCTCATTTCTGTTGGGAATTCCTACGCTGCTCTCAGCGGCGGCATTGCAGACGGTCAGCGAACTCAGGCAACCATCCGGCGAACCGATTGATTGGTCCATGGTCCTGCTTGGTTCGGCCGTGGCTGCGCTGACGGCCTTTGCCGTGGTTAAATGGCTCCTGCGTTTTGTGCAGTCGCACACTTTCGTCGGATTCGCGTGGTATCGGATTATACTGGGCATCTTGATCCTATTGATGGCATAGGCTGCCGTTCCCACTCCTGCATCACGACCCCAAAACCTATCCCAAAAACCTCTTGCTCTTGTTGTTCCCTGATGCATCTTATCCGCCATGCGGAAACTTGAATACAGCGCATTCCTCAGCTTGGGCCATGGTTCGACCATTGGCTCAGGCAATGGCTTTCTTCTGATCACTCCGCCTTAGATTCTACTTTATCTCCCGCAAGTACCGGCGGTGGGACATCTGGTTGACTCTGGTATTCGACTGAATCCGTAAGAGTCCGTGTCTGCCCTGGAGGCAGCCGTCATCCTTTCGTTGTTTCTCTCAAGAGAGAAGCTTTCGATAGCATCGGGCAAATAAGAAAGACCGAAAACTGAATCTAATCTTAATTTTATGCAATCAATGGAACAGGAAATCTCGCGCCGGCGGACGTTTGCGATCATTTCGCATCCCGACGCCGGCAAAACAACCCTCACGGAGAAGTTTCTTCTTTACGGAGGCGCCGTGCAATTGGCTGGTGCGGTCTCGGCCCGCCAGAATCAGCGCGCCACGACTTCCGATTGGATGGAACTCGAGCGTCAACGTGGCATCTCGGTCAGCTCAACCGTGCTCCAATTCGAGTATCGCGACCGTGTGGTCAATCTGCTGGATACACCGGGCCACAAGGATTTTTCCGAGGACACTTACCGCGTCCTGACGGCGGTAGATGCGGCGGTGATGGTGATCGACGCGGGCAAGGGCATCGAAAGTCAGACTCGCAAACTTTTTGAGGTATGCCGGCGGCGAGGCATCCCCATTTTCACCTTCATGAACAAAATGGATCGGCCAGCCCGCGACAGACTCTCGCTGCTCGATGAACTCGAAAGCGTGCTGGGTATCGCGGCCTATCCGATGAATTGGCCGCTTGGCGACGGAGCGCAATTTCGCGGCGTGTACGACCGCCAATCCAGCCGGGTCCACTTTTTCGAACGGGTTCCAGGCGGTGCGTTTCGCGCGCCAGTTTCGGTTCATGGTCTGGCCGATCCGCAAGTGCGCGACAGTCTTGATCCGGAATTGTATGCTCGGACGTTGGACGAATTGGCCATGCTCGAAGGAGCAGGCGCCGGCTTCGATCACGCCGCGGTATTGTCTGGCCACCTTACACCGGTTTTCTTCGGCAGCGCCGTGAACAACTTCGGCGTGCAACTGTTCCTCGATACTTTTCTCGAACTGGCGCCGGGACCGCATCCGCGCCAAGCGAGCGGTCGCGTCATTGGGCTCGAAAGCGATGCGCCGTTTTCCGGTTTCATCTTCAAGATTCAGGCAAACATGGATCCGAAGCATCGCGACCGCCTCGCCTTTCTGCGGATCTGCTCCGGACGATTTGAACGTGATATGACGGTCACCCACACGCGAACAGGCCGGACGCTGCGCCTTTCAAGCACGCACCGTCTTTTCGGAAGGGATCGAGAAACATTGGACGAAGCATTTCCGGGTGATGTCGTCGGCATTGTTGGTCATGCCCACTTTCGAATTGGCGACACCTTAGCCACCGATCCGACACTGGTTTATCGCGAGATTCCCCGGTTCACGCCAGAATGCTTCGCGTGGTTGCATAGCGCGACGACGTCACAGTTCAAGCGCTTTCGCGAAGGGCTCGATCAGTTGTTGCAGGAAGGGGTAGTCCAATCGTTGCTCATCAAGAATTCACCACAACGTGTGCCGCTGTTGGCCGCAGTCGGGCCGCTGCAATTCGATGTCGTGCAGTATCGGCTCCAAAGCGAATACGGCGCCGAATCCCGCGTCGAAGCAGCGCCATGGCGAGTGGCGCGCTGGGTGGCAAGCGACGTTGCGGAAGACGGATTCGATGAGAGCCTCCTGCCAAGTGGCGCGCGTGTGGCCTTCGACAACGCTGGACGGACCGTGTTGCTCTTTTCAGAGCAATGGTCGTGCGATTTCTTTGCCGGGCGCAATCCGTCGCTGCAACTATCGACATTGCCACTCGACTCAGTCGGCGAAACAGCCGATGCGCGGTCCGCCGCGGCATAGAATGCCTCACGAACGTGCTGGCCGCGGTCTCCGGTTGAGCCCTCGGTCACACCTGGTACAGCGAGTTGCATTCTCCGGGGTCTCGGACTTAAGCTTCCGGGAATCGCATGTCGCCAACCGTAAAGCAATTCCTTCAACGTTGGGCGATCAACACATTGGCTGTGTTGGTGGCCGCGAACGTTATTCAAGGAATTCGCTATGAAACCGTCGCCGGACTTTTGGTGGCCTCGTTGCTCTTGGGCATTTTGAATGCTTTCCTCCGGCCCGTGATGATGCTTCTTTCATTGCCGTTGCTGATTCTGACCTTGGGCTTATTCACGTTCGTCATAAACGCGCTGCTCCTTTATCTCGTCGGCTGGCTGGTGAAGGGATTTCAGGTCGAGACATTCTGGGCCGCATTTTGGGGGGCGCTAATCATCAGTCTCATTTCCTTGGTCGCCAATTCGCTTTTGGGCATTGGCGATGCCCGCGTAGAAGTCAGCCGCGGCCGCAAACGCTCTCGGGACCGGAGGGATGATGGGGGTGGACCGATTATTGACGTCTGATGCGTTCGTAGGCGGTTCGCAAGATGGGCACGCCCTTGGCGGCGAAGTCGCGCTCGAAGTCGGTTTGAATCTGCGTTAACGAGGTTGGCGCGTCAATGTGTTGAAAGGCGGCGTTCGCCTGAAAAACGGCGTTCATCTGCGCAAAGTATTCCGCGTTGTCGGTCCGCAAAAAAACGCGGCCCTGCGAGTCAAGAATCTGCTGAATCACCTCGACCAAGCGCGCGTTTAGCAAACGGTTCTTGTGATGCCGCCGCTTGGGCCATGGATCGGGAAAATAGATGTGCAACGCATTGACCGAATTCTGAGGCAGCAAATACTCGACAACATACGAAGCTTCCAATCGGATCAACCGCAGATTTGTCAATCCGGCCCGCAAACCTTTTCGGTCCAGTTTGCGCATTCGGCCGAGCAATCTTTCGATGCCGAGGAGGTTCAGCTCTGGGTTCAGGCGTGCGTATTCAGCCAGGAACGATCCATCGCCACTGCCAAGTTCAACTTCGAGCGGACGTGGCGCAGGAAATAGTTCTGCCAGGCGAAGCCGCTCCACGTAGGAAGGCGGCCGGTAAATCAAGGTCGGTTTCTGCTCTGCGAATCGCTCCGCGGTCATTCTTTCAAAAAGAGGGCCAGCGACGCCGTGTAGCCGTGAAGGAAACTCCGGTCTCCCACTGGACCGATTTCGCCGTTGCAAAAGAATCCGGCCAGACTGAGCGGACCGAGTTGTTCCTGGACCATGCGCGCATCGTGATGAGGCTCGCCAAACATCCGATGGCCGCGTCCATTGCAACAACAGAGGCAGCCGCCTAACACCTGCGTCGAACGGAGCCGCTGCTGAGCAGTTCGCAAAAGAGCGCCCATGTCCTCGGAAGCGGTTGCAGCATCTCGACGCTGAAATTGCATCGTCTGTCCTGCGTGCGGCAACGCGCCCACGGCAATGGACCCGGATTTCGGATCGGCGCCCAACAGGTTTCGGATCAGAAAATCTCCGCGATGGAATTCGTCCAAATACTCATTGATCACAAGGCCGACAAACAAATTCCCGCGCGTTTTCTTCTGTTCCGAGGCGGGGAGATTATTGAACGTTTCGACGAGAACCTCGTAAGCCGGTCGGTTGCCGATTTGATGAATTAGATTCCGCTCGGTCTTCGTGATCGTCCAGGTCTCGCCAATCGGTGTGCATCCTTGTGAAATCACGCTGGCCAATTTGATGGCGCCCGCCACTGACACGGCCACGCCGCCGTCTTCAAAGACATCGCCATTCAAATAGACTTGCGTTCGCTGCTCGGAAAAATCGCCGCTGGCGAGTCCGCCCAAAATCGGGAGTGGAGCATACGCCTCATTCCAACCATTCAGCCACGCATCGCTATCCATGTGAAAAGGGTCGGCGAAAACGAGCCAGCCGTTCGTTTGACCGGCATTGAGGCCTGTCTCCAAATGCCAGTAGCCAGGCCCGTTCGCTTCTTCAATTTGCTGTTGCGTGAAGCGCTGAGCATCGAGTTTTGCCCCAGGCAATGAAAATAGTCCAAGGACCAACCCGCCGTTTTCTTCCAGCTCTTCGCTGCCTGAAATCAACCCGGTGCTGGAACAGCCGGCCAACAACGGAATCTTCGCATGAACGCGGAGTATCTCAAGGACCAGCGCAGCATGTGGAAAGAACCGCGGCGTCATGAACACAAGACCAAGAGAAACTTGCGCGGCAGAGAGTGCAGCCCGCGTTTCCTCGGCCCAGGCTTGGAGCTTGGACTCATCGAATCCGCCCGCCCAATGCCGGACCACAGAATGTTCGCTCTGCATGGAGCCAAGTTAACGGGAAAGTGCGCGATGGCAAACTCGAAGTCCTCTTGCTATAACGAAACCATTCGGACCATGAAACCCACACTGCGACATCTCTTGTTCTGCCAATGCTTAGCACTGCTATCTTGTCTCTCGCTCCCGCATGAAGCTGCCGAATTGACTGATGCTGAATTGGCCCAGCGCGCCCGCAGCGTCCTCGCTCAAACGACCGGCCGAATTAGCGTCCCCGGCCTGCGCCAGCCGGTAACCGTCCTCCGCGATCCGTGGGGCATTCCGCATATTTATGCCGAGACGCAAGATGACTTGTTCTTCGCGCAAGGTTTCGTCGTCGCTCAGGACCGTCTTTGGCAGCTCGATTTGTGGCGGCGCATTGGCGAAGGCAAAGTCGCCGAGATCGCCGGGCCAAACGCTCTGGACCGCGATCGTTTTGCCCGGCTGGTCCGGTATCGCGGCGGCCTCAAGAAGGAATTTGAAAGCTACGCTCCGGATGCGCGGCAAATCATCGAAGCCTTTGTGCGCGGGATCAATTTCTTCATTGAGTCGAGTCGCGACCGGTTGCCGATTGAATTTCAACTCACGGGGACACAGCCGGAACTTTGGACGCCCGAAGTCTGCTTGACGCGCATGTCCGGCTACATCATGACACGCAACGCCGGCACGGAAATCTTGCGCGCCCAACTCGTTCGTGAATTAGGCACGACCTTTGTCGATGATTTGTTCGAGACCGTCCCACGGCGACTTCTCGAAGTTCCTCGCGGCCTCGATCTTGCCGGCATTGACAACAAGATTCTGGCCGGCGCCCGTGCCGCAGGCGGGCAGGTTGCTTTTGTCGAACGCGAAGGCAGCAACAACTGGGTTGTCGATGGCCAACTCTCCAGGACCGGCAAACCGCTTTTGGCCAATGATCCCCATCGCAATATCTCGCTGCCGAGCCTCCGCTATCTCGTGCATCTCGTCGGTCCGGGTTGGAACGTGATCGGCGCGGGCGAGCCGGCCATTCCCGGCGTCGCCTCGGGCCACAATGAACAGATCGGTTGGGGAATCACGATTGTCGGCATTGACCAACAGGACCTTTATGTCGAAGAGACGAACCCGGCCAATCCCAATCAATACCGCCGTCGGGGACGTTGGGAGGCGATGCGGATCGAGCGCGAGCGGATTGGAGTCAAGGACGCCGCGGAACCAGCGGAGGTCGAACTGAAATTCACCGAGCACGGGCCGGTGATTTATGAAGATGCGGCGCGCCATCGCGCTTACGCGTTGCGCTGGGTGGGGAGTGAACCTGGCACGGCCGGATACCTCGCCTGCCTCTCGGTCGATCGCGCACGCAATTGGCGCGAATTCCGGCGCGCGCTCGAACGTTGGAAAGTCCCTGGATTGAATTTCGTTTATGCCGATGTCGAAGGGAATATCGGCTGGCAGGTTGCGGGCTTGACACCGGTTCGCCGCGGTTGGCCGGGCTTGCTGCCTGTGCCGGGCGCGGAAGGACATTATGAATGGCAAGGATTCCGTTCGCTCGCGGAACTTCCGCAATCGTTCAATCCCAGCCAACATTATCTGGCCACGGCGAATCACAACATCTTGCCCCGAGATTACCGGCGTGAACTCGGTTACGAATGGGCTGCGCCGTATCGCTTTAGCCGAATCGCCGAGGTGCTCGGATCGTCAGCCTCCTCGAAGTTCGACATCGCCGCGTTCCAGCGATTACAACATGACGAGATGTCGTTGCCCGCGCGGGAATTGACGCAGTTGCTCAAGACCAAGACGGCGCCAGCAGTTGAGTTGCGGCCTTACGTGGAAATGGTGACGAATTGGGATTGTGTCCTCGCCAAAGACTCTGCGCCCGCCGCGCTCTTCGAGGTGTGGGTCACCAAGTTGCGACCGGCGATTTTCAGGCCGCATCTGCCAACGAATCTCTGGCCACTCGTGGCGGGCAATATCTCCCTGGTGAAAACAATCGAAGTGCTGAAACATCCCGGTTCGCGCTGGTTTGGTCCGAATGCCGAAGCGAAACGCGATTCGCTTCTGCTCCAAACCTTCGGAGACGCCGTGGCGGAAACCAAAACCAAGCTTGGCGCCAACGCGGCGAATTGGCGATGGGGTTCGCTGCACGTCGTGTCGTTCAAGCATCCGCTCTCAACGAGTGACAAGCGGCGAGCTGTGTTGGACCCGCCGAGCGTTGAACGCGGCGGTGATGGGTTCACGGTCAATGCGACTGGCGGAACGGGACTCACTCAAACGGCGGGCGCGTCGTTCCGTGAAATACTCGATTTGGCAGATTGGGACCGCTCCGTGGCCACAACGGCGCCGGGTCAATCTGGGCAACCGCAAAGCCCGCACTACGCCGATCATCTGCCGCTTTGGGGCGAAGGTCGCTATTTTCCCCTTTTGTTCAGCCGGTCCAGCATCGAATCTGTCACGACGAACAAGCTGACCCTTGTTCCGTCCTCTCGGTAATGACGCAGTAGTTCAGCGCCGCCGCCAAGCACGCGCCAGCGTTTGGACTGCGTCCGGCTTGCCGGCGCTTTTGATCAGCCTGTGGCGTTCGAAAGCGGGAGCAAGATTAGCAAGCTCCGCGCACTCCAAACGCTTCGCGCCAAAACGACTCGAGATCGTCGAAACCGCCGCGCTCTGTAGTTGGCACCCTTGGTTCATTAACAGCCACCTTACGGCTTCTGGCTAGTCGTTGCAGAGTTGATGCGCCACAGGGCCCTTCGCACGGCGATCCGCAGTCGGGGTTCCCTATTCTGCAAAGCCTGGCTCAATGCGGGAACGGCCGGGAGCGCCAGTTCTCCTAAATTACCAAGGGCTTGGGCCGCGAGATCGCCCGCGACAGCTTCGGATGACGCCAGCGCGTTCGTGAGGAATTGCATTGCTTCGTCATTTCTCTCACGCAAACGCAAGCAAAGAGCTGCTGCTGTGATCTTGACGTGCGGATGATCGGGCCCTCGAAAGATTGCTTCGACAGTTTCCTTCATCACTTGGCCGCTCAGTCCTGCTTCCAGCAACGCTTTGATCGCTGACAAGCGACCGTACGATGGCGCCAAGGCATTCTTGACCTCGCGCTCTAACGCCGAAACCGCTTGTTGGTCCGGAGTTCGTTCAATGCGCAGAATCGCCGCCGCCGCCGCTACGGCCGTTTCTGCTCGTCCCGAGTTGAGAAACTCTTTGAGGTTAGGCAACGCCGGCTGCGCCGCCGCCCCGATCTTTCCCAGGGCCCGGACTGCGATCATCGAGCAAGCGTTGCAACGATGGGACTGCTTCGCTTGCTTCCGGCCCCAACCGGCCGATTATTCCGCAGGCGTTTAATCCGAGAAACCGATTCGTTCCATTCAAGAGACTTGTCACCGCTGGGGCCACGCGATGATCGAGCATTTCGAATCGGCTCAACGCAACGCTCGCATTGACCTGAACGGCCGGATGAGCGTCCGCCACTAAGGAACTGACCGCGTAGGCAGCATCGGAGTTATCGAAGGCAACGGAACTTAGAGCCAACGCAGCTCGGTATCGATCCAAGCACTCGGAACTCTTGAGTAATTCCATTAAGGCGGGTTGCGCGGCGCGAACGATTGGACCGAGCGCTTCGATCATCTTAAAGACCTCCGTTCTCGCTGGCAGATCGCCATCCCTCAACAGGATTTCGACTGCGCGCACAGAAGTTGATTCACTTTGGTTCTCGCAGCGAAGAACGGCGAGCGCCGCATCGCATCTCGTCGGGGCGCGGTCATGGTCTAAGAGCGAGACTAACGTTGACGTCACTCGTGCCTCCGAGGCGCGGCCTGCCTCGACCAGCGATTCAGCGGCGCCCAAGCGAACGAGCGGGTTCGGAGAATTCAGAGCGACATTCATTTGCGCGGCCAGGTCTTCTTCCGCTCCGGCCCAGATTGCGGCCAGCAGAACCCCGAAGGTCAGGTATCTTCTGATCATTCGTCTATGTCCCTCGAGCGTAGCGCATCGTACACGCCGTCTTCACAGCTTGGAATGTAAGCGGGAGGCAATGATCATGTCACTCTGAAACCAGAAGCGCGGCGCAAGGGTATAGGCAGGCCCGCTTCATCGTAACGCAGACTTTCAGTCTGCTCCATCGCCGATTTGCAATCGGCCTGCCGCGTTACGCTAAACCCGTTTGCCAAACCCACCGGCCATCAATCATCGCTGCCGCAACATCGCCCCTGTGCTGAATGACGGCTTCGTAGAGATTCTCTTCAGACCGCGAAATCGGCACTGCAATCAGGTCCGCGAACGCGCCCGGACAGAGTTCGCCAATTTTCCCCGCCATGCCCAAGGCACGGGCGCCATTGATCGTTGCCATTCGCAGAATGATTTCCGGCGGCCACCCGTTGCCATTCGCCGCGAACGTTCGCATCTCAGCAAGCATGTCTAAGTCGATGGTTTGCTTGCGAACGTGATGCACGCTGGCCAAGCTGTCGGTGCCCAGCGAAAGATTAACTCCTGCCTGAGCCAGCTCCCGAGCAGGAAATGGATCGTGCTGGAAGTACATATGGCTCCGAGGACAGTGCACAACGTTCACTCGGCGTTCACCCAATAGTGCGGCATCGCCAGGGGCCAGGTAATTCACGTGCACCGCGAGCAGATTCGATCCCAGCAAACCGTAGCGTTCCAGATGTTGAACAGGCGAACAATCGCCGCAATCGCTCATGTTGCGCTGGCTCTTTAGCCAATCGTAGAGTGGTCCGCTCCGCCGCCAGAACATGTCGAACTCTGCCATGGACTCCGCGACATGCGTGGTGATGCGCCAGTTTCGTTGCGCTCCAACTTGAGCGGCCAGGGTCAGCAACTCAGGCGAGGTCGAGTACGGAGCGTGCGGCGAAAGACCGGGCGAACCCGCGCAAGGCGGCAGCGACTCCAGAGTGTTGACTGCTTCGTGCAAAATCTCCGATGCAGGACGCTTGCGTTTGACGCCCGTCATTTCCCAAAACGAAAAGACCCGGAGTGGCGTTGCTGTCCAAGCATCCGGAAGCAATTCCGGAACGGCCTCAATATCGGCCACCGAAGTCGTGCCCGTGCGAAGCAACATCTTGGCGCCATGAATCCAGGATTGCGCGTAATCTGAATAGCTCCATTCTGCCTTAAACGCGAGCAACCCCTTGATCCAATCGGGGAATGACTTCGGCCGCGGCAGCTTGCCGGCCATGTCCGTGTAATCGAGATGACAGTGCGCGTTGACGAATCCTGGCAGCAGCGCGGCATCACCGAAATCGGTGGTCGGACCATTGAAGTTGCGCCGAAGTTCAGGCCAGGTCCCGACGGCCGCGATGCGATTGTCGAGCACCGCGACGGCGCCATTCTCGATCGGTGGCTGACTAATCGGCAAAACGACGCGGGCACGCAGCAACATAGGCGATTTAGGTGTAGGCGAGAGGCTTAGGCATTACGCTAATTCATTGCCTATAGCCTATAGCCTATAGCCCAGGAACCTAAAGCCGGGCTTCAAATTCCCGATTCCTGGCGCTTGCGTTTGGAGGTCGATGCTTGAGCGTGTTTTCGGGCCTTGTACTTGCTTTGGCGTTTGCGGATCTGTTGCTCAATTTTCTTAGCCACCAAATCAATCGCCGCATAAAGGTCACTCTCGGAGTCTTCGGCAAAAAGATCTGGGCCCGGGACGTTCAGGCGAATCGAGCAGGAAAAGGCCCGCTCGGGAACTTTCGTATGATCGTGCTCCAACGTCACTCGCGCGTTAATGGCGAACCGATCGAAATGCTCCAGTTTCCAGATGCGAGATAGGATATGATCTTCAATGGCCTTCGTCAGGGTCACATTATGCGTCGAAAGAATTAATTTCATAATAAGAGGATGCTATTGGGAGATGATAAAATCCAGCCCAACTCTTCCCTCGCGCAGAAATCTGTCTTTTACGTATCAACGGATCAAGATGCGTTGATTTTCAAGTTGATAAAAACCGACGATGCGATTACTTTGCCGTCGCTTTCGGGTTTGCGGTTTCGTAGCGCAGAATTTCATTCTGCATACCGTTCGCATGGTCGAGCGTCTTGGAAGGCGCGAGCGCTCTGCCGATTGCAAATCGGCGATACAGCAGACTGCAAGTCTGCGCTACGCCAAACGACCTGCGGTGATAAGCGAGCGCCTGTAATTATTGGCTGTCACTCAATGAATCATCATTTAAATCGTGCTGAGCAACTGAATCGCCTCTTGCGCGAGCGAATCGCGATCATCGATGGCGCCATGGGAACGATGATCCAGCAACGGAAGCTTTCCGAGGCAGACTTTCGCGGCGAGCGTTTCAAAGATTGGAAGGGCAAAGATCTTCGCGGCAACAACGATCTCCTCAATCTCACACAACCTCGTTTGATCGAGCAGATTCATCGCGAGTACTTCGACGCTGGCGCGGACATCATCGAGACGAATACCTTCAATTCGCAAGCGATCTCGCTGGCGGATTATGGAATGGAAGCGCTGGCTTATGAGATGGCCAGAGCCGGCGCTGAATGTGGCCGTGCCGCAGCCGACGCGGCAATGGTTGCCCAGCCGGGCCGCGTCTGTTTTGTGGCGGGCGCCATCGGACCGACCACCAAGACATCCTCGATCAGCACGGATGTGAACAACCCGGCGGCTCGTGGAACGACTTACGATGAGCTTGTTGCGGCGTATGCGGAACAAGTTAGAGGCTTGCTCGATGGCGGTGTCGATATCCTGTTGGTCGAAACGATCTTTGACACGCTGAATGCGAAGGCAGCCTTCTTTGCCATTCTCGACACGCTCGAACAACGCGGCCTGCGTCCACTGCCGTTTGGGGCAGATCGCTCGAATGATTCGACTGACGCCAAAGCAAGGCCGATCATTCCGCTCATGGCATCGGTCACTTACATACAGGCTGGCGGCAACCGTGGTGTGACTGGCCAAACCGTCGAGGCGTTTTGGAATTCAATTTCTCACGCGCCACTGTTTTCAGTCGGGATGAATTGTGCGCTCGGACCGAAAGAAATGCGGGCCTTGCTCGAAGAGCTTTCCAACATCGCGCCGGTCTATGTGAGTGCCTATCCGAACGCGGGCTTGCCGAACCCTCTGTTGCCAACCGGTTTTCCGGAAACGCCCGAAACGCTGGCGCCGCAGCTTAAAGAGTGGGTGCAGAATGGCTGGCTGAACATGGTTGGTGGCTGTTGCGGAACCACGCCGAGCCATATCAAAGTTCTCGCTGAAGCTGTCCGCGGACTTCCCCCGCGAGCCGTTCCAGTTGCGGAACCTTTGTTGCGGCTGAGCGGCCTCGACGCATTGAGCATTCGCGGAAATCAATTTGATCGCGAGACCGGGGAAGCTATGGGAGCGCGGACCGCCGAGTCCGCCAGCGAAACGCTTGAAGAAACGAACGAAAACGCGGACTCAGCGGTCCGCGCTCCCATAATAAGAATCGCAACTGACGCTTCGACCAACTTTATCAACATTGGCGAGCGCTCCAACGTCGCGGGTTCGCCGAAATTCGCCCAACTGATCAAGGCCGGAGACTTCGAAAACGCGGTCGCGATTGCGCGGCAGCAGGTCGAGAACGGGGCGCAGATCATTGACGTTTGCATGGACGAAGGAATGATCGACGGCGTTGCGGCCATGACACGTTTCTTAAACTTGGTCGCTTCTGAACCGGACATCAAAGTGCCCGTGATGGTCGATTCGTCACGATGGGAAGTGATTGAAGCTGGTTTGAAGTGCATTCAGGGCAAAGGCATCGTCAATTCGATCAGCCTCAAGGAAGGTGAAGACAAGTTCCTTCAACAAGCCAAACGGGTCCGTCGCTTTGGGGCTGCAGTCGTCGTCATGGCGTTTGATGAACGTGGTCAGGCGGATACTTTCGAACGGCGGATCGAAGTTTGTCAGCGGGCGTATCATTTGCTGACAGAGAAAGCTGGGTTCCCGCCGGAAGACATCATTTTTGATCCCAACGTGCTGACGGTGGGGACGGGCATGGATGAGCATGCCAATTATGCGGTTGACTTCATTCGCGCGACGAGGTGGATCAAACACAATTTGCCACGAGCCAAAGTGAGCGGCGGCATCAGCAACATCAGCTTCAGTTTTCGCGGCAACAACGTCGTCCGCGAGGCGATGCACAGTGCCTTTCTGTACCATGCCATCCGAGCCGGACTCGATATGGGCATTGTCAACGCCGGTCAGCTCGCGGTCTATGATGAGGTGCCGAAGGACCTGCTCGAAATGGTGGAAGATGTTTTGCTCAACCGCCGGCCCGATGCCACCGAGCGCCTGATCAAGTTCGCGGAATCGGTGAAGAAGAAGGACAAGGCCGAAGTGATCGAGGATGCCTGGCGGCAAGGCAGCGTGGAAGAGCGCCTCTCTCATGCGCTGGTGCAAGGGATTGTTGAGTTCATCGATCAAGACGTTGAAGAGGCTCGGCAGAAGTATTCAAAGCCTCTGGATGTCATTGAAGGACCTTTAATGTCCGGGATGAATGTGGTCGGTGATCTTTTCGGCGCGGGGAAAATGTTTCTCCCGCAAGTGGTCAAGAGCGCGCGCGTGATGAAAAAGGCCGTGGCTTATCTGTTGCCCTTTATGGAAGAGGAAAAGCGCGTGTCGGGTCGAACTCAAGCGCAGGGACGCATTGTCATGGCGACTGTCAAGGGCGACGTGCATGACATCGGAAAGAACATCGTCGGTGTCGTGCTCGGTTGCAACAACTACGAAGTAATCGATCTCGGGGTGATGGTGCCTTGCGAAAAAATTCTCGCCACGGCGCGCGAATGCCGAGCGGACATCATTGGGCTGAGCGGCTTGATTACGCCGTCGCTCGACGAAATGGTTCATGTAGCAAAAGAGATGAAGCGCCAGCACTTTTCGCTGCCGCTTTTAATTGGCGGGGCAACGACGAGCAAAGCGCATACGGCCGTGAAGATTGCGCCAGGCTACGAGGAACCGGTGATTCATGTCTTGGACGCCTCGCGCGCCGTTAATGTCGTGGGAAGTTTGGTCAGCACCGAACTTAAGCCGGGTTTCGTTGCCAAAAATCGGAAAGAGCAAGAGCAACTTCGTGAGCAGCATCTGGGCGCGCGAGCGGGCAAGCCGCTGTTGAGCCTCGAGGAGGCCCGGCGTCGGCGAACACCGATTGAATGGCCGGGTTACGTTCCACCCAGGCCAGAATTCACCGGCCTTCGTGTCCTAACTTCAGATCACGCATCACGCATCACGCATCACGCATCACGGATTGCTCTTTCCGACCTCTTCCCCTTCATCGACTGGTCGCCTTTCTTTCACACCTGGGAACTGCGGGGCCGTTATCCGGCAATTCTGGAAAATCCTGAAGCAAAGAAACTATTCGATGATGCCCAACGCTTGCTGCAGGAAATTCTAGCGCAACAGCTGCTGACCGCTCGCGCTGTTTATGGGTTCTTTCCGGCGAATTCGTCGGGCGATGACGTCGAGCTGTACGCGGACGAATCGCGCAACAAGGTATTGACAACCTTCCATTTTCTGCGGCAACAGATCGATAAGCCGGAGGGACAATTCAATCATTGCCTCGCTGATTTCGTTGCTCCGAAGCGATCGGCCGCCGCATCGGGATCGAGCGATCTTCCACTAGCGGATTATCTCGGGGCTTTTGCCGTCACCGCAGGTTTTGGCGTCGAAGATCTGTGCCGAAAGTTTGAAAAGGATCACGACGATTATAACTCCATTATGACGAAGGCACTGGCGGACCGTTTGGCGGAGGCATTCGCGGAATACTTGCATGCCCGAGTTCGGCAGGAATGGGGCTTCGGCGCAGGTGAGAATCTTTCGTATGAAGACTTGATTCGCGAACGCTATCGAGGTATCCGGCCAGCCGCTGGTTACCCGGCGTGTCCGGACCACACCGAGAAATCGATTCTCTGGCGGCTCTTGGATGTGGAATCGAATGCGGGGATTAAGTTGACCGAAAACTGTGCCATGTGGCCTGGCGCCAGCGTCAGCGGCCTCTATTTCTCGCATCCGGATTCAAAGTTCTTCGCCGTCGGCAAGATCAACCCCGATCAGGTGCTCGATTATCAACGCCGCAAACGCACGATGAACCTGCCCGAAATCGAGCGCTGGCTCGGCCCCAATCTCGCGTACGAACCGGACGCGCTGCCCCCTGCTTCCGCCAAGCCGTGCGGCTGTCGTTCGACTGATCCGGTTCGGTAAGTTTTGAAGTGGATTGAGCTAACGCCGCCTTCGGAGACTTCCCGGACGGCGCGCCGTGCATGCGGTGAAGATTTTCTTCCTTCATGCGATTCATCTTTCGAACAATTCTGGCGCTTCTGACCGTTGCCGTTTGGAACGCCGTTACGTTGAAAACTTCAGCGCAATGGGTGGACCAGACCATCGCCCTGCGGTCGGGCTGGAACGTCGTCTTCCTGGAAGTCCAGCCGGAGCCAAGGGCGAGCACGAATGTCTTCGCCGGATTGCCTAGCGAGAGAGCCGTTCGTTCAGTGGCTTGGGCAGCGTCAGTTCCAAGCAAGCATCATGCGCAATTTCCGAAGCAAGGCAAGCCACTGACGCGCGACTTCGAGGAGAGTTTCAAGACCGAGTTCAGCTCCAAAGAAGAATGGTCACTGGCGGCGGAAAGGGGTGGCGTCCACGACGCGCAAGCCGGAGACGCGTTGAAACTCGGCAACGTTGAGCGTAGCCACGTCATGCCCCAAGGCGAGCCCGGCGGCGGCAATTTGCAGGTCTTGAGGCCCAATCATCAAGCCGCGCGTCTCCAAACCGGCCCAAAGCGGGCGTGGCAACGAGCCTGATCGAGATCGAAGGGTTGGACGAAGAGGTTGGCCAGAACGAGTTCGACGTGGCGTTGCCCGCGCGCGCGGTGGCCGGGTTCTTTTGCGCGCTCAACGCCGTGGAGCAATTCCGAGGCGGTGATGGCGGCGATCAAAATCGGCTGAACTGGAAACAAGGCCAGAAATCCGGCCATGTCGAATTTCCTTCGCTCGTCCGCGATCAGGATCGAAGTGTCGAGAATCAATCCCATGCCGATTTGAGTGGCGGCAGGTTGCGGCGCGCGGATTCAATATAGTCGGCGAAGGCATTGGCTTCGTCAGGCGTAAGTTTGTCTAATTTGGACCAGCGTTCGGCCAGCTCCGCGCCGATCCTGGCCAAGGGCAAAGGACAACTCCGTTCGGATCGAGTGCAAAATCCGCATGATCCTGAGGCGACCTACGCAGTCAAAGGTCAAGGACAGCACAAGAAGGAACATGTGGATGGCGCCTACGTGTCGGGCAAGAAGTTGACGCAAGTGCAAGCTGAAGGCCGAGAATTGATCGGGACGGCGCAACCGGCGCCGCAGAAGGACGGGCGGTTCACAACGGAGGATTTTCAAGTCAAGGTGGAGGAGCGCACGGCGGTCTGTCCGGCCGGAAAAACCAGCACGCAATGCAGCCGACTGGAGGAAGAGGCGGCGGGCAAAGTGAACTTCCGATTTGAGTTCAGCACGCATTGCCACGACTGCCTGCTGGGTGGAACGTGTCTGGGCAAGGATCAAAAGCATCGGACGATTGTGGTTGGGGAGCATCACACTCCGTTGCAAGCTCGGCGCAAAGAGCAGCGGAGCGAGGCTTTCCAGCAACGGATGAAACATCGCAACGGGATTGAAGGGACGCAGAGTGAGTTAGTGCGCGGACAAGGCATGCGCCGGGCGCGCTACCGGGGTTTGCCCAAGGTGAGACTGCAAAACTATTTTATTGCAGCAGCCTGCAACGTGAAGCGATGGATTCGGGGGGAAGCCTGGAAGCTGGCGCAAGCGGTGTCGGTCGAGGCTGCCGCAACTGGGGCGGCGGCGGTCCAATGAAGTGAAAAAGGGGGCGGATCGGCCCCGCTTTCTTTTGTGGCGGGCTGGCCGAGACGGTTCTGGCGCGACCGAGTCAGGATACCTGCAGTGCTCTGGACATTTCGGGTCGTATTATTTCCCCTGCCTGCTGCCGGGACGGGCGCCCGCGGGGCTCCACGGAGCCGAAAGACTCCTGCTGAAAAACCTATCGGTTCTATGCAGAATCCAATGCAGAGATGTGACCCCGATTTTATTGGAATAGAATTACATTGCAATCGTGCGAGTTCGATTGTAAAACCCACACATTTCCTGTTACCATAATGAAACGCCCGATGAAAGTACAAACTTCGAAGGCTGGCTTTACCTTGATCGAGCTGCTGGTGGTTATCGCCATTATTGCCATCCTGGCTAGCATGCTCCTACCCACGCTTGCCCAGGTTAAAGAAAAGGCCCGGCTCACGGGCTGTGTGAACAATTTGAGACAATTCGGCTTGGCGGTCATTTACTTCGCGGATGAAAACGATGATCGCGTTCCGCACATGCAGAATTGGCTCGATAAGGACAACAATGGGAAACTGAGAGAGGGACAACTTTTCAAGTACCTGACCACGACGAACGTTTACCTCTGCCCGACCGATAGGATTCATTTAAAGAGGCCCGGTCAATGGTCAGATCGCCGGGACTTTAGCTATGCGATCAGTGGCCCTGGCACGGACACCAGCGCCTACATCGGGAAGTTTTCGGCTTGGCTCGAACCGCTAAAGTCAATGATCTTCATGGAGGAAGCCTTGGACGCTCCCCTCAACGACGGTCATATCTGGCCCAATGAATTGGACGTGCTGGCAACACGCCACCAGGGAAAAGGACAAGGTTGGGGGGTCTTGGGCGGACCCGGGAAGCGCGAGGCGGCCGGCCTCGGTAACATCCTCATGGGTGACTCTCGCGTTGAAACTTGGAACAAGAGGAAGTTCCTGACTTATGGCTATATGAAAGCCGGGAGCCGCCTTTGGAAGCCCTTCGGCAACGTAAGCCAACCGAGTCCGCCTTAAGCAGAAGGCTCACGAGCCATCTCGAAGATTTGTTCCCAATGCCGGATCAGCGGATTAGAATGCTTTGGCCCTGCCGGGAACGTTGGGGTTGGCGTCACATCAATTAAATTCCGCTGAAAAACCGATCGGCTACTTTTTCGGGCGAGGAGAGGCCGGGGGAGCGTGCAATCGGTGGAGTCGCAAGTCCGAGCGGCCGAGCAGTTGCCATTGGACTTGTTCGC
>Ga0194131_10005266_pt1 | contig 18815 bp, 15 predicted proteins | sample TA2KigO120mmetaG_FD_148631 | JGI IMG/M metagenome (GOLD analysis project Ga0194131, IMG submission 148631) | Freshwater microbial communities from Lake Tanganyika, Tanzania - TA2015053 Kigoma Offshore 120m | ecosystem: Environmental > Aquatic > Freshwater > Lake | place: Tanzania: Lake... | reverse complement strand
AGCGCGCCGATCGGCACGCGCGCCCAGCCCGGCGCCCAGCGGGTCACGCAGTGCCGCAGGGACAGCGCCGGCGAGGGCAGCGCCACGCGCGCCACGCGCGACACGAACGGCGCCGGCTCCATCGGCTGCGCCGCCGTCCACGCGTCGCGCACGGCCGCGCTGAGCGCGCCCCCGAGGCCGCGCATCGCCGCCTCGCCGTGCTGCCGCGGGCTCGCGTCGCCCACGGCGCCGGTCACGTGGAGCGCGGGCACGCCGAGCTCCGCCTCGAGCGCGCGTGAGACCACCCCCGGCACATCGCCGGAGAGCTTCAGGTTGCCCGGGCCGAGCGCGGTGCCGTGGATCGCGTAGTTCCACACGACCGCGATGGGCTCGCGCGTGCTCGTCGTGAGCTTCAGCACGACGAGCGTGGCATCGGGTTCGCTCCCGAGGCGGCCACGCGTCAGGCCGGGCGCCGTCACGGTCGCCAGCGCGAGCCGCGCATCGCGCGCGCCGGCGCCGGCGCGTCGGACCGCGTCGACCATCGCGTCCAGGACCGCGTCACGCACGCCGGCGGCTTCGCGGTCCAGCGCCGTCAGCGCGAACAGCGTCGACGCGAGGAATCCACCCGGACCGGAGTGCGTGTGCGACGCGGACACGATGAGGGTGCCCGCGCGGATCCCGCTCGCCGCGAGCCGCTCGGCGAGGCGGCGCGTGAACCGCTGGTCCACCGCGACGAGGTCCGCCGCGATCCAGGTCACGCGGCTGTCGCCCGCGTACATCACGAGCGCGCGCGCGGAGAGCTCGTCGAGCTCGCCTTCGCTGGGCCGGAACCAGAACGCCTGCGGGTGGCGATCGAGCAGGTCGGGGAGCGCGAGCCGGCGACGCCACGCGCCGTAGCCCGCCAGCGGCGTCCCCTCGGGGACCCGGAGCGGCACGCGCGCCGCGCCCGCGCGGAACGCCGGCGGCACGCTTGCGGGCGCGGCCGACAGCGGGAGCGGGGTGAGCGCGAGCAGCGCGAGGGCGAGCGCGGCGGTCAGCCCGCGCACAGCTCGGCCACGAGCGCGGTGACCTCGGCGCGCGGCTCGCCGCTGCTCTTCAGCCGGCGCTCCACCTCCCAGCAGCGCGTGAGCTGCCGCGAGAGCTGCGCGCGGGTGACGCCGCGCGCGCGCGCGACGATCGCGTCCGCCACGGGCGGCGGCACGCGGAGCAGGCGGGCGATCTGCGACGCGGCCTGCCCCTGGTCGAGATACTCGCGCGCGCTCCAGAGCTGGCGCACCTGGCGCGCCATCAGGCTGAGGATCCGCATCGGCTCCTCGCCCGCGAGCAGCCGGTCGAGCGTCGCGAGCGCGGTCGGGGCGTCGCGGCGCTCCACCGCCCGTGTGAGCTCGAACACGTCGTGGACGCGATGCTCCCCGACGACCGCGCCGACCTCTTTCACGCCGACGGCGAGATTGTCGGGCCCGCCGGCGAGGGCGGCCTTGCGGACCTCGGAGAGGAGCGTCAGCGGATCCTCGCCCATGAAGTCGACCAACAGGCGCGCGGCGTCCTGGCTCACCGTGTAGCCTTCCTCGCCCGCGCGCTGGCGCAGCCAGTCCTGGAGCGGGCGGCCCTTGCGCAGCGGCGCGAAGACGATCGCGGCGGCCGGCACGGCCTCGAGGAGCCAGTGGTCCTTGCGGTCGCGGTCCCCGGCGAGCGAGCCGTCGGCGACGAGGAGCAGGCACGTCGTCGGCGACGGCCGCGCGCAGTACTCGCGCAGCACCTCGGCGCTCCGCGTCGCCTCCGCGCCCTTCACCACCCACGCCTGGCAATGGCGGACGGCGACGAGCCGCATGCGCACGCCGAGCGGCATCGTGTCGGCCGTGCGCGCGACCGCCTCCGGCGTCACCTCGCGCGCGTCGAGCACTTCCCGGCCGAGCGTGGCGAGCGCCGGGTCCGGAAAGAGTCCGCGGGTCACCATGGCGAGCGCGTCGTCGAGCGCCTGGGTGTCGGCGCCGTGCAGGAGGACGAGCGGCGGGACCTTGCCCGCCCCGGCCTGTTTCAGGAACGCGGCGACGTCGGTCAGAAGCGCTCGATCGCGAGGGCGACCACCGCGCGCGCGATGTCCGCCGTCGCCGCGCGCAGCGCGACCTCCTCGCGCCCGATCGTCTCGCTCACCGCGCCGGCCACGCGGAAGTCCGCCTTCTCGCTGAGGCCGTGCTGCTCGAACAGCATGGTGTTGCGGCGCACGTCGCGGAAGCGGACGTTCATCGTCACGACGAGCCGGTAGAGGCGCACGTTGGCGCGGGGATCGAAGGCGATCGAGATCAGGTCGTAACTCGTGACCTCGCCCTCGAGGACCGCGTCGGCGCCGTCGCGCGACACCACGCGCAGCCGCCCGTCGGTGGCGAAGGCATCGGCGAGGGCGCGCGTCATCTCCGTCTCGACGGCGGGCTTGGTGGTGCGGTTGGCGAGCACGGGCACGGCGACGGTCCGCACGTCGTCCGGCAGGTGCCCGCGCACGGTGTACCCGCACCCCGCCGCGACCGTCACGGCGAAAAGAAGACACGAGCCGATCGCCACTCGCCGGAGGGCGGACTTCACGTCCGCCCGGAGGCGGGGGGGGCTTGGGGGGCGCCCGGAGCCCCCCATTATCTTGTCACGATGTTCACGAGGCGGTTGGGGACGACCACGACGCGATCGACGGTCCGGCCGCCGATCCACGAGCGGACCTTCTCGTCGGCGAGCGCGAGCTCCCGCACGCGGCCGTCCGGCGCCGCGACGTCGACGGTGAGCCGGCCGCGCACCTTGCCGTCCACCTGCAGGACGACCGTGACTTCCGCGCGCTGCATCGCCGCCGCGTCCGCTTCGGGCCAGCGCTGGCGGAAGAGGCTCTCGCGATGGCCGAGCTGCGCCCAGAGCTCCTCGGTGACGTGCGGGCAGAACGGCGCGAGCAGCAGCAGCACCGTCTCGACGGCTTCGCGAAGCAGCGCGGCCCGCTCCGGCGCCGGGACCGTATCCTGCGCCACGCCATCGAACGCGTGGAGCGCGTTGACGAGCTCCATGACCGCGCTGATCGCGGTGTTGAAGCCGAAGTCGCGCTCGATGTCGTCGGTGACGCGCTTGATGGTCTCGTGGATCGTGCGGCGGAACGCCGTCCCCGCCTCGGTGCTCGGGCTCGCGGTGCGCGGGGCGATCTTCAGCGCGTCCGCGTGGGCGATGACGAAGCGCCACACGCGGTTGAGGAAGCGCGAGGCGCCTTCGACGCCGTGATCGTTCCAGTCGAGGTCCTTTTCGGGCGGCGCCGCGAAGAGCGAGAAGAGCCGCGCGGTGTCCGCCCCGTACGTCCGGATGAGGTCGTCGGGATCGACCACGTTGCCCTTGGACTTCGACATCTTCGCGCCGTCCTTGATCACCATGCCCTGGCTGAGGAGCGCGGTGAACGGCTCGTCCACCTTGGTGAGTCCGAGGTCGCGCAGGACCTTCGTGTAGAAGCGCGCGTAGAGGAGGTGGAGCACCGCGTGCTCGATCCCGCCGATGTACTGATCGACCGGCATCCAGTAGTCGGCGGCGGCGCGCTCGAACATGCCGCCTTCGTAGCGCGGCGACGTGTACCGGAACGGGTACCACGAGGACTCGACGAACGTGTCCATCGTGTCGGTCTCGCGCCGCGCGGGACCGCCACACGTCGGGCAGGTGGCGTTGACGAACGCCGGCGACTCCGCGAGCGGCGAGCCGCCCTTGCCGCTGATCTGGACGTCACGCGGGAGGATGACGGGAAGGTTCTCCTCCTTCTCCGGCACCGTGCCGTCCTGCTCGCAATAGAGCACCGGGATCGGCGCGCCCCAGTAGCGCTGGCGGCTGATGCCCCAGTCGCGGAGGCGATAGTTCACCTTGCCGACGCCGACGCCTCGCTCCACGAGCCAGTCGATCGCCTTGCGCTTCGCGTCCGCGGTCGAGAGGCCGTCGAGGAACCCGGAGTTGATCTTCGGGCCGTCGCCCGTGTAGGCCTCCCCGGTCCAGCCCGGGGGGCGCTGCACGGTCTCGATGATCTGGAGCCCGTGCTGCTTCGCGAAATCCCAGTCGCGCTGGTCCTCGCCGGGCACCGCCATGATCGCGCCCGTGCCGTAGCCCATGAGCACGTAGTTCGCGAGGAACAGCGGCAGCTCGGCACCGTTGAACGGGTTCACGATCTTCGCGCTCAGCCGGAAGCCGCGCTTGGGCCGGTCCGCCGCCATGCGCTCGATCTCGGACTCGCGCGCGACCTCCGCGCGGAAGGCGGCGACGCGCGCATGCTCGTCGGCGTCGACCACGATGCGGTCGACGAGCGGATGCTCGGGCGCGAGGACCGCGTACGTCATGCCGAACGCGGTGTCGGGGCGCGTGGTGAACACGCGGATCGTGAGCTCCGGGCGCCCCGCGATCGGCAGGTCGAACTCCGCCCCCTCGCTGCGCCCGATCCAGTTCTTCTGCATGGTGATCACGCGCTCGGGCCAGCCCGGCAGCCGGTCGCACCACGCGAGGAGCTCCTCGGCGTAGGCGGTGATCTTGAAGAACCAGCCGTCGAGGTCGCGCGGCGTCACTTCCGAGTCGCAGCGCCAGCACCGCCCCGCTTCCACCTGCTCGTTCGCGAGCACGGTCTGGCAGCCCGGGCACCAGTTGACGGTCGAGCGGCGCCGGTACGCGAGCCCGCGCTCGAGCATCTTGATGAAGATGAGCTGCTCCCACTTGTAGTAGGACGGGTCGCACGTCGCGAGCTCGCGGTCCCAGTCGTAGGAGATGCCCATCGTGCGGAGCTGGACCTTCATGTTGTCGATGTTCGCGTACGTCCAGATGGCGGGGTGCACGTTGTGCTCGATCGCGGCGTTCTCGGCCGGGAGGCCGAACGCGTCCCAGCCCATCGGGTGGAGCACGTTGTAGCCGCGCATCCACTTGTACCGCGCGAGGAGGTCGCCGATCGCGTAGACGCGGACGTGGCCCATGTGGATGCGGCCGGAGGGGTACGGGAACATCTCGAGGCAGTAGAACTTCGGCTTGCGGGGATCCTCGGCCACCCGGAACTGCTTCGAGGACTCCCAGGCGTCCTGCCACTTGGCCTCGATCTCGCGGAACGGGTAGCGGTCGGACGCCATGATTTCTTCGATATTTACCCGATTGCCAGACGCGAGGCAAGGAACGCGGGAGACGCGTGAGGGGGACCCGGCTGGGTCCCCCTCCGGCAACCTACTTCTTGATGCCGAGCATCGCGTGCGCCTCTTCGGCGGCCTTCACCGAATCGGCGTGCTTGCCCTCACCGTGGAGCTTCTGCGCTTCGTCCAGCTTGGCCGTGGCCGTCTTCACCTTCGGGTCGTCGGCCTTCATCTTGGCGGCCGCCTCCTTGCCCTCCTTGATCATCGTCGGGCACTTGAAGGCGTACGCGGGGCTGCCGGCGATGGCGACGATCGCGATCGCGGCGCCCAGGGTCATGAGCTTCTTCATCGAGTCACCCCCTTTCGGCACTATGTGGCACGACCTGTCAACGCTCCGCGTCGTGCGCGGGTTCCGCCACCGGCGGAGCCGTGTGGAAGTGATCGTAAATCCGTTGCGCCATCCTGGGGGTGACTTTCGGTACCGCGGCCAGCTCGGCCACGCTGGCCTCCCGGACCCGGCGTGCCGATCCCAGGGTCTTGAGCAGGCTGGTCCGGATGGTCGGCCCGACCCCGGGGATCGTGTCGAGCACCGACGACAGCGTCCGCTTGCCGCGCAGGGTCTTGTTGTACGTGATCGCGAAGCGGTGCGCCTCGTCGCGGATCTTCTGGAGCGTGTGGAGCGCGGGCGACGTCGGGTCGAGCACGAGGGGCGCGAGGCTGTCCGTGCGATAGACCTCTTCCTCCTGCTTCGCCAGCGACACGACCGGGATGTCGTCGAAGCCGAGCTCGGCCAGCACCGTCGCGCCGACGTTGAGCTGCCCCCGGCCGCCGTCGATCAGCACCAGGTCCGGCAGCGCGCCGCCGTGCTCGAGCGCGCGCGTGAACCGCCGCATGAGCATCTCCCGGAGCGACGCGAAGTCGTCCGCGCCCACGACGGTCTTGATCTTGTAGCGCTTGTAGTCGTCCTTCTTCATCGCGCCGTTCTCCCACACGACGAGCGAGCCGACCTGCTCCGTCCCCTGGATGTGGGAGATGTCGTAGCCCTCGATGCGGTTCGGCAGCTCCGCGAGCCCGAGCGCGCGCTGCAGGTCTTCCTGCACGAGCTGCACGCGGTTGCCGCGGGACAGCAGATGGTTCTGGAGCGCGATGGCGGCGTTGGACTCCGCCATGGCCACGAACTCCCGGCGGCTGCCGCGCTGCGGGACGTGCAGGCCGACGCGGCGGCCGGCGAGGCCGCTCAGGTACTCCGTGAGCAGCGCCGCTTCGGCCACGTCTTCGGAGAGGAGGATCTCGCCGGGGGGCGTCACGCTCTTGCCGTAGAACTGGCGGATGAACGCGGACAGGATCTCGCCGTCCGCCCAGCCGGCGACCTTGTCGAAGAAGAACGCCTCCTGCCCCACGAGCCGCCCCTTGCGCACGAAGAAGAGCTCGACGCACGCGTCGTTGCCCTGGCGCACCACGCCGAGCACGTCCTGGTCGACCTCCTCCACCGAGATGATCTTCTGCCGCTCGCGCACGCGGTTGAGCGACTGGATCTGGTCGCGCAGCACCGCCGCGCGCTCGAACTTCATCTCGGCCGCCGCCGCCTCCATCTCCTTCGTGAGCGTGCGCGCGAGGTCTTCGTCCTTGCCCTCGAGGAAGCGCTCCACGCGCTGCACGGTCTCGGCGTAGCCCTCGCGGCTCTCCCACCCCGTGCACGGCGCGTTGCAGCGGTGGATCGCGTACTGGATGCACGGCCGCTCGAGGCGCCCGTCGATCTCGATCGCGCACGTGCGCAGGGGGAAGAGCTGGCGCGTGAGCCGCAGCGTCTCGCGCATCGCGGAGGCCGGATAGAACGGCCCGTAGTACGTCCCGCCGTCGTCCTTCACCCGGCGCGCGACCACCAGCCGCGGAAAGTCCTCCTCGGTCGTGAGCTTGAGGAAGGGGTAGTGTTTGTCGTCGCGGAGGATGATGTTGTAGCGCGGCCGGTGCCTGCGCACGAGGTTCGCCTCGAGCATCAGCGCCTCGAGCTCGTTGTCGGTCACGATGTACTCGAGGTCCGCGATCTGGCGGACGAGGCTGTCGGTCTTCGGGTCGTGCGGGCGCGACTCCTGGAAGTAGGAGCGCACGCGGCTGCGCAGCGACGCCGCCTTGCCGACGTAGATCACCTGCGCCTTGGCGTCCTTGTAGAGGTAGACGCCCGGCCGGTCCGGCAGGCGGGCGAGCTTCTCGTCGAGGGCCATGGCTCTATCGTAGCCCGCGCGGGCCCGATCTACGCCGTCTGCAGCTTGCGGAGCGCCTTCACCTTGTCGCGCAGCTCGGCCGCCTGCTCGAAGTCGAGGCGGCGCGCCGCCTCCTTCATCCGGGCGTCGAGCTCGCCGATCCGCTGCGCCAGCGCGGCCGGCGTCTCGAAGCGCTCCTGCTCCGGCGTGTCGACGTCGACCGTGACGTAGTCCCGCTCGTACACGGTCTGGAGGAGCTCGTGGATGTGCGACCGGATCGTCTCCGGCGTGATCCCGTGCTCGGCGTTGTAGGCCGCCTGCAGCGTGCGCCGCCGCTCGGTCTCCTTGATCGTGCTGGCCATGGAGTCGGTCGTCTGGTTGGCGTACATGATGACCTCGCCGTTGACGTTGCGCGCGGCGCGGCCCGCGGTCTGGATGAGCGAGGTCCCCGAGCGCAGGTAGCCTTCCTTGTCCGCGTCCAGGATGGCCACCAGGGAGACCTCCGGGATGTCGAGCCCCTCGCGCAGGAGGTTGATGCCGACCAGCGCGTCGAACTTGCCGAGGCGCAGGTCGCGGATGATCGCCATCCGGTCGAGCGTGTCGACGTCGGAGTGCAGGTAGCGCACGCGGATGCCCGCCTGCTGGTAGTACTCCGTGAGGTCCTCGGCCATGCGCTTGGTCAGCGTGGTCACGAGCACGCGCTCGTCCCGGTCCGCGCGCTGCCGGATCTCGTGCAGGAGATCGTCGACCTGGTCGCCCGCCGGGCGCACCGTGATCTTCGGGTCCATGAGGCCGGTCGGCCGGATCACCTGCTCGGCCCTGGCGTCGCCGGCGAGCCGCAGCTCGTAGTCACCGGGCGTCGCCGAGACGTACACCGTCTGCGGCGTCGTGCGCGTGAACTCGACGAAGTTGAGCGGCCGGTTGTCGAAGGCCGACGGCAGGCGGAAGCCGTACTCCACCAGCGCTTCCTTGCGGGAGCGGTCGCCCCAGTACATGCCGCCCACCTGCGGCACCGCGACGTGGCTCTCGTCGATGATGACGAGGGCGTCGGGCGGCAGGTAGTTCATGAGCGTGGGCGGATGCTCGCCGGGCCGCTTGCCGGTGAGGTGGCGCGAATAGTTCTCGATCCCGTGGCAGAACCCGAGCTCGCGCAGCATCTCCATGTCGAAGAGCGTGCGCTGCTCGAGCCGCTGCGCCTCCAGCAGGCGGTTGCGGCCGCGCAGGAAGATCAGCCGGTCCTCCAGCTCCTCGAGGATCGTGGCGAGCGCGCGCTCCATCTGCGCGGCCGGCGTCACGTAGTGGCTCGCCGGGTAGATGTGCACGCGGTCGATCCGCTCGAGCACCACGCCCTTCAGCGGGTCGATGCGCGCGATCGCGTCGATCGTGTCCCCGAAGAGCTCGATGCGGATCGCGATCGACTCCTCGTTCGCCGGAAAGACTTCGACGACGTCGCCGCGCACGCGGAACGTCCCGCGGTGGAAGTCGTAGTCGTTGCGCTGGTACTGCTGGGCCACGAGCTTGCGGATGATCTCGTCCCGGTCGAGCTCGTCCCCTTCCGCGACCGACAGGTGCATCTCCTGGTACGTGTCCGGCGCGCCGATGCCGTAGATGCAGGAGACCGACGCGACCACCACGACGTCGCGCCGCTCGAGCAGCGACTTCGTCGCGGAGTGGCGCATGCGGTCGATCTCGTCGTTCACCAGCGCGTCCTTCTCGATGTACGTGTCGGACTGCGGGATGTACGCCTCGGGCTGGTAGTAGTCGTAGTACGACACGAAGTACTCGACCGCGTTGTCGGGGAAGAACTGCTTGAACTCGCTGAAGAGCTGGGCGGCGAGCGTCTTGTTCGGCGAGATCACCAGCGTGGGCCGGTTCACGTTGGCGATGACGTTCGCCATCGTGAAGGTCTTGCCGGACCCGGTCACGCCCCGCAGCGCGACGTGCGGCCGGGCCGCGCGGACGAACGCGGTGAGGGCCGCGATGGCCTGCGGCTGGTCGCCGGCGGGCTCGTAGTCGGAGGACAGTTTGAAATGGGGGGAGCGGGGCGCTCCCCCCAAGCCCTCCGCGCTCCGGGCCCGGAGTGAATCCGGGCCCTCCGCGGCTGCCATATCTCCGAGCCCCCTCTACGTCGCGCTCGGGACGGCGACCAGGTACTTCCGCCACGAGTCGAGGAGCGAGGACGCGTGCGGGTGGCGCAGCATGTGCGTCGAGAAGAGGAACTTCGGATGCACCGGCTCTTTCGCGAGCCGCATCCCGACCTCGTGCGGCAGCCGGTTGCCCTTGCGCAGGTTGCAGCGCAGGCACGCCGCCACCACGTTGGTCCACGACGTGTCGCCCCCGCGCGAGCGCGGCAGGATGTGGTCGATGGTCAGGCGCTCGCCGCGCCGGTGGCAGTACTGGCACGCATAGCCGTCGCGCCGGAGGATGTTCTTCTTGTTGAACGCCACGCGATCGAGGAATGGCTTCCGGATGTAGACCGCGAGGCGGATGACCGCGGGCAGCGCGAACACCGTGGAGGGCGAGCGGACGACCCGGGGCGAGCTCTCGACGGATTCGGCCTTGCCCGCCAGCAACAGCGTGATCGCGCGACGGGCGTTGGTGAAATGCAGCGGCTCGAAGCTGTAGTTCAGCACCAGCACCGCGATTTCATCCATGTTGCCTACCAAGGATAAGCCGCGGTGGCGAGGGGTGTCAAAGGCGCAGCAGGAACAGCATGTTGGCGGGCCGCTCGGCGAGCCGGCGCATGAAGAAGCCGTACCAGGCCTCGCCGTAGGAGACGAGCACGCGCAGCGGCACCCCGGCGGCCAGGAGCGGCGCGTGCAGCTCCGGACGGATGCCGTGGAGCATCTGGATCTCCCAGCGAGTGGCGCCGGCCGCGCGGGCGGCGTCGGCCACGTGGCGCTGGAGTCGGTCGTCGTGGGTCGCGAAGCCCGGATAGACGCCCGCCGCGCGCGCGTCCTCGGCGAGCAAGCGAGTCGCGAGCCGGGCGTACGCCGCGTCGATGTCGCGCTTGTCCGTGAGCGCGATCGCGGCCGGCTCCTGATACGCGCCCTTGCACAGGCGCACGGCCGCGCCGAGCTGGATGAGCCGCTCGACGTCCGCCGGCGTGCGGCGGAGATACGCCTGCACGACCGTGGCGGCGTTCGGATAGCGCGGACGCAGCCGCGCGTACAGGTCCAGCGTGCGGTCGGTGTACTCCGAGGACTCCATGTCGATCCAGACCCGGATGTCGCTGGCGGCGCCCCGCTCGAGCAGCCGCGCGACGTGCGTCTCGCAGAGGTCCACGCCGAGGTCGAGCCCGAGGTGCGTGAGCTTCACCGACGGCTCGCACCGCAGGCGGCGCCGCGCGATCTCGTCGATGAGGTGGAGGTAGGCGGCCGCGGCCTCCTCCGCGTCCGCGGGCGTGACGACGTTCTCGCCGAGGTAGGTCACCGCGGTCGTGAGCCCGCGCGCGTCCATCGGCGCGATCACGGCGAAGGCCTCGGCCGGCGTGTGCCCGGCGACGAAGCGGCGGACGAGACGGCGGGCAACCGGGATCCGATCGAGCGCGGCGCCGATCGCGGGGCGGCGGGACAGCGCGAGAAGCACGGTACGGGCGCTCATGCGGACTCGCTGACGAGGTCCATGATACCTTCCCGCAGCCCGTACTCGCTGACGACGAGCGCGTCCACGCGAAGTCGCTCCATCGTGGCGAGCACGATCGCGATCCCCGGCACGATCAGATCCGCGCGGCCGGGCTCGAGGCACGGCAGGGCGCCGCGCGCCTCCACCGGCAGCGCGCCGAGCCGGGCGAGCTGCGCGTCCACGGCGGCGCGCGAGAGCCGGTGGCCGTGCACGCGCGCGGGATCGTAGGCCGCGAGCCGCAGGTCGAGCGCCGCCAGCGTCGTCACCGTCCCCGCCGTCCCGACGAGCACGTCGATCGCCGCCTCCCCGATCTCGCGCGGAAGCTCGTCGGCCAGCCGCGCACGCACCTCGTCGAGCAGGGTGGCGAACCCCGCGGGCGCGACCGGCCCCGGAAACGGGAAGCGCTCGGTCAGCGGCACGACGCCGAGCCGCAAGCTGATCGCCGCCGCGAGCGCGCCGTCGCGCGCCAGCACGTACTCGGTGCTGCCGCCGCCGATGTCGAACGCGATCATCGCGCCCGCGGGCAGCGTGAGCCCGTGCCGGAGCCCGCGCAGCGTGAGCCGCGCCTCGTCGTCGCCGCTGATGACGTCCACGCGCGCGCCCGTCGCCGCGGCGAGCTCGGCGGCGAACGCGCGGCCGTTCGCCGCCTCGCGCACGGCGCTGGTGCCGACCACGCGCACGGTCGTGGCGCCCGCGTCCCGCGCGCGCGCCACGTAGCCGGCGACGACCGAACGCGTGCGCGCCATCGGCGCCTCGCCGAGCGCACCGCCCGGCCTGAGCCCTTCCCCGAGCCGCGTCACGCGCTGCTCGGCGTGCACGACGGACCACGGGGCGCCCGCCCGCATCTCCGCCACCAGGAGCCGCACGGTGTTGGTGCCGAGGTCGATGACAGCGGCGCGCGCACTCACGAGCGCGCGTCCTGACGCACGAACGCCCCGCCGGCATCACCGGCGGGGCGCGCGATCGGCGAAGCGTCGGCGGCGCCGACTACTTCTTCAGCGACCGGACGTACGCGACGAGGTCCCAGCGATCCTTCTCGGAGAGGTGCTTCCACGGGGGCATGGGTCCACGGCCGTTCGAGATCTTCCAGAAGATCTCGCCGTCGCTCTCGCCCTGGACCTTGGCCGACGTCCAGTCCGCGGGCTTCGGGTTGAGCGCCGCCGCGGCGGCGCCGTCGCCCTTGCCGCCGGCGCCGTGGCAGGACACGCAGTTCGTGTCCGCGAGCTTCTTGCCATTCGCGGCGTTGCCGCCCGGGCTCTTCTTGCCCTTCTCGGACGCGGGCGCCTGCCACGGACCCTGCGCCCACGCGGTGGACGCGAGTCCCAGCACGCCCGCCAGGGCGACAGCGGCGATCGACGATGTGGTGAACCGGCTCATGAGGCCTCCCCTCCAGATGATGTCGACGACACGTCGAGTGTAGCGCGGAGTCCGCCCACCCGCTCTCACGAATGGAATCGGGCGCCCGCGTCAGCGGTTCCCGGCCTGGTCGCGAAGCGCGGCGAGGATCTCCTCGAGCCGCGTCAGCTTCACGCGCGGACGCCCGCTCGCGCGCCCGCGCCCGACCTCGATCCGGTCGAGCACCTTCCAGTCGGGATACGACACGCACTGCGGCTGACGCGAGCGCACGAGGGCGTCGGCCGCCGCCGCGGTCGCCGCCGACGGCTGGAGCACGGCGCCGCGGCCGAGGTCCTCGAGCATGCAGGCGACGGTCTCCGCCGCATCCGGCTTGTTGGTGCCGATGACGCCGCTCGGTCCGCGCTTGATCCACCCCCCGGTGTACTCGCCCACCACCGGCATGCGGCTCGCGGGATCGACCACGCGCCCCTTCTCGTTGAGGATCACCGCCCACTTGTCGTTGAACGGGACGCCGGGGAGCGGGACGCCGCGATAGCCGACCGAGCGAAACACGAGGCCGACGGGGAGCGTCTCGAGTTCCCCGGTCGCGCGCGGCTGCAGCGTGCCGGTGGGCGTCTGGTAGAGCTCGTTGCGCACGAGCGTGATGCCGGTCACCGCGCCCGCGGCGTTGCCCACGAGCTCGACGGGCGAGACGAGGAAGCGGATGACGAGCCGCCGCGGCTTGCCGCTCGGCGCGTGCCTCGCGAAGCTTTGCAGGATCTCGACCTTCTTGCTCGTCGCGCGGTCGGGCGCCTGCGCGAGCGCGGCGCGGCTGAGCGGGTCGAGCTCGACCTCGTGCGGGTGCACGACCACGTCGGCGCCCGCGAGCTCGCCGAGCTCCTTGATCTCCGGGTTCGTGAACGCCGCCTGCGCCGGGCCGCGCCGGCCGAGGAGGTAGACCTCCTTGATCCGGCTGCCGCGCAGCGCGGCGAGCGCCTGGTCGCTGATGTCGGTCCCCGCGAGCTCGTCCGGCGTGCGGCAGAGGATGCGCGCGACGTCGATGGCGACGTTGCCCACGCCGACGACCGCGGCCCGCTCGACGCCGAGATCGAACTGGTGGTCCTGGTAATCGGGATGGCCGTTGTACCAGGCGACGAACTCCGTCGCGGGATGACTTCCCGTCAGGTCTTCGCCCGGGATGCCCATGCGCCGGTCCGTCTGCGCGCCGGTCGCGTAGAAGATCTGGTGGTAGTGCGCGCGCAGGTCTTCGACGCTCAGGTGCTTGCCGAGCTCCACGCAGCCGTAGAAGCGGAATCTCGGATGGCTCGCCACCTTGTCGAAGGCGGCCGTGACCGACTTGATCTTCTGATGATCCGGAGCGACGCCGGCGCGCACGAGCCCGAACGGCGTGGGCACGCGGTCGAACATGTCGACCTCGACGACGAGCCCTTCCTGGCGGAAGAGGTGGTCGGCGGCGTAGAAGCCCGTCGGCCCCGCGCCGATGATGGCGACGCGGAGCGGGAGATCGGCGGTGCCGGGACGCGCGCTCGTCACCGGGACGTCAGCTCGCCTTCTCGCCGATGATCTGCGTCTGCAGCGTGTCGACCTCGCCGAGGAACTCGTCGCGCTGCGCCTTCATCACGTCGCCGAGCGAGATCACCCCGACGAGCTTGCCGCCGTCGAGGATCGGCAGGTGGCGGAAGCGCTTGTTCGTCATGGTGGTGGCGATGGCGGTCAGCTCGTCCGCGGGCGTGCCGGTGATCACGGAGCGGGTCATGATCGCGCTCACCGTGAGGTCGAAGAAGCGCTCGTTGCGCACCGCCTCGCGCACGATGTCGCGCTCGGAGAGGATCCCGACGAGCGTGCCCGCCGCGTCGGTCACGATGACCGCGCCGATGGAATGCTCGGACAGCCTCGCGAGCGCCTCCCGCAGCGTCTGCTCGGGGCGGATGGTGACGACCTTGACGCCTTTCCGGGCGAGGATCGTGGCGACCGTCATGGGGACCTCCTGTGCGGCTTGTCTCCGATCTTATCGGGGCCGGCTCGCCCGCGAAAGCGATGCCAGGCCGCACAGGACCGCCAGCACGCCGTAGGCGCCCGCCAGGCGAAGCGGCCCGGCGCCCGGCGCCTCCCACGGCCAGAAGACGGCGCCGCTCGGCACCGGGGAATGCATGAGCCCGAAGAGCGTGGCGACGCTCGCCACCGCGCACGCGACCGCCGCGCCGGCGAAGCGCCGATCGAGGATCGCGACGACCGCCGTCGCCCACACCACGGCGGTGAGGATGAAGCCGTTGCCGAGCAGGAGCAGCGCCTGCCAGCCGAGCGCGGCGTCCCCGGTGAGATCGGCGGCGCTCTTCCCGACGCCCGCGAGCAGACCGCCGGCCTGGATGATCGTCACCGCGGCGGCGGTCGGCACGAGCGCGAGCGCGACGGCGGCGCCGTGGTGGCGCGGCGAGGCGTGGAACGCCTGCGCGGTGATCTCGAGCCCGATGAAGACGAGGATGCACGCGACCGCCGCTTCCGGCAGCACGCCGACCAGCACCGACAGCATCCCGACCATCGCGCCGAGCCCGATCACGAGCGCGGTGGCGAGCGTGTAGCCCGCGCGGCAGCCCATGGCCTTGTACGCGGGATGGCCGATGTACGGCGTGTTCTGCACGACGCCGCCGCAGACGCCGGCGAGCACGGTCGCGAGCGCCTCGGTGAGCAGGATGTCGCGCGTCCGGTACTCGTCGCCGGCGGCCGCCGCGCTCTCGGTGTTGTCGATGCCGCCCACGATCGTGACCAGCGCGAACGGCAGCGCGATCGCGAAGAACGGCAGCGCCGCGGGCAGCGCCGCGAGCCACGCGAGCGTCGGCCACGGCACCGCGAGCTGCGGCGCGATCGAGACCGGCGTGCCGCTCACGCCGCCCGTGAGCCACACGCTCCCCCAGTGGACGATCACGCCCGCGAGCACGGCCGCGAACGCGGACGGCAGCCCGAACGGCATCCGCACGCCACCCATGAGGCCGAGCAGCAGGACCATCAGCGCGACGAGGCCGGTGAGCGGCTCCCGGAAGATCTTCAGCATCGGCAGGTACGCGATCAGCAGCACGGCGACGCCGGCGATCGAGCCGAGCAGCGCCGCGCGCGGCACCACGCGCCGGGTCCAGTCGCCCGCGAAGCTCAGCAGGGTCTTGATGACGCCGATGGCCACCGTGACCGCCATGCCGACGTGCCACGCGAGCACCGGGTCTTTCGTGGCGACCATGACGGGACCGAGCACGCCGAAGACCATCGCGAACACCGTCGGCGTGTCGATGCCGAACGGCATCGCGGTGACGTCCGTGCGCCCGGTCCTGCGCATGAGCCGCAAGGCCATCCACGTGTACACGAGGTCGCCGGCGAGCACGCCGAGCGCGGTCCCCGGGACCATGCGCGTGAGCACCAGGTCGGCGGGGAAGCCGAAGACGCCGATCAGCGTGCCGGAGAGGATGACGAGGACGCCGACGTTGTCGAGGGCGAGCCCGAGGAACCCGTTGAGGTCCCCGGGGCCGAGCCAGGCGGGGCGGCCGGTCGGACGGGTGCTAGCGGCGGGCGACGGAACGGCCGAGGTCCCTCACGGTCTGCCGGGTGCGCTCCGCGAGGTCGCGACACCATTGCAGCTCGCCGCGACGGTCGGCCACGGTCTGGTACTCGAACTCGATGGGCTCGGACACCTGCGCGCCGAGGCGGATGCGCGCGGCGTAGCTCCTCCCTTCCCGCTCGTCGCCGCTCTCGAGATCGACCTCGGCCCGGTACTGCTCGCGCTTGGCGTGGGAGGTGAGGAAGTTGTGGAGCCAGCGTGCGACGTCGTCATACGTTCCACCGGAGAAGGCCATCGGGCGAGGAGTCTAGCACCTGACGGGTGAGCAACGGACGATGGGCCGCTCCGAGCGCGGGCTTCGCCCGCGCAATCCTCGTTGTTGGGGGAGGCAGGGCGGAGAGAGCGGACCGTTAGGGTCCGCTCTCTCCAACCGCCGGAAGGGGGGCGAAGCCCCCCTCCGGGTTCAGCACTCGTTGAAGCCGCAGCTCAGGCACTTCTTGCACCCTTCCTCGTAGACGAACGTCGCCTGGCCGCACTCGCGGCACAGATCGCCGATCGCCTTCTTGGCGTTGGGCGCCATCGGCAAGGCGCCCGCGGGCTTCAGCTGGCCGATGTGCTCGGCGAGGCAGCGCGCGAGCGCGTCCGGCAGCGAGAGCACCTTCGACGGGCCGAAGCCCACCGGCTGGGCGCCGCCGATGCGGGAGAGCTGGCTGATCACCTCTTCGAGTCGCCGCTGAGTCGACAGCGGCGACGGCATTCTCAGCGTGAGCGAAATCAGGCGCCCGAGCGCCTCGGCCACGGCCATGGTGTCCGAGCCGCCCTTGCCCACCTGGAGGAAGACCTCGAACGGCTCGCCCTCCTCGGTCTCGTTCACCGTGATGAACGCGGTGCCGATCGGGGTCTCGGTCCGGTACGTCTTGCCCTGGAGCGCGTGCGGGCGCGGCTTGATCGTGGCCGTCGGGCCGAGCGACGGCACCGGCGTCTGCTCCTTCTTCTTGCCGACGCCCACGTTGAGCACCTGCTCGCCCTTGCAGCCGTCGCGGAAGACCGTGATGCCGAGGCAGCCGAGCTCCCACGCCAGCTTGTAGGCGCGCGCCACGTCGTCTTCGCTCGCCTCGTTCGGGAGATTGATGGTCTTCGACACGCCGTTGTCGGTCGAGCGCTGGAAGGCCGCCTGGTGCTTCACGTGCCACTCGAAGGCGATCTCGTGCGAGGTCTTGAAGACGTCCTTCGCCCGCTCGGGAATCCCGGGGATGCCGTGCAGCGTGCCGCGCTTGGCGATCTCCTCGGCGAGCGCCTGGGAGTAGAAGCCCTGCTCGCGCGCGAGGGTCTCGAACGTCTCGTTGACGAACGTGAGCACGCGCTCGCCGTCCGTCTGCTTCACGCGGTGCTCGAAGGCCAGCGCGAAGATCGGCTCCACCCCCGAGGAGCAGCCCGCGATCATCGAGATCGTGCCGGTCGGCGCGATCGTCGTGACCGTCGAGTTCCGCATGGGACGGATGTCCCTGTAGATCGAGTGCTTCCAGTTCGGGAACGGCCCGCGCTCCTCCGCCAGCTTGGAGGACTGATCGTGGGACTTCTCCTTCACGAACGCCATGAGCTGGTCGGCCAGCGACACGGCCTCCTCGCTGTCGTACGGGATGCCGAGGATGTAGAGGAGGTCCGCCCAGCCCATGATGCCGAGGCCGATCCGGCGGTTGGCCTTCACGGTCTCGTCGATGACGGGCAGCGGGTACGGGTTCATCTCGATGACGTCGTCGAGGAACCGCACCGCCAGGCGCACGACCCGCTCCATCTCGTCCCAGTCGATCGACTTCTCGCCGTTCGGGCCCGTGCGGGCGAACTTCGCGACGTTGAGCGAGCCGAGGTTGCACGCCTCGTTCGGGAGCAGCGGCTGCTCGCCGCACGGGTTGGTGGCCTCGATGGTGCCGATCGACGGCGTCGGGTTCGCCGGGCTCTGGTTGATGCGGTCGATGAAGACCATGCCCGGATCGCCCGTGCGCCACGCCGCGCGCACCATGCGGTCGAACACCTCGCGCGCGGAGAGGCGCACCGCCACCTTGCCGTTGTGCGGGTTGACCAGGTCGTACTCCTCGCCCTTCGCGAGCGCGTCCATGAACTGGTCGGTGGCCGCCACGGAGATGTTGAAGTTCGTGATCCCGCCGTCGAGCTTGCACTCGATGAACTCGAGGATGTCGGGATGGTCGACCTTCAGGATCCCCATGTTGGCGCCGCGGCGGGTGCCGCCCTGCTTCACGGCCTCCGTCGCGCCGTTGAACACGCGCAGGAACGACACGGGACCCGAGGCGCGGCCGCCCGTGGACGCGACGAGGTCGTCCTTCGGACGCAGGCGCGAGAAGGCGAAGCCCGTCCCGCCGCCCGACTTGTGGATGATCGCGGCGGCCTTCACGGAGTCGAAGATCTCCTCCATGGAGTCGCCGACCGGGAGCACGTAGCAGGCGGAGTACTGCAGGCCGTTGCCCTTGCCCGCGTTCATCAGCGTGGGCGAGTTCGGCATGAAGTACTGGTCGATCATCATGTCGTAGAACGCCGTGGCGATCTCGTTGACCGCGGCCGCCGTCCGGCCGTATCGCTCTTCACCCGCCGCAATCGACTGGGCGACGCGCCAGCACATTTCCTCCGGGGTTTCGATCACCTCACCGTCTTTGCGCGTGAGGTAGCGCTCGCGGAGGACGCGAAGTGCGGGCTCGGTCCACTGGCCGACTTTGCTTGGGCGGGTTACTGAGGGCATCCGGTGTTCCTCCCGGCCGTCTAGATGTTGTGGTGAGGCGGAATATGCACGCCGTATGTCGCGGCCGTCAAGAAAAAAGGTATAGTCGGCGCGAGATAACCACAAGATGCAGTAGGAAAATTATTCCGACTGAAGCCGCGTGGAGTTAGCGGGGGTGGATAACGGGGGCACGGTGGACAGTGGCAATAGCGCGTCGCGTCAGCGCCCGCGCGCGCGCTCCTCCACTGCAGTCCACGGGTTATCCACCGCCCTCC
>Ga0194131_10005262_pt1 | contig 18820 bp, 19 predicted proteins | sample TA2KigO120mmetaG_FD_148631 | JGI IMG/M metagenome (GOLD analysis project Ga0194131, IMG submission 148631) | Freshwater microbial communities from Lake Tanganyika, Tanzania - TA2015053 Kigoma Offshore 120m | ecosystem: Environmental > Aquatic > Freshwater > Lake | place: Tanzania: Lake... | reverse complement strand
GCCCGCGCGTCCTCCTTGAGTCGCTCGATGTCCTCCATGCTGCCAGACTATCAAACCGATCACCGCGCAGCTGCGCCAGTTTCGAAGTCTCTGCAGACGCTCGCTGTCGCAGAATGGGCAACTACGTCCGCGACAACATGGCCATCGCCCCGTTCGCCACGTTGACCGTCAGCGACCCGGACATGCACGTTTTGACGGTGATCGTCACGATCACCAACGGCATCCACCGCGGAGACTTCACTGTGGGCTCCAGGACCGGTTGGGTTCGCACCATCAAGGGCAGCGACATCGTCTACAGCCGTACTTTCCCGACGGCAGTCAACATCGGCTCGATCGCCCAGGCAGCGGTCCGGGGACTGAAGTTCCAGCCGCGGAAAAACGCCATCACTCCCGGCCTGACCGAAACCACGACCTTCGTGGTATCGCTCAACGACGGCATCGCTGCGGTCGTCAGCGACGGCACGACGTCGGTGGTGAGCCGATCGGTCAATGACAGGCCAACCGGACAGGCGCGGACCTACCAGGTCCGCGTGAATGCCGTGCTTCGGGTTTCTGCCGCGGCCGGGTTGCTCCGTGGTGCGCACGACCGCGACGTCGGCCAGCATCTCCGCGCACGGCTGTTTCGCGGTCCAGACGTGGGCACGCTGGCGCTGAATCCGGACGGCTCGTTCCGCTTCGTGCCGCCGACGGGCTTTCTCGGCCGCGTCACGTTCACGTTTCGCGTATTCGATGGCCAGAGTTACAGCCAGCCGATCACGATCGCAATCAACGTCGTCATGCCCGCCGACCCCCGGGCGCGACTGGGCCTCCGTCTGGCATTTCCTGAAGTCCTGGTAACGTAAGCTTGCCCGAACGGACACGTGGTCACTTGCTCTGCTGTTTGATGAGAACCTGCGCCACGCTCTTCATTGCGTCGTATCGTTCCGAATACTCGCGACAGCGTTGCTCGGCCTTGGCAGTGCCGCATTTGACGCGTCCCGCTCCCTTGCCGGTGAACTCGAACCAGCGGGAATCCGGGTCATCGATCTCGCGCCGGCCGTCGTAGCAAATTGTCACCTCCGGATACTGCGCACGGATGACTGCCTCGGGAAGATGCGCTCGAACATCCGTTGATGGGACGAGCATCGAGGATGCTGAAATCCAGTATGGCCCCCAGGTCGCGCCTTCGACGCCCGCGAGCACTTCTTCCAGCAGCGCATACTCTTCGGCAGCCAGGTAGCTGGCATGGATTTTCAGTCTCTTCAACCGTTTGAGGCTCACTGCGGGAAGCAACGCCGGGTAGTCCTTCCTGGTGATCAGCTGCCACATGGCCAGCACCTCCAGGCCCGGCAAGCCGCGAAGAAACTCGAAATCTTCGATGGGCTGTTTCCAGTCCAGCGTGCCGTAAATGGCAAGGTAGCGCAGGCTGTCGATACCGGACAGACCGCTGAAGTCGGACACCGCGCGCAGGTTCTCCATGTGGAGGGCGCGCAAGCGTTTCAGTTCGCACATCGGAGACAGATCGCGGACCCCGGACACATACTCCAGGACCAGTTCTTCCACGCCGCGCATGGATTGGATGAACTCCATGGTCCGTGGCCTGGTGTGTGTGATCCGGAGGCGCTTCACCCGGTGCAGTTCACCGATGGCCTCGAGCTGCGCGTGCGTCGGAGCATGCAGCGTCAACTCCGCGAGGTTGGGCAGAGTGAGCACTCGTTCCCAGTTCTTGTCCTCCTTGCCGATCGTGACAATCGTGACTTCCTTGCTGCCGCTGGGCACGTTGCCGATGCGGTAGGCGTGGCGGTCGCGATTCGGAACAATCGTCCAGTAGTCTCCGTCACGGTCCAGAAAGTCACCGAAGTGATGGCGCATGCAAACTCGATCCTCTTGAATGCGCAAGCTATTCCTTCTTCGCGCTCGGCGTCGCCTCGGCGGCCAGGTCGCCCAGCGCGTATTGGATGCCGGCCAGGTAGTGGCGCAGGATCATCGGATTCCAGAAGATCTCCTCGCGGTGTCCGAGCGAGCAGTAGAAGGTCCGTCCGTCGCCGAAGGTCGAGATCCAGGCGACGGGAAAGAACTTGTCCTGGCGCTTGCCGGCGCTGACGTCCATGCGCTCGCTGTCGAGAGCCAGCAGGATGCGACGGTCAGTAGGTCGGGCCGTATCCGCGCGGAACTGATAGATCTCGTCGGTGATCTCGAAGTCCTTGCCGTTAAAGGCGGCGTTGATCGGGTTCTTTGGCTCCATGTTCTTGACCGGAACCTTCTGATGCCAGGGATGGCTGATGAAGGCGCCGCCCATCATCTGGTTGTAATCCTTCCAGCCCTGATACGTGTCCGTCGCGGAGTGGCAGCCCATGAGCCCCTTGCCGCCGCGGACGAAATCAGCCAGGCTCTTCTTGAGATATTCCTCGCGATCGACTGCTTCCTTGCCGGAGAGGCCCTTTGGCTTGAGGCACGAGCCGGTCGTGTTGAGCATGAAGACGCCGTCGAAAGCCTTCAACTTCTCCGGCTCGAAGAAGGACTCGTCCTCGGTGTGGTGGGCGGTGTAAGCGCCGGTCCTGTCTCCCATGAGGGTGAGGGCGCGGACGCCGATGGGGATGGAGCTATGGCGAAAGCCGGCCGTCTTCGAGTAGATCAGGATCTTGCGCGGCTGCTTGGGCTTGGCCGGCGCCTCGCCCGGCAGCGCCGCGTTGATCTTCTCGTTGATGTCTTTCTTTTTCTGGGCGCGGACTGAATCGGCGCCAAGAAGAAGCAATCCTGCCACGACCGCCGCCAGTGCAATTCGAGCCCGCATGTGGTCACCTCTTTGGGGATGGTTGCCTGTTTCAGTGCAATGACACGGAACCATGTCTTTTCTATCCCGGCGGCCATCCCCGAGGTAGCGCGAAGCGGGAACTGGCGCGCTCCTGAACATGAAACGGACGGGTTTACGTTTCGCGTTCGCACACTTCACCTTGCATGCCTTGCAGGGCTTGCACGGCTTGCACGGTAAACTCGAGCGCGAAACGTAAACCAAGCATGCTACCCCACCGGCCGCTGTCCCCACGGGATCGGCATGGTCGGTTTCTTGCGGTGGCGGTCGCGGCGCGGGTCGAGGGGGCGGTCCTTGAAGTAGGTCACGAAACGGACGAGTTGCTTCACCGCCTCCTCGTAGGCGCGCTTGCCCTTCTCGGAGGTGGCCAGCTCGGCCTCGCCGAGCACGCCGGTTTCCGAGTAGCTGCTGGTCCAGGAGATGATCGAGGCCGGGCCGGCGCCGAACAGATCGACCCAGTTGAACGGGCTGTTCTCCTCGTTGAAACTGATGACGCCGTTCTTGATCTTGTCCTTGCGGACGTTGTCACCGTCGAGATAGAGGTACAGCGATGTCTCCAGCTCGCAAGCGTGAGCGCAGCCGCCGGGAAACTTGCTCTGCCGCCAGCTCGGCATGAAATCTGGATCGACCGTCAACAGCCGCCACCACGCGGCCAGGATGCACTCGGCGTCCGTCTCCAGGCAGGTTCGCCGGGCGACCAGGTCGAGATTCGGCATGTTCGAGCCGTGGCCGTTCAGGAGCAGGATCTTCTTGAAGCCGTGATAGGCGAGCGACTTGGTAATGTCGAGCACATGGTGCATGAAGTGCTCGAAGTCGTTGTTGATGGTGCCGGGAAAGTCCATGACGTGGCCGGTGTAGCCGTAGCACACCGTCGGCAGGACAAGCATCTTGTCGGGGACGATCTTGCCGGCCCCGCGGGCGATCTCCGTCGGGCAGATCAGGTCCACATCCAGCGGCAGGTGCGGCCCATGCTGCTCGACGGCCCCGCAGGGCACGATGCACACCTTGCCCAGTTCGACGGCATCGTTGATCTCCGGCCAGGTCAGCTTCTCGTAGCGATACTCGGTGGCGGCGCGGCTGGTCATGGGTGTTACCTCTTGGGTCGGGTGGGTGGCTTCTTTTTCTCGCGTTCCTTCTTGCGCCGACGCAGATCGAAAATCCAGATGACGGCGACAAGGGCGGCAAGCAGCAGGATGACGACAGCAATGGCGATAGCGATGGGATCGCCCTGGAAGAGATCGCTGAAGAAATCACGTAATGCTCGCAGCAGCCGCATGATGCAATGCTCACTTGGATTCTTCATCGCGCCGGCGACGAGACCTTCCCAGATGAGAATAAGCCGGCGATTGGTTTCGCCAAGGGAGAGCTTGTTGGGATTGGACAGAAGAGTGACGCTGATCGAGACTGCCGCAAATTCGTTGCGTTGCCACCCCCCTCTCGAGTACCCCGGCAACGAATCCGAGGCTGGTTTGATGTGACAGATCAGGTCGCGCTCGTTGCCATTCGTTGCTGGAGTTGCCGGCCAATTGGAGGCGAACGCAAATCGGGCTACCGCGTGAAGCGCTTGTCAAAGGTGCGTACTTGATACTTGAGCCGGTTGGCTAGCGCCTGGATAAGGCAATCGCCAAGGTGTCGCGGCTTGCCGTCGCGCGGGATCCGCTCGGCGAGCTTGCGGCTCTCGACCCAATCTTCAGCAAGAATTTGGCCACCGTCAACGATGCGGAATCGTCGCAGAAAGGCACGCGTCAACCGAAGCTCATGCTGGCTGCTGACGCCCGCCAGCATCTCGATGCTAATGGGAGAGAGGATCGCGTCCGTATCCTCGATTTCGACGAGCTGGTTTGCCCAGCGAACGGCATCGGCCGGTTTCTTGTCCTCGAGGCTATCTCCGATACATTTGCGCCAGTGTCGCACCAGGACGCTGGTGTCAAGGATTACTCGTCGCATGGGCTGGCTCAGGAAGCAATGGCGCGAGCCACGGGCAGGCGTCGGATCGTATCCTCCCAGGAAGCACTGATGCGTACCAGCTCCTTGCCGATCTGTAGCGCAGCGGGACGGCGGACCGCAGAACAGACGAGCCGAATCTCCACTCCCTTGGGAGCGCCGGGCAGGGCTCGTTGCAGCGGGTACGATTCAACGTCAATGCCGGCGCGTAAGTCAGCCGCCAGGCTATCCAGCCCCTGTCGAATGATCTCGGCATTGGCGAGCAGCCAGGAACGTGCCTTTTCCGCATCAGCCGGCAGGCTTTTTCCGCGGCAGCGGACATCGGCGAACCACACCAGCGCGGGGTCTGACTCTTCCGCGCTGCCTTCATAGCTCTCGAAGCTGGTAGTGTCATTCACCTCGATGCCGGTGCGAACGCCGCCGTCCTCACGGACTTGCTTGTAAAACACGATTTTCGACATGGCAGTGCTCAATCAAGTTAACTACGCATTGCGTGGTTCATCGAAGCGTCCATCCCGGCATGATATCCGCTTTTCTCGGCATGGCGAATACCGTTTCAGCTCGACAGCCGGGAATTGACCATTACCGGACCGCTCAGGAGAGCCGTCCTACATTTGCGCTCGCCATTACAGGCGGCCCTCTTCTTTCCAGATGGTTTCCTGCATCTACAATCTCCCCACCGGATCAACTTCCCCGTATCACCTTGGAGTCGCATCATGCGCGTGCCTTTTCTCGGCAAATCCATCCCGGCGGCCGTGTGGTTTCTCGCTGCTGTTTCGCTAGGCATCGTCCTCGGCGGCTGGCTGCTTCACGACGGCGGCGCGGCCCAGGTCAAGGTTTACGAGAGCGGCATCGTCTGGCCGGAGCCGAAGGTGGTGACGCCCGGGACCAACGGTTCGCCACCCTCCGATGCCATCATCCTTTTCGACGGCAAGAACATGGATGCCTGGAACGGCGGCGAGAAATGGAAGATCGAGGACGGGGCCGCGACGGCAGCGAGCTTCGTCTCGACCAAGCAGCCGTTCAGCGATTGCCAGCTTCACGTCGAGTTTGCCTCGCCGGCCAAGGTGCGTGGTTCCGGACAGGGTCGCGGCAACAACGGCATTGGCTTCATGGAGTCGCGCTACGAGATCCAGGTCCTCGACTCGTGGCAGAATCCGACCTATCTCGACGGCATGTGTGCGGCGCTTTACAAGCAGCGGCCGCCCATGGTCAGCCCGTCGCGCAAGCCGGGCGAGTGGCAGACCTATGACATCATCTTCGAGGCGCCGCGCTTCGCGGGCCAGAAGCTGACCCGTCCTGCCTATGTCACCGTCATGCACAACGGCGTGCTGGTGCACAATCACGTCGAGATCCAGGGCGTGACCGCCTACGACCGCCCGCCGGAATACAAGGCGCACGCGGCGAAGCTGCCCATCACCTTGATGTACCACGGCGACCCGGTGCGCTTTCGCAACATCTGGATTCGCGAGTTCAAGGAACTGGAGGGCAAGAAGCCGGCCCCGAGGTAGGGATTTCACGCGGGTTCGACCGGGATGGTCATCTCCGCCGGTACGAACTCGACGCCGGACATGGGCAGCGAGAGGAAAGTCCGCACGCGGATGGAGTGGACGCCGGCGGGCACGGTGAAGGCCTCGACCGAGGCCTGGTAGGTGCCGTCGCTTCAGCAGTCAGGCGTCAACACCACCGAGCGGGCGGATGATTTTCCCTTGTGGTGCAACAGCGTGATCTCAGCTCCAGGGGCTCCAGGGATACTTTCCGGCGAAACAAACGCCTCCTTGAGGTAGCCGCGCTCGGCGCCCTGGGAGTCGATGATCTTGAAACGCACGCAGAACTGTGCGAACTGCTGGGCTTTCCAGGGCAACGCGGGAATGATCTCGGCGACCACGCGATCGCCGGCCATCGGGCCGCGGTCAGGAACCGTACGTTCGCCGCAACCGACGACGGTCGCAAAGCCGACGGCGAAGACGATGGCAAGGGCGAGGAAGCGAGTCATTTTCATCAACAGCTCTGCGAAAAGACCGGCCCGCGTGCGAGCGGGCCGGTGAACCACTGACTCGATCCGGACCTCAGGGCAACGCTGTCAACGCGTCATGCGTGTCAGTACGGCGCGACCACTTCGCCGGCGGCAGGACTTTCCGCGGCGCAGAACCGCTCGTCGTCGTTACTGGACGAAACCATGCGAACGCTGCCATCGCCGAAGCAGGCCAGCATGCCGCCCGTGGCGAAGCTCTGGGATTTCAGGGGATGAGCGTTCTGATAGGAAGGCTGAAACTCCGCCTTGCGCATGCAGCGGCAGTCCCAGTTCTGGGTCCAGGGCCACGCAGCGGGAACGGCGCCGGCGTTGTTGACAAAGCCGGTGCGCGCCCAGTAGCCATTGACATAGATCGAATCCGGCGGCAACTGCGACTTGCCGAACTTGGCCATCACAGCGGCGAGCGAGTAGTCCGTGGTGATGGGCAGATCGCCATAACCCCACAGGCTGGCCCCGAAGCGCGGCGTTCCCGCAGGCCGGGACATGATCGAGTAATGCTCGTTGAACATGATGGTGTTCGACGTGCCGTCCATGATGGAAGTCAACTTGATGCCGTTGTCGCCGAAGAATTGCCAGTTGGCCGAAAAGCTGCTCAGGCCCCAGAGCGTGTTGGCCTGATTGGCCCACGACGGATACGGATTCAGCGTTCCGGTGGCAGTGGCGTTGGCCCAGGACGGCACCGAGGTCTCCAGGTTGAACACGCCGGCTCCGTACGACTGATCCATCGGATGATTGAGCACTTCCAGTTGCTTCGAGCGAGCGCCGTCCGCGCCCAGGTTATACAGGTTGTTCTGTTCGAGGTAGGGGAGGATGTGGAAGAACACCGAGCCGAGCGTGCCCTTGTAGTTGCCGAAAATCATGGGCGTGATCTTGTTGACGTCGTGGGTGTTGTGCGTGGCCAGGCCTAGCTGCTTGAGGTTGTTCTTGGCCTGGGTGATGGCGGCGGCCTCGCGGACCTTCTGGACCGCGGGAACCAGCAAGGCGATCAGGATGGCGATGATGGCAATCACCACCAGCAACTCGATGAGGGTGAACCCCTGGCGCTTGCGCAGGATGGTATGCATGATCTCTTCCTTTCGAGGGAATGTGCAAATATCGCGACCGACGCTCTGGCGAGAAAACTGCTCAACCGCGGCGGCAGGCGCCGCGGAAGCCAAGGTGGGTAAGGACCGGCTCACGCCGGGACCAGATCCATGGTCACGTAGTCAGCAAGGCAGTGGAAATCCGGAACACGCCGTCAAATGAGATGGGAAAGTCAGGTGAACCCCGTGCCCCGGTTGGCCTCGCTGGCGCGCACGCTCGCTCGAACGCGAAGTTTTGCCGCCAGCGGTGACAAGGAGGAACTCATGGGGCTACTCTTGAAGGCAGTCTCGTTCTAGGCAGCCGTCCTCATGGCGTCAAGAAAATCTCAAAAAAAAGGATCGCGGGCCACCAGCACCTTGCCGCTGTCCTTCCTGGCATTCGTCTCGTAGACCACGTCTTTTTCGCTCTGCGGCCCGTCTTCGTCCTTGAGCTTCAGCTTGACCCGGAAGCGCGGGTTGGTCGGATGGTCGCTCTCGGTGCCCGTGATCTGAAAATCCAGCAGCTTCATGCCGCCGGTCCAGTCCGGGTCGTCGACGAGGATGGAGTGGCCTTTCAGCTTGCCCGGCGTATCGCCCTGTTTCCACGACGCCAGAAAGGTCTCGACGGCCTTGCGGCCCTGATCGATCTCGTCCTTCGAGGGCGCGTTACCGCCGCAACCCACAGCCAGCGACAGGAGCAAGACATGAGCGAGCAATCGGTAACAACAGCGAATCACAGGCGAATCCTCATCATGGCGAGAATCAGCGACATATAAGACGAACCTGGCGACCAACTTATTCGCCATCTTATTGGAGAAATCGCCGATCTGACAATGGCCGGGCCACGCGGCTTGCCCCGCCGTGCCGGGCCGGGTAAGAAAACAGCATGACGTTTCTGGACGCGCCGGACGAACAAGAATCATCAGACAAGGCGGCAGCTCTCCTTCGGGAACTCGAGCGCTGGAACGGTAGCGGATGCAGCCGTTGCACGCGTGCGCTGTGCGGGCACGAGGTGCTTTTCAGCGTGCTGCTGGGGGCCATGGATGCGCCACGCTGCCTGCCGTGCCTGGCGGGCGAGCTGGATCGCCAGCCAGCCGATTTGCGTGATCAGCTGGCCGAGTTCGTGCAGCATCGCGACTGCTACAGGCATGCCTGGAACGTGGCCTCACAAAGGGAAGGCCAGGCCAGCGGGGCCCGGCCGAAGTGCCTTTGGCCCGATGGAGCTCCAGGTGTGAGTGAAGGTCCAGGTGGGCGTGAAGGGCCGGCGCTGGAGCCGGCGGCAGCAGATTCCGGACCAGACCGCGTTTCGACAACGGCCGAGTGGGATGCGGGTGACATGGCATGTGGCGAACTGCTGCTGAGTCTTCGCGGCCGGCTGAATTCCATGGCCGCCGGCGCCGTCTTGAAGGTAACGGCCCACGATGCGGCCGCGCCCATCGACCTGCCGGCCTGGTGCCGGCTCACCGGGCATCGCTTGCTGACGGCCAAGCATCCAGAGTATCTCATCCAGAGAAAGGAACCATGATCCATGCCTGGAAAATTCTGCATCAGTCTCACTTGCGGCAATGACGATCCCGACCGGGCCACCGTGGCCTTCGTCGTGGCCAATGCCGCGGTCGCTTCCGACAAGGAAACGATTGTTTTTCTCAGCACCGAAGGAGTGCGCTGGTCCCAGCGCGGCAGCGCCGACGCAGTTCATGAAGAAGGCTTCGCCCCCTTGAAGGAATTGATGGCCAATTTCGCCTCGGCCGGCGGCAAGATCCTTGTCTGTGCCCCATGTTTCAAGAAACGGAAGCTCGACGAGGGCCGCCTCGTCGACGGCGCCGTCATCGTCGGCGGCGCCAAGCTTGTCGAATTCTTGTCAGACGGCGCGCCCAGCATTTCCTACTGATCTGTCGCCTGTGCCTGGATGCCTGGATGCCTGGAAGGTCGCTGCAATGCAATGGCTCAGTCAACACCTCGTGCTCGCCGATGCCAGCTTCGACGGTGGCAACCTCGATTGCGGCAACGGCTTGCTGCTGCTCCTTCGCAAGCACATGGATCCCCTTCGCCCCGGACAGTTGCTCGAAGTGGTTTCCAACGAAGTCTCGGTGGAGGAGGATTTGCCAGCCTGGGCACGCCTGACAGGCAACGAGCTGGTATCGTGCACGCGCGCCGGGGCGCGGCGAAGTTATCTGATTTGCAAGGGGCCTCGATCAGCGCCGGCGACCGAGGCGTCCTTCAGCAGTCCCGCTGTGTCCCCTGGCGTGCGCAGCGCGAGCGCGGACAGTGTTCGCATGATGCCGAGTCCTCAAACGGAGGTGCTGCCGATCGCGCCACTGTCCGTGATGGGTGTTGGCAGCTGGCCCCGGCCGCGCTGGATGCTGCAGGCCATCCACGAGCACCTTGAAGGCCGGCTGGACGAGCAGGGCTTTCAGGAAACGGCTGACGATGCCGTGCGTCTGGCCGTTGACGCCCAGCTTCGCGCCGGCGTGGACGTGGTGACCGACGGCGAGCAGCGCCGGGACGGCTATGCCAGCTTCGTCGGCAGCCGACTGGACAATTGCCAGCTCGTACCCATCACGGATCTCCTTCCCTACGTGGACGATCCCGAGGAGTTCGAGCGCGAGCTGCGGGCTCTGGATGTGCCGGCCCAGCGCGTCCGGCACCCGGCAGTTCTGGGCAAGCTGCAAAGAAGCCGGCCGATCGCCGTTCACGAGCTATCCTTCGCCAGGCGGCTGACGGACAAGCCGATCAAGGTGGCCCTGCCCGGTCCATACCTGCTGACCCGGACAATGTGGCTGGAGTGTGTTTCCGATCGCTTCTACCGTGAGCGCGAGCAGCTGGCAGGCGACGTGGTCAACGTGCTCCGGGAAGAGGTCAAGGCGCTGCTGGCGGCCGGAGCGGCGCTGGTGCAGCTTGACGAGCCGGTCCTGACCGAGGTCGTTCTTGGCCGCCCGGCGAAGAATCGCAGTTTCATGTGCGGCGCACTGGGCGCGCGACGCCCGCCCGAAGAAGAGCTGGCATTTGCCGTTGGCTTGATCAACGAGGTGATTGCCGACCTTCCTCGCCACCGCCTGGCGGTGCATATTTGTCGGGGCAACTGGTCCCGAGACGAGGGCGTGGCGCTGGCCGGCGACTATCGACCCCTGCTGCCTTCCCTGTGCGCCATCAAGGCCGGCACCTTCTTCCTGGAGATGTGCACGCCGCGGGCGGGCGAACTCAAGGTCCTGGCCGACTTGCCGTCTTCTTGCCGACTCGGCCTGGGCGTCGTGAATCAAAAAACCGAGCGCGCCGAGACTGTCGAGGAAGTTCTGGCTTGTGCGGAGCGTGCGATCGCCGTGTTCGGCCCGGAACGGCTGTTGCTGAATCCAGATTGTGGCTTCGCCACGTTTGCGGACAATCCCGTGGCCTCTGCGGAGGTCGCCGAGGCGAAGCTGGCAGCCATCGTTGCGGCCGGACACATTCTGCGCCAGCGCCACGGCTTGTGAGGCCAGAAATCCTGTACAAGACCAGTGGATTCGTTTGCTCTTGGAGCCACACATGACTGACAGATATCTTGCCTTCCTTGTGGCAAGTCTTGGACTGCTGGGCGCCGCGACAGGTTCGGTTCCGGCCCAGGACAAGAGCGTCCGACCCGGGATCAACAAGCCGTTCGAGAGTCCCGATGTGAAGGGGTTCATCGGCAAGTTTGAAGGCGAGAGCCGAGAGGTTTTCAGCCAGCGGAAGGAGATCGTCGCCGCCTGCCGCATCAGGCCAGGAATGGCGGTAGCTGACATTGGCGCGGGTACCGGGCTGTTCAGTCGCTTGTTTGCCAGGGAAGTTGGGCCGAACGGCAAGGTCTACGCCGTGGATATTGCTCCGGATTTCGTCAAACATGTTGAGTCGACCTGTGAAAAGAGCGGCATCAAGAACGTTGTTGGCGTCGTCTGCGCGGCGGACAACGTGAGGCTGCCTCCCCGGTCCATCGATCTGGCATTCATTTGCGATACCTATCATCACTTCGAGTTCCCGTACAAGACCATGGCTTCCATTCATCAAGCGTTGCGCCCTGGTGGCCGGGTCATAGTGATTGACTTTCATCGAATCGCAGGCAAGAGTCGCGCCTGGGTGTTGAATCACGTTCGAGCCGGTCAAGAGGTCGTGACCAAGGAGATCGAGTCCGCCGGATTCAAGTCGATGGGCGAAGAGAGCTTGCTCAAGGAAAACTACCTGGTGAAATTCAAAAAGATCGAAGCGACCGGCAGCAGGGACGAGCAAGAGAGAATTGTCGCGCGTGCCGTGATCATCCCGAAGGATGTAGTTCGATTCACCGTCGAGAAAAGCGACCTCGTGCGCCTGGCTGGCAGAGGCATTGTCGGCTCCAAGGTCGAGGCGAAAGTAGAAGGCCCAGCGAGGATCACCGCAATCCGCATCTTGAGAGAACTGAAAAATGGTCGCCCGCTCATCGGGAGTCACGCCAAAGAATTCGAGCTAGCGCCCACGGGCACCGGCAAGGTCAGGGTCACGCTTACAGTGACTCCACCACAACCCGATGCCAAGCCGCTTGTGACGACCTATCAGTTTGAAGTGAAATAACAGACCAGCCATTCCTGTGGGGCCCGATGGGAAGAAGGCGTCATGCATTGCCACATCTGCCAGCAAGAAGCCGTGGGCCGCTGCTACACATGCGGCGGTCTATTCTGCGCGGAGCATGGCCAGGTGGATTGCGCGCGCTGCGAGACGGCCATTGCTGCCGGCGATCCCAGACCGGACCGCTTCACGCGCTCACCCATGCCGGCATCGACGTATCGTCCTGGCTGGTGGCGTCCGCAACTTGCCGAGGATTATGAGCCGCCCGCCTGCTACCATTGCAAGGGGCTGGCTCGCCGCGTCTGCCAGAATTGCGGCAGCCGCTTTTGCCCCGACCACGCGGGCAAGAACAACCTCTGCGCCGACTGCGGCCGCTCCTCCTGGCTGGGCCTCATCATCCTGGGCGTGATGTTGCTGGTCATGGGCTTCGCTGTCCTGCTCAACATGCTTCCGAAGATTTGACGTGCCTGCAGATTTGACGTGCCTGCTGGCCACGCAAATGTCCGGGCAATCCGGACGAATAAGCAGTACGGTGTCGCAACGTCGAATCTGGTTGACCCGGCCGGGGCAACCGATATGACAGCCAATGACCGAATTTGACCTATCCGGCCCAACTCCAATACTTGCAGCGGGAGCAACCATGAAGACGCACAGGCAGTCGGCAAGAGTCGCGGTGTCGCTGTTGGTGATGCTGGCGTGGTGCGGCGTGGCCGCACCCCAGACGCCCGTGGTCAAGGATGATGCCGGGATGTTCTCGGCCGCCGCCGTCAGCAAGGCCAGTCAAGCCGTCCGTGACATCAAGAGCCAGTTCAACAAGGACCTGTCCATCGAGACCTTCAAGGCAATTCCGCCCAGCAAGGTCGCGGATTTCAAGAAGGCAAATGAAAAGCAGAAGCAGAAGCTCTATGACGACTGGGCAATCTTCCGGGCCAAGACTCTCAAGATCGACGGCGTCTACGTGCACATCGTGAAGACGCCCGGCCATCTGGAAGGGCTGGTAAACCCGGCCACGCTGAAGCAGGCCTTCACGCTGGCCGACCGCGACAAGCTGCGCGAGTTGTGGCTGGCCCGTCTCAAGGCCGGCGAATTCGACAAGGGACTGGAGGATTCAATCGCCCTGGTGCGCGATCGACTCGAGAAAAACCTCGGCCCGGTCGTATCGGCCCCGGTGGCGAACACCGTGCGTGATGACGCGGGCCTGTTCACGCAGGCTGCCCTCGGCCGCGCCATGGCCACGCTCAAGAGCATCAACGACAAGTGGAAGATTCCCGTCACGGTCGAGACCTTCGCCTCGCCGCCGCCGGCGGTGAAAGCGGCGGCCAAGAGCGATTCGGCCAAGGCCTACGCCGACTGGCTCCGCGACCGCCAGCGCGACTCGAAGGCGGACGGCATCCATGTGCTCCTGTGCAAGGATCCCAAGCTCATTCGCATCGGCATCGGGCCGCAGACCGAGAAGAAAGCATTCACGGCCGAGGACCGCAAACTCGTCTTCAAGCTGATCGCGGACAAGTTCTCCAGCAAGGACTTCGACGCCGGCCTGGAGGGCGCGCTGTCCCTGGTGCGCACGCCGGTGGACAAGAACCTGACGCCGCCCAACACCCCGGCCCTGGTGCTGAACGCGGTCACCGACCACGCTCGACTGTTCACTCCGGGTGTTGTCGACCGGCTGAACAAGCAGATCAAGGAGTTGACCGGCAAAAACAAGATGGACCTGACGATTGAGACATTCGCCGCGCCGCCGCCCGAGTTGTCCGGCCGACCCGAGGCGGCGTGGCCCATGGTGCGCACCGCAACCGCCAAGAGCAAGGGGATTTACATAGCGATCATCAACGGCCGTCCCCATGTCAGCGCCGTTGACAGCGACGCCATCTCCGCCGCCGATCGCGACAAGATCGGCGCCATTCTCAAAGCGAATCAACGTGACAAGGCGCTGGAAGAGAGCATAACCTTTGTCGCCGACACGCTGGCGGCAGTGCCCATCCGCGATGACGGAGGATTCTTCAGCGCCGACGCGCTGGCCAAGGGCAACGCCGCCATCCGCAATCTGCGGCAACGTTACCATCGCGACGTGATCGTGGAAACCTACCAGACCGTTCCGGCGGACCTGGCCGCCGGCGTGGATCTCAAGGACAGCGCCGCCAAGCAGAAGCTGTTCCAGTCCTGGGCACGGGATCGCTTGAAGGCGTCCGGCCGCGACGCCGTGCTGGTCCTGATCTGCAAGGACCCGACGATGCTCGAGGTCGAGGCATCGCCGGACAACAAGTGGTTCGGCAAGGCAGACGTGGTCGCGCTCAGGGACGGCTTCCTCAACGATCTCAAGAAAAGGAAGTTTGACGAAGCGCTGGCTGACGGCCTGACCGTGGTTGCCGCGCGGCTGGAGGGGCAGCCCATCGCGAAGGTTGAGCCGCAGCCGAAGAAGAATGTCACGGACCCGGCACAGGCAAAAGTGGATGGATCCAAGACCGAGGTGAAGGGCACGGCCGCAGTCAAGGGCAGGACGGAGTTCAATCCGATGTGGATTGTGTACGGTGCCGGAGGCTTGCTGGTTTTGATCGTGTTGATCGCGATGCTGCGCGGCAAGTCCAGGGACCCGGGCCCGCAAGCCGCGTATCAGCAGCAGCCCTATCCAGCGCCGCAGGCGTACCAGCAGCAGCAACCGTATCCGCAGCAACAGCCGCCGCGACCGCAACAACCGTATGGCGGCCGGCCGGCGAACTATCCGCAAGGACAGCCGCAGGGGAACTATCAGCAGGGCTATCCGCAGGGCGGCTATCCGCCACAACAGCCGCAACCGCAGGCGCCCGCGCAAGGCGGCGGCGGGGGCGGTGGCTTCGTCGCAGGCATGCTGGGCGGAGCCGCAGGCGCCGTGGCCGGCAATATCCTGTATGACAAGTTCGCGCGTGGCGGCGGGCAACAGGCCGGAGCCGCGCCCCAGCCTCCCGCCGGGGGCCGACCGCCGGCTTCCAGCTACGATTCCGGTACGCCCGCAAGCGATCACGGCAAGATGCCGGGAGGGGCTAACGACCCGGGCTATGTCGCCTCCGGCGGCGACTGGAGCAGCCAACAAGAGGCCACTGGAGGGGGCGGCTCGGCGGGCGGCGACTGGGGCGAGCAACCGGCTCCCGCCCAGGACGTCGGCGGTGGCGACTGGGGCGACCAGCCACAAGAAGCACCACGCCAGGACGCCGGCGGCGGCGACTGGGGCAGCAGCGATCCCGCGCCGCAGGACACCGGCGCTGGCGGTGACTGGGGCGGCGGCGGAGACTCCGGCGGTGGAGATGCCGGAGGCGGCGACTGGGGTGGTGGCGGCGACTCTGGCGGAGGCGACTCCGGCGGCGGCGACTGGGGCGGCGGTGGAGACTCCGGCGGCGGAGATGCCGGCGGCGGCGACTATTAAGCGTAGTCACCGCGTTGCCGGTCCACGGCCGTCAAGGTGAAGCGGTCCTTCGGCAGCCGCCGCCTTGTTGCGGCGGTCGGGGTCGGTGCTGACGCCTCATTCGATCTTGCACTTCGGCAGCGCCTTCCGTAGCGCGGCGACGCCTTTGGCCGTGACCTTCGTGCCGCTCAGGTCCAGCTCCTTCAGGCTCGTCAGGCCGTGCAGGTGAATGAGGCCCGCGTCCGTCAGGCCGCTCTTGGCCAGCGATAGCCGCTCGATACGCTTCAGCCCGGCGAGAATTTTCGCTGTCAGGTCCGAGAAGGTCGGGCAGCCCAGCGACAGGTCGGTCAGCGCGGGCAACCGTGCCGGGCCGGCCACGCCCTGGCCGCGAATCGGGTTGCCGTCCAGAACCAGCCGCCGGAGCTTCGCCAGCTTCGGCAATCGGGCCAGGTCGTCGTCCGACAGGCCGACCTGCGCCAGCGACAGCTCCGCCAGCTCGGTCTGCCTGGCCAGGTTCTCCAGGCCAGGACCTCTGATGGCGTTGCCTTCCAGCACCAGCCGCTTGACCCTGGGCAACCCCGACAGCTGTTGATCGGCGATCCCCGTTCGCGCCAGCGTCAAGTCCTGCTGCCCGTGAATCGCGGCCAGGAAGCCGATGTCCTTTAGCGGCGTCCCCGAGAGGTCGATTGCCTCCAGGCGGTCGAACTCGGCGAACCGTAGCTGGCCCAGAGTTTCAGGGAGCTTTCCCAGCGGCTTCTTGACGTCCTTGACAACGATGCGGCGGAGCTGGAAGAACTTGTCCGGGAGCACCTCGCCGGGCTTGACCGGCCGGGCTTCCTTGCCGGGCAGACCGATTGCGACAGTACCGCCCATGGCCAGCACCTGCTCGGCGGCGACGCGGTTCGGCTCAGACCAGTCGATCTGGCACTTTGGCAGGGCGGCCTTGAGCTGCTCGATGCCGTGTCGCGAGATGCGGCTGTTGCCGAGCGCCAGCGAACCCAGCTTGGGGAACCCGGTCAGCGTTTCCAGCCCCGCGTCGCTCACCCGCGTGCCTTCTAAATGGAGGTGCGTCAGGTTCTTGCAGTGCTCGAAGTGGGCCGGCCACGCGTCACTCACGTGCGTGCCACGCAAGTCGAGGTACGTCAGGTTCTTGCAGTCCTTGAAATGGGCGAGCCCCGCGTCTGTCACCCGCGTCCCGTTCAGGTCGAGGTGCGTCAGGTTCTTGCAGTCCTTGAAGTGGGCCAGCCCCGCGTCGCTCACTTGCGTGCCACCCAGGATGAGGTACGTCAGGTTCTTGCAGTCCTTGCAGTGGGCCAGCCCCGCGTCGCTCACCTGCTTGTTGACGAAGAGGTCTACCCCCGTCAGGCTGAAGCGGTCCTTCGGCAACTCGGCCGCCGCCTTGATCTCGCGGTCCTCGCCATTGACCCGCACTGTTCCGCCGATCGACAGCACGTACACCGCCGCGCGGCGGTCGGGGTCGGCGGTCACCGCGGCAATCGTGCCGCCGTCATGTTCGATGTTGCAACCGGGTGCCGCCGCGTGGAAGTCTGTGAGTGCCTTCGGCGTGACCTTCGTCTTACGCACGTCGAGATTCGCCAGGTTCTTGCAGTCCCTGAAGTGGACCAGCCCCGCGTCGGTCACCCGCGTGCCGGCAAGCCAGAGATTTCTCAGATTCTTGCAGTCCTTGAAGTGAGCCAACGCCGCGTCGGTCACCTGTGTGACTGCCAGGCCAAGGCTCTTCAGGTTCTTGCAGTCCCTGAAATGGGCCAAGCCGGCGTCGGTCACCCGTGTGCCGCCCAGGCCGAGGCTGCCCAGGTTCTTGCAGGCCTGGAAATGAGCCAAGCCTGCGTCGGTCACCGGCGTGCCCTTCAGCTCAAGGTGCGTCAGGTTCGTGCAGTCCTTGAAGCGGGCCAGCCCCGCGTCGGTCACCTGCTGGTTACCTTGGAGGTACACGTAGGTCAGCCGGAATGGCGCCCTGGGCAGTGCGGCGGCGGCCTTAGTGTCGCGCTCCCCGTCATTGACCCGCACCGACCCGCCAATCGACAGCACCCACTCGGCGGCGCGGCGGTCGGGGTCACCGCTCGCTGACGGTCGCGGCTCGGACTTGGTCTTGCGCGCCTGGGCCAGCTCTTGCCAGGTCACCGTCAGCGTCGTCTTGCCGCCGCGGGTCAGCTCGAACTTCTTCGTGGCCAGCTTGATGCCGTCCTTCTCCCAGACCTCGATCTCGCCCTTGCCGGCGGTCAGGGTGAACTCGCGCTTGCTGGTCTTGTCCTCGATGACAACATTGTTATGGGTGATTTTCACTTCCACCTTGTCGTCGGCGACTTCGATCTTCAGTTCGCCCTGGTTGGTGGCGAAGCGAATGACCGTGCCGCCGAAGAAGTAGCCCAGTGGGACCAGGGCCAGCAGGATGGCGGCGGCGAGGGCGAGGCGGCGGCGCATTTTCCGGACCGGGCGCGGAGTCTTCGGAGGAAGCGGTGTGTCGCCGGCAGCGGTGACAGTCGTGACCGGGCCGCTTGCTCCGCCCGCAAAATCTCGCTGCCTGCCCATCTCGGATGCGCTGTCTTGCTGGGTGCGCGGCTCGGACATGGTCGATTCGAGCGCCCGCAGCGCGACGGCGACCTCATGCGCCGACGCCGGCCGTTTCGTGGCGTCTTTCTCCAGCAGCTGCATGATCAGCTCGGACAGCTCCGCCGGCATGTCCTCGTTCAGCGCGCGCGGCGCCGCCGGCGTGTCCAGCGCCAGCGACGTGAGGACGGCCATCGTGTTGTCGCCGCGGAAGGGCGTAACCGGTCACGGGTCGATATAGCTCGGAATCGTGGTTTCGGGTACTGTTGCGGTTGGCATGGATGCTCCACCGACAGTATCGGCAGAAGTGTTGGCATCGCTGCCGCCTGAAGTCCTTGCTTTGATCAAGTGGCAGGCGGAGCAGATTCGCGTGCTGACCGCGCGCGTGGCGGAACTCGAAGCCAAGCTCGGCAAGAATCCCAGCAACTCGTCGAAGCCGCCATCGACCACGCATCCGCATTACAAGAAGCCAGCAGCCAAGCCCAAATCGGGAC
>Ga0194131_10005259_pt1 | contig 18823 bp, 38 predicted proteins | sample TA2KigO120mmetaG_FD_148631 | JGI IMG/M metagenome (GOLD analysis project Ga0194131, IMG submission 148631) | Freshwater microbial communities from Lake Tanganyika, Tanzania - TA2015053 Kigoma Offshore 120m | ecosystem: Environmental > Aquatic > Freshwater > Lake | place: Tanzania: Lake... | reverse complement strand
TCTAAGTTGGCATGTACCAGAAAGGCAAGGATACTGGTTGACAATCAACATCGGGGTAGGTCGTCTAAAGGTATAGGACTCTGGCCAACAGGCCAGCAATGAGGGTTCAACTCCCTTCCACCCCCACTGGAGGACGAAATATGAAACCTTACGGAATGACTCGTCAAAACGCTGGTGACACCGACGTTGCTGGTTGCCGTGAAAACGGTCACAAGACTTCTGTTTACTCCATCAACGGTCGCTCTTACCGTAGTCTCCGTAATGGCAAAAAGGCTGGCATCCGTCGCCATGCCAAACGTGCCGCTCGTAACATCAACAAGAACCTTTGCAAAGAGAGTGACTAATGCTCAAGAACCGTCTCATTGAACTCATGGCGGAATACGCTCAAGAAGTAGGTACGTCCGCACAATCCGCTCTGCGTGACATTATGACCGATCTGCGTCATATTGCCGACGATCAAGACCTTGATTTTGATTACGCTGGCATCGCCTCTGAGGAAGTCTACCTTGAGGAAAACCCGAAGGTCGCATTGGCCGACGACTGCGGTGAGGATCGCCTCATGATCCTTACCAGAAAGAAGATGCTAACTCCTGTTGAGGTCTGTATTGTCTACATTGAATCTTGCGGCTGGAGACTCCGGGCAAGAGCAAGGGGCTATTACTTCTTTTACAACGAGAATGCACCCATCGGCATGAGGGATAAGACATTCTCCCTCAAGGAACTACGGGAAACCTACAAAACAGGATGGTAAGTTAGCATGTACCAGAGAAGGGTGGGAGGAACAAAACCATGAAAAAAACCGAATCAGCAACGAAAGCCCATGCTTCTGTGGGCTACTGCAAACATCTTCGCCCTTTCGGTAAGCGGTTGGCTAACAAAGCAACCCGCCGCAATGGGAAGAAAGCCATTGCCTAATTCTTGCACAGAGATCAACACATGAAAACTATCACCAAAATGTGCAAAACACTCAAGCAGGCAGAAGTCTATCAAAATAGGCTTTACAATAAGTACGAACACGTTCGGCTTGTTCGCTCGCCTTGCTTCACTGAGGAAGGCATCTACCAATGGATCGTCCTAAGTTAGCATGTACCAGAGAAGGGCGGGAGGAACAAAACCATGCGAGTGCGTAAGGGAAGCATCTACGTTTACGACCCTGTGATGCTCGATATTATCGACGGGCGCACGGGATTGCAAAAGGGCGAACAAGTACGGGTTATCCATTGCTACGGATGCCCTGCGCCCAACACGATGAACCATTGCCACGTTGAACGTCTCAATGGCGAGTTCGTCGGCCTTGTGCATTGCAATAGCTTGCACAAGGTCGAAAAGAAAAAGTAATGCTGGAAAGCCGCCCCCGCTCGAACAGTGAGCAATGTTGGGATGTACCAGAGAAGGACGGGAGGAATAAACCATGCACGTTCAATTTGTTCGATTGGAGCGGGCGGCTACGGATAGCTGGATCACACTCGAACTTCCATCACGAAAGGACTTCGGCGATGAGCTAGATTCTTTCTTAGCTCAATCTATGCCAGGATGGGAAGTTGTATCAGGATGTATGGAGAATCCTGATGATGGTTTTGAATACGAGGATTGGCTGCCCTAGACCAGTAACAAATCACTTCCCCGCAAAGTATTGGTCGAAAAAATTGCTAAGTTAGCATGTACCAGAAAGGGACGGTTACGAAACAACTCAACGAAGGAGTGAAAAATGGCAACGAAAGCAATTTTGATTGAAGCTGACAACAGCGTGCGTGCAATCACTATTGAGGGCTACGATGACCTCAACAATGCCGTGGGCGGCTACATCCAAGGCATCTATCTTGGCGATACCGGCCAGTTCGCCTACGTCAACGAGGACGGCATTGCCCTTGGCCTGCCCTACAACGATAAGGCAACGAAGTTGTGCTTCGCCAAGAATGTCGGCCTGCTGCCGTTCGACTACATCAAGGGCAACATGATTATCGTTGGCCCCGCCGACGATGACGGCAACGATACCGATGTGAGTAATGAACTCGCCGCAGAACTCGGCTTGTAATACCGAAGGGGGAAGGGAACAACAAACCCCTTCCCCCTTCGCTGGGGCTATGTTGGCATGTACCAGAAAGGGACGGTTACGCAACACTCAACGAAAGGGAAAGGGAAAACGATGAACATGCGTGAAGTCAATGGCCTTCCGATTGGCAACGGTATGACGGTGATGCTGGATCACTCGGTTCAAGTTTTTACCGTTGTAGTGCGGTCTATGGGTCGGGTCGGAACCGACACGATCAAAAACTTGATCGAGAAGCGACATGAAGTCGTGAGGATTGAGGAGATCGACAACACCGCTTACGTCCATGCCGGTCGTGGGGAATAACATTCTTCGTTGGGGCGGGAACCATCCCGCCCCTTTTGTTTTCTTTTTTCTATGTTGGCATGTACCAGAGAAGGATGGGTCAGTCGCCCATAACCGAAAGGAAAAGCCATGACTGAACTCTTGGCGGCGAAGGTAAAGGCTACGAATGCGGCTAACGCCCACGCAATGGAACTCTGGGACAAACTGTCGGGCGTATTTGCGCCGTTCGTTGGTAAAAAGATCGAAAAAGCTGACGGTGGCCTGTTGGCTAAAATCGTCAAGCTGTTGCCAATGCTCCCAAACAGCGTATCGCTAGGGGTTTACCGCTACCGTTCGGCTTATAGCTTGATGTACGTCGTCAAAACGTGCGAGAGCATTCTGCCGCAAATCGGCAATCTGCACGAGGATTACGGCTGCACCTACTACGAAGCCTCTTGCTATGTCGGCGAAATGCGTGACGGCGTGCTATTGAAGCTCTGCGACCGTCCGACGCTGCGAGCCGATTACACAGCGAAAGAAGTTACGGCCAATCGTGCGGCCTACGCTGCGGCCAAAAAGATCGCAGACGACGCACAAGGCAAGTTACACCCATTCGGCGAATACGACCGATAACGAACAAAGGGGCGGGAACCATCCAGCCCCTTTTGTTTTCTTTTTTTCTATGTTGGCATGTACCAGAGAAGGACGATGACGAAACAAGGCTGGGAGGGTTTAGCGATGACGAACGATCAGCAAATAACCATTTTCTACAACGACCGCTATGGAACTTATTCGTTATCCCCCGATGGCGTCGAGCAGGCGTTAAGGGAAATTACGGGGACGGTAGATCCAGGCTCGTGGGCGCACGCCGTAGGCGAGGCTCACAAAAAGGGAGGCGTCACGCTTGGCGAACTAGCCGCCAGCATCACCGCCGCCCAGCAACGGCTCATTGCGGCAAAGGCCAAGAAGGGCATCCGCCGTGTGAAGTGCGACTGCGGACATGAATGCGACTCGTACCTTGTAATGTCCGCATCCCGTGGCTCGTCCTGCCCTGACTGCTACGACCGCATGTCGGAGTAACAGTGCGAACCATCCCGCCCCTTTTGTTTTCTTTTTTCTAAGTTGGCATGTACCAGAGAAGGACGAGTGGGAGTAAGTTTTCTACCAACATAAGGAGCAAAAACATGCGACACCGTTACGAATCAGAAGATATGCCGAGCGGCATTTGTGAAGATTGCGGACACTTTTGCATCGCTGTTGTGCGTGATTTTGGCATCGGCCCCTACGAGTATTGGGGCGCACGGGGCAATCACCACGACTACCAGCAAGTTAGCCCTTGCTGTGAGGTGAGTATCGTCGAAGGCGATACCAAGGTGATTCGCACCGCCACTCACACCGCCCGTCGTGACCACAGGGATGGCAAGATTAAGGCTGGTGAGAAATATCATATCACCGTCACAAAACATTGGCGCAAGGGTGGCCCGTGGTGGATTACCACCACCAAACGAAAGGTGGCTTAACATAGCCGTCAGCTTGAACCGATGAACTCGATGCCGCTATACAAGAGGCATTGGAGTTCACGGTTCATAAAACCGAAGTGGAACCGATTGTCTAAGTTGGCATGTACCAGAAAGGGACGGAACGAACCACATGGCGGCGTAGCTTATACGGCTAAAGCACCAGTTAAGGAGTAGTGCCTCGCATGGGTATACACAGCGAGCCTTTGTTATCCGTACCTGGAAGAAGCGGGTTCGATGCCCGCCGTTGCCTGCCTATACTGTAGCCCATACCGGGATTGTACCCGGATGGGTGAACAACGAGGCGTCAGACCACGCCTACAACCCGTAAGGGAGAGGGTATAGGGGACATGCCGGAATGGATGGGCGGGCAAACGGTGTCCGTCGTCAATGGTGAAACCTTTTACTATCTGGATGATGTGCAGAGGGGAACCATCCCGCCCTTAATGCGGTCAGGATATTTGGACTAAGTAGTCAACAACGAAAGTCTTGTGGTCAGAGTTGACCGAGTATTCAGCCCCAGGACTGTCCAATTTGTATAAAGTATAAAGATTTTTTCTAAGTTGGCATGTACCAGAAAGGGACGGAACGGGTCTTATACCGGGATTGTACCGAGGGGAACCATCCCGCCCCTTTTGTTTTCTTTTTTCTAAGTTGGCATGTACCAGAAATGGGTGTGGAAACGGATGAACGTACAGACAGGAGAAAGAACGATGTACTGTCGCAAGGTTCGGCTGGTGAACGTCGAGGGCGATCAGGCCGAGTATGCTGATTTGATCGGGCTGGACGGGACGTTGCGGCTAGACCCAACGTCCTGCGATCCTGCGATCAACTGGTTCAACCCGCATCGTTCAGGCGAGACGCTTTCGTTGGCACGAAAGCGGGTGATCGAGAAAAACGGGCAGGTGAAGGTGTTCACGAAGTTGGGGAATTGTTTCACTTTCCGTTTGGAAGTAAATCCGGCGTCGGTTCTCTAGTGGAACCATCCCGCCCCTTTTTCTAAGTTAGCATGTACCAGAGAAGGACGATTACGAAACAAGGAGACTGACATGCGTGGCGACAACGGCAAGGTCAATTCAATGAAGAACCGGCTGGCGAAGGAATGGGCGCAGCGTGTCACCGCTGCCGCTTCCCTCAAGCCGGGGGAACACTTCAAGACATTGCCGCTTGTCGGCGGCAAGTTCGAGCGCATCCCGTTCGAGCAAATCATCGACCGGGCGAAGCAACTCGGCACGGCGGCGGTGTTGCGGGAAGATGGGAACGCCCTTTACGTCGCCATTCCCAAGTCAGCGGCCTAATTACTTGGGAGAAAACCGCCCCTTTTTCCTTTTGTTTTCTAAGTTGGCATGTACCAGTATTGACTGACGCCAACTAAACCCTTAACTATACCAAGGTGAACATGAACACCATTCATATCACGAGTTTTGTGCGTCGTCAAACCCCTGAGTCCGGTTTCTCTCACTGGATTCACTCCGACGCATCGCTGATTAAGCTGGTGCAGGATAACCTGGCGAATGCTAAGCAAGGCTATCGTGAAGGCGTGTTGCTTGTGCCTGTTAATCCGATTGGGTTTTATAGTGGCGTGACGCAACTCAATGACGGTGATATTCTCGCTGGCGAGTATGTTGCTCGTCGTGAGGGTGAAGACCCCCGCAAGAGCAGTTATGCTCTTGCTGGAGAGAAGATGCCCGCCCTTAGTGCGTATATCGTTCTTTACTCTCATGCTGTGTTGGCTGAGGGTAAGGAAAACGAAACTGACGCTGACTACGAAATTGTGTCGGTGAATGCAAGTCCTACCGAAGAAGAAGCACCGATTCCGACTGATGCGTTGATCGCAAACCATCTAGGTCTTTCTGGCGGAACTGCCACGAACCTCAGTAATGACGAATTTGTATCCCTCTTGAAAAAGAGCGTGGAGTTTTGGAAAGATAAAGCACTGGCTGCCCCTGTGGATTTACGCAACAAACTTTCAATTCGATTTGTTTTCTAAGTTGGCATGTACCAGTATTGACTGTGGCATGTACCAGAGTAACTCGTGGAGGAACCCAATGAAGTATTTCGTCTCCATCGTCGCCTTGATTGCCTTTGCCAGTGTCGTCGGCTTCTCCACCGTGAGCGACGGCGGACAACCGAAGCATCGAAAGGCCGAACCGCAACCGAAGCATCGAAAGGCCGAACAACCGAAGCATCGTTCGCCCCGGAATGTCAAGAAAGCCGAACCGCAAGCGGGGCAACTCCCCCTTGCTCAAGTGCAAAGCGGCTTCAAACACTACAAGGTCGAAAAGAAGGGGCTTGTCATCGGGGAAGTCATTCAGTCCAGCATCGGCCTTGTCCTCATCTACGACAACGGCAAGGGATACCGTTGGGCCGAACAAACGGAAACCCCGTTCATCTACACATACAACAACGGCGGAACCCAAAAGATTTACATGGAACGGCAAGACGGCAACCCCGTCAACGTCACTACCAAACGCTATGGCATCGTATTCGCCGATCCCCGCCTACTGAACGACTGGGACTAAGCAACCGGAACTTGTCTAAGGCGAAGGGGCGGGAACCATCCCGCCCCTTTTGTTTTCTTTTTTCTAAGTTGGCATGTACCAGAAAGGGACGGGAACGCAACACAACTCTTTGCGAAAGGTAAAAGATGCACGATTTGCTTCACGTTGCCTTGGGCAAGCTGCTCAAGGATACGCCGGACGTTCCGGTGGGAGTGGTCGAAGTGGACGAAACCGTGACCTTGCATGTCAAGGCCACGATTCGCCGGAATCAGGACGGGGAATACACCCCGACCGTTTCCATCCCCCTCAAGGCTACGCTGGCCTTGCTGCTCGCCAAGATGGGATTCCAGCGGGAACGTGCCGCCGAGTTGTTGGTTGACGCCATGACCGAAGCCCTCAACGAAGGGCTGCTAGGCGAGGAAACGGTACTCGCCCGCCTTGCCGACGTGGATGCGGCAATGGCAAGGGTTACGGCAATCACCGCCGCCTTGCCGAAGGAAACCCGCAAGGGTGCGGTAACGGTCAAGGGTTCGGTCGAAGTGATCGAACCGGAACCCGTCGCCGTGCTGGTCGATGCTGCCGAGTTGTTCTAAGCCGAAAGGCGAAGGGGCGGGAACCATCCCGCCCCTTTTTGTTTCTATTTTCTAAGTTAGCATGTACCAGAAAGGGACGGAGGAACAAATGGAAACATCAGAACAACGTGCGAAGCGGTTTGCCGAACAACGGGAAACCATTGCGAACGAATTGCTTGCGAAGTATCCCGAAGTGACGTTCAACCGCCACAAGTACGGCATCGACGTTATTTACTACGCCGTTTGGTGGAATGACGTTATTCACATCGAACCCCGCAAGCGGTCGATCAACACAACCGTTTTTTCGCTCGATGGGTATTATCTCACCCATGAAGCGGCACGCCAAGCAATCGCCAAGCACCTGCCCGCCGCTCGCCAGAAGTTCGAGCAATGCCTTGCAGCGTTGAATACGCTCAAGCAATCAATGGGCTTCGACGTATCCTATTCCGTCGAAGGGGATACGCATGGCGTCGAAGATCATCCCTACATCAATTTCGATATGGAAGGGTTTAGCTTCACCTACACCATAGACCAGTAAGTTAGCATGTACCAGAGAGGGACGGAAGCAACAAACCCTGCGGAGTACAAACATGGCACGGCCACAAGCGTATGACCCGGTTGACGGTTACAAGTTCCAGATTCTCACCCGCAACCCGGCCTATGGTCGTTCGTGGGAGCATTGCGACTATGCAACCGATGCAAGCGACCGCAATCACCTACTGACGAACTACCGCCTTGCCTACGGTGCGGGGTGGGAGTTCAAGACTATCCTACTCCCCGCAAAGTATTGGCCGAAAATTGCGGCATAATTTGGGAGTAAACCAAAACAAACCGTAATTACTGTGTAAGGGATACGAAACTCAAACCTGCGGAGAACCGAAAGATGAACCGAGTCGTTGCCGCCATCGCCCGCATGAAGGCCCAAATTGAGGAACGCATTGCGAAGGGCATCGTGACCGCCGCAAAGGTCGAGGAAACCCGCAAGGCGCTCGATATGGATTTCGTGGAGTATGCGAAACTCCAAGAACTCAAGAGCCTTGCCGTCGCTTCCGGCAAGCTGTCGCTCGATGAGGGCATGACGATCTACAACTATCTGGGCGAAGCTGGCCCGGACAAGTTCAACGGGCAACCCGTCGAAGTCAAGGCGGTCTTGACCCAAATGCTCAAGGAATTGCTGGTCGCTCGGCTCAAAGCGGCCTAATCGTTCAGTCCGGCTATCGTGCCGGGGCGGGAACCTTCCCGCCCCTTTTGTTTTCTTTTCTATGTTGGCATGTACCAAAGAAGGACGGAAGTAACAAACAAACAACTCACGGAGAATCGAACAATGGCAACCGAACTCGTTCAAGTGCGACTCACCAGCAAGTCAGGGGTTCACACTCCCGGCATGGTGGCTTGGGCCATCAACGGCTTCAAGTTCCCGAAAGACCGCAAGGCCATGCTGCGGGTATTCGTGGACGGCTTCAACCTCACGAAGCAAGCGGCCACCGACCTACTGAGCGAGAAAATCCCCCATATGGTCGAAGGGGATGCCGTCGTCTTCACATACGAAGCGGGGAAATATCTCAACCCGTAAAGGCGAAGGGGCGGGAACCATCCTGCCCCTTTTGTTTTCTTTTTTCTATGTTGGCATGTACCAGAAAGGGACGGTTACGAAACACTACTCTTTGCGAAAGGTCTGCGATGTATCTGACATGCGTTCCCGCTTACGGTCGTGATTACAAATCTTGCAAAGAAGTCAAAGCTGATTGGGATGCCAATAAGGACTTCCAAATCAGCGACCCATGGTTTGCAGAAGGCCGTGCAGGTCGGTACATCAACAAAGCAGATGCCCAACCGGGCATGACACTGAACATCCGGTTCAAGCGTCTCGCCAACATCTGTGTCATCAAGGTGAAGTGATGCGACGGCGAGTAAGGCAGCAAGGGGCGGGAACCATCCCGCCCCTTTTGTTTTCTTTTCTATGTTAGCATGTACCAGAAAGGGACGGTAACACTACTCCACTCTCTGAAAGGAAAAACGATGACCGAGTTCCAAAAATTGCTCATTGAGAACGAGCGGCTTCTCGCAGCAGCCATCGCATTGGCCGACGACAGCGACTACGACGACAGCGACAGCGACGACGACAGCGACAGCGACGACTACGACGACGAGCCAGACCAGTTCCGTGACGACGTAGACGCCGACGCCGACGTACTTGCCGGTGCTGGGTACGGCACGGATGAGGACTACGGCTACTACGGCACGGATGAGGACTACGGCGAGTAAGGCAGCAAGGGGCGGGAACCTTCCCGCCCCTTTTGTTTTCTTTTTTCTATGTTGGCATGTACCAGAAATGGGTGTGAGGGGAACACAACACTACACTGCGAGGCCGATCATGACCACGACCATTCAGACCGTCGAAGAATTCCAGCAAGTTTGGAGCTGCTTTCACAAAGACGCCTACGGCTTCCGCCCCCGTGGGGCGATGCCCAACTGGACGGTGGCGCAGTGGGACGCCGAGTTCCAACGCCTTGCGGGCGTCTGCGAACGCAACCGCATCGAAGAAGAGGCATCGCAAGCGCAAGCCGCTGAAGAAGTCGAAGCCCTCTTCGACCGGCTCATCACCGGCGGCGCACCCGACCGAGTAACGGCCCTTCGCTGGTTGCACGATGCCCACGACACGGGCGGCAACAACGAACACCTGTGTTTCCAGCTTGGCCTGCCTTACGGCTACTTCGCCACAACGTAAGGCGAAGGGGCGGGAACCATCCCGCCCCTTTTTTTTCTTTGAGTGAGCAAATTGGTACATCCTAACTTAAACAAAAGGGGAACCTTTTGTTTTCTTTTCTATGTTGGCATGTACCAGAAATGGACGGTTACGCAACACCCCACACCCCTCTGCGAAAGGAAAAACAGATGAACGATTTGCTGCATGTGGCGATTGCGAAGCTCCTGAAAGACACGCCCGACCTGCCCGTTGGGCAGGTCACGGTCGATGAGACCGTGACACTGCATGTCAAGGCCACGATCAAGCGGAATCAGGACGGGGAATACACCCCGACCATTTCCATCCCCCTGAAGGCCACGATGGCCTTGCTACTGGCCAAGATGGGCTTTCAGCGTGAACGTGCCGCCGAGTTGCTCATCGAAGCGATGACCGAAGCATTGTCTGGCGAGCGGTTGGGCGAGGATGCGATTAGCGAACGCATGGCCGACGTTGATGCGGCAATGGCAAGGGTTACGGCAATCACTGACGCCTTGCCGAAGGCAGTGCGCAAGGGCGCAACGACCGTCAAAGGTTCGGTCGAAGTGGTCGAAGTGGTCGAACCGGAACTTGTCTAAGGCGAAGGGGCGGGAACCATCCCGCCCCTTTTTTTCTATGTCTTCTATGTTGGCATGTACCAATTTTTTGCTCAACTCTGGTACATCCTAACTTAAACAAAATTAACAATTAAAAAATTATTTTGGAAAAATTTGGCACGAAAGATGCAGGGGGGAGGGGTGGCCACGCAATTACGGGGCATTTTTATCTTTAATGTTTTTGGAAAAATTTTACAATAGGGAGGTTTGTTACAAAGATTTTCCGATCCAGATTTTGGAATTTTTCCATATGGGCAAAAAAAATCCCGCCGAGCCATTGTAAAAATAGCCGGGCGGGATTTTTGTGGGGGTCTGGTAGGGTTGACTATCTCGGTCTGGCGACCGACTTGATTGTGGGGATGTGTTCACCGATTTTGGTGAACTTGATTTGAACGTCATCCATAAAGGCGTTCCAAGCTCGAATGCAGACAATCTGCATGTCTTTGTTGGTAACTGCTTTTCGCTTATCGCCTCCGGTGGTATTACCGACGACATGGTTTTTCAACCACTGGTTGAGTTCGTACTTTGCCTCAGAGGGACCACCGACTCGATTGCCTCCGAAGAGAACGGGTTCCCAAAACTGCTGTGCCATTCTTGGACTTGCCCGGTACGTTTGAATCATAATCATCATGACGACGATTCGTTGCATGAACTTACTATCAACCTCTTTTTGGTGTCCCCAACAAACGTCTTTGACGAACTTCCGAACTGCTCGGTTTTCGTTCTCCATGAGCATGTTGATTCGCTCGGCGGTAGTGGAGCGACTTCCATACTGCATATTGCCGGACATTTCGCCAAGGCTGGCTGCGAAGAAAGCAGATGCCACCTTATTGAGAGACTTGTTCGACCAGCCCGGTTCGGAAAAAGATTCCAAAAAGGCCGAAGCAATTTCTTCGGGAGTTCTTTGGCTACCCGGTTGGTCGAAAGTCGCCCAGAGCGTGGCTAGAGCGGAAAAAGAAGGGCAAAACCACTCTTGGTAGGTAACATCAAGAGGGATTTTGGTTGCCATAACGGCGTGTAGTGTATGTTGAGCATTGACCAGCAGACGCTCAACTTTTTTGAGGTTCATGCCACCTTTCCCGTCATAGACTTCGATAAAGTAATCAAAGCCCAAGACTGCGTCTGCAATCGTATTCCCATGATGCAATCCATTTTGGATTGCCTTGCATTGGGTGCGGAGACGCTTTTCTTGAATCTTTCTTTGGTGGGAAAAGACGTTGTTGGCGAGGAACTTAGAAGCGTCCTCTGGCTTCAAAACGATGCGTTTGTCAATTTGCTTGACCGGCATTGACTCGATTGGAATTTCGTAACCCGAATCGTCATGGCAGAACTTAAAAGTTCCTTGCTGTCGTGGGCTAATCAAGCGAACTTCTTGATTGGCCGGGTTGGCCGGGTTTGCCAAATCATCAAGAATCCCTTGGACCTTAATCGCCGTCTTTGTCGTCTTTGTCATCTTCATTCTCCAAGCAGGTGGTAGTTTCAAAAATCGCACCGTGCGATTTTTGGACGTTTTGCTTGAAAAGGGTTCTGGCAGTAGTCCTATCTCAAGCTGTATCGGGTTTTGCAAAGCTGCCACATGAAAAACCCCCCGACATCAGGCTCCGACATCAGGCTCCGACATCAGGCTCCGACATCAGGCTCCGACATCAGGCTCCGACATCAGGCTCCGACATCAGGCTCCGACATCAGGATTGTATGGATTGTACGACAGAATTCTCGGTTTGTAAAGGTATCTTAGTCATTTTTAGACCGAAATCTGCTGCGATAACTTCCGATCAGACGACTCCAATACTGGTCAATGGTCGCATTTGCAAGAGCATCAACAAGCACTACAACAGGCACAAGACCAAGCGTGAAAGCAGGAAACGCTACTTCCGGTTGGAAAACTACTTCCACCACGTCAGCAAGTTCATCGTGCAGCACTGCCTGAAACACGGCATTGGCACGATCATCATTGGCAAGAACGATGGTTGGAAGCAAGGTATGAAGAAGCTGGACAAGAGGACAAGGACGGACTTCCAGAATGTTCCGTTCTGGCGGCTCTTGGAGAAAGTCAAGTACAAGGCAGCACTGGCTGGACTTGATGTGGTTTTCACGGAGGAGGCGTACACCAGCAAGGCCAGTTTCTTTGACCGTGATTCATTGCCTGAGTATGTTGCTGGTGTGAAGCATGAGTTCAGTGGCACTCGCATGGGTCGTGGGCGTTATCGTTCCAGTGATGGGCGGGTCATCAATGACTGCAATGGGTCAGCGAACATTGGGAGAAAAGTAATCAGGAACGAGGACATAGTTCTCCGACTTGATAAGAGCCTTGCCGCAAGGCCAGTACGGGTCAATCCGCTACGAGTTTTCAGCGTATAACGGCTGGACTTGGGTTGATTTCGTCAAACCCAGATTTCCGTAGATTTCTGGGAACGGTTCGACTCCCCTCGGCTCCACTATGTTGTATTATAATCTTGTTTCTGAACACGAATTTAAGCATCCTGTATTTTATTTCGTGTTGAACATCTTGCTCACAATAGGCGTGATTCTATTTGTGTGGGCAATAAAATAAGCCCTGATTTTTCAGGGCTTATTTTTCGATTATTCTTCAAGGACGTTATCAATTATGGATGACAGGATATGAAGATCATGGACCTTACCATCGCCCAACAGAAGTTGGAATGCGTCATTTCCATGAATATATTCTAAAATGCATGGATGAGCCGATTGAGGGTATAATGGTGCCATGCTTTGGGAAACGCTGCAAGTTGGCGATCCGGCACTTTTGGTGACTCTACCATCAGAGTTTCATACGCAAAGATACCCCATGAATTAACCGTGTAAGCCCTCATTACAAGTTCTGGAAGAACATTTTGGAGGCATTAGGGCACGTTTCGAGTAGTTCGATGAACCTTTTGGCACCTTGATAGTCCTGCCCGAACCAATTATACACTTTTTCGGCCTTGTCGTAGAAGTTCGCTTTATGATGATTGATTTCTAAATTAACCCAATTTTCAAACTTCCATTCGCACTCTTTTCCGTCATTGCAATGTGTGTCATGCAGGACGATTGCAAGGTGTCGAATTTCATGAATTTTTTTATTTTCGTGTTCTTGTTGTGTCATTTCTAAAATTCCTTCACATTATCATTATTATCCTTCAAATATTTTCCAGTAGTTTCGGGACTAAATCGTAATGGCCCGTAAAAAGCTCATTCACTCAAAAATTGATGTATTAAGGTGAAGTCCACATGATTTATCAGAGTTACCAATAGGTTTTTTCTAAACATTCAATTAGTTCTTCTGTGACGCCTTTATATTCTCTTTGTTCAGGTGTCATGTTTTTACAGGCTTGATAAAGACTTGGATAATCAATTTCACCCGGAAAAATTAGATTCTGTCTTAGAACAAACAATCCTGCTTGAATTTTTGGGAATGCTATTGTCATTTGTTCTTCGACTTTGACATAAACTGCATTTGTTAAAGGATTAAATGCTTTTTTGGGCACACTTGGGTGAAAATTAACTCGATTCTCGAAGATTACGCTCCACACATATCTCAGGAATGGTCCCGAATTTATCATTGTTTCTGCTAATTTGAAATGATTGTTTCTCATTCCCGGTATAGGAGCATGAATTTCCTCAAGTGGTTTTCCAATCTTGTCTTCTGGCCACCAGCCTGATGGGAAGCAAATATGTCCTGCTGCCATCCAGTCTTTATTGTCTCGAATGCGATGAATAATTACGTCTTCGGCCAGATTAAAAGCTAAATCCTGAAAAGATTTATTTTCTTGATTTGTTTCTTTAGAAATATATTCACAAATGGGAGCATATATTTCCTCATTTATATCATGCTCAAAAAATACTTTTTGTGTTTTTGTGGCTTTTTGCCTAGCTCGCATTAAATGTTTATTTTCTACAAAAGGTGATCCTTCCAATTTTTGGAGAGCAGGCAAGACAGAATATCCTTGGCGGTAAACATGCATGACTACCCTAATATCTGAATTATGTCATTCAAAGGAACTGTTAAAGCGATTTGTGCAGCTTGTTCCAAATCAATGGGAACTCTCTGATCTAAACTGTCATGCCATGCTCGATGAGAAGCATATGCTGCATATCTGTGAAAGTCTTTCTTTTCGATTCCGCCTACAAGAGCATGGGCACAACTACAATTGTCCTCAAACACAATATTATCCAACATTTTGTTGGCTGATTCCAGAGTCTCGTCTTCTTTTTTTAGAAATTTCAACGCCCAATCATTAAATGTCTTATGTCGAGCCACAGCTAGAGCGTTGATGAATCCGAAGATCATGGATTGTTCTTCGGTGGGGAAAGTGGCTTCGATTTTTTCTAAGGTTGTGAATTTTCCGTAGCTATTGCGAATTCCCCACTCTCGGCTTATGTCTTCTCCTTTGCCTTTCCAAAGTATAGGATTGTTTATATCTATTTCGTATGTGGGATACATAAATAAAGCTGTTAATGGATTGGGATAAACAAAGAAATGATAATTGTCATTGCTTTCGGTGTGAGTGACATTTACATCCCATTGTTCACCACGCCAAGTTTTGTTATCTGAATCCGTTATTAAATACATAAGGAATTACCTTGAAAGAATATTTGTTATCTGCCGTATTGATTGCAATCTTTGTAGGTTTATTTTCCTTCCAAAGTTTGAATCGCACGCCTGCCCCGTCAACTCACAGGCTCGATAATTTTGAGAAGTATATCATCGCTCAGCCTGATGGTATCACTTGCGGCCCAACGAGTGCCACCATGTTATTGCGCTATTATAGTAAAGACGTGACGCTTGATGAAGTTAAAAAAGAATCCCTCACCGAATGGATTAAATTCCCAGACGGCACAAATTTTGGCATGACCGCCCCGGACGCCCTGAGAGTTGCTTTGCACAAATTCGGCGTCAAAAGCCGTGTTCGCCGTGGCCATGTTGGTCAACTCAAGCAGTTCATTTCCGAAGGCAAGCCAGTCATTGTGCTAGTCCGATCCAGCAAGACGACATGGCATTATTGCGTGGCTTACGGATATGACGAAACAACTATCCGACTTGCTGATCCCGGCTCAGGAATTATTCGATGTATGCCTATTTCCACGTTTATCAATTGCTGGAAATTTACTCATGATATGCATGGGGACATATGTAGTTTGGAATGTCCCGCCTGCGGTGGATCAGGGAAATATGTAAATATTCTTCAATGTGATGTGTGTTCTGGCAAAGGAACTATCGATCCTTTGGTTTTGGCTTTGAGAGCAGTAGATATACATAGTTATATGATGATTGTACCCGACAAGGAAAATGACTAATGAAATTTAGCAAATACATTGAAGGTCGGGACCAGCAGCTTCAACAAGTACAACGAGTGTTGAATGTTTTGATGTATCAACATGGTTTGGACCCAAAAACTGTGGCGGCAACTCCTTCTGAGGAATTGGTCAATATGTTAGGTGCGGAGATACCGGCAGATTGGGATGCTCATCGTTTTGTGGCAGCGGTTAGAAGTTACGCTAGAGAAGGTGCAATATAATTAAATTAAGTGTTATTTTGACTTCAATCAGAGTCTTCGTTGTCATGCTGCTTATTTTGCTCATCTCAATGGGCATAGTGTATCAACTTAAAAAGGTTGATTTCCCGACCGTAATCGTAGATCGGTTTACGCAACCCATTGTGGTTGATCCAGAGCCAGTTAATCCAGAGCCACCCAAACGAGTTGAGCCGGTTTTCATCAATTGGCCCAAGGTGCGTAGTGTGGATAGTTCATTAGGCAAGGTATTGGGTGATATAGAATCTCACATGCCAGCGGGTCATATTTATAAAGATAATGACAAGATTACATGGGGCCATGAGACGACTCACGGTATTAACTCAAATATTCGTAATCGCAATCAGAAATGGATTGTGAAGCATAAGCTCAGATTTTTCTTTTTCAGGGGCGAGCCATATTTGGTGAAGGTGGCTGAGCGGGTGAATGGGTTTTATTGTTTAGAGGATCGGGCGGTGGTGATTGTAGAACCCCCTACGACAATTCGTGCGGCAGCGGCTAAGGTTCCCCAAAGTTTAAGAGGTGAGGTGTATAACCTTTATATGGTACAACAGGCTGGGAGTTGGAATGATACGCCGTTGTATATTTTTGATGAATGGGTAGCTTATACGAATGGGTCAGAGGTCCGCAAGGATTTAAGAATTCAGAGCAGGGCTGAAACCGTCACCTATATGATGGAATTTAATGTTTATGCGATGAGTTTGGCGATGGTTGTGAAAGAGAAGGGTGGATACGACGACACGCAATTAAAGGCGTTTTTGATGTGGAATATCGAAAGATCGGTAAGAATCTATAATAACGAATCAGAGGCAACTGCTTACTTAAACAAATTGCGTACCAACAGTGACGCAGAGAAATTAAGAGGTTTTGCCAGAAGTTATTTCGGGGTCGAGTGGTGTAAGGAAGTGTTAGGTTTTTAGTTTACCTGTTCTCAAATCCTCATTGACCATTCATCATGGCAGGTTATCTAGTGGGGACATTTTGATTGGCATAAAACATGGGCCTCCATGCCCGAAGAGCATCCATGCACTATTATGTATCTGACCAATCTCAGCCGGGATATTTTGTAGTTGATTTGGGGAAGGTGGCTCATAAATCGCCATTTGGAGAGAATTCCTTATTACTTATGTCCCAATCTTTTTCCAAGTGCAACTGCAATAGTTTTTCTATTTTTCTTATTTGCCTTTTCAAATCAAAGAATAAATCAAAATTTGTTACTTTGCCATTATTTATTACGACTTTTATATTTATATCAACTGTGACATAATTCCGGTTAGCTTTAACAATTATATTTGTGTAAGAATCTTCAATTCCACCTTCAATTGATTCGACAAATTTTGAGTTGTAGATATAGACACTATTTTTTTCTTCGACATCCTCTTGCATAATCCAAGTAAAATCGCCTTTGAGTGTTTCTCGTTTTACTTTGAGTTTGCCGTTGCCCAAGTCTTGAAGAACTTCAATGCCTGCGGCGTCACGCATTTTCTTGGGATTATTATTGATAAAATCAATAGTTTTTTGATATGGTGCTTTTACAGTAAAAGAAGACTTTACATTTGCTTCGGCACCGAAAAGGATTGCTGGGATCAACAAAACGACCAGAAGTGCAGTAATAATTAGTTTCATTATTCCCCTAAAATATATGACTGCGTGTGGATTACACGCAGTCATATATAGCATTTTAGGGTATATTCTTTAACCAGAACACACTTCTACCCATTTTCGATCAACAAATTTCTGGGCCTTGCCGAAATTACCCTGTTTCATTGCCTTGCGCATTTTGCGTTTTTCCAAGAGCATTTGAACGCCAGCGATCACTTCGAGTGGAACGGGGGATGGAAAATGAATCAATTCTTTTGGTTCACTCGAAGTTCTGCCAATTAAGCAAATGGTTTTGCCGTGGCAGTCGGTGATTTTGACGGTGTTATCGCCAAAGCCGTTGAATTCATTGCTTCCGGTCGTAGATTCTTTCACTAGAAAACTCCTTAAAATGGTTAGGCCACAGAACCAGCGGTGAGTCCATCGTAGGGATGGCCACACTCATCGCTCAACAAATATTCAATCAAAGCCAGCAGATCATTACAAAGTTTTTCTGGCATTTGTTTGTAGGTATGGAAGGTGGTGTGGAAGCCTGAACTTCCCTTCCATTCCGAGAATGCGATTTTGGTGTTGGTTGGTTTGTGATTCAACACATAATACCAGACCATTTTGTAGCCTTCGTTGCCTTCACAATCAAGTTTGACCGGGCCGAAAGTACAAATTAGTCGATAGAGAAGCAAGGCCGAAGGGATTGCTTCGTAGAGGGCGGCATATTGTTGACGCCGCTCAGCAAAATTATTCATCATCTCTTCGATTGATTGTCTGGGATCGAGCGGATTGTCGTCATGGGCATGGAATTGGCACTTGAGGGTATCTTTTGTGATTTGCAATTCGTGGGCCACATTGCCGGATGAATTAGGAAAGTTTTGAGTCAAGTCTGGCTCAAATACACTTTCCATTTGTTTGCGGCGTTCGTAATTAGCTTGACGTTCCATGCCAAGTGTGCAATTAACAAGGTAATTTTTCATGCTTGCCTCTGGGGTGGAATGTTGCCTCTCCAATGTTTTTTATGCTTATCCGTAAGCATACCAAAAATTTGGTATATGAAGTCCGGTTTTAGTTCTTTGTTGCCTTTGTAGTGTTTCCAATTTTCTACCATGCGAGTAAACACATGAGTGGGCATCGTAGAAACCCACAATGATTCCTGATAGTGAATATCTTTCAGGATTTCAAAGAGTAGCTGACCGTTCACGAAACGATTGGCTAATTCCAAGCATTTGGATTGCGATTCGGGGACAGACAATGACAACATTGCTAGTCCATAGATGATATGGAAATCATCTTCGGGTAGTTCTTGTTGCATTTTCTTTATTTTTCTTTTTAGTGACTGCACCCTTGCTCGTGCCCGGTCGCCTCTTTTGCTCATTGTTGCTCTCAGCATTGGCAAACTCATCCCGAAATTCGGGTGGTGTTAGTTCGAGGGTCGATTCCAGCAAAAATTTCTTGG
>Ga0194131_10005258_pt1 | contig 18826 bp, 19 predicted proteins | sample TA2KigO120mmetaG_FD_148631 | JGI IMG/M metagenome (GOLD analysis project Ga0194131, IMG submission 148631) | Freshwater microbial communities from Lake Tanganyika, Tanzania - TA2015053 Kigoma Offshore 120m | ecosystem: Environmental > Aquatic > Freshwater > Lake | place: Tanzania: Lake... | reverse complement strand
TTCTCCCTCCGGGCTCCTCGACGTACTGTTCAAGTACGCCTGCGTCGCCCTCCGGTCCGAGGCTCGCGAATCTTCGGCACTCTCGACCGCCTCGCGACGTGATCTGGTGAGAAATGCAGGCTAGGTGAAGCGCTTCTCCGCGAGGAGTGGTCCGACAGCACGCACCTGCGCGTGATGCTGGTCGGCGGCGACAAGCTCCGCGCCCATCCGCGGACGACGCTGCCGTTCGAGCTGATCAACAGCTACGGACCGACGGAGTGCACCGTCGACTCGACCTGGTACGGGGTTCCGTCCGGCACCGCCGAGAGCGGCGCACCGCCGATCGGCCGGCCGATCGACAACTACCGCGCCTACATCGTCGACGAGCGGATGCAGCCGGTTCCGGTCGGCGTCACCGGTGAGCTCCTGATCGGCGGCGTCGGCGTCGCGCGCGGCTACCTGAACCGTCCCGAGCTGGACGCGGAGAAGTTCGTGCCCGACGTCTTCGGCCCTGATCCGGGAGCGAAGCTGTATCGCACGGGCGACCAGACGCGTCACCGGCCCGACGGCGAGATCGAGTACGTCGGCCGGATCGACGATCAAGTGCAGATCCGCGGCTACCGCGTCGAGCCGGGAGAGGTCGAGGCGGTCTTGGTCTCCCATCGCGACGTCGCGTCCGTCGCCGTCCTCGCTCGCGAGGACAAGCCGGGACGCGTGCGACTCGTCGCGTACGTCACGTCCAGGGCGGCTCTCGCGGAGGAGCTCGCACCGGCGCTGCGCGACTTCGCGGCTTCGCGCTTGCCCGACTACATGGTGCCGGCCGTCGTCGTGCTCGACTCGCTTCCCGTCAATCTCAACGGAAAGATCGACCGAAAGGCGCTGCGGCCGCCCGAGGAATACGCGAGCTGGACCGCGGACGTCTCCGTGCCGCCTCGCGACCCGATCGAAGCGCGCCTCGTCGAAATCTGGGAGGAGGTGCTCGAGGTCGGCGGGATCGGCATCCGCGACGGCTTCTTCGCGCTCGGCGGCGACTCGCTCTCGATCGTGACGATGCTCGCGGCGGCGGAGAAGGTTCTCGAAGCGAAGATCTCGCTTCCCGCGCTCCTCCGCGAACCCACCGTCGAAGGACTCGCGCGGATCGTCCGCGGAGATTCTCCGGACGCGCGCCCGTTCGTCGTGCCGCTGCGCGAGGGCGGCCCCCGGGCGCCCTTCTTCTGCGTCGCCGGCGCGGGCGGCGGCTGTCACTGGTTCGGCGATCTCGCTCTGGCGCTCCGTCCCGATCGGCCGTTCCTCGGGCTCGAGCCGGTCCGGTCCGGCACGGGGCACGCGTCGACGCCCGCGGACGGCGGCGTGGAGGCGATCGCGGCCGCGCTCGTCCTGGAGATGCGACGCGTGCAGCCTGCGGGCCCCTACCTGATCGGCGGCTACTCCTTCGGCGGGCTCGTCGCGTTCGAGATCGCGCAGCAGCTCCTTCGCGCCGGCGAGGGGGTCGGGCTCCTCGCCTTGATCGAGTGCGACGGCGCGCGCGAGTTCCACACGCGCGCCGGGCAGGTCGGCCTCTTCGTGCGGAACCTGCTCGCGCTCGACGCGAGCCGTGCGGCGCGCGTCCTCCTCGCTCGCGCGGCGTACGCCCTCTCGCTCGCGCGACACCGGCTCCGGCAGACCTCCGACGAGCGCGACGTCGTGAAGCAGATCGACCTGCAGAAGGAAGCCGACGTCGCGACGGCTCTCGCGTACCGGCCTTCGCCGTATCCGGGCGACGTGGCTCTCTTCACCTGCAGCGATCGTCCGATGACGGCGGTCGTCGACGAGCGCGGCGGGTGGGGCGGCGTCGTGCGCGGCAGCCTCCACGTCGAGCGTGTGCCGGGCGATCATTACACGATGCTCGCCCCACCGAACGTCGCCGTCCTCGCCGACGCGCTCCAGCGGGCGCTCGACGGTTGCCGCGCCAGCGATGCGTCGCTAGACCCTCAGGCGTGACTCGGGACTCGGACTTCCGTCCGAGGAAGGATCGGCCGGGGCGGAGCGCTTCCGCTCAGCGCCTCGGGCATGCGATCGGACGCGCCGGCAGGGAGATCTCCGGCCGTGTTCTCGACGCCGTCCTTCCGATGCGGCCTTCCACGTCGCTGGACGACGTGGGCGACGTCCGCCGACTCCTTCTCGTGCGGCCGAACTTTCGCATCGGCAACACGCTGCTGACGAACGCGCTCGTGCTCGGGATCCACGAGCGGTTCCCGGACGCGCGGCTCGAGATCCTCACCGGCGATACGACGACGAGCCTCCTGGCGGAGCTTCCGATCGACGCGGTCCATTTGATGTCGCGCTCCTTCGTCCGGAAGCCGTGGGAGTTCGTGGCGCTCTTCTGGCGTCTCCGGCGCGAGCGTTTCGACGTCGCGATCGAAGCGGGCTTCGGATCCTTCTCGGGCGGCCTGTATGCGTTCCTCACCGGCGCGCGACACCGCGTCGGGTACGAAGGAAGAGGCGCTCGCTTTCTGACCGTGCGACTGCCGCGTGTCGGCGTCGACCACGCCTACGACGACGCCGTCGTCTTCGCGCGCGCTCTCGGCTCCTCGTGCCCGGACCGGCCCGTGTACCGGCAGACGGCGGTGGAGGAGGAGGACGCGCTTCGCTTTCTCCGCGAGACCGGCCTTGCCGCGAGCGGCGAAGTGGCACCGTTCGTCGCCGTCTTCGTCGGCGGTCATCTCCACAAGCGCTGGCCGCACGACCGCTGGCAGGCGCTCTTGCGCAGGCTCGAGGCGGAAGGCGTCCCGCTCGTCGTGTTCGTCGGTCCGGAGGAGGCGACGTTCGCTCCGGAGCTGCGCGCGGCACTTCCCGCTTCCGTCCGCATCGTGCCGCCGCAGAGCCTGCGACGGTTCGCCGCACTCCTTGCTCGAGCGCGCCTCCTCGTGACGATCGACTCGGGGCCGATGCACCTCGGCGTTGCGCTCGGGGTCCCGATCCTCGCACTCCTCCAGAGCGAGAAGTCGCTCTTCTACAGGCCGCGCGGCGAGGAGGACCGCTCGATCGCGCGTCCGTCGGTCGACGCCGCCGCCGCGGCGGTGCTCGCGCATCCGCGCGTCCGGAGCCTTCTCGCTCCGTCGCGGGCGGTCGCGCAGTCCTCGCGCTGAGCCGGGCCGCCGCGCGCGGGTGGAATCGCCCCCCGCGCTTGGCGTAAGGCAAGCGAGCGATGGCGACCTCTGCGGAAGCGACGCTCGCGCAGCTCACCGGGGCGGGAGGCCCGTTCGAGGTCGGGGAGGAGCTCGTCCTCGGCGAGCGGATGGCGGTCTTCACGAAGCGACAGCGCTCGCTGCGCGATCTCCTCGTCGCCTCCGCGGCGCACGGAGATCGCGACTACATCGTCCTCGGCGACCGGCGAATCACGTACCGGCAGCATCTCGCTCTCGTCGCCTCGACCGCGCGCGCTCTCGCGGAAGTGCACGGCGTGCGGCGCGGCGATCGCGTCGCGATCCTCGCCGAGAACCATCCGGAGTGGATCATCGGGTTCTGGGCGGCGGTGAGCCTCGGCGCGATCGTCTCGGCACTGAACGGGTGGTGGACGCCCGCGGAGATCCGGCACGCGCTCGGCCTCGTCGAGCCGCGGGTGATCCTCGCGGATCGAAAGCGCGCGGCCCGTCTCGAGGGCTTCGACCCGGGCGCGCCGGTCGTGCGGATCGAGGACGACGGTCCGTCGCTACTCTCGTACGCTCCCGGCGCGGAGCTGCCTTCGGATCCTCTCGCCGAGGACGATCCCGCGGTGATCCTCTTCACGAGCGGAACGACGGGACGTTCGAAGGGCGCGGTCGCGAGCCATCGCGGCATCGTCGGCTTCGTGCAGCTCGCGTTCTGGGGCGGCGTTCGCCGGAGGGTCCTCGACGCCTCGAAGCCGGCCGCTTCTTCGCCCGCGAGTGCGCCGTCGCTTCCGCAGCTCGAGCCGTGCACGCTCGTCACGGTTCCGCTCTTCCATCTCTCGGGTCTCTACGCGGGCGCGGTGATGATGCTCGGTGCAGGCGCGCGCACGGTGTGGCGGCTCGGGCGCTTCGATCCGCTCGACGTGCTGCGCTTGATCGAGCGCGAGCGCGTCACGGGATGGACGGGGCTCGGCAGCATGGCGCCGCGGGTCCTGGGACATCCGGACCTCGCGAAGTTCGACCTCTCGAGCCTTCGCAACCTCGGCTCGGGAGGTGCACCGACGAGCCCGGCGCTGCAGGACCGCATGCGCGCCGTCGCGCCCACCGGCGCTTCCGCGGTCGGGCTCGGCTACGGCTCGACGGAGACGGTCTCCGCCGTGACCTCGATCGGCGGCGAGGAGCTGTGCGCGCATCCCACGTCGGTCGGACCGCCGCTCCCGACGTGCGCGATCGAGATCCGCGACGAGAGCGGACGCGCGTTGCCGGAAGGAGAAGAGGGCGAGATCTTCGTCCGGAGCCCGTACGTGATGCTCGAGTACTGGCGCGATCCGGAAGCGACGGCGCGCGCGGTCCGTGCGGGACGCTGGCTCGCGACGGGCGACATCGGCCGCCTCGAAGGCGGGCTCGTCTACATCAACTCGCGTGCGCGCGATCTGATCCTCCGCGCCGCGGAGAACGTCTACCCCGTCGAGATCGAGCATCGCCTCGAGGAGCATCCCGCCGTCGGGGAGGCGGCGGTGATCGGCGTCGATCATCCCGAGCTCGGCCAGGAGGTGAAGGCGATCGTCGTCCCGGCTTCGGCGGAGGCGCGGATCGATTTCGCGGAGCTCGCGGCGTGGGCCGGCGAGACGCTCGCGCCGTACAAGGTTCCCTCGCAGTGGGAGATCCGAGCCGAGCCGCTGCCGCGCAACGCGGCCGGCAAGGTGCTGAAGAACGTCCTCCGCGGCGAGGCCACGGTCGCGTTCGCCGAGGAGTGATGCGGGTCGGGCTGTTCGTCCCCTGCTACGTCGACCAGCTCTTCCCGCACGTGGGACGGGCGACGCTCGACGTCCTCGAGCGCCACGGCCTCGAGGTCGATTTCCCGCGCGACCAGACCTGCTGCGGGCAACCGATGTACAATGCAGGCTTCTCGGACGAGGCGCGGACGCTCGCGCGGCGGCACGTCCGCATCTTCCGCGAGTACGAGCATGTCGTGTGTCCGTCGGCGAGCTGTGTCGCGACGGTGCGACACGGCTACGCGTCGCTCGTTCCGAAGGAGCCGGGCTTCGAAGACGTCCGCGCTTCGACGCGCGAGCTGTGCGAGTTCCTCACCGACGTCCTCGGCGTGACGAGCGTTCCGGGTCGTTTCCCGCACCGCGTGGGCTTGCACGCGAGCTGCCACGGCGTGCGTGAGCTGCGCCTCGCCGGTGCGAGCGAGCTCGGCGCGAGCGCGCCCGGTGCCCGGCCGACGCTCGATCGCGCGCACCGGCTCCTCGCTTCGATCGACGGGATCGAGCTCGTCTCGCCGCGCCGGCCGGACGAGTGCTGCGGCTTCGGCGGCACGTTCGCGGTCGACGAGCCCGCGGTCGCGGCGATGATGGGGCGCGATCGCATCGCCGATCACGCGCGGGCCGGAGCCGAAATCGTCACTGCGACCGACGTCTCGTGCCTCGCCCACCTCGACGGGCTGATGCGGCACGACGGCTCGCCGCTGCGCGTGATGCACGTCGCCGAGATCCTCGCGGCGGCCGGAGCCGAAGCGGGGTCCACCGCGTGACGCACGCGGAGAACGCGCGCGCGTTCGTCGCGGACGACGTGCGAGCGCACTGGCACGACGAAGCGCTCTGGTTCGTCCGCGCGAAGCGCGACGCCGCGATGCGGACCGTTCCCGAGTGGGAGATCCTGCGGACGCGCGCCGCCGAGATCAAGGCGCACGCGCTCTCGCGTCTCGGCGATTACCTCGTCGAGTTCGAGGCAAACGCGACGAAGCTCGGCGCCGTCGTCCACTGGGCGCGCGACGCAGACGAGCACAACCGGATCGTCCTGTCGCTTCTGCGGGAGCGCGGCTTCCGTCGCGTCGTCAAGAGCAAGTCGATGCTCACCGAAGAGTGCGGCCTGAACCCGTACCTCGAGCGGCACGGGATCGAGGTCGTCGACACGGACCTCGGCGAGCGGATCGTGCAGCTCCGACGCGAGCCGCCGAGCCACATCGTCCTTCCGGCGATCCACCTGCGGAAGGAGGAGATCGGCGTGCTGTTCCACGCGGAGCTCGGCACCGCGGCGGGTGAGTCCGACCCGAAGGTGCTGACGGAGGCGGCGCGACGCGGGCTCCGCGGGAAGTTCCTCGAAGCCGAGGCGGGGATCACCGGCGTGAACTTCGCGATCGCCGAGACCGGAGGGATCGTCGTCTGTACCAACGAAGGCAACGCGGATCTCGGCACCTCGCTGCCGCGCTTGCACGTCGCCTGCATGGGGATCGAGAAGGTGATCCCGCGTGCCGCCGATCTCGCGGTCTTCCTCCGCCTCCTCGCGCGCTCGGCGACGGGCCAGCACCTGACGACGTACACGTCGCACTTCCACGGACCACGTCCGGGAGCGGAGCTGCACGTCGTGCTCGTCGACGACGGGCGAAGCGCTCTCGCGGCGCGGCCGGCGTTCTCGCCGTCGCTTTCGTGCATCCGGTGCGGCGCGTGTCTCAACACCTGTCCCGTGTTCCGCCGGAGCGGCGGGCACAGCTACGAGACGTCGGTCGCGGGCCCGATCGGCTCGATCCTCGCGCCGGCGCGCGATCCGGAGCGGCACCGGAGCCTGCCGCTCGCGTGCAGCCTGTGCGGCTCGTGTACGGACGTCTGTCCGGTTCGGATCGATCTCCACCACCAGCTCCTCTCCTGGCGCGGCGTGCTCGCGCGGAAGCGGCTTCTCGGAGACGGGAAGCGACGCGCCATGCAGCTCGCCGCGTTCGTGCTCGCACGTCCGCGCCTCTACGAGCGCGTGGCGCGCTTCGCGCGCTCGGCGGCACGAGCTCTGCCGAGCGGGCTCGTCGGCCGCCTCGGCGGGGTCTCGAAGGACCGGAGGCTCCCCGAGCCGCCGGGCGAGAGCTTCCGCGAGCAGCTCGCCCGAAGGAGGGCGCGTGGCCGCGGCTAGGGAGGAGATCCTCGCCGCGCTGGCGAAGCGGACGATGGCTCCGGCGGAGCATCCGGGGAGCGAAGGTCCGTGGCAGTCGTTCCGGGATCGCGTCGCGATCTTCCGCGAGCGTCTCGAGGCGGCGGCCGGAGAATGCGTCCCGGTCGCGGACGAGGGACGGCTCGCCGAGGCGGTCGCGGCGATCGCGCGGGAGCGGTCCGCGAGCCGAGTGCTCTCGCTCGTGGCGGCGGTGCGGTCGATCGGCGCAGCGTCCCGCGATCCCCACGACGTCGATGGCGTCGGCCTCGCCGTGCTCGAAGCGCAGCTCGGCGTCGCGGAGAACGGCGCAGTCTGGATCACGGACGGCGGTCTCGCGCCGCGCTCCGTCTTCTCGCTGCCCGAGCATCTCGTCGTCGTTCTCCGAGCGGGCGCGATCGTCGACCAGATGCACGACGCGTACGCGCGGCTTTCGTTTTCCGAACGAGGATTCGGCTGCTTTCTCTCTGGGCCGTCGAAGACCGCGGACATCGAACAGTCGCTCGTGATCGGTGCACACGGCGCGCGCACGCTGACGGTGCTTCTCCTCGGCGACGCGTGAGCTTTGCCATCCGGTCCGTTTCGCGACAAAAGGGTTGACTGCTGGCACTCCGCGGCCGATCGCACTGATCGGCATCGCGCGAGTCGCACCGCGTGCGCGACGTCAGCGCTTCTTGCCGAGACCGAAGACGCGAATCAGGTTGTAGACGTGCGACCGCGCGAGATCGAGACGACGCGCCGCTTCGATCACGTTCCCGTCGGACGCCTCGAGCGTCGTACGGAGCAGCGCCGCCTGGAAACGCCGCGTCGCTTCCTGGAAGGTCAGGCCTTCCTCGTTCGCCGACGGCTCGCCGCGGTGCGGATGCGGAAAGAGGTGCGCGAGCTCGAGCTGCGAAGCGCCGCGGCTCGCCGCGCGGATCAAGCCCGCTTCGATCCCGTTCTCGAGCTGCCGCACGTTGCCCGGCCACTCCGCGGCGACGAGCGCCTTCGTCGCGTTCACCGAGAGTGGCAGATGCGGCAGGCCGTGGCGACTCGCGACCTTCGTCGCGAAGTGCCGCGCGAGCTCGGGGATGTCCTCGCGTCGCTCCGCGAGCGTCGGCATGCGGAGCGGCATCACGCGGAGGCGATAGAACAGGTCCTCGCGGAAGCGGCGCTGCTGCACCGCCTCGGAGAGGTCGGAGTTCGTCGCGGCGATGATCCGCACGTCCGCGCGCAAGGGGCGCGGGCTTCCGAGCGGATAGTAGATGCGCGACTGGAGGGGCTGCAGGAGCTTCGCCTGCACGCCGAGCGGCAGCTCACCGACCTCGTCGAGGAAGAGCGTACCGCCTTCGGCGGCCGCGACCTTTCCTTCCATGCGCGTGCGCGCCGTCGAGTGCGCTCCCGGAAGCGCGCCGAAGAGCTCGCTCTCGATCAAGGACTCCGGGATGGTGGCGCAGTTGATCTCGACGAGCGGACGGCGAGCACGCGGGCTGTTGTTGTGGATCACCCACGCGAGCTGGCTCTTCCCCGTGCCGGAGTCGCCCGTCAGGAGCACGCTCACGTCGAGCGGGGCGACCATCGCGACTTCGCCGAGAACGGCGGCGAGGGTCTCGCTCTTTCCGACGACGCCGTCGAGCCGGAGCCGCTCGCGGATCGATCGCGTCGCGTCGCCGGCGGCGCGCAGCGCTTCGCGCGCGAGCAGCCGATCGGCCTGGCGCGCGAGGTTGCGCGCGACCGTCTCGATCAGCGCTCGGTCCTCCTCCCGAAACGGTCGCGGCTGCGCCCGCCGTTGGAGGTACAGTACGCCGCACGGCGGCTCGCTGCCGATCGGTGCGCAGAGCACCGCCGCGATCCGTCTCGCGCGCACGCTTGCGAGCGAGTTGAAGCGCGGATCGAGCAGCGCCGAGCTGGTGGCGATCGTCGTTCCCGACTGTACCGCCGCCGCGACGATCCCTTGCGAGATGACGCTTCGAATCTCTGCGATCTGGTCGCCGTCGACGCCGTGCGCCGCCCACCAGCGCGGCGTCGGCTCCTCGTCCTCCGGCGCACGAAGCTCCAGGTAGCCTTCCTGCGCGTCGGCGATCTCGCAGACGAAGCGAAGCGCTTCTTCGAGGAAAGGTCCGATCTCGTCCTGCGAGCCGAGCTCGAGGAGACGGCGATAGAGGTCTCGCTCGCGCGTGACCGCTTCGAGGGACGGTGGCGGGGGGATCTTCCACGGCGGCGACTACGGAGTCTTCTCCGTGGTTCTGGGGGATCTCGGGTACCGGATCGATGTCGATGACGTCGAAGGCGGCGGCTGCGAGGGGCCGTTCCGGTGTCTGCATCTCTGCCTCGCCCCCTCATCCCGCGTTGGATCGAGGAACGCAACCGCCAACCAGGGTTCTCGGTCCGGAAAGCGGAGTTGGCGAAGTGAGTACCCGTTCACACACTTTTCGATATGACAAAGCGCTCCGTGGCTTCTGCAGTGGGCATCGCCGGTGGCCGTCCGCGCTCCCTTCCTCGGTCACAAGCGTTTGAAACCACGAGGTTTTTCGAGCCCGCGCGGCGGTCCGGAGAGGCCCGGCCAGGGCGACGTGCGCTTGTGGCACGGCCGTTGCGTTGCGCCCTTCGTGAAGGAGGGAACCACAATGGCCCCCAAGATCACGATGCTGGACCTGGTCACCGCCGTCTCCGAATTCGCGCAGTCCGAAGCCGAGCTGGTCGCAACGGTCGTCTTCATGGTGAACAGCGGACGCGTTCGCCTCTGCGGAAACTTCCGGGGCGCTCGTTTCGACATGCGCGAGCTGCCGGTCTCGGCGTCGGTCGCGGCCTGAAGGGGAGATCGCCATGAAGACGACGACGGGCACGGGCGAACGACGCTGGGTGGTCTACGAGGGACGCGCCGTCGAGGTGTGGGAAAACCCGGACGTCTCCTTCGGAGCCTCTCCCGCTCACCTGCGCCGCTACTTCGAGGGCGGGAGCTGGGTGCTGCTCTTCAACGCGATGACGCTGGCGGCGAGAGCTTCCGCTCCAGCATGAGTTGGTCGAAGTTACAGTAACGTTTCCCTCTTCACTTCACGCGGCTCCGCGAACCCGTTTCGCGTCGAGCCATTCGGCATCGCGACGCGGCCGTCGCGCGACCAGAGCGCGATAGCTATCGTCGGCGGGATGAGCACACCGCCTCCGGAGGACCGCTCCGCCGCGATGAACGCTCGTCTCACCGGTTGGGACGAGCAACTCGGCCTTCGCATGATCAAGGCCACGCGCGACGAAGTCGTCGCCGAATACACGATCGAGCCGAAGCACCATCAGCCGTACGGTATCGTGCACGGCGGTGTGCATTGCTCGGTGGTCGAGACCGTCTGCTCGACTGGAGCGGGGCTCGATGCGATGTCGCGCGGCTACGGCGTCGTCGGCATCGAGAACCACACGAGCTTCGTCCGGGCGGTGCGTTCCGGGCGGGTCACGGTGCGCGCGACTCCGATCACGCGCGGGCGCCGCTCGCAGCTCTGGGAAGCGGTCGCGCGCGACGAGGAAGGGCACGTCGTTTCGACCGGCCGCGTGCGGCTCCTCTGCCTCGAGGAGAACAGCGATCTCGCGGGCGAGAAGCTCGCCGCGCGGGGCAAGTAGAGGAGAAGCCTCAGCCGGCGGCGCCGGCTTCTTCGTTCTCCGGCGAGCGTTCGCGCTCGCCGCGTTTCGGTCCGCCGATCAGGATCAGGCCGAGAGCGAAGATGGACGTGAGGACGAGGCTGACTGCGGTCAAAGGATCCGAGATCGAGATCATTTCTGGGTTTCTCCGAAGCCTTGGGTTGAAAGAGTAGGGCGCGGTCTATCAACATCCCCTGTGCCCGGTCAACGGCTTCGTTCCTCGTCTTCGTTCCTCGTCGTGCCTACCTTCGAGCAGTTGAGTCCCCGGTGCGTGACGCGGTAGAAGCGCGGCGATGCGAAACGCACTCCTTCGCGCGGCGATGTTCGCAGCGATGCTCTTCGTGCTTCCATGCGGTGCACGGATCGTCGCGGCGGCGGAGCCGGCTCCGACCGACCCGACGGAGAAGAAGGCACCCGAGGGCGAAGCGGGATCGTCCTCCTCCGCGGCCAAGAGTCGCCGCGAGATGCCGTCGGAGATGATCCTGTGCCGCGGACCGCGCGGCGCCGTCTACGCGCGCGACGCAGCCGAGGGCTGTCGCTACTCGAGGCTCACTCCGGACAACCTCGTCGACTTCGGAGCCGGCGCGGGCTGCGTCCTCCGTCGCGTCGCACCGCAGAAGGGCGAGGCCGCGAAGGACGCCGTCGCTCCGAAGACGTGCGGCGACCTCTGCGCGGCGGAGAAGGACGGGCTCACGTGCATCGTCGGGCTTCGCAAGACGAGCGCAGGCGGATGGGAGACGTTCCGCGCGACGGAGAGCCTCGCGACGGACGAAGATGCGTCCCGCTCCGCCATCGCGGTCTGCTGCGGGGGCTGATCGCCCTCTACGGTCCGGGCCGTCGGTCCTCCGGTCTCTACTCCAGCGGGGCGCTCGACCCGCTTCCCGGCGGAAGCGAAGCGAGGCCCGCGAACACCGGTCCGTTCACCGGCGGCTGCGGGAACGACGGGTCGATGAAGTACTGCCCGATCAGGATGAACATCTCGTTCTCGGTGCTCTCGCCGCCGGTGATGCGGCACGCATCGCAGAGGCCGTCGCCGGCTCCGGGCGACGAGTCGCAGGACGCGTCGTCGTTCTCGCCGTTGCACGCCGCGCCGACGTTGCCGGCCGCGCAGGCGATCGGCCGGCACGCGCCGAAGGTCTGCAGCGCGCTCGGCGGAACGCGCGAGGCTCGCGTCACGGTCTCCGGGTTCGGCGAGCCGTCCTCGTTCATCCCGTTGTTGTACGTCGCGCAGTAGTGGATCGTCCGGTCGGCCGGGTTCGTCGAGTCGAAGGCGAACGGCGGCTCGAAGAACTGCTTCAGCGGATCGTTGTAGATGAAGTTCTCGTAGATCCGCGTGCCGTCGGGTGTCTCCGCCCAGAAGTGCTTGCCGCGCGCGTGCGTGTGCGACGTGATGCCGAAGAGGCGCGCTCCGCGCGGAAGAACGTACTCGCCGCACGTCGTTCCTTCCGTGTAGGGAGCGGCGTTCGGCGAGAAGACGTCGTCGACGTCGAAGATCGCCTGCAGCGGGAAGCGCTGATCGCGCGCGAAGTAGAAGTTGAGCCGGCCGTTCAGCATCGTGTCCTTGGACGTCAGGTTGAACGCGTGCGAGCTCCAGTAGGCGATGCCGCGGATCGGCATCTGGCCGAAGACGCCTTCACGGAACTCGATCTGCGCTTGCGCGGCCTGCGCCCCGCCGATCTGCTGGAAGATCGCGAGACCCGCGCCCTGCGGTCCGAAGCCGATGCAGCCGATCGAACGCGGATCGACGCGGCTCCGACAGTGCCCGCCTTCGCCGCAGGCGGAGAGGTCGAGCGGATCGCAGCCTTCTCCTTCGCGCGCGCCGCCCGCGCACGTCCACTCGCCAAACGAGGGATCGCGAACCGCGTCGGGCTCGAGCTCGGCGTGCAGCAGCACGAGGTGGTGGCTCTGCGGATCCTGTCGCAGCTCCTGACCGCGGAAGCGGAAGTACTTGCCGGTCGGGTCGATCACCTCTTCGGGGACCTGCGCCGAGAAGTCGTAGTAGGTGGCGAAGCAGAGCTCCTGCTCGCTCGCCGCGGCGAGGAACGTCGGCGGTAGCACGAACTGGATGCCTTCCCCCGCCGCCGGCGGATCGAGCGGCTCGATCGTGATCGGCTCGGGCTCGGGCAAGCAGGCCGAGAGGAGATCGGCGGTGGCCGTCACGGTCCCGGTCTCCGGCGCGCCGGCGTAGATCCAGGCGCGTAGCGCCTCGAGCTCGTCCTCGCTGATCGGCGGAAGGCCGCTCGGCATGGCACTTCCCGCGACCTGGATGCCGGCTCCCGGCAGCGTCGCCGCCGCGAGCTTGAGCCAGAGGTAGCTTCGGTCGTTGTCGCCGGGCTCGATCCGATTGAACGCGCTGCCGAGCGCGCCGACCTCGAAGAGGCTCGCGTAGGCTGCGTCGGGACGAAGGTCGAGCCCACCCGACCGGGCGTCCCCGTGGCAGACGTCCTGGGTGCAGCCGTGGCGCTCGATGATCTTGGCCTGGATCGCCTCCCACGAGCTGTCGAAGCTCTCACCGACGCAGCTCGGGTTGTCGGGCGGCTCCGTCGGGGGCGCGGTCGTGCCGCCGTCTCCGCCGCTTCCACCGCAACCGATGGCGAGCAGAGAGGCCGCCACCGCGACGAGCGAAGCAAAGCGGTTCCAGTGGTTTCGGCGCGTCATCGAGGGGCCCTCCGCGCGCGCCCCGAGAGCACGCGTGAGCGGCGACTTTACGACCTCCCTGCGCGTCAGTTCAAGCCGATCTCGCACGGGGTCGGGGAGGGTGATCCGGGGCGGTCGTCGTCGCGGGGACGTGGTTGACAGGCGGTGCGCGGACTGAGGGACAAGCGTCATGTTCCGACCGCAGCAGAAGTTGGCCCCCGTACGCCGCAGGCAGGACGGCCGCCCGTGAACTTCGCCTTCACGCCCGAGCAGGAGGACCTTCGCGACACGCTGCGCCGGTTCGCCGCGGCCGAGCTCGCGCCGACCTACCTCGCGGACGAGGCCGAGGGCCGCCTCCGCCCCGAGCTGGTCTCGCGCATGGCGGCGCTCGGCTTGCCGGGCATGCGCGTGCCCGCGAGCCTCGGCGGGAGCGACGCCGACTTCGTGTCGATCGGGATCGCGCACGAGGAGGTCGGCCGCGCGCACTTCGGCGCGGGCTACCTGATCCTCATCCCCGTGCTCGTCTCGGAGATCGTGCGGAGCGCCGCGACCGAGGAGCAGCAGGCGCGTTTCCTGCCGCGCATCGCTTCGGGCGAGGCGATTCCGGCTCTTTGCTTGACCGAGCCGGAGCACGGCTCGGACGCGGCGCAGCTCGAGGCTCGCGCCGAGCGCAACGGCGACGGCTGGCGGATCACGGGCGAGAAGACGTCGATCTCCCTCGGCATGCACGCGCACACGGCACTCGTGTTCGCGCGCACCGGAGCGCCCGGACCGCGCGGCGTCAGCGCCTTCTACGTCGACCTCGACGATCGCCACCTCACGCGATCGGGCTTCTCCGACCTCGGTTCGCGCTCGATCGGGCGCGCCTCCCTCTACTTCGACGGACATCCGGCGCCGCCGGGATCGCTCGTCGGCGAGGAAGGCGAGGGCTTCATCCGCGTGATGCAGGGCTTCGACTTCTCTCGCGCGCTGATCGCGCTCGCGTGCCTCGGCGCGGCTTCGGCTTCGCTCGACGAGGCGATCGAGTACGCGAAGGACCGTCACACGATGGGCGTGCCGATCGGCCGCCATCAGGGAGTCGCTTTCCCGTTGATCGAATACGTGACGTACGTCCGCGCGGCGCGTCTTCTCTCCTACGAGGCCCTCTGGCGGAAGGACCAGGGGCTGCCGCACGCGGTCGAGTCGAACATGGCCAAGTGGTGGGGACCGAAGGTGAGCGCGGAGGCGGTGCACCAGGCCCTTCTCGTCACCGGGCACACCGGATACAGCGACGAGCTGCCGCACGGTCAGCGTCTACGCGACGTCATCGGTCTCGAGATCGGCGACGGAACGGCGCAGATCGCGAAGCTCGTCGCAGCACGTCACCTCTTCGGACGGCGCTTCGCGCCGTGAGGAGCCGCGTTTGAGTCCGGCGGAAGGTATCTCCGCGCGGAGCGCTCTCTCCGTCGCGTGCACGGAGAGTCACCTTCGCGTCGACCTCCCCGGCGAGCACGAAGCGCTGAGCTGGGCGATCGTCGGCGGCGGGCGCGTCCGCACCCGCGCCGTCGTCTGGTGTCACGTGCGCGGGCCGGAGCTCGCTCCGCCTGCAGAGCCGCGCGAGGTCGCGGCGGCGCTCGCGCGTCCGCTCGGCACGGGAGAGTCCACGATCGTCCTTCTCACGAGCCGCCGGCTCTCCGCGTTCGAGCATGCGGTCGCCGGCGACTCGTCCGGACGCGCCGAGGCGATCGCGACGGTCGGCATCGAGAACGCGCTCGCGGCGGGCGATCCCGCGGACGAAGAACCGACCCACGCGGGCACGATCAACGTCCTCTGCCGCGTCGACCGGCCGCTCTCGGAAGGGGCGTTGACCGAAGCGCTCGCGCTCTCCACGGAAGCGCGCGCGGCGGCGCTGTTCGAAGCGGGCTTGCGAAGCCGCGTGTCCGATCGCGCCGCGACCGGCACGGGGACCGACTGCAACGCGGTCGTCGCCCCCGTCGCGTTGGCGGGCGCGCCCGTGGCCGCCTACGTCGGCAAGTACACGCGGCTCGGCGCCGCGATCGGCGCGTCGGTCCGCGAAGCGGTGCTTCGCGGTGCGCTCGCGTGCCTCGCGGAGCGGGAGAGGCGCTGAGTGGGACGGATCGTCCTGATCGGCGGCGGCGTGCGCTCCGGAAAGAGCGCCTTCGCGCTCGCGCGGGCACGTCGTGCTTCGCCGCCGCGCTGGTACGTCGCGACCGCCGAAGCGCTCGACGAGGAGATGCGCGAGCGCGCGCGCCGGCATCGCGCGGAGCGCGAAGGTGAGCTCGAGACGGTCGAGGAGCCGCTCGACCTCGCCGCGGCGCTCGAGCGGACACGCGGCGCGAGCGTCGTCGTGATCGACTGCTTGACGCTCTGGCTCGCCAACCGCCTGATGCGCGGCGAGGCGGCCGAGGAGACGCTCGCTCGCCTCGAGGAGGTGCTCGAGCGGATCGCCGCGGACCAAGCCGAGGTCCTGATCGTCACGAACGAGGTCGGGATGGGCGTCGTGCCGGAGAGCGTGCTCGGGCGCGCGTTCCGCGATCTCGCCGGTGCCGCCCACCAGCGCGTCGCGCGCGTCGCCGACGAGATCCACGTCGCGATCCTCGGCGTCGTTCTGCGCGTGCACCCCGGCCCCGTGGAGGTTTCGGCGCGAGGACGAGAAGCGTGAGCCGGCTCCGCGAGACGATCGCCGGCATCGCGGCCGTCGATCCCGCCGTCGGTGCGGAAACGCAGCGGCTCCTCGACGAGAAGACGAAGCCGCGCCGGAGCCTCGGGCGGCTCGAGGATCTCGCCTGCCGCTTCGCGGCGATTCGCGGGACGCCGGTCCCACCGATGCCGGAGAAGGCCCTCGTCGTGATGGCGGCCGACCACGGCGTCGTCTCGCGCGGCGTCAGCGCGTATCCGCAGGAGGTGACGGCGCAGATGCTCGCCAACTTCGCGAGCGGTGGCGCCGGCGTGAACGTCCTCGCGCGCCAGGCCGGCGCACGCGTGATCGTCGTCGACATGGGTGTGATCGCGGCTCCGTCGCACCTGCCGGCCGTTCTCGCGCGGCGCATCGGACCCGGAACGAAGGACTTCACCGCGGGTCCGGCGATGTCGCGCGACGAGGCGGAGGCGGCTCTCGAGGTCGGCATCGCGCTCGCGGCGGAGCTCGCTCGCGACGGGATCACGCTCCTCGGCATCGGCGAGATGGGGATCGGCAACACGACCGCGGCGAGCGCTCTCACCGCCTGCCTCACCGGTGCCAGCGTGCGCGAGGTGACGGGACGCGGCACCGGCATCGACGCGGCGACGCTCGCGCGGAAGGTTGCGATCGTCGAGGAAGCGCTCGCCGTGAACCGGCTCGCTCCGCCTGGCTCGGCGGATCCGCTCGACGTTCTCGCGCGGCTCGGCGGCTTCGAGGTCGCGGGGCTCGCGGGCGTCGTGCTCGGCGCGGCTGCCGCGCGCGTGCCGGTCCTCGTCGACGGCTTCATCGCCGCCGCTGCGGCGCTCGTCGCGACGCGCCTCGCGCCGCGCGCCGAGGACTATCTGATCGCCTCGCATCTCTCCGTCGAGGCGGGACACGCACATCTCCTCCGCGCTCTCGGCCTCGTGCCGCTCCTCGATCTCGAGCTCCGGCTCGGTGAAGGAACCGGCTCGGCCCTCGCGATGGGACTCGTCGACGCCGCGCTTCGCATCCTCCACGAGATGGCGAGCTTCGCCGAGGCCGGCGTCGCGGACAGCGGAGCCTGAGTGGTTGCCTTCGACGAGGGCCCGCTGGTCCTCGCACTCGCTCTTCTCGTCGACGCGACTTTCGGGGAGCCGCCGAATCGGCTGCACCCGGTCGTGTGGATGGGAAGTGCCGTGCGCGCGCTCGAGCGGCTCGCACCGAGCGGGGCCGTGCCGGAGCTTCTTTGGGGCGCCGCGATGGCGCTCGTCGTGCCGGGCGCGTCCGCGGCTCTCGCAGCGTTGGTGGTGCGGGTCGCCGAGCCTTCGACGTGGCTCGGGATGGCGCTCGCGGTGCTGCTCCTGAAGCCGACCTTCGCGCTTCGCGCGCTCGGCCGGGCGGCGATGCGCGTGCACGACGATCTCGCGCGCGGCGATCTCGAGGCGGCGCGCTCGGGTCTTCGCTCGCTCTGCAGCCGCGATCCGTCGCGTCTCGACGCGACGCAGGTGGCGCAGGGTGCGACGGAGTCCGTCGCCGAGAACGCCTCCGACAGCTTCGTCGCGCCGCTCTTCTACTTCGCTCTCGCGGGCCTGCCCGGAGCGGTGCTCTATCGTGCCGTCAACACGATGGACGCGATGATCGGCTACCACGGACGCTACGAGCACCTCGGAAAGGCGGCGGCGCGTCTCGACGATCTGCTGAATCTCATCCCGGCGCGGCTGACGACCGGTCTCCTGCTCGTCGCCGGTGCTCTTCGTGGCAACGACGCGCGCCGCGGCTGGCGCGTGCTGCGCCGCGACGGCGCGCGCACCGAGAGCCCGAACGCAGGGCGGCCGATGGCCGCGATGGCGGGGCTCCTCGGCGTCGAGCTCGCGAAGCCGGGAGCGTATCGTCTCGGCGACGCGGTTCGACCGGTGAACGCCGCGACGATCGCCGAAGCGTGGCGGACGACGCGTCTCACGTGCGGGATCGCCGCCGGTCTCGCTCTCGCCGGCAGCGCGTGGGGAAACGCGTGAAGCAGGTCTCCGCGCCGCGCCGCTTCGTCGTCGCGTGGGCATTCTTGACGCGCCTTCCCGGCGATCGCGGAACGATCACGGACGCAGAGCTCGGCCGCTCGCTCGCCGCGTTCCCCGCCGTCGGTCTCGTGCTCGGGGCTCTCGCGCTCGCGGCGGGGAATCTCGCGAGCAGTCTCCTGCCGGGAATTCTGCCCGCGATCGTCGTCGTCGCGGTCCTCGTCGTCGCGACCGGCGGGCTCCACCTCGACGGGCTCGCCGATTCGTTCGACGCGCTCGCGAGCACGCGCGATCGCGAGCGCGCGCTCGAGGTGATGCGCGACAGCCGAATCGGCGCCTTCGGCGCCGTCGCGTTGCTGCTCGCCGTGCTCGCGAAAGTGGCGGCGCTCGAGCCGGTGCTCGACGGCGCCTCCGCTCTCGTGCTCGTCGCACCGGCGGTCTCCCGCTGGCTCGCTGCGGTGGCCGTTGCCGCGTTTCCGTATGCGCGGCCGAGCGGGCTCGGGCGCGCTTTCCGTGATCACGGGGAGACGTCGGACGTCGCCGTCGCGAGCGTGATCGTCGCGCTCGCTCTCGTACTCGTTCCAGGCGGTGCCGTCGCGGCGCTCGGCGCCTCGGTCGGGGCCGCAGTCGCGGCGCTCGGCGCCTCGGTCGGGGCCGTAGTCGCGGCGCTCGCGTTCTGGGCGTGGGCTTCTCGCCGGATCGGCGGGCTCACCGGCGACCTCTATGGAGCCGGAATCGAGATCGCGGAGGTCGCGTTCCTCTGCGTGACCGCGGCCTGGTGCGGAGGGCCGGCGTGAAGTCGCTTCTTGCGATTCCGGTGCTCGCGATGACTCTCGCCCTCGCACAGAGCGCGTCGGGCGTCGCGAGCGTCGCGAGCGACGCGAGCGACGCGAGCACGGCGACGT
>Ga0194131_10005253_pt1 | contig 18836 bp, 17 predicted proteins | sample TA2KigO120mmetaG_FD_148631 | JGI IMG/M metagenome (GOLD analysis project Ga0194131, IMG submission 148631) | Freshwater microbial communities from Lake Tanganyika, Tanzania - TA2015053 Kigoma Offshore 120m | ecosystem: Environmental > Aquatic > Freshwater > Lake | place: Tanzania: Lake... | reverse complement strand
AGAACATGCTATGATCAAATACAGGGCCAGTTTAGAAGGTTCAATGATTCCTCACATACAAGCTCAATATCGCGACTTGCAAGAGAACTACACCCTAAATCTCCCTGACATGACACTGCCTCCGTGTGCCCTTATTTATAATATCGACACGTTACTGACAGATGGTTACATTATCCAAGAAAAAGTCCTCCCCTTTTCCTCTCACTCTCCTCTTTGGAATGAAACCACTCCTTGGGACACCCTATCTACTTTGCAGCTAGGCTATCTCTCGCAGTTAAGGGATCTTTTTCACTACAGTTTTACAAGTCACAAGCCCGGCCTTGACCTCAAGTGGGACAATCTTGGCGTGCGCTCTGAGCACAAAGAGTCCCTTGTACTATTTGACTTCTATGAATTCGATGATGAGTTCTACCTCAATGCAAAAGGCTTCTTGCATGATTTATCTCAAGGCAACCCGGCTATTCGCGATTTTCTCTTGGAAGGACTTCAAGATAAGTGCAACTCTATCCTCATTATCGACCCGATCGGTTCTTTCCCTGCTTTTTCGCAAGATACAATCCTTTGGTTTCCAAAAGATGAAAAAGAAATGGCTCGTTATAAAACCCTGCGTTCTTTGTTAATCGATAGAGCTGCTCACTTAGCGGTGTAAAAATGCTTACTCAAAATCTCTTATCTCAGTTAGAAGATGTTCTGCAAGAGCAAGTGAACGATTTCAATCACTCCTCACATCCTATGCTTGCGCAGGCTATGGAGCATGTTCTTCTCAATCCTGGGAAACGTATACGTCCCTTACTTGTTCTTTATACAGTACTCTCTTTAGGAGGCGATGTAGAACAAGCGATGCAGCCCGCTGCGGCATTAGAGATCCTCCATACTTATTCATTAATCCACGATGATCTTCCCTGTATGGATAATGATGACTTTCGCAGAGGCAAGCCCACGCTTCATAAGCTCTATACAGAAGGACAAGCTGTCCTCATAGGGGATCTTCTTCTTACTTTAGCCTTTCAGCTCTTGGCTAAGACTCCTTTATCTGCAGAAAAACGGATACAAATGGTGCATGTCCTAGCTTTTCGAAGCGGAGGGAAAGGGATGATTCTGGGACAATCTTTGGATCTTGCAGCAGAAGGCATACCTCTTTCTTGGGAGCAGCTCCAAGAGATCCACCAACGTAAAACAGCAGATCTTATCAGTGCTGCCTTAGAATTTGGTGCTATCATAGCAGGAGCGGAACCTACAACGCAAAAAGCACTAGCCACTGTAGGGCAAAACATAGGTCTTGCGTTTCAATTAGTTGACGATGTACTTGACGCTGAAACAGAAGAAAATAAAAGCACAAGCATCTCTTTACTTGGGAAAGAAAAAACTCTTATGCTCGCTCAAGAACTTCTTTCTTCTGCTCTTGAAGCTTGCCAAGGACTCCAGCTCGATCCTTCTCCTCTTGTTACTTTTTTACCCAAGCTCATCCAACGTAATATTTGAAAAGAGCGACCGAGTCCTATCTATTGTTGAAGAAAGAAGGGAGAGTTCCCACCCCCGAACTGTGATAATCCGAGGTTTGTAAAGCTCGCTGATCCAGTTCTTCGATACCGCATCCTTTCGAGGAATCACGTGAGCATACTTGGCTAGGAGAAGGCGAATTTCATCTCCCATAGAGACTTCTTCTACAGATCCTTTATGCTGTAAAACACTAAGAAGGCGATCGATCTCATCTTGAGAAGATTTCCCTTCCTGTAAGGCTGTAAGTGCATAAAAAAAATCTCCAATAAGAGAAGGAAGGCCATTTTCCTCTAGGCCTTTAAGGATCAATAGGTCCTTGGCAGATAGTTTTTCCCTATGAATATACTTAGTGTAGATGGACTCAAATAAAGCATGAAGAGCAAGAACCTTCGACAGAGTTTCTTGATAACTATTCCCTCCCCCTCTTTGCGTAAAAAACTCTTGAAATAGGTTCAACACCTCTTGAGAAAGACAGCTCTTTGCAAACCCTTCATAAAAGTCCGTCACGGTAGCCAGCAAATGAAATCCACTCACAAAACGTGCGTCATCCTCTCCCTTCACAAATTCATGATAAAGAGCAAGTCCCTTACTCAAGCGATCTGAAGTAGCAAGTTGCGTGAGCAGATCACTTGTACTTAAAATATCCCCTAAAAGCCCCATGCCTTGCTCAAGAAGAAAGGCCTTCCGGTCTTGTCGATAAGAGAGAGAACTTGCACTAATGTCTGTCAAAGAGATCATCGCTCCCATGGTTTCTAAAGATCTTTCTGTGAGCAACCAATCCTTATTTTGCAAGGGTAAATCTTGCAAGATCCATCGCATCGTGATCTGCCCAAGATAAACATGGTAAAGATGTAGTTCTCCCCCTGTGAGAATACTCCCTTCTTGTATCTTCCTCTGTAAGAGCTCAAAGCTACTTACAAAATCCCTTCCCTTTGCTTTTGTAAAGAAAAGATCGTAAGATTCTTTAGAAAGTCGCCCAACAAGGTTGATGATTTCTTTTTGATTGCAGTATCCGATATCATGGCATAATGCAGCTACAATCCCTAGAAAAACCCACATTACGTTGTTGATTTTCCCCTTTTGATAGGCTATTACAGAAACCCTTGCAACTCCGAGCATGACCTCTAAGGTATGCTGCGTATCGTGATAGAAAATTTGCAAAGAACTGAAAAGACTCTCTATACGATCGATAATACAGTGGATATCCTCCCTAAGATCTCTTCTTCCTATGAGTGTCATGAGCACTTCAATTTCTTTTTTAACTTCATGAACTCCGCGATATCTGTATAGATCTAATACGTCTTTAACATCATGGAAAAGCTCTCTAATCTCCCATTCTTGACTTGCATCCTGGAATCGACGAACCAGCTGCTGATAAGACTCTGGCTTGGTAGGCTGGACTTGTTCTGCGACAGAAGTGCATGCAGAAAATAAAGAAAAATAGCTACGAACGCTCCTCTCTTCTTTTGGACTTTGACTCTCCCAAGAAAAGCAAGAGAATGGGTTACATCTTCCGATCATGACACGACCAATTTCGGAAGTTGGAACACTACATCCTCTTCTACAAATACCACGTCTTCTACTTCGGAGACTCCAAGAGTTCGTAGACGCTCAATGCAGTTTTGCACAATGTCTTCTGGAGTAGAAGCCCCAGCTGTCAATCCAATGACCTGTACTCCTATAAGCCATCTAGGATCGATCTCATGTTCATCATTAATCAGATACGAGGTAACACCTCGCAAAGCCGCTACTTCTCGCAGGCGGTTAGAGTTGGAGCTTGTAGGGTCTCCAACCACTAAGACAAGCTGGGCTATATCAGTAATTTCACGAAGAGCCATCTGCCGATTTGTGGTCGCGTAGCAGATAGAAGAACTTGGCAGGGTTTCTATGAGAGGAAATCTGTCTAGCAATGCTTCGCAAATCAAACTCACGTCATCTAGGCTCAATGTTGTTTGCGTGGTATAAAACAGCTTCTCTTCGGGAGCAAAAACAAGAGCTCGCACATCCTCTACAGATTCAACAATATGTGTGACCTCTGGGGCCTCTCCTGCTGTGCCTACCGTCTCTACGTGATTCTTATGACCTATAAGAATAATCTGATAACCTCTTGACGCATAACGTTTTACAGCAGAATGCACCTTAGTGACAAGCCCACACGTTGCATCAATTTCAATAAGTCCTCGCTTCTTTGCTTGTTCCCTAACACTCGGAGCCACTCCGTGAGCAGAATAGATAAGACGGCTCCCCTCAGGGACGAGGCTTAGATCTTCCACAAAAATGGCACCGCGTTCTTCCAAGTCCTTGACAACATGTTTATTATGCACAATTTGATGGCGTACATAGATAGGAGGACCAAAGAGTTGTAAAGCTTTTTTGACTGTGTCGATAGCCCTTTCCACCCCAGCACAGAATCCCCTTGGCTTAGAAAGTAAAAGTTTCAAGACATCTCTCCTTCATTAATGGAAGAAAAGATAGCGAAACACCCTCTTTTTTGCACCTATTTTCGCCTTGTGGGTAAATAAAAGTATTGCCGATAAGGCGTGATCAGAGCCAATGAAACAAGCACTCCGAGACTACGGAGCAATGATTATTTGAGTCAAGCTAATCCAGCTTCGAGATACTGTCAAACGTTGCGCTTCACAGTTGAAAAGGCCGGCTGAATCATATCAACTATAAGTAATTTTTACGATATAAAAAGCACCCAGAACACAAAAACCAATAGAGAATATCTACCAGAGGAAAAGAAGATTACTCCAGACTAGGGAAATGGTACCCTGCAACTGCATAGCTTAGCCACCCGAAAAAAGAGGATAACTAAAAAGCAACATCAGTGGCACAACGGAAGCCATAGGTAGCATTCATCGTCCCTGGATTATTCCTATGGCGATAAGAACAGCGCATATCTTCTTTGAGGCTTTTCCATCCTCCCCCACGAAGCACGCGATAGACCCCCTGTGCTGGTCCAGTTGGTTGGTTAGGTTCTTGAACAGAGACTTCATAGTAGTGATAATCGTACCAGTCACTGCACCATTCATAGACATTCCCTGCCATGTCGTAAAGACCATAACCATTTGGGGGGTACGAAGTCACCGGGGTCGTATCGGAGCTAAAGAAATTCGCTTGATTTTTACTGATTTCCTCTCCTGTGGGGTAAGTAGGACTCTCTAGCCCTCCACAGGCGGCAACCTCCCACTCAGCTTCCGTTGGTAAACGTTTGCCTACCCATTTTGCATAAGCCACGGCCCCATACCAGCTCACGCCCACAACGGGGTGTTTATGATAGCCAGCTTCAATAAGAAAATGACCTGAGCTTTTTTTAATGCGGGACTCTTTGAGTCTGATCATATCATGATTATTACCATCCTTCTCTCCTCCCATCACCTCTAGAAAACGGACAAACTGCTCATTCGTCACAGGATGAACATCCATAGCATAGGCAGCAAGCTGTACTTTATGACTTGGAGACTCATCACGTCCTCCTTGTTGGCTTCCACGGCAAAAAACCCCTCCGGGAATTACGATCATTTTCGTATCGATAGGTTGCAGCTGTTTTTCTTCTTGCGCTTGGGGTTGATAACGAACGATAGCACTCTCCACATGAAAAACAGCACTTGGATCCGATTCAAACTGCGGTCTATTGATCTCCCCAGGACCAAGTTTTGGGCGGAGTGAAAGGCCCTCACTTTGGCCCTCCCGCACTCTTTCCATGACTTGCCATAGATACTTTGGCCTACTATCTGGGTGAGGGGTCAAGCAAGAGATGAGAAGATCATCCCAAAAGTACGTAAAGGAACGTTCTTCCGAAGGCAGAGGAAACCTTCCTTGAGGATATTCTCCCATTAACAGCTTATAAAGCAATACACCAAAAGCATACCTATCAGAGGCTACAAGGGGTTTTCCCTCTTTCTGCTCGGGAGCTAAAGCATAAAAGCTCTCCCAAAAAGAAGACAATTCCCTGCTAGATCCCATGCTTTTACAGCACTCTTCCAAAAGAACAGTGAGAAGAGTTTTTGGGGGAAACAAAGAGGCAAGACCAGCATCTGCAATATAGGCGGTTGGTCTTTCTTGACTTGTATCAATGAGAACATTGGATGCTTTAATATTCAAGTGAAGCACGCCCTCAGCATGCATGTAGTCTATAGCAGAAGCTATCTGCATCATTAGGTAGTGGATCTGCTCCTCACTCGGCTTTTCTTCTTCGACAAACTCTTGCAAATTCCTACATGGGTTTTGAGAGGACGAAAGCCAATCATAAGCAAAGTAACATTCCCCTTCCTGCACAAAGACATTTTGTAACCGAGCAATATGAGGGTGGGATAACGAAGCGAGCGATGCCACTTTCTCCTGCAATTCTTCCCAAAACTTCGCATCCAAGGGAAAAGCTAGTTTTTTTAAAGCAACCTTTCTCTTCAAAAGAGGGTGCTCTGCAAGCATCAACTGACCGAGCGGACTTTTTTCTTCCTTTCTCATAAGGACATAGTCTCCTACCTGCACCATCTTCTTTCTCCCGGTTAGTTTGCTTGAGGTTAAATCACACCCAAATATTTCGCAAGCATCCAAGCAAGCCCAAGTACAATTGCCGCAGTCATAGCCCAAAATAAACTTGGTAACCAACGTACTCCACCACCAGCACTTCCTCGCACTTCTAGTGTGCCGATACCGTAATCAAAGTCATACTTTTCTTGCGGAATTTTGAAAGCCTGAGGGCTCTCTCTTGCCATCACATCGAAATCCATACCTAAGAAATTTGCATATTGCTTCATAAACCCTACAGCATAAACCCCAGATACTTGTTGATAAATGGTTCCCTCTTCGATGGCCTCGATATAACCCGTGCGAATCGATGTGGAGTTTTCCACTTCCTTCAAACTTAAATTACGATCTTTCCTCTTCGCTTTAAAAAGCACCCCCACCCTCTTGACATCCTCATTCATGGCCAACTCCTCGCGTTATGCATTCAGAAAAAACACTGTAGCAAAAAGCGCATTAGAACAACAGATTCCTTCTTTCTCTCTTGTGTTTTTTTTCTTCCTGGGTAGAATAGAGCCATGAATAGGCCTAAAAAAGCAAGTCCTGATAGTTTCGTCACAACAGTAGATCTTTCTTTACGAGAGAAGCTAGAACAAGACCTTAAAGAGCAGGGTTTCACTCTAACACCCGCTCCTTATGCATTCTTCTCTGCTAAAAAACCTGGTCTTTCTTGTACTTTTTACTCTTCTGGTAAGCTCGTCGTACAAGGTAAAAACAAAGGAGAATTTCTGACTTTCTATCTTGAACCAGAAATCCTGCAAAACCTCTCTTTCTCTCACCCAGCCACACTACACGATGCTTCAGCGCGCATCGGAATGGATGAAGCTGGTAAGGGGGATTTCTTTGGCCCCCTCTGCATCGCCGCTTTATTTGCCAAGGAAAACTCCATCGATCAGCTTCTACGTATGGGTGTCAAAGACAGCAAACGCTTATCTGACGAACAAGTTCTTACGATCAGTCAAGATCTCAAGACCTCTTTTCCCCATAAGATACTCACTCTTTTTCCCAAAACCTACAATCGCCTTTATGATAAATATCACAACTTAAACCTTCTCTTAGCTTGGGGACATGCTACAGCTCTTGAAGAGCTCTCTGTTCGTACGGGTTGTACACAAGCACTGCTTGATCAGTTTGCTTTTCCCTCTCTTATGGAGTCGATCCTCAAGCGTAAAAAGCTCCAAATCCACCTCACTCAGCGCGTGCGTGGAGAAGAAGATCCCGTAGTGGCTGCCGCTTCGATTCTAGCAAGGGCTGCATTTGTTGAGGGACTGCAGCAACTAGAAGAGGAGACAGGGCTCACTCTACCTAAAGGAGCATCAAGTCTCGTAACTCAAGCAGCTAAAAAAGCTGTGGCACAAAAAGGGGCTGAGATCTTACCACTTATTGCCAAATACCATTTTAAAACCACACAGTCCGTTCTCCATGCTTAAAACCCTCCACATCAAAAACCTTATCCTAATTGACCATTGTTCTATTGATTTAGATGCTGGATTTACTGTTCTCACAGGAGAAAGTGGAAGTGGAAAAAGTGCGTTCTTTCAGGGGATCAAGCTTCTTCTTGGACAAAAATGGGATCCTGCTTTGCTGCGCTCTAACGAGTCCAAGGGGTTCGTGCGAGCAGAAGTTATCGAGGTTCCAGACATTCTTTTTCTCCTGTTAGATGAGCAGGGGATAGAATTAGAGGAAGATGTCCTTTTTCTCCATAGGGAATTTTCTGCGGATGGAAAAAGCAAGTGCCTTATCCAAGACCGTATAGTGTCTCTAGCTACTTTACAAAAAGTATCCTCTTATCTCTTTCAAATGGTCGATCAAAGTGCTCACCAACTTCTTCGACAAACGTCCTGGCAACGAGAATTTGTTGATCGCTTTGGCTCTTTGCAGGAAATGCGAAATCGTTTTGCCGAGCGTTTTCATACGTATCAAGAAAAGCAAAAGCAAGGACAGCATCTCAAAGAAGTAGCCAAACAAAAAGAGCGGGAAGAGGCATTTTATATAAGTCAGCAGCTAGAACTACAAGAATTCTTGCTATCTGAAGAGGAAGAAGAAGCCCTTTTTCAAGAATACTCTCTTCACTCCAGATCACAAGAAGTGCTCACAAAGACAGAGCAGCTCTTTGCACTTCTTAGTGGTCCCTCTTCTGCCCAATCCAAGATGGCGCAAGGTAAGGCTCTTTGCAAGACTTTATCGTCTCTTCATACTCTTTTTGCTGAAGCAGAAACGCTCTTGCACAATGCACAGACCTCTCTAGAAGAGACACAACACCTTTTAAGACAAGCTCTTTCTTTATTTGATGTTCATGCAGGACGTTTTGCATTTTTAGAAAAAACCTTACAAGAAGCCGCTACTTTGAAGAAAAAGTATGGAGCATCTGCACAAGAAAGAAGAGATTATCTTCAACAAATAGAAGAGAAACTTCAGCTCTTTGCTACCCTACAAGATCAACAAGAGAGTCTTGATCAAGAGCTCCTAGATTTAGAAATAGAGCTAAAAGACCTTGGACTAGCTCTCTCCGAAGAAAGAGAAAAAGCATCTAAACAACTCTCTATGCATTTCCAAAAACAGCTCGTAGATCTTCATATGGAGCATGCCCTTGTTCATATTCAAGTGGAAAGACAACCAAGGTCTCCCTCCGGAGAAGATAAAATCATTTTCTTTCTTGCTGCGAACCCAGGAGAGGCTATGGTTGCTGTTCATGAACGTTCTTCTGGAGGAGAGCTTTCTCGTCTTATGTTAGCAAGCACTCTATGTCTTGCAGAAAAAAACTATGTTCCGACTCTCATCTTCGATGAGATTGACGCAAATGTGGGAGGACAAACAGCTCGGAGAATCGGAGAAAAACTACAAGATCTCGCTACGCACCTACAAGTACTTTGTGTGACACATTTTCCTCAAGTAGCCCGCCTAGCGCACCTACACCTCCAAGTCCAAAAAGAGCACAAAGCTTCAAGAAGCCTGACTCGCGTGCACGCCCTACACGAAGCATCTTCTAGGGAAGTTGAGCTTCTTCGTATGTTAGGAGAAACTACACAGAGTACGATCGTCGATGAAAATCACACCGCCGACGAAGGTGCTCATACTCAACCTTTAAAAAGCTCTTAAATACCACATTACTGAATTTTTCTATTTTATACCCTTCCTCTTGAAGACTCACTGTTATTTCTTGAAAACTTGAAGAACTGTCTAAGGAGACCGCTCTTTTTTTCTCTAGAGAAAAGCTCTTTTTCACCTTATCTAAGCCTTGCACCCGTTCTGCGAGCTCTTGTAAAAAAGGAGGTTTAGCTGCAGGCTTCCCTAAGTGCCAATAAATATAATCAATCTTCTCCAAGTAGATATCAGCATGAAGTGAGTCTCTTTCTCTCTCAGTAGAATCTTCTAGTTGTAGTACCTGCTCTCGTATATGATGCACCTTGTTTCTCAACAAGTCTAAACACATCAAGTCTCCCCCTTGCAGTAGGGGACTTGGTGGTTGCATGAGAACAGATGTAAAGTCTAGTTTGATCGCCTGTTCTAATGCACTTAGCTCTCCTCCCCAATCTCTTGTTTGCTGATAGATGGGAATAGGAGCGGTGATACTGTATTTTTTATCCATCTCACAAAGATGCTGGAAGAGCTCTTCTGTTTGGTAGATCAACACACTTTGTATATAGTGACCCATTTCTCGCACAGGGTAGCGTAGAGAACGAACTGTGGAAAAAATATTCATGACTCGATGATTGAGAGCATAGAGCTCGTCTCGACTTCCATCTACTGGTGACTCTAGGAACTTTTGTACGGGTTTTTCTAAGAAGAAAGATTCCCATGTACACTCTCTAAGGGTCTGATCCCTAAAAACATGCATCATAATGTCTCTCCTTCTACACAATGACACATGCTATGTGTAGATTCCGACTATACGAAAAAGAAAATATTTATTTCAACTTACTGATCATGGAAAAGAAAAACCTGGACCGTACCTCGAATAAAAGAGGTCATCTATTGTAAGTTCCTTATCTGCGGCTCCAAAATAACCAGCTTTTTTATTAATGTAGTGGTTGGCAAAAACTGGACAAAAAAAACGGAAAAATAAGTTAAAATTTCCTCTCTTTGGGAAACCACAGGAGGAACATGAAACGCACTAGACATTCTGCTGACTTCAAAGCTAAAGTAGCTCTCGAAGCCAGTAAAGAACAAAACACGCTGGCTGAGCTTGCCAGCAAGTATAAGGTCCATGCTGTACAGATCTCAAAATGGAAGCAAATGCTTTTAGACGGGTCTTTCACGATCTTTGAAAACCGCTCAAACAGAGAAGACACAGCCAAACAAAAAGATTTAGACACGGCTTACAAGTATATAGGAGAACTATTAGTTGAGCTGGATTGGATTAAAAAAAAACTGAAGAGGTCTCTATAGAAAAACGCCTTGCCTGGATCAAAGAGGAGGCTAGTTTGTCTCTCAGACGACAATGCGAACTTCTCAACATAGACAGGTCAAGACATTACTATGTGCCAAAAGAAGAAAGTCCATTGCGTCTACAGCTAAAGAGAGAAATCGACATGATCTATACAGAGCATCCTGACAAGGGGTCTCGAAGGATTGCAAAAGATCTACAGGGACTCGGTTATGATGCAGGCAGAGATCTTGTGAGAGTGCTGATGCAAGAAATGGGGATAGAAGCGCTCTATGCAAAACCGAATCTCAGTAAGAGGCACTCTTCTCACAAGATCTATCCTTATTTACTGAGGGGAGTAGAGATTGTGCGCCCGAACCAAGTGTGGAGCACAGATATAACTTATGTTCCGATGAGGCAAGGTTTTATGTATCTGACTGCTGTGATAGACTGGTGGAGTCGCTGCGTGTTGTCTTGGAGGGTATCGAACACGTTGAATGGAGAGTTTTGTCGAGAGGTGGTAAAAGAGGCCCTTAAGAAAGGGAAGCCAGAGATATTCAACACCGATCAGGGATCGCAATATACGAGTCCTGAATTTATTGAGATTTTGCTAAAGGTTGGAATAAGTGTAAGCATGGATGGTCGAGGAAGGGCGCTAGATAACGTTTTTATAGAACGCCTATGGAGGACTGTGAAATATGAGGATATCTATCTGAAAGACTATGAAAGTGGAAAGGACCTCCACAATGGGATAAGAGAGTATTTTTTGTATTACAATGAAGAGAGGCTGCATTCTTCACTTGGGTACAAAACTCCAAGGTCCATTTACGGAGGATAGCAAGGAGATAAGCCGTTATAAGGATAAGAGAAAAATAAGAGAGAGAAATATAGGTTGCACGAAAAACAGGGGAAGTAGTACCCTTGAGCGCCAAGGGACCGCTCGTAATTAGATGAGTTGGTACAAGAAGCTATAAGTTTTAAGACTTGTCTTCTTGTCGGGGGACCCACCCCCTGCCCCCCCCGCTCCCGCCCTCGGACAATGAGCAAAGCTCAATGTCCTTAGTTGGGAACAGAAAAAAAAGGAAGAAAAAAGAAAAAGGCTTGTCGGGGCAGAGCCCCCGCACCCCAAAAAAGGAGATGAAACTTTAACTTAAAATCTCCGAAAATTTGTTGAAAAAAGGCAACCACCTCACTATGGGGGAAAGGGTCTTTGCACCGTCAATAAACTTGGGGCTATCCTCAACCACTTTGATCCTCACTTGCAAGGAAATCTCCCTTTCCTTGTAGGAGAAAAAACATTCTCCACAGGACAGAAAATACAACTCTTGCGCCATGCTGTGCCCACTATAGAAAACGGCTCTGTTTCTATAGCTGAAGAATACAAAGCCTTTGTTAAAGATTGTCAAAAACAAAGTAAAAAGATTCTCTACTGTTCTCTCCTAGACCCCATAAAGGGAGATGAGAGAAAACGCATTCACGCTTTACAAACAATGGCAGGCGATTATCAAAACACCTTTTTTTTCCTACGGTTACCCTTAGACGGCCCCCTCTCAAAACCAAACGACTACTGTATAGATCTGCCAAGCTATAAACAGACGATCCTACAAGAAATTCATAAGGGAACAAAAGGGGAATTCCTCGTTTCAGACAACCTACTCCCTCACGTACAAGCCCATGCCGAGGAGACGCTTGATCTTGCAGAAAAATTGGTTTCTTCTCTTGTAGACCATGAAACAAAGTATCGAGCATTCTACCTTCTTTTTTGTACATTATTTAAAGATAGGGTTCTCAATGCATGCGGGATCACTTTCTATAACCACACATGTAAAGATGCAATTGATCGAGGCGCCGTATTTTTGGGAGCAGATCTCCTGTTTACAAGCTTTATCTCTGGGACGCTCTCCTCTGAGCTAGATGACTTACGCGCTCTCATCGCCTGGCCAGCTTTTATGGCCAAAACACAACCTATTCTCCACGATCGAGCAGAATGGCTCCTCGCTTTTTGCTCATGGATCGATGGGGTACGAGCAAAACAAGCAGAGCTTCGAAACCAGCTGCCCCTTACAGCTGCGATCTCCTTAGCTAGATAGCCTTAAGTCACGAAAGGCCCAATAGCCGACCAAAATCGATTACCTTATCAAAACATCTCTCATCCACAACACTTCCATTGACTCCATTCGCATGAATAAGCGCTGGTCTGATAGAAAAATTCTTAGTACGAATCACTTAATGAAATACAAATCAAGCAGCAAACAGAAAAAACCCTAGACAAAAGACTGCTCTTTTGAGTACAAGGGTTCTTTTCGTTACCTATTAACCTAAGGGGGAATCTACTGTATGGAACAAACCACACAAGAACTGAAAGTCACTTGGACAGAACTCGCCTCTCTTCTTACTAAAGAGGGAAATCTTGATCTACGGGAGGGCCATTCTCTGATCATTCATCAAATTGATACCAATGACCTTATTAGCGTGGTAGAAGAGTCTGAGCCAGCTAAACGCCTTAGTCTTCTCATCGAAGTCATGAAGCGTTTTTCTTTAGAAGTGGGCTTCGAAGGATCTTTGAATCTTGGGCCCTTCAACTTGTCCGATCACTCATGGACGTTAACTCCTGGCAACACCAACTTTGTACGTATCGTCGCAAGGCCCCTTACCGTGAGAAAAAATATTACAGAGCTCGTATCTTTCTTATGTAAGCTACCTGTTGGACAAGCCTTGGTGTTAAAGCCAAACCAAAAGCTTTTCTTGGAAGACCTTCCCAATGATGCCTTGATTTCCTATTACCAAACTTGTCAAGCAAGTAAGGACTTGAGAGAACAAGAGCAAGAGCAAGATGCTCTTTTTTGCAAAAGCTGTCCAGAACTTGAAGAGAAAAACCTACTCTTGAAGATCTACGGTCTGCAAGTATCGCAAATTAACCGCAATATCGACACAAATGCGGAAGGCATTCTCTTCATCCCTGTTGGGGGAGAAGAGCGTAAAGAGCCAAGACTCGTCCTTGGTCTTGTTGCGAAACAGGCTCCTGAAGCATAAGATATCCAAGCATAGAGACGAGAGTCTCTATGCTTTTTCTCCTACAAGCAACATCTCTGTATAGGGAGTGCCGGGGCCTTTATTCGCTCGATACTTCACCATGAGATGGGTCGTAGTATCAAACCATACATACCCCGTCCAGAACTTCTTCTTAAAACCCTTTAAGGAAATCTTCACTTTTTGTGTGAAGTAGGTCTTACCCCCGACTTCTAACACTTCTTCCATATCTTTTTGCGCTACCATCTCGTGCACATCGAGTTTTTCTGGATGAACGATGCAAAATGCATATTTTTTTGCATCACTCATGAGAAAGGGCTGCAGACCAAATTTAAAATCCTGTACCCAGGGCGTATCACTTACTTTATGCGATAAGATCTTCTCTTTTCCCTTGTCCCGATTCGTAATAAATAAATAAGCCCCTTCTTTCACTACCAGCAGTTCTTTCGCTGTATTGGTTTTTTCTTTATACTGTAGCAAGGCATACGAAGGAGAATAACTCATTTCTACATCTGTGCCCTTAGCATTTCCAGTGACCTGTATCTTCCCTTCTACATCTTGCAATACCCACTCTGACGGAGTGCTTTCTCCTGCCGTTGTCGACTCATAAGCAATCGTTTGTCCCGCAAAGACTCTACTCACAAAAAAACAGATAAAAAACTTTCTGAACATATCACCATCCACTCAAATTGTTGATTATTATTGTGTCCAAAAAAACATAAAATGTCTATCTAGAAAGAAAGACAATGTTGCAATGGATACATACATGCATAAACAAAGTTGGATTCTTTCTTTTGTCCTTATAGCTAGCTGTACACCACCTGCTGGTCAAGAAGCAAAAATATCTTCTGTGTCCTTACAGGAGACAGAGCAAAAAACACACTCCTCTTCTCTTTTTTCTCATCAAAGGATTCCAAGCTGCTGGTGGCATATCTTAGAAGATAAACAACTAACGACCCTCATCGAACAAGGTCTTAATCATAATCCTTCTCTACAAGCCGTAGAAGAGACTCTTGCAGCAGCTAAAGCTCGTACAAAAATAGCGAAATCTAGATTTTTCCCAACGCTTGATTTTAATGCCGAAGACTCTTGGGATTACTTAAGTAAATATGGGCTGCTCCGAAACTTCTTTCCCACTCTCCCTGGAACTGCAGTTCCCGCTAAGTATAATGAAATAGACCTCTCTTTACAGTTTTCCTATGAATTGGATTTTTTTGGAAAAAACCAAAAACGCTTTCAAGCCTCTATGGGGGAAGTATTTGTCAAAGAATGGGAAAAAAACCTTACTAAGCTTATCATCTCTACTTCTATTGCTTTTGCCTATTTTTCTTGGCAAGCCCATGGTGCGGAGCTCGCTCTCATTTCACAAGAACTCATCATTCAAAAAGAACGCATCCTTCTCTCCTCGCATCGTTATGAACAAGGTATCGATAGAGTGACGCACCTTCTTGAAGAAAAGAAGCTACTGGATAACTTGCAACAAAGACATGAGCGAATAGTAAAAGAAAGTGTCTTAGATGAACTCTTTCTCAAAACATGGTTAGGTCAGGGCCCTGATGATCCTCTCGCCCTTACTTTTACATGGAATCCTGAACACTACCAAGCATTTCTTCCAAGCGAGCTCTCTTTAGACATTGTAAGCAGACGCCCTGACCTCATGGCACAACTTTGGCGTATTGACGTCGCAAGACAAGAAGTTGGCGTTGCAAAAGCAGCTTTTTATCCCAACGTGAACCTCCTCGCCTTTGCAGGGCTCTCCAGCTTGACATTTTCTCATTTATTTTCTTGGGCAAGCCGTACAGGCTCCTTGAACCCAGCTATCCACCTTCCCTTATTCACAGGAGGAGAACTAACAGGTCAACTCGAAGAGAAGGTAGCAAGGTTCCAAGAAGCCGTATACTGTTATAATCAAAAGCTCTTAGAAGCGGCGCAAGAAGTTGTAGCAGAAATCACGACCTATCAAACTATTGACCAACAGCTCCAAGAAGAACTCCACAAGATCTCTTCACAAAAAGAGCTTGTCATGACAGCTGGGCAGCGCAAAGAGCAGGGCATTGATAATGGTCTCATTCTTCTCAAAGAAAACAAGGATCTCTCCTTTCTCGAAGAGGAACTCGTTATGCTGCAACATGAGCGTATTTGCTCCCTTCTTCGTCTCATTAAATCCCTGGGTGGTGGCTTTGACAATCATGACTGAGGCGCATCTTAAAAGAAAAAAACTTCTCTATGGCCTATCTCTAGGCTTTTCTTCCCTTGGGCTTTTATGGTTTGGATACTGGTGGCTCTGGGGACAGTTCCGCGAATATACAGATGATGCCTACGTAAGCGGCAATCTTATTTATATCACGCCGCAAGTTTCTGGAATTGTCACACAAATTTTTGCTGATGATACAGAACAAGTAGAAGAAGGTCAGCTTCTGATCGAACTAGATAAAACAGACTATATTCTCACTTTAGAGCAGCGTAAAGCGGAACTAGCTCAAGTTGTTCGTACAGTAGCGGCACTATTTCTTGAAGAACAGGAGCTTCTCGCTGCCACCTTCGCTGCAAAAGAGCAATTTCAAGAAAAAGGACAAGATTATGAAAGGCGTCTTGGCCTTACTGCGTCAGGGAGTATCTCTCAAGAAGAATTTGCCCATGCAGAAAGCGCCCTTGTCACCGCCTACTATACGCTCGTCTCTCTTGAGCAAAAAACATTATCTCTCCTTGCACAGATTGATAAAACAACACCATCCACTCACCCCCTTGTGCAAGAAGCCATAGCTAAGCTCACAACAGCTTGGGTCAACCTCCAGCGCTGTAACCTATATTCTCCAAGACGTGGCATTCTTGCAAAACGACGCGCACAAGTGGGACAAAGGGTCCTTGCAGGGGAAAACATCTTGGCGGTTGTCCCTCTAGAAGAGATGTGGATCGAAGCTAATTTTAAAGAAACACAGCTTCGCTCCATGCAAATAGGACAACCAGTGCATATTCGTACAGATCTCTACGGTTCTTCTATCCCCTACCAAGGACAAGTAATCGGAATCGGCATAGGTACGGGGAGTGTTTTCTCTCTCCTCCCCCCGCAAAATGCTACAGGCAACTGGATCAAAATTGTACAAAGAGTCCCCGTTCGCATTGCCCTTTTGCAGAATCAAATGGCTCTTCATCCTTTACGCCTTGGTCTCTCCGTCGAAGCCGTTGTTGACACTCATAATCTCCACGTATCTAGCATCCCTGATATTGTCACTCCAAGAACCCTTTATCAAACTTCGGTCTTTACAGGAGAAGAAGAAGGAGCGAAGGCTCTGATCCAAGAAATTTTACAAGCTAATCTCCCTTCGGAGATGCCTTGAGCCCTTTTCATCACATTTTATCTCTTATAGGGCTTAGCCTTGCTACTTTCTTGATTGTGCTAGACTATACAGTAGCCAATGTCTCGATCCCCTATATTGCAGGAGGGCTTTCTGTCAGCACTGATCAAGGGACCTACGTAATCACCTCTTTTGCTGTTGGCAACGCTATCGCCTTGCCCATCAGTGGCTGGCTTACAAAAAAAATAGGGGACCTTCGACTGCTACTTACATCCCTTGCTCTTTTTATTTTCTGCTCCTTTCTTTGCGGCAGCGCCTTTTCTTTCCCATGGCTTATCATCAGTCGCTTTCTTCAAGGCATTGTGGCAGGACCTTTGATCCCTTTAAGTCAAAGTCTCCTTATCGCAACCAATCCCCCAGAGAAAAAAAACCAAGTCCTTGCTTTCTGGAGTGCTGTTGTCGTAGCAGCCCCTGTCTTAGGACCCTTCTTAGGAGGGTGGATTTCTTTTAACTATGCTTGGCCTTGGATTTTTTATATCAATGTCCCCTTTGGCCTACTTGCCTTACTTCTTATTGGGTACACTATTCACAGACCCCGCAACTCTTCAGATAAAGAGCCTTTTACTGATTGGATGGGGTTCACTTTGCTTATATTCTTTGTCACAAGCCTGCAAGTAGCTTTAGACAAAGGAGAACAATTTGACTGGCTTGGATCGCCTTTTATTCGCTTACTTGCGATCCTTTGCGTCGTATCTTTCACCTATCTCTTTGTATTGGAAAAATTTCATTCCAAGCCGTTGATCTCCTTTCAATTTTTTAGCATCCCAAGCTTTACTTCTTCGCTTCTCCTTATGGGGATCATGTATGCTATGTACTTTGGTTCTGTTGTCCTCATCCCGCTTTGGCTACAGACTTCTATGGGATACGATGCCATCTGGGCTGGCATCGCTGTAGCGCCGATTGGCCTTGCTCCTTTGTTTTTCTCTTCTTTTGTAGGAAGGTTTGTAGGGCGCTGTGGTGCTATTAAGCCCCTTATCCTTTGCTTTCTTTTCTTTGCGTTATCATGTTTTTACACCGCGTTTTTCAATACTGATATCAACTTAACCATCGTCTGGATCTCTCGTTTTCTTCTTGGCTGTGGGCTGATGTTCTTTATCACACCCCTATTTATCCTAAGTGTGCAGGACATCGAAGAGCACCTCCTTCCTTCAGCTACGGGAATCTTTCATTTTGTTCGTGCCCTCAGTGGAGGAATCGGCACCTCCCTCTTTACGACGCTATGGATACGAAGAACCATATTCCACCACGAAAGGCTCTCTTCTGCTCTTACAACCACAAATCCCCTAGCTCAGGAGTTCTTAGAACAATGCGACTCTCATAGACAAGAATCCCTTGCTCTTATGAATACTCTCGTAGATAAACAAGCCGCTATGCTTAGCCTCAATGACTGTTTCTACTGTATGGGATGGATCTTTCTTCTCTTATTACTCATTCTTCCATTTGCTCGGGGAAAGACTCGTTCTCGAGAGATTACTATCCAAAAAAACGTTTAAAAAGAGCACTCACTCCATGCGCTAGAGAAGTAGTCATAATTAAAAAACATAAACAATAAAAAATAAAATCATGTAAAGCAATCACTGAGACTTCATTTTCTTTGAACTCCAATAGGATAAATTTTTACGTAAGTAGGTTGAGGAAAATGCGATAATCTGATAAGAACCTATAGCATGACTGGTTAATCATACCCCAGGCCTAAGGAGTTGTTCATGACAAAGTCTAAAGATGCAAAAAAAGAAGATAAGAAAAAACCTCAAAAGACACTCAAAGAAAAACGCGCCCTTAAGCACGAAAAAAAGCAAAAGAGCGCCTAATACCTATTCCCAGAAGGCTGGCTGTGAAGCCAGCCTTCTCTTGACAAGAATCGCTTTCTTCACGGATGATTTCACTTACAACCGTGGTTCTAGGAGATTTTATGGCTATAGCAAAACGTATCTTTCTCTTCCTTGTTGTCAATATTCTCGTAGTGACAACTCTTACTCTTGTTCTATCTCTGCTCAACATCAAACCCTATCTTTCCTCTTACGGGATCGACTACACCTCTTTGATGGCTTTTT
>Ga0194131_10005248_pt1 | contig 18859 bp, 15 predicted proteins | sample TA2KigO120mmetaG_FD_148631 | JGI IMG/M metagenome (GOLD analysis project Ga0194131, IMG submission 148631) | Freshwater microbial communities from Lake Tanganyika, Tanzania - TA2015053 Kigoma Offshore 120m | ecosystem: Environmental > Aquatic > Freshwater > Lake | place: Tanzania: Lake... | reverse complement strand
GTCCCGATTTGGGCTTGGCTGCTGGCTTCTTGTAATGCGGATGCGTGGTCGATGGCGGCTTCGACGAGTTGCTGGGATTCTTGCCGAGCTTGGCTTCGAGTTCCGCCACGCGCGCGGTCAGCACGCGAATCTGCTCCGCCTGCCACTTGATCAAAGCAAGGACTTCAGGCGGCAGCGATGCCAACACTTCTGCCGATACTGTCGGTGGAGCATCCATGCCAACCGCAACAGTACCCGAAACCACGATTCCGAGCTATATCGACCCGTGACCGGTTACACATAAGTCTCTTCCTCAAGAAACGTCACTCTGTCGATCGGCAACTCCACCAGCGGCGCGGCAAAGTGAATGGTGTTGTAAACATCGGACACGGCCGTCAGCCGGGCGACATCCCAGCGCGGCGGCTTGCCGTCGGGGACGTAAAGGTGTGCGGGGGATAGGGCGGCGGCGGACATCAGGGCATCATGGCTGGCGGGTAGCTTGCCGGTTTCCCAGGCGGTGAACAGGGCGCCGTGCGTGAGCATGCTGAGGCTCGTCAACGCCTCCAGGCGGCGCATCTCCTTGATCTTGCTGGCTGGGCCGACCAGTTGCCGGATGAACGCATCGGACAGGAACGCGAAGCCGTCCTCCGCCTTGTCTTCGGCCCGGAAGACGGTGCGCATGTACTGGAAGTCGAGCGACTTCGCCAGCGACATCGCCTTGCCCTTGTGGACATCGAGCACCCGCCGCAGGCCGACCGGCGAGTTCGAGTAGACAACGAAATCGGCGAACGCCGCCCGGTGTACGCTGACCTCGCGCAACGGCGTGACGAAGCTCTCGATGGCGATGCCGAGGTGCTGGTCCTTGCCGGCCCGCAGGTCGTCGCCGAACTCCTTGCGGGCTTCCTTCAGGAACGGCTCGACGCCGGCGAGGAACGCCTGCCGGTTGTTGACGTGAAAGATCACGGTGATGTCGGAGCCCTCGCGGAGGTACGGATCGTTGCCGGTGACGGCGACGCTCTTGACGAGCAGCGGCCCGAACTGCCGGCCCAGCCAGGTGCTCTTGAGGCAGAGCTGACGCTCGTAGCGTTCCTTGAGGCCATGTTCCCGGCTCAGCACCTCGTAGGCCCGCCCCGCCGGCGTGCCCCACTGGTCCAGGAAGTCCTGAATCTCGGCGAACTTGGCGAAGCTCTTGAAGCGGAAATAGTAGTTGTCGTGCGGGATCAGCGTCGCCAACGGCTCGGCCGCCGGCTTCTTGCCGGCCATCATCTTCTCCCACGGATGCTCGGCGATGGTGATGCCGGGGATCAAGGCCGCGTTCACCCAGCGTTTCGCCGGCTCGCGTGCGCCCTTGTTCCGCAGCCGTTTCAACGCCAGCGATTGCGTGATGGCCGTTGTTCCGGTGGTGAGGTCGAGCATGCGGCGATGGATGTGTTCTTCCGCTTTCTTGCGTTCGCCTTCGAGAACGGGATCGGCGACGCCGTACTTGCGTGCCGTGGCAGCGCAGGCGAAGCCGTGGAAGCCGAGCTCCGGGGCGAGCGGCTCCTGCAGGGCAAGCCAGTGCGCCTGGGCTTGGGCCCATACCGTAGCCGACGCTGCCAGCGTCGGCGACTTCGCCCGGGGGACGGGTTTGGCGACGCTGGCAGCGTCGCCTACGTCAAGCTCCACTTCGACTTCGGCCCAGCGCACGGGGCGCAGCAGTTCGGCGAGTTCCTTGTCGCGAATGCCGGCCGGCGCTTTTTCTTTGACCGATGTGGGATACAGGAGCAGGAAGCGCGCCTTGCCCTTCTCGCGAACCTTGCCGACGAATTCGAGTCCGTCGATGGCGGGCAAATCCATCTTCGCATCAAATTGCACGGCCGGCTTGAAGTGCGGCACGTCGAGACGCGGATAAACGGCCCACGTCTTGCCATCCTGCGGGACCAGGCGCGGCTGCAACGCCAGCCGGCGGCGAGCGTACTCGCCATACGGCCCCGGCTTGACAGCCGGCCGGAGCATGTCCTGCGGCGAATCGAAGCGGACGTGGAAATACGTCGTGTTGCCGCTACGTCGGACGGCCAGGTGCTTGACGGCCGGCGCATCGGCGATGGCCAGCGCAGCACATGCCAGAAACGCGATACCGACGAGGCAAGCGCGCATTAACCCCTCCTGTCAGCCTCGGCCCGTCCGCTGAGAGATGATACTCGTGGAACGGATGCCTTGCTTCAAAATACTCGGTTTCCCGCTGCCCCATTCGCTGGACCGGCGACACCATTTTCATAAGCCAATCTTCGGATGTAGATCGGTCACCACACAGGATGTGGAACGGGCATGGCAAAGGTCGCATTTCTATTCCCCGGCCAGGGGGCTCAGAGCGTCGGCATGGGCCGGTCGTTGTATGACACCGTCCCCGCGGCGAGAAGACTCTTCGACGAGGCGGCCGAGGTGCTCGGCTACTCGTTGATCGACGTGTGCCGCGACGGCCCGGCCGAGAAGCTCAACTCCACTGCCGTCAGCCAGCCGGCCATCTTCGTGTGCAGCCTGGCGGCCCTGGAAAGCCTGCGCGGCAGCGAGCCGGAAGCCGAAGCTTCTTGCGTCGCAGCTGCCGGGCTGAGCCTCGGCGAGTACACGGCCCTGGTCTTCGCGGGGGCGCTGTCGTTCGCGGACGGCCTGCGCCTGGTGCAGAAGCGTGGCCAGGCGATGCAGGCCGCCAGCGATGCCACGCCCAGCGGCATGGTCAGCATCCTGGGACTCGACAAGGAGCAGGTCGCCCAGATCTGTCTGGACGCCCGTCAGCATGGTGTCATCGAGATTGCCAACCTGTTGTGCCCCAAGAATATTGTTGTTTCCGGCGCTAAGGCCGCTTGCGATGCGGCGGAGAAACTGGCCGAGCAGCGGCAAGCGTTGAAGACCATCCGCCTTGCGGTGGCAGGAGCGTTTCACACCGATATCATGAAGCCGGCGGACCAGGCATTGGCGCAGGCGCTGGCCGGCATGTCGCTTCAGACATGCCGGTTGCCGGTTTGGTCGAACGTGGATGCCCAGCCGCACACCGAACCGGCGGAGATTCGCCAGTTGCTCGTCAAGCAGGTCTTGCAGCCAGTGCTCTGGGAGAAGACGCTGCGCAACCTGCTGGCCGCCGGCGTGGAGCGCTTTTATGAGATCGGTCCAGGTCGAGTGCTGGCAGGATTGCTGAAGCGTGTGGAAAGGAAGGTGGATTGCCGTAACATTGGAACATGAGTGCGGTCTGCATGTTGGCGCTGCCGGCATTCATGAATGCCGTGAGCGGCTTTACTTTCGATACAATCCGTATAGTTTTTCCTTTTTGCCGTTGCCGCGTTGTTTGCCCAGATTCCCAGGTTGGGCAAGTTCGGCTTGCCGGCACGCGGCAGCTGTGGTACATAACCGGGGGCGCAGGACGCCATCGGCTGCTTTGGGAGGATCAGTTGTGGAAGGTTCCATTGAGCAACGCGTGATCGAAATCGTCTGCGAAAACCTTGGCGTCAACAAGGAGCAGGTGACCCGCAACACGTCCTTCACCGAGGACGTCGGGGCCGACTCGCTCGACATCGTCGAGCTTGTCATGGAGCTGGAAGAGGAATTTGAAATCACTATCCCGGATGAGCAAGCCGAGAAGATCAAGACCGTCGGCGAAGCCATCGACTACATCGAGAACGAGTTGAAGAAGAAATGACGCGGCGGGTGGTCATCACGGGCATGGGGACCGTCAATCCCCTGTCGTCCGACCTCAAGGTGCTGTGGAGCGACTTGTGCGCCGGGCGGAGTGGTATTGCGCCCATCACCCAGTTCGACACGACTCCCTTCAAGGTCCGCTTTGCCGGCGAGGTCAAGAACTTCACTCCAGAGGATTACCTCGACCCCAAGAGCGTCAAGCGGTTGGATCGCTTCGCGCAGTTTGCGATGATCGCGGCGCTGTTCGCTGTCAAGGATAGCGGCATCGAGCTGTCCGCGGAAGACACCTATCGCTGCGGCGTTGCCCTCGGCTCCGGCATCGGCGGGCTCAACGAGTACGAGGATCAGCATACGCGATTCATCGAAGGCGGGCCTGGCAAGATCAGTCCCTTCACCATCCCCAAGATGATGGTCAACGCTGCCCCTGGAAACATCTCGATCCAGCTGGGCATCTGCGGTCCCAACACCGCAGTGGCCACTGCGTGCGCTTCGGCAGCCAACGCCATCGGCGAAGCCATGCGCACCATCCGTTACGGCGACGCCGACATCATGATCACCGGCGGCTGCGAGGCGGCGATCACGCCCATGGGCCTGGGAGGATTCATCTCCGCGCGGGCCCTTTCGATGCGCAACGACGAGCCCACGCTCGCCAGCCGGCCTTTCGACCGCGATCGCGACGGCTTCGTCCTCAGTGAGGGTGCCGGCTTGCTCGTACTCGAGGAACTGGAGCACGCCAGGCGGCGCGGCGCTCGTGTCTACGCCGAGGTGCTGGGTTGCGCAAGCACGGCCGACGCGCACAACATCACCGCGCCGCACCCCGAAGGCAGCGGCGCCGCCACCGCCATGCGCCTGGCTCTCAAGGACGCCAGGCTCAATCCGGACGACATCCAGTACGTCAACGCTCATGGCACCAGCACGCCGCTGGGGGACGAGGCCGAGACGCGCGCCATCAAGCAGGTCTTTGGCAATCACGCGCGCAAGCTGGCGATTTCCAGCACGAAGAGCATGCTCGGCCACTTGCTCGGCGCCTCCGGCGGCGTCGAGTTGATCGCCGCCGCCCTGTCCATCAAGACTGGCGTCATCCACCCCACGACCAATCTCGACAATGCCGACCCGGCCTGCGACCTGGACTACGTCCCCAACACCGCCCGCGAGTCGCGCGTCCGCAACGCCCTGTCCAACAGTTTCGGTTTCGGCGGCCACAATTGCAGCCTGGTTATTGGCGCGCTGAGCTGAATCGAGTGGCTGGCAACTCTTGCCCAATCCATAGCTCAAGTCTTGACCAATACTGCCGCTCTCCGAGTGCAGCGTTAACGCGGGGCACATCAGGATCTTGGTGTAAGCTGCGTCGCTACAATCATTTAAGAAATCCGATCAGGTTGACGGGCCAGGTTTGGCGACGGCGCAAGACTTGCACACTGTTGTAAATGCGAGGCACGAAGGGAGGAAAAGGGAAAGGAGAGGGCAATGCTTAAGCTAATTCGAATTGCCCTGTTCGCCTTGTTGACTCTCGGGATGGCAGCGCCGGCACTGGGGTTGTCGCCGTATCTGGCCATCGGCAGTCGGGGCACCTTCGCCTACGGCGGACTCGGTTACGGCTTTTGCTCGCCGTACTATGGCTTCGGCAGATTCGGCTTCGGCGGCATCTACGGCTCTTGCTACGGCCCGTTCGGCGGCGGGATTCTCGGGTCGTCCTACTCTCCTTACGGAGCCTTCAGCAATCCGTACAGCTACGGGGGTTCCGGCTTCGGCGACTACTCGTACGGCTACAGCAACCCTTATGCGACATATAGCAACCCCTACGTGGCGGCCGACCAGGCTGGCGATCCAGGAAGCGCCCGCCAGGGCAAGACGGAAAAGGACAGCAGCGTCCTGTTTCGCGCCGCTGGACTTCCGGCGCACGGAGACCGGCTGATCTGGCCGCTTGGGCTGCGGATTCTGCCAGGGGCAGCATACTTTCGCGTGCGCCTGGAAGGTCTTGTGCAGCTGGCTGCTGCGCGGGCCCTGGATGGCGCGCCGACGGAGTCCATCGCCAATCAGACCGCCGAAGTCATCCGGGACTTTCGCAGGCACCTGGCCGAGGATGAGCGCTCTCGGGTGAGCTTGAATCTTTCCATGTATCGCGAAGCCAACCATTACCTGGATGGACTGCAAGCCGCGATGACATTCTTCGGGTCGGTGAGCGAATCCAAAACACGCGAACCGTCAAACTGACAAGGGCGGCTTCACGAGTTGAGGCTTCTGGCCTGGGTGCCCCGTTACTTGATTTGACGCGCCCGCAGATTCTCGATCGCCTGCCGCGCCGCTTTCGCCTCCGCAGCATCGGCGGCTTCGCGCGAGAGCCGTTCCAGGCGCGGAATGGCTGCCGATACGTTTCGTTCAGCGATTTCGCGAATGACTCCAAGACGAAAGGCGGCATCCCTGGAGTCCAGCCAGCCTAGCAGCCGCCTGGAATCGAGCGGGTAATTCTTCAATGAGCGGATGAGCGACTGCTTCTGTTCGGCGGAAAGGTGATAGTTCTTGAGCAGTTCTGGAAGACCATCCGCGGCGGCGATGGTCCGCATCGTGACAAAGACTTCGGCGACGAGGTCGGTGTCCTTCTTCTCGCCCGAATCGGCGAGGGCGAGCAGCTTGGCGATGCCGGGCTTGCCGAGGCTGTCGATGGCCCGGACCAGGGCGGCGCGCTGGCCGTTGACCTTGCCGTCGTCGAACTGCAGCGTGGTGACCAGGACATCCGCCGCTCCCTCGGCATTGATGCGGGCGATGGCCGCGTACACCGCCTGGCGAACCAGCCGGTCCTCGTCGCGCAGGTGCAAGAGCAGCGATTCGTGCGTGTCGCGATCGCGTGGGCGGCCTAGCCAGCCGGCAGTCTCGACCGCGAGCAGCCGAATGTCGGCATCGCCCGAGTCGAACAAGGCGACGGCGTCTTTTTGCAGCTTGTCGTTCCAGAATATGCGGAGCATTTCGATGCCCGCGAGCCGAGCATCGGCGTGTAGCTTCTCACAGGCTTGGACCTTTTGTTGATTTTCTCTCGGCGGCGGCAGACGAAACCAACGCGCGACCCCAGAGGCGGTCCTGTCCACCAGCCACTCAACGGTGGGTAGCAGATCAGGATCCGGCATCTGCTGGGCCGTTTGGCTCGGGGATGCGGTCAACAGCATGAGCGCGAAAACGAGCTTGACCATTGCCGAGTCTCCCGAGGTGTCATTGCTCACGCCGGTTGCACCGCTGGCGCCGGCCGGCTGGCCACGATCGCCTCGCTGTGATTGGTCCCCACGCGCGGCGGCCTCGTGCCCAGGATGGCGTCGATCTCCTCCTTGTGCAGTTCTTCCTTCTGCAGCAGGGCCTCGACGAGCTGCTCGAGCTTGTCGCGATGGCGCTCGAGTTGTTGATAGGCGCGCTGGTCAGCCTCGCGGAGCAGCTTTTGCACTTCCTCGTCGATGACCGAGGCGGTCTCTTCGCTGAAGTCCTTGGCTTCCTGAATTTCCTTGCCGAGAAAGAGATGCTCCTCGCCGATGCGAAACGACATGGGACCGAGGCGGTCGCTCATGCCCCAGTGCGTGACCATATAGCGGGCCCGGCGGGTGGCTTGCTTGAGGTCCTGTTCGGCGCCGGCGAAGATCTGTCCATAGACGAGGCGTTCGGCGGCGCGGCCGCCCATCATCGTCGCCAGCTCGGCCTTGAAGAACGACTCGCCGTAGTGCAGACGGTCCTCGTCGAAGCCGAAGAAGGTCACGCCCCCGGCCCGGCCGCGCGGCACGACCGTCACCTTCTGCGGCGGCTCAACTTCGGGCTCCAGCCAGGCAACCAGGGCATGTCCGGCCTCGTGGTAGGCGATTTGCTTCTTGGCCTCGTCGGTGAGGATCTCCTCTCGGGCCGGGCCCATGAGAACGCGATCGGCGGCACGCTCGAAGTCGTTGCGGTCGATTCGACTCTTGTCGTGCCGGGTCGCCAGCAAGGCCGCCTCGTTGGCGAGGTTGCGCAGGTCCGCGCCTGTCATGCCAATCGTCTTGCGTGCGATCGCTTCCAGGTTGACGTCGTCCGCCAGTGGCTTGTTACGAGTATGGACCTTGAGGATATCGAGCCGGCCTTGCCAGGTGGGGCGATCGATGGTGACGTGGCGATCGAACCGGCCGGGACGCAACAGGGCCGAGTCCAGCACATCTGGGCGGTTGGTGGCGGCGATGACTATCACCGACTCGTTGGGCTGGAAGCCGTCCATCTCGCTGAGGATCTGATTGAGGGTCTGCTCGCGTTCATCGGAGCCGCCGCCCACGCCGGCGCCGCGCATGCGGCCGACGGCGTCGATCTCGTCGATGAACAGCAGACAGGGAGCGTTCTCCTTGGCGGTCTTGAACATGTCACGGACGCGGCTGGCGCCGACGCCGACGAACATCTGGATGAACTCCGAGCCGCTGATGCTGAAGAACGGCACGCCCGCCTCGCCGGCGACGGCTCGAGCCAGCAGTGTCTTGCCGGTTCCCGGCGGGCCGATGAGCAGTACACCCTTGGGAATCTGCGCTCCGAGGCGCTGGAATTTCTCCGGGCTCTTGAGAAAATCGACAATCTCTTGCAATTCGCCCTTGGCGGCGGACATGTCGGCCACGTCCTCGAAGGTGACGCGGCTCTTGTTTTTCTCGTAACGCCGCGCGGGGCTCTTGATGTAATTGCCCAGGAAGCCGCCGCCCAGCGGATCGCGGAAGCGGGGCAGCAAGAAGAAGAAAAAGATTGCCAGCAGGATCAGGCCGGGCAGGAGCAACATCATGAGCGGGCCGATCCAGGTGCCCGGTTCCTGCTCCTGGCGGTAATCGACCTTGCCATCCAGTTCGGCGGTCATTCTCGGAATGGCCTGAGCGCCGCCGGGTATGCTGGTGGCCAAACGGCCGCTGCGGACTTGCCGCTTGATTGCTTCGCCGAGCTTGTCCTCGGCCTTGTCGTTCAGTTCGCCGATGGCACGCGTGTCGCCGACGATAACGACGCGCTTGAACGCGCCCTCCTTGGCGAGTTTCATGAACTGCGAGTAGTCAATGATGCCGGCCGACGGAAAGCCTAACGCGAAATAGAGAAAGCCTGCGAGCACCAGCAGGATGACCAGCCACAGCCAGCCTCCGGGCATGGTATCGGGTCGTCGGCGATTGCGATTGGCAGGCCCTGGTTGCTCGCGCGGCGGAGGCATTAATTCTCCTCGATTTCAATTCCGTTCCGATTAGGATAGCAAATGCCAGAAACGCTGACTACCTGGTGAAGACCGGCACAGTGCAGTACGCCTGTTGCTCAGTCGGTGCGAACGCGAAACGTAAACCAGTAGAAGAGACTCTCAGAATGCACTTTCTTGTATACACGCGCACAGGCTGTCATCTCTGCGAGGATGCCTGGACGCTGCTGGAAGATGCGCAAGAATCGCACGGCTTCTCGCTGGAAGCAATCGACGTCGATTCCGACCCGGAGCTGGTAACGCAATTTGGTGAGTGCGTGCCGGTCGTGGTGGTGGACGGCAAGGTGCGGTTTCGCGGCCAGGTCAATCCGGTCCTGTTGAAGAGATTGCTGAATTGATTCAAGTGGCAGCGGGCCATGGGCCGAAGAGGCGGGCATGTCCACTCGAACCGCCGCCCTTGCCGAGGATGTGTCGGCTTTTCGCCATTACCTCCTGGCCGAGCGCGGCTTGGCGGAAAACACCGTCGTCGCCTATCGCCACGACCTGGAGCGCTTCGCCCTCTGGGCCGCGCAAAGCTTACCCGATTATCTCAATCCGACCATTCGTCAGCTGACCGGCTACATCGCCCACTTGCGTGATGAGAAGCTGGCGCCGTCGTCCGTCGCCCGCCACCTGATCGCTCTCAAGATGTTCTACCGCTACCTGCGTCTGGAAGAGAGGGTCGAGCGTACCACCGTGGACCTGCTCAGCTCGCCGAGCCTGTGGGAAAAGATCCCGCAAGTGCTCAGTCCCAGGAGCGTGGAAAAATTGCTGGCCTCCCCAAAACCGAAGGAGCGATTCTACTTCCGCGACCGCGCCCTGCTCGAGACGCTCTATGCCACGGGCAGCCGGGCCTCGGAGGTCGTCGGCCTGAAGATGATGGACCTGCATCTTGATTCCAGGTTCATCAAGTGCGAGGGCAAGGGAAAGAAGCAGCGCATTGTGCCGCTGGGCGGTCCGGCGGTGGACGCGATCGGCCAGTACCTTGAGAAGCAACGGCCGCTGCTGGTGCGAGCCGGCAGCGACTCGCCGTGGGTATTTGTCAGCCGCGGCGGCCGGGTGCTGACACGCGAGATGCTCTGGATATTGGTGAAGAAATACGCGCGCCGCGCCGGCCTAGCGGAGCGCGTCAGTCCGCACACGCTACGGCACAGCTTCGCGACGCACCTGCTCTCCGGAGGCGCCGACCTGCGCACCGTGCAAGAGCTGCTCGGCCACGCCTCCATCCGCACCACGCAGATCTACACCCACGTGGATCGCGACCGGCTCAGGGCGATTCACCGGCAGTTTCATCCTCGGGGGTGAGACGGGGCCTCTGCACTCAGATGGCGTGCGGTGCCGAGATGTTTCCCTCACCGCAGATTCAAATCGATCTTGGCCGTATACAGGCGTTGCCGGTCGCCGCGCTCGCAGAAGTTATCGATGAGAACACGGAGGCTCGGCTGCACGGTGCGGCGGCGGTCGGCTGAGCCGTTGATACGGAGTTGCACCGGCTTGGTGAAGTCAATCATCTTGGAGCCGAACCAGATGGTGACCTGCTCGACGCCGCGGGTGCGCAGGTTGATGTGGTTGTAGATGTCGGCCTTGTTGACGACGCCGTCCTTCTTGACGGAGACGTTTTCCGGCAAGGTGATCTTGGCATGGAGCGTCGCCGGGTTGACCGGCGGGTTCTTGCGTCCCAGGTCGGCATAGGTCGCCTGACAGCGCTCGGAAATGGCGCTGGTCGTGAGCCAGTAGAATGAATTGTCGCTGGAGCGCAGCGTACAAAACTCCTCGCCCCTGCCGCCGCCCAAGTGCGGCAGACCCAGTTCCTTCATCGGATTGGCTCGGACTTTCTTGTTCATCCACTCGAACATGACGGGCAGTTCGGCGGAATACCATTCGGAGGCGCGACCCTTGTATTCCACGCACAGCGAAGGATAGCCGCCACGGATCCAGTCCTTGAACAACGCGCGATGCGCCTTGGGGCCGTTGCCGTTCATGTCGCCTTCGATGCAATAAAAGGGCAGGTACTGGCCATTGGCGGCATAGCGATGCCCGAAGCCGGTCGGGTTGCCGCTCATGGTGACGACGCCGGCGAACAGGTCCGGATGCGACAGCCCCACGTCGAACGCCATGGTGCCGCCGGCCCGGAAGCCGAACAGGAATACCCGGTCGGAATCCACCTGGTAATTGCGGCGCAGCTCGCGCAAGCAATCGGTGACGATGGCGTGCTCGTCGGGCGAGTACTGGTATGAGTAACGCAGGCCCTTGCCCCAGGTGGGAGCGACGAGGATGTAACCATGCTGGGCACCCAGTTCTCGGAACCGGGCCAGCATGTGCTCGGTCTTGTCGCCGACAGCATGCAATAGGAACAGCACCGGATACGAACGCGAGGGATGATACTCGGGTGGCAGCTGCAACAGGTACGGCGTGCCGCGTGCTTGTCCCTCGCTGATGGTGAGCTTCTGCAGTTCCATGCTCACAGACTCCGGCGGTTCCGGCGGCGGCAGAAACGGGATCATGCGCTCGAAGGCATCGACTCCCAGCTTGTGGTTCTTGGTGAAGGCATCGACCAGGCGTTGACGCGAGGTCGAGTCGCCGATCTTCTGGCATTCGACCAGCAGCGCGCGGGCCTGCACAAGGGATTGCGCGGCCTTGACATCCGGCTCGGCAACGGAGTCGCCTTGCAGCCAGCCGGAGATCGCCAGCGCCGCCACCTCCTCGACGCTCTGACTGGTCTTGCACTTTTTCGCGGCGATCTCGCGCTCGTGCTGGCGGGCGTAGACCTGGAACGTATCCAGCCGCGACACGGAATCGGCGTGCAGTTCCTCCAGGATCGTGCCGATGGCCTCGCTGAATGACTTGCGCTTTGCCTCTTCGAGCCGCGCAGTGATGGTCTTGAGCAACTCGCGCGCGGACTTGACCTTCTCGGTGCTTGCCTGCCGCTTGTTCTTGATCTCCTGTACTTGCAGGACCTGCTTGGGCGACACCTGCCGCGCAAGCTTGGCCTCCTGGTAGTAGCCCAGCGCCTTGTCCACGGCCACGAACTGGCCGGCCTTCATGGCGGTCGCCAGATTGTCGACGAACCGGCCGGCCTTGAGCTTGTCGAGCTTTTCCTTGTAGTCCAGCGCCTGGGATTTCACATCCGGGTGCGCTTTCATGATCTCGTCAAGTTCCATGCCAGCGTGCTCGAGCCAGCCGGCCTGATAAAGGAACCGGAAGATCTCCAGGCGTTTTTCGCCCGCATTGAGGCTCTTCGCATCCTTGTCGCTGGCATAGTGGTTCTCGAGCAGCTTGCGCAGCGTGTCCGGACCCAGCTCCTTGGTGAAGTAATAAGGCACCCAGTTGATCCGCAGGGTATCGACGCGGCAATACTCCGGCGTCAGCAGCGTCATGCGCTGCACGATATCGAAGCGGCTGTCCCGATCGCGAACGTAGACGCTGATCTTGCGCTCCCAGCGCTTGTCCCAGTCGCTCATTGACTCGAACTCCCAGCCGGGCAAGATGCTGTCGCCGATGAGCGAAGTGCCGTGCTTCTTGAGACGGATGAGTTTGTTGGGCTCTTCCTTGATGAGGCCGTTGGGGGCGACCTGGCGTGGGCTGAACAGGGTGCGCCTGACGGCATCCTCGATGTAGTAATGGCTTCCGGCCAGCGGGACGGGAAGGGCGGCGCCGCTGGGATCGAGCAGCAGGTCCTTGGGTTGCTTGACGTTGCCGCGAATGAAGAACCCGTCCTTGAAGACGATGATCGTGGCGCTGGCCTGGCCGGCGAGCGCGAGCAAGAGAAGAGGAAGAATGCCCGCACGGAGAGCCTGTTTCATGACCCATCTCCTGATTGAGTATCAGTGTTCAGTTTCCAGCCGGAAGTGACGACGCGCCGGGTGCAGCACAGTAACGCACGTCGCCTTGGCCGAATCCTGATCGCTGACTGCTCCTCGTTTCTTCCCCGCCTTGAAATGGCAGCTTCTATTTTTCCCCGTTTCAGCGCCGTCGTCAAGTAAGAGTTGCATATGGCGGCACGAAAGGCCACAATGAAGTAAGCCGCTTGCGGATTAACCAGGCTCAGACGTGCAGTGCAAGCGGCTTACAGGGTGCGACATGCCGATTCGCTTTCGTTGTGCGTATTGCAATCAACTGATGGGGATTGCCCGGCGGAAGGCAGGGTCTATCATCCGCTGTCCGAAGTGCGCCGGGCAGGTGATCGTGCCGTCGCCGGTGCCGGAACCATCCAGCGCCGGCGCGCAACCATTGCCGCCACCGGGAGGGGGCCCGGCCCTGTTCGAGGGAAGCGACATCGAAAAGCTTTTCGGCACGCAGCCTGCCGCTGCTCCGCCGGCGCCGCTGCCACCGTTGCCGAACCCTTCGCCGTTCGCCCAGCCGCAGCCCTACATCGACATCGAATCGCTACCCATGAGTCCCGCGCCATCGCGCACGCCGGGAATTTTTCTCACGCCCGGCAAGCTGACCGTGCTGAGCGTGCTGATGGTGCTGCTACTGGGTATGGCGTTCTTTCTGGGGTTGATGGTGGGGAGGTCGTGACGGCCAGAAGCCCTGGATTTGAGTTGCGGCTACCAGATCACAACAAGCGTGCGTGGATGAGGCCCTTGAGAGAACTACCCAGGCGTGACAGGATCTTCGCGAGCCTGGGCTTGTCGGCGGCGTCCACTGCATCGTGCTTCATGACCAGGAACATGCCGTCGCAGGCCGCCAGCAATGCCGGTAGCTCCGGGTAATCGCCGAGATGCGGCCCATCCATGAGAATGAGGTCGAAGCGGTCGCGCAAGCGCAGGCCCAGCCAGCGCAGCGCATCGGCCGCCAGGATCTCCGCGGGATTGGCGGTCATCTTGCCGGGGAGAATGTGCAGCAACGGATACAGCGTCTTGCCGAGGCCGCCATCGAGCGCGGCGGCGCCGGTCAGCACGTCGTTCATGCCGACGCTGGCGGTGATTGACAGGCGATCGGCCAGGACCGGCTGTCGCAGATTGGCATCGACGATGGCAACTCGCAGCTTGTGCTTCAGGCAGGCAGTGAAGGCCAGGTTGAGCAACACCGTGCTGGTACCCGACTGACTTGCCAGGCCCGCCATCAGCACCACGGGCGGCTTCTCGCGCGGCAACGATGTCAGCATCTGCTCCAGCAACGCAACGTATTGCTTGCTCGCCGGATGTTCCGGCTGGTGATAGCAGATGATCTCAGTGCCGGGTAAGCCGTGCGCCGGCAAAGGCGGTGACCAGGGTTCAAAGTCCACGGCCAGCGTCAAGTCGCGGCTTGTGGCTGCGTTCTGCGTAACCTGAGGTGGTTCGACGTTGGCAATCGGCACGGACTTTCGTGGGACGGGGGCGGCGAGCACCGCCGGAGAACCGTCGATCTTCTTGTTGGGCGCGCCCACCTCGATGTAGGCGTATTCCTCATCGTCCGGCGTGGCCTCGACCTCGCGAACGGACTGCTCCGCCAGCAGTGCCGAGGTCGGCGCGGCGGCCGACGGCGAAGCCGGCGTCGCGGCGACCGGCTTGTCGTGGCCGTTCCGCGGGCTTTCCGCCTGTCGCAGCGAGTCGAGGATCCGTCCCATCGTCGCGTGCCTCTCGTTGGAATCGTCTGAGTTCGCGTCAAGTTCGCGTAGAATTCGCGTCAAGCCGATCGCGGCGAATCGAACAGCCGGCAGCCGAGACTTTCTCCGGGCACAACGCCGGCCGGTTCGTTGTCTGCGAGATCGAGATCGATGGCCGGGCGTGCGTCGGCTGTCACCGATTCGGCGCTTTCCGCATCGATGTCGTCGCCGGCCAGGCCGAGGTTGGCGAGCGCCTCGAGGGCGGCCTCCGCGTCCACGCGCGTCATCTCCGCCTGCTGCGCCAGCGCCAGCGCATGATGGGCGACCTGGTTGAGCAGGCGCGGCACGCCAGCAGCGCCACGCGCCAGGATTTCCAGCGCCGGCTCTTCCCACAGGTCGTCTGGCTTGCCTCCGGCGACTCGCACATGATGCAGCAAGTAATCGATTCCCTCCTCGACACCCAGCGCATCCAGTTGCGCACGCACGACCAGTCGCTGGCAGAGCGCTTTCAGTTCCGCCCGTTTCAGCGTCTCGAGCAACTTCGGCTGGCCCACGAGGACGACCTGCAACGTTTTGCCGTGGCCGGCCTCGAGGTTGCCAAGCAGCCGTAGCTCTTCGAGCAAGTCGACCGAAAGATGCTGGGCTTCATCGACAAGCAAGATGGTGCGTTTCCCGGCCGCACGATTCTGCAGCAACCGTTCCGTCAGCCGCAAGCGCAGCACTTGCTCGCCGGCGTTCTCGTAGGGCAACCCCAGGTCGAAAAGAATGGCTTGCAACAGACCGAGCCGATCGCCGAAATGACCGTTGACCAGGAAAACGCAATCAACCTCGCCGCCGTGGTTGCCAAGGCGATCGACCAGACAGTGGCACAAGAGTGTTTTCCCGGTGCCGGGGTCGCCGGTCAGGACGGCGAAGCCGTCGTCGTCCTGGATGGCTTGCAGGAGGCGGTCGAGGGCGCGTTCGTGCGTCGAGGCTGGATAATAGTAGGCCCGATCCGGCGTTGCCGGGTACGGACGTCGCTTCAGCCCGAATTCCCTTCCCTGCATGGAACCTTCCCCCAGGTTCGTCAAGGACAAAGCGTCCCAACATTCCCATCGGCAAGTGCCCAAGCGCCACTTGAAGCGGAGTGATTCATTTCAAAATCGTCGCCGGGCCCTGCACAATCGGCAAACTCCAGAGCGAAAGCTAGGTAGGATAGGTGAAGGCGGCGCTTGCCGTGAACCAGCAGATTCTTGCAACGGAAATCGCCATGGCTGGAGCGCTCGGCGGACTCTTGATCTTCTTCTCGTCCCTGATCGCCGTCGTGATCTTTGGGCTGCTGACGCTGTCGTACGCGGCGCACGGCTACCTGGCGATCGTCGAGGACACCGGGGCGGGCAGCGACGACGTCCGCTGGCCGGACGAATCGTTCACTGACTTTATCTGGAAGCCCTTCTACCTGGCCTGGGTCGTTGCCGGCCCCGTGGTAGTAAGCTGGTTTGGCGTCATGGCCATCGTGCCGCAACTTCTCGACGGACCGTTGGGGATGTTCGTGGCCGTCGCCGCCGCTCTGTGGCTGCTTTTTCCCATTTTCATGCTGTCGTCACTGAGCGGGCGCTCGGGCATCCTGGTCTTGCATTTCGCCCTGCTGGCGCGGCTCATTCGACACCCCGGCGTCCTTTTGCTGTTTTATCTCCTCTCCGGGCCGGTGCTGGCGGCGGGATTGGCCCTGGTGTATTTTGGGCTGTTCGGCAGCGTCCTGATCCTGCCGGTGGCCGTGCCGGCCTGCGTCTCGTTGTTCTTCATCCATGCCCGGCTGCTCGGCCGGCTGGCCTGGTGCATCAGCCAGGGCGCCGCGCCCAAGAAGGCGACCAGCAAGAAGCGGCGCAAGCGCGTCAAGACGAAGACAAGCGACCCGTGGGCTGTCCCCGACGAGGAACTGGAGGTCTTCGAGGAAGACGAGAACGCCCAGGCGGTGGCGGATCCATCGACGCACATCACGGCCCGCGATCCGCGCACACTGCCTAGTCCGCATGCGCTCAAGGCTGGCCCGCCGCCGGCGCCGGTCGAAGAGGAAGAAGACGAGTGGGCCCCGCGCAAGAAACCGTACGCTCTCGCCGCGGACGAGGCGTCCATCCCAAGGTCTGAGCAACTTGCGGAACGCGTCATCGCCGCCGAAGACGTGATTGCCGCCGCCGCGCCGCATGTCGCCGATGCGGACGCGCTCCCTAAGACGGACACGCTGTTCCCACCCGATCCGCGCTTCCTGAAGCCGCCGGAGCCGCCGCCGCGCTTCACGCTCTTCAGCAATGTCTGGAGCTTTCCGGTGAACGGCAGCTCGCTGCGTCCGTTCGTCCAGCTCATTTTTATGGGAACGATTCTGGTAATATTCCTGCGACTGATGCTGATGACGCGGCCCACGTGATGAACATCAGTTAACACCCCTGGCGGTTTACGGTTAACCCGCTGGGGATCGTGCCGGTGTCGATTTCCCATTGCCCCATTTGCTCGCTTTTGCCTATCATGTGGGCGGCACCAGGGCATTTGGATAAGAAAAATGTTGACCGGCCACGTCCTGGCCGGACGTGTGAACCGGACCCTCAGGAAAGGAAGATCAATGACCGTCACCGCCAAGAAAGCCCCGCCGCGCAAGGCCAGCCAGGTCAAGTCCCTGTCCGCCAAGCTGGATTACATCGTCGCCGACGAATCGCTGGCCGATTGGGGCCGCAAGGAAATCACCATCGCCGAGCACGAGATGCCCGGCCTGATGGCCATCCGCAACAAGTACGCCAAGACGCAGCCTCTCAAGGGCGCGCGCATCGCCGGCAGCTTGCACATGACCATCCAGACGGCGGTGCTCATCGAAACCTTGCAGGCCCTGGGTGCCGACATCCGCTGGGCGAGCTGCAACATCTTCTCGACGCAGGACCACGCGGCGGCGGCCATCGCCGTCAAGGGCACGCCCGTCTTCGCCAAGAAGGGCGAGTCCCTGGAAGAATATTGGGAGTATACGCACAACATTCTCAAGTGGGGCGACGGCGGCACGCCCAATCTGATCCTTGACGACGGCGGCGACGCCACCCTGCTCGTCCACAAGGGCGTCGAGGCTGAGAAAGACCGCAAGGCCATCGGCAAGCCGGAGAACGAGGAAGAGGCCGTCGTCTACCTGTCCATCAAGAAGACGCTCGACGATTGCCCGAACTTTTACAGCAAGATCGCCCGGAACATCCTTGGCGTGTCCGAGGAGACGACTACGGGCGTGAAGCGGCTCAACAAGATGGCCGCCGAGGGGACGCTCCTGTTCCCCGCCATCAACGTCAACGACTGCGTCACCAAGAGCAAGTTCGACAACATCTACGGCTGCCGCGAGAGCCTCATCGACGGCATCAAGCGCGCCACCGACGTCATGGTTTCGGGCAAGAAGGCCGTGGTCTGCGGCTACGGCGACGTGGGCAAGGGTTGCGCCCAGGCCTTCCGCGGCTCGGGCGCCACCGTCTTCGTCACCGAGATCGATCCGATCTGCGCGTTGCAAGCCTGCATGGAGGGCTTCCAGGTCGTGACCATGGACGAAGCCTGCAAGTGGGGCGACATCTTCGTCACCTGCACCGGCAACGTCCACGTCATCACCCGCCAGCACATGGACCAGATGAAGCACAACGCCATCGTCTGCAACATCGGCCACTTCGATAGCGAGATCGAGATCGCCGGCCTGGACAACCTGACCTGGGAGCCCATCCAGACCAAGATCCCCGTCGATCACGTAATTTGGCCGAATGGCAAGCGCATCATCATCCTCGCCAAGGGCCGGCTCGTGAACCTCGGCTGCGCCACCGGGCATCCGAGCTTCGTCATGTCCAACTCCTTCAGCAATCAGGTCCTCGCCCAGATTCGCCTCTGGCAGGACAGCAAGTCGCTGAAGAAGCAGGTGTATCTGCAACCCAAGGAGCTCGACGAGGAAGTGGCCCGGCTGCACCTCGACCAGCTCGGCGCCAAGCTGACCAGGCTCAACAAGGAGCAGGCCAAGTACATCGGCGTCAAGGTAGAAGGCCCGTTCAAGCCGGAGACTTATCGCTACTAAGCGGGGCCGCTCCGGCGCCGAATTCGCGGAAGCGGAGCGTGAACTCTACGCCGCAGGGTGTAAAGTCCACGCTCCGCTCGGTTTCGGGAGGGCAAGTTGCCGAGCCGCCGCCTGGTTCTTACGACCGGGGCAGAGCCTTATCCGGCGGGAATTTTTCCAGAGATTCGTCCAGTATTAGTCCAGAAAGAGACATACACCCCCTCGGCAAATGTTTACGAAGTAATACCACTTGATGCCAGGGCGAAATCGTCAAATTCTCTCCAGCTTGGCTGCGCCGGCCAGCGTTTCTGCGAGAAAATCTGCATTTAGGGCGGCGGCTTTGCGCTTGCGGGCGATGCTGTCTTTGCGCGGATGCTGCTTGAGCAAGCTCAAGGCCATCTTTCGCAACAAAGCAAAGTTCTCGGCGGCATTGCGCTGTTGAATGCGACTG
>Ga0194131_10005247_pt1 | contig 18865 bp, 17 predicted proteins | sample TA2KigO120mmetaG_FD_148631 | JGI IMG/M metagenome (GOLD analysis project Ga0194131, IMG submission 148631) | Freshwater microbial communities from Lake Tanganyika, Tanzania - TA2015053 Kigoma Offshore 120m | ecosystem: Environmental > Aquatic > Freshwater > Lake | place: Tanzania: Lake... | reverse complement strand
CGGATGCGCAAAAAGAAGACGCATATGACATGTTCCGCGATGAGCAGGTGGAACTCTCCTTTATCATGGCGGGAGAAGTCAGTGCGGCAGTCGCGTCGCATATCATCTCCGACGTGGTTGAACCGCGTAGGTATGCGATGGCGTTTATTTCACCGTTGCGCGCAAATGTGGTCGATAACGTTGGGTCGGAGACTGCGGATGTTATTACATTCCGCGAATCCCTCCCATCTAGTAGCTACGCGGTATTGGACTCGGGGTGGAAGTATCAATACGATCGTTACAATCAAGTTTACCGGTACGTGCCACTGAACGGTGACACTGCCGGGTGCGCGGCTCGTACCGATCAAGTGGCGGAGTCGTGGTTTTCTCCGGCGGGATTCACTCGCGGTCAGTTGAAGATCGGGAACACGGTGAAGTTGGCGTGGAACCCCCAACAGGCGGATCGTGATAGTCTGTATCTCAAGGGCATCAATCCTGTGGTGTCTTTCCCCGGTGAGGGCACCGTACTATACGGCGACAAGACACTGCAAGCCAAACCAAGCGCATTTGACCGCATCAATGTGCGTCGGTTGTTTATCGCGTTGGAAAAAACTATCGATAGGTCGGCACGGTTCCAGTTGTTTGAACAGAACGACGAATACACTCGTAGTGGGTTTATTAACTTGGTGGAGCCGTTCCTTCGCTCTGTCAAAGGTCGTCGTGGTATTTCTGACTTTTATGTGGTGTGTGATGAAAGCAACAATCCGCAAGATGCCGTCGATCGCAGCGAGTTCCGTGCGGACATCTACGTGAAGCCGATTCGGAGCGTCAACTTTATTCAGTTGAATTTTGTGGCTGTGCGGTCGGATGTGGCGTTTAATGAAGTGATCACCAACTTGTCATAAATTACACTAAATAGAACGTAGGAGACACGACATGGCATTTCCGAGCATTAACGAATTCAAATCACAATTATTAGATGGTGGCGCCCGCCCGTCTCTGTTTGAGATGGAATTGTATTTCCCACTCGCATTAGGTACTGACGGTGACCGTGCGCAGAAAAAGACACGGTTTCATTGTCGGATTTCAGAAATTCCGGGTACCCAACACAATCCGATTGTGTTTAAGTTTGCGGGACGTGAAGTCAAGTATGCAGGTCAGCGCACCTTTAATAACCTGTCGCTCACCATTCTAAACGACGAAGCCTTCTCAGTACGCCAGGCATTGGAGCGATGGTTTGAGGCGATGAATACCTCGGAATCCAACATTAATTTGCTTACTTCAAACCTACAGGGTACTGTTGGAACCTATGCGGGACAAGGAACAGTTACGCAATATGATAAACAAGGGAAACCTGTTCGCGCATATACGTTCCGTGATTTATTTCCAGTAACACTTGCACCAATTGCACTGGACTGGTCAAATGATGGCGCCATTGAAGATTACACCTGTGAGTTTGCGTATCAATACTGGGAGCCGGCGGACGTTAATATTGCCGGTGCGCTCGTACGAGCCGCCGCAGCTATTCTTACGGCGTAATTTTTAGTGTTGTATTCGAACGGGAGGGATCAGATCCCTCCCGTTTTTGTCACTATATTATGGAGTTTTACTTCGTGCGGGGCACGTCAATTGAGGAACCCTATGGCCGAGTCAACACGCTTCAGTATTACCCAATTCAAATCAATAATTGACGAAGCGGGAGGGTTATCTCGCGGGGTGTTTTATGATTGTCAGATTACCTTTTCTACAGTGATGCTTTTTGGCCGGCTGGAGACGGGGTTTAGTTACGAAGAATTGTTGCTATGTAAAGCCGCAAATCTACCACCCGCGCAACTTGATGTTACCGAATTAAAATACTTTACTCGTGCCGTTAAAGTGCCCGCCGCTCGGCAATTTCAGCCGGTGACGTTGACTTTTTACAATACTCAAAATTATCAATTGCGGAATAAATTTTTAAAATGGGTATCGCGGTTTAATCAACCGCTCACCAATAGTCGAGATAGTGCAGGTGGTGTGAATCTGGGGTTATATGGCACGATTGACCTTCGCCCCAAAGATATGCAACATAAGAATGTGGGCACATATAAATTTTTTGAAGCATTTCCTACCTCTGTGACGGCGGTGCAATACTCGTATGAGAACGACGCACAAGTGCAGACGTATGACGTGGAGTTTCAGTATCTTACCGCAACGTTTAATTTAGACTGATAAATAATAACATGGCGATTAAACTCTTTGGCTACACCATTCTCTCTCAAAATGAAATTGTCAAACGGAGCATGTCTCCGTCGTTGGTGCCGCCCAAAAACGAAGAGGGCGCCGCGACCGTTAATGAAAATGGTCTGGGGGTGTTTGGTGGATATGCGGTCGATTTTGATACGTATTCTGCCTACACCAGCGAAATTGACCTGATCAATCAGTATCGGGACCTCGCTCTGCAACCCGAAGTCGATGAAGCCATTAATGATATCATCAATGAGATGGTGATTCGTGATGATGGTGATTCCCCCGTGTCCATGAATGTCGATGCGCTCCCTAAAGTGTACGACGAAACCTTTCGACAACAGATATTGAATGAATTTGAGTATGTCATGAGTCTGTTAAATTTCAAGGAACGGTGTCATTCGATTGCCCGTCAATTTTATGTCGATGGGCGATTGTATTACGATTTGATGATTGACGAACACCACCCCGAACATGGAATTGTTGAGGTGCGAAACGTGGATCCCCGCACCATTCGGGCGGTGCGGGAAGTGCGCGACATGTGGCATCAAGAGACGGGGGCGCGATTGACGGAAGTCGTGGATCAATACTTTGTGTATAATCCAATGGGCTTCCGCAACCTCGCAAATATTACGTCTGGACCTGGCGTGAAGGTCGCGAAAGATCGTATCGCGTACATTAATTCTGGTATCTACACTCCCGGCAACGTCACGGTCCTCTCCGCGTTACACAAAGCCATTAAGCCGTTTAATCAGTTGCGAATGGTCGAGGACGCAACCGTCATTTATCGCATCACCCGCGCTCCCGAGCGGCGCGTATTTTACATCGATGTTGCGGATCTCCCTACGGCCCGTGCGGAACAATACGTCAATGCGGTCGCGACTCGGTATCGCAACCGCGTGGTCTACGATAGTCACACCGGCGAAATTCGAGACGACAGGAAAGTGCAGTCGATGCTCGAAGATTTCTTCCTTCCGCGTCGGAGCAACGGCCGGGGAACCGAAGTCACGCAACTACAGGGCGGACAAAATCTTGGGGAGATGCAGGATGTCGACTACTTCCGCAAAAAACTCTATCGTTCGTTGGGTATTCCAGCATCTCGGTTAGAATCCAGCGGTGGGGGATTCCAGTTAGGGCGCACAACAGAAATCACTCGCGATGAAATTCGGTTTGCGCGATTTTTGCAACGACAGCGGGATCGCTTGGCCGTGTTGTTTGATGAAATTCTGCAACGACATCTAACTCTCAAGGGGCTCATTCGTTCGCAAGAGCAATGGAACCAGTTGCGGCATTTTATTCGATATGAGTTTAATACGGATTCTTATTTTGCCGAACTTAAAAGAGTGGAAGTGCTCAAGGAACGACTGAACGTCGTGCAGCAGGTGGACCCGTATGTCGGAAAATACTTCTCTGAGCAATACGTGCGGGATCATATTCTTCGACTGACCTCCCGTGAGCAGGAACAAATCGAAGAGGATAATCAAGAAACTCTGACCGCGGCGCCTGAGGGGGTGGGAGAAGACGTGGCTGCTGGCGGTGAAGATACTCCCGAGACGCCGACACCTCCGGCGCCTAAGTCAGAACCACTAGGGATAGATCCAGACCCCGACGCACAAGAATTCTTTTTTGGGAACACGTTAGCGAAAGAGTAGTCATTTCATATTTTCTAAATAGAGAAGAGGCAAAATTATGGCGTCATCGTTAGAATTATTGCGGGCAATTCGCTCGAAAGATTTTGTGGAAGCAAAAGAGCAGTTTGCTGCGCTGATACAGGATAAAATGCGTGTCGTATTGGCGCGCGAATATCACACTACTGCAAAAACTCTTATTACGAAGAAGTAGGACATATGGCGTATACACAAGTTCAAGTTATTGCAGACACGGACCGGCGCCATGTGGTTAAGCGAGTCAACGTCGCAAATACCGAAACCAGTGCGTTAGTGGTAAATGCCGCCGCCCTGTCCTATGCGGTAGTACAGATCACCACCGTGTCCTCCGCCAATAATTTTAAGGTCGGAGAGACGGTGAACTCTAGTAGTGGCGGTACCGCCATTGTGCAAGATGTTCTCAGCCCCACGAAGATTAACGTGATCAACATCTCGGGGTCATTTCCGGACGGCACACTCATTACCGGCACGGAAACGCTTCGCACGCGCACCCAAGCGGGGGCTGTGGCTCCCGATACCTACGTGCTTCAGGTCGCGCGTGTGGTATATGACGTGGTGCACACGAGCAACAATGAGTTTCTGGAATTAATATGGGAAGGTGTGAGCGGGGGCGCCAACAATCGCACCATTGCGACGCTCTCGGGTCACGGAATTTTTGAGTTCGCCACACATGCCGCCCGAATTCCGAATAATGCGAATAATGCAACTGGAAATATTATTTTGACCACGAACAATTGGTCGAATAATGCCGCGTATACCGTGGTAATCGATATCAATAAAGTTAGCGGGTACGCGCAGCCATTCCTTCAGCGCAATGTCGTAGGACGATACTAATATGGCCCTTAAACTTATCACCGAAACGGTATCAAACGTTCGCACTCTTGTCGAGTCGTCCGACGCCGGCCCTGGCGGTAATCGATTAAATTACTTTATTGAAGGTATCTTCATGCAGGGCAATAAGAAAAACCAGAATGGTCGGGTGTATCCAACCGAAACGTTGATCCGTGAAATGCGGCGATATCAGACAGAATATATCGAGCGCAAGCGGGCGTTTGGCGAGTTGGGGCATCCCGATAGCCCGACTGTTAATCTTGACCGAGTATCTCACATGATCACGAATTTGACCCAAGACGGGAATAACTTTGTGGGCAAAGCAAAGGTCATGGTCCACACCCCGATGGGGAACATTGTCAAGGCGCTGATTGACGAAGGCGCCGAATTGGGGGTATCGTCGCGGGGGTTGGGATCTCTGCGGGATATGGACGAGGGCATCATGGAAGTTCAGGACGATTTCTATTTCTCCACAGTGGATATTGTGGCGGATCCGTCCGCCCCCGACGCGTTTGTGCGGGGAGTGATGGAAGGCAAAGCGTGGGTGTGGGACAGTGGGGTCTTGAAGGAATGTGCAGTCGCGCAGATTGCGCAAACTATTGAAGAAGTCCACCAGCCGGGCGTTTCGCGTGACGTGCGGTCAGTAGCCTTAGTAGAATCGTTCAATCAATTTCTTACGGCGCTGCGCCGTGGGGTTCGGTCAAACATACGGTAACGCTAAATACACAATAGCGTTGGTTATCTTTTAAGCGAGGATTTATATGGCAACATCAGAGAAGCTGTTATCTACCACGAATGCGGAAAAGCAAGACAAACTTGATGCAATCACGGAAGATGCGAAGGTACACGAAGTCGGTGGACCGGAACCTCAGTGGTCGACTGCAAATTATGCCAATTTCAAGTTTGATGCAGCGGTCGGTGTGTCGCCCGATTCCTCGATTCCCACGGATGTCGACGCCGAAAAGGCCGACACTCTTAAAGAACAAGAAGCCGCGGTAAAGGGGGGCGTTGACGACGAACCCAAGACTGCCGATGAACTGCGCCATGACGCGCCTGCGATGAAAGTCGATGAGGCAGACACCGACGAAGATGAGGCCGACGATTCCAGCGATGACGTGTTGGACTTGGACCTCAAGGATCTGGTGGACGAGGAAGACGACGATGTCATCGAGTTGTCTGGTGGTGAAGAGGATGTTGAGACTGACGACACTCTTAGCGACGAATCCGACGAATCCGACGAGTCCGACGAGTCCGACGAGTCCGACGAATCCGACGAATCCGACGACCTCCCCGAGTTTACTCCCGAGGCTGACGACAAGGTGTGGCAGGATGATGACGAGTCCGAGCTGCGCGTTGAGGTCGAAGATGACGACGAAACGGATATAGTCTCTGAAGAAGACGACGACGAAGACGACGCCAAGAAGACCGATGTCGTTGCCGAAGAAGAAGACGACGACGCCAAGAAGACCGATGTCGTTGCCGAAGAAGACGACAAAGAAGACGACGCCAAGAAGACCGATGTCGTTGCCGAAGAAGACGACAAAGAAGACGACAAAGAAGACGACGAAGACGACGCCAAGAAGACCGATGTCGTTGCCGAAGAAGACGACAAAGAAGACGGTGACACGAAGCACCCTGCGACCATGGCCGAAAGTAAGTTAAAGATTTCGTTCAAGATGAACGAAGCCAAGAAGCTCTTCGAAAACAACGACGTGCTGACCGAAGAGGATAAGCGTCAGTCGCGAGTGTTGTTTGAAAGTGCCGTGCGTTCGGTGGCGAAACAAGTCGGCCAGCAACTGCACGAAGCCTATCAGGCGCGGTTCACGGCGGCCAAAAAGCACCACGAAGCCAAAGTCGCACAACAGGTGGATCGCTATATGACGTATGTGGTCGAGCAATGGGCCACGGACAACAAGGTTGCGCTCCAGAACCAACTGCGGAATCGTCTCTCCGATAGTTTTATCGCGGGTCTTCAGAAGTTGTTTGTGGAGCACTACGTCGACGTGCCGCAGTCAAAAATCAATGTGGTCGAGGCGTTAGCCAAGAATGTCAAGTCTCTGAAGACGAAGTTGAGTCAGTCGGAAGCGAAGAGCGTGAAGTTGCATGAAGCCGCACGGGCGGCGGTGCGACGGGAGCGTCTGGCGCTGAAGCAGGAACATAAAGCACGACTGATTGCGGAAGCCGCCGGAGCGGTGACTGCATCGGATCGTGGTGCATTTGTGGAACGTGCAAACACCTTGAAGTTTGTCGGAACGAAAGAGTTCAAGAAGGATTTGATTGCTCTGCGGGAGCAGTACTTTGTGGCCACGAAGTCGGTTGAGCGACCGAGCAATGAGCCCGTTGCTGCCCCACTCTTTGAGACGAAGCAACCCACAGTTTCCGGTGTAGATGCCTACACGAAGATTGCGGATCGGCTCACAGGGCGGTCATAAACGCTCGGTTTATTCACCCATTAGTTACGTATTAGGAGAAGTTACATATGGCCATTCTAAAGAAACAGTTAGAGAAGAAGTGGGCCCCCCTGCTCGATCATACGGGTATGCCCAAAATCAAGGACGAATACCGTCGTGCAGTGACGGCGATCGTGCTTGAGAACCAAGAACAAGAAGCGCGGAAGGCGGCGGGAATCACCGGCGACCTCCTCACCGAGTCCGTTCCGACGATGTCGGCCGGCACGGGTGGGTTTGGGGCGGCTGCGACCTCGACGGGTCCGGTTGCGGGCTTCGATCCGATCCTCATCGCGTTGGTGCGTCGGTCGATGCCGAACCTGATTGCGTATGATGTGTGCGGTGTCCAGCCGATGTCTGGTCCGACCGGCCTCATCTTCGCGATGCGTTCACGGTACGGCAGCCAGTCCGGCGACGAAGCGTTGTATTCGGAAGCCAACACGGCGTGGTCGGCGGCCGGTCAGGGTGGTACGCACAGTGCCAACGCCAACCCGTTCTCGGGCTCATTCAGTACGTCCTCGGGTGCGAACACCGCGTTTGGTGAATCGCTCGGGGTGGCGAATAGCACCGGCGGGCTGCAAGCCACGAATGCGATTCCGCAAATGGCGTTCAGCATCGAAAAGGTGACGGCCACAGCGGTGACGCGTGCGCTCAAGGCCGAGTACTCGGTCGAAATCGCGCAAGACCTGAAGGCGATCCACAACCTCGACGCAGAATCGGAACTCGCGAACATTCTCTCGGCTGAAATCCTGGCGGAAGTCAACCGTGAAGTGATTCGGAGTATCGGATTCTCTGCGGCGAACGGCGCGGCGCAAACCGCGACGGCTGGAACGTTCGATCTCGACGTCGACAGCAATGGTCGGTGGTCGGTTGAGAAGTTCAAGGGGTTGTTCTTCCAGATCGAGCGCGAAGCGAACGCGATTGCCAAGGCGACACGTCGGGGCCGCGGGAACATCATCATCACCTCGTCCGACGTCGCGTCGGCGCTGGTGGCGGCGGGTGTGCTCAGTTACACACCGGCGCTGCAAGCGGACTTGGCCGTGGATGACTCGGGCAACACGTTTGCGGGCACGTTAATGGGTCGGTACAAGGTATTCGTGGATCCGTATGCTCCGACGGGAGCGTCGGCCGAATACTTCGTGGTCGGATACAAGGGCACCTCGCCGTATGATGCGGGTCTGTTCTACTGTCCGTATGTGCCGCTCCAGATGTATCGTGCGGTTGACCCCAATTCGTTTGTGCCGAAAATCGGATTTAAGACCCGCTACGCGCTGGTCGCGAACCCGTTCTCGAAGGGCGCAAGCCAGTCGAATGGTTCAATCGAAGCGGATGTGAACGTCTATTATCGTAAGGTTAAGGTCAACAACCTGTTCTAAGGTTGTTAGCATTCACCGAAAGAGGGGGCAGGAGCAATCCTGCCCCTTTTTTTTTGACTGCGCTGCTAAATATACATATGAAACAAACGCACAGTAAAAGTGAGGCACACAAACAAAAACTCCGCGAAGCCGCGCGCCGCAGATATACCGACCCACAGGAACGTCAACGACAAGCCGACCGTATGTCCAAACTCTATCAGGAGAATCCGTCGTTACAAAAAATGAATGGGGACGATGCGGCGCGCAAACGGGGAAGCACTCTGAAAGACAAGTGGCAAACTCCTGAATACCGAGAGCACATCTTAGCCAGCCGAAACACCCCCGAAGTCAAACAGAAACTTCACGATGCGTCAGTTCGACAATGGTCCGAACAGCGAGAAACCCTCGTTGAGGCGATTCGTGCGTCGCGCTATGTGCATATCGACCAAGAACATTTTCACGATCCTGAATGGATTCGTAGCACCAATGAACAGCTAACCCTGACAGAAATTGCGGATATTCTAGGATGTTCGCAGTCCTGTATGTCGCGGCAGTTTGCAAAATTCGGAATCGTTCCCAAACAACACCCGATTGCGTATACTGGCGGCGAAACGCAAATCAAAACGTTCATTGAGTCGGTGGGGGTGACGGAGATCCGTCAGCGTGATCGGAGCATCATTCCTCCTGTGGAAATTGATCTCTATCTTCCGAATGAACGTCTCGGAATTGAATATCACGGATGTTTTTGGCATAGTTATAATCGACGAGAAACGGCGGATGAGCGCCGACGACACGAGAACAAACATATCGCTGCCATGAATGTGGGGATTCGGTTACTCCAATTTTGGGATGTGGAGTGGGCACAGCATCCGTTGATTTGTCAGAATCTCATTCAGAGCGCACTGAAAAAAAATCATTCCATTGGTGCGAGAACGTGCGACATTCGTATTCCCCGACCCAGTGACGTATCGACATTCTTATCTACGTATCATCTTCAGGGCCCACGCCCCTATACTTATGCGCGCGGCCTGTATCATCAGAATGAACTGGTCATGGTGATGACTATTGGAAAGTCCCGTTTCAAATCGGGAAGTTGGGAACTATTACGATTAGCCACCAAATCGGGTCTTCATATTTCAGGTGGGGGGACGAAACTGTGGTCAGAGTTACGACAACTTTTACCCGCATCGTGTGAAGTGTATTCCTATGCGGATAAACGTCTATTTCAGGGGTCGGTGTATTCCACCCTCGGATTTACGTGGAGCCATGATACACCGCCGGGATATCAATATTGGAGGGATGGTCAACTCTATTCGCGGTTGGCGTTTCAGAAACATAAACTGGCATCACTGCCCGGGTACGTGGATACTCTAACGGAAGCCGAGAATATGTTTCACTGGGGATACCGTCGCGTCTGGGACGCAGGACAATCGGTGTGGGTATATCGTACCTAAATACTACTATGAGCACGCTCTCGATTCCTTCGGATACGTTCAATCTGTTTCCCGCCGACGGGGTTAGTCATGCGATGCAATTTGCGCGGCTGCCGCTGACCACGTTCACCATTCAAGAAGTGACGCTGCCTACCGTGACCGCCCGCGCCGCGGTGCTGAACACTCCCGGCATTAATACCAAACATTTGCCGGATCGTCTCACGTATGACCCAATCACCGTGTCGTTTTTAGTGGATGAAGAGTTTCGCGCGTACCGCGAACTGTATTCGTGGATGTATGGCATGGTGGGGGGTCCGGATCGCAGTGCCGTCACGGCGGAGTTTGTGGAGTCCCAGATCAACTTCGTCTACCCAGCAAAACCCGCCGAACGGTTGGACGTCGCCGCACGGACGACGGCTGGACTGACCATTGTGAGTGCGATGAAAATTCCACTCCTGCGCATCATGTTTCATAATGTGTATATCACCTCATTGGGGCAAATTCAGTTTACGACGACCTCGACCGATACGATCACTCCTCTGACGTGCCAAGCCACATTTGAATACGATTATTATTCTATTGTTGACATACGACGATGATGCTATACTGGGGTCCAAATGACACTGGATGCAATTCATACCGAATGGGCCAAAGATTCGACTCTCGATTTTTCGCGCCCCGATGCCGAACTACGCAATATCCCGCTACTTCATGCGAAGTATTGGCAACTGTACACCACCGAGCGCAATCGCTACATGGTGGTGAAGCAGGAGTATGACACGGTCAAACGAGCCAAGACGGATTGGTATGCGGGGCGGATGAGTGACGACGAACTCAAGGAACGCGGCTGGCCTCCACAGGGGTTGCGCATCGTGCGTCAAGAAATTGATCAATACTTGGTGGCCGACGGAGAGATGGCGGCGCTATCACGGAAATTCGATAATCAAAAAATCAAGTTGGAATTTCTGGAAGACTGTATCAAACATATCAACAATCGAAACTTTGTGTTGCGGAACTATATCGAGTGGCTGAAATTCTCGCAAGGGGCGAGTTAGGACTACCCGCGACCATTCACGCTATACTACCAGTATGATGAATCTTGATGTGACGACCCCTAGTGGTCTGCCAAAAAAAATGATACGGGCGATCGTCTACCCGAACATCACATATTATGGGAAGGGTAAGCAAGTAGAACGAGATTCGTTTGTCCAATATTTGTCTACCGTTATCGGACAACTAAACCGATTGCGGAATGATATTTTCTGGACGATTTGGATGCCCGAACCGGTGTCGGCCTTGATATTTCCGAATACCCAACAAATCGACTGGCCGCTGCCCACACACGCCCCTGCGATGCGGACCCATTTCGATGTGCTGTTAGCAAAGCAACGACTGTCCCACGACCATGATTGCGACCTTGTGTGGTCTCATCTACCCGAAGCAACCCATGCGTTGTATGCGACGATGGCGAATCTCACGCACCATCGCCCCGCGTTTTTCGGGTACAGTCATTGGACGGATTTCAACACTACGGCCACATGGGACGGAGCGAGTTTCCGCGAAAACATCAGCGGTCTTTTACATATGGATAGGTGCTATCTGAATACCGCGGCGCAAAAACAACTGTTGCTGCGCGAGGCCGCCCACCAGTTTTCAGACTCCGTGTGTCGCCGTCTCGACGATCTTCTGGTGCCGCAAGCGTTAGGCATTCCCGCCGAGCACATCGTCGCGGAGAGTAATCCCCACACCGATAAGATTATCGTGTACAATCATCGCCCCGATCCGTATAAAGATTTTCCCGCATTTCTGAAAGCCATGCGTGAGTTACGGACCCATCGTCAGGATTTTACCGTGTGGATTCCCTTACTCGACACGGCGCCTGAGCCGTGGATTTCTGTGGAGAAAGTCTCGAAGGCGCAGTATTATCAGCGATTGCATCACTGCCGCGTCGGAGTTGCCCCCAAACAAACGTACGCCGGATGGAGTTTGTCCGCGACGGATGGGTTGATGAACGGCTGTCCGTTTATTTTCTATGATGCGGATTACTATAAGGAACTCCATCCCACGGCGGACACTTTTACGAACTGGTCCGAGGCACTCACCCTCCTGCATCGGTATTTGGACGATGTCTCGTATCGCAACCTACGCGCAACGGAATCCCTGACACACGCCGCCACACTCACCACGGAACCGCGCATGGCTGCGCTCAGTGAGTATCTTACCACCCTGACGGCGTCGTTGCCGATGCGACAGACGGATGCGACGTCGCATCTGGTGCAATTGATACGGTCACACGGAAGAATCACAAAACGCGAGATTATGAAACGCCTGTGTTGGGGTCGGGGAATTGGGTGGACCTACTACCGCCGCGCCCTGTTGGCCCATCCCCATATTTACGACACTGTTGGCGCAGAACCGATCTATCAGTGGGTCGAGTGACTCTATCGCATATGATGGCCCACGTCGTTGCCCCCACAGGACTTCATCATGTCGGCTGATATCGTCATTGCCCCGCTGCATCATTCTCGGTCGTATGTTTTTGCAGATGAGGGCATCACTAAAGAAATCGGTGAATATTTTTCCTACGAAGTTCCCGGCGCGCGGTTCATGCACGCGGTCAAGCGTCGACATTGGGATGGACGAATCCGTGTCTATCACAAACCTACTCAAACACTACCGACGGGATTGATTCCCCGTCTAGAAGTGTTCGCCGCCTCCCGAGGGTATAGCGTCCGAAACACCCTCACAACCACCCGTTCTGAATGGTCGGAGTTTGATACCGAATGTCTAATTGCAAAATATCCGGTTCCCTTTGAAATCCGCTCATATCAACGCGAGGCGATCACCTATGCTCTTCATCACCAACGATGTGCATTATTGTCTCCGACGGCGAGTGGCAAATCACTAATTCTTTACTATTTGGTACGACATCTTATGGAGGCAGGTCCGGTGCTGCTTATTGTGCCTACCATTTCCCTCGTATCACAATTGACTGAGGACTTTCGAGAATATGGCTGGACCGATGTTGATATGGCGGTACACCAAATCACTGGAGGGGTGGAGAAACAAACCAATAAGCCGTGTGTGATCTCTACGTGGCAATCCGTATTTCGACAATCAGAAGCGTTCTTTGCGCGGTTTCATACATTGTTAGGGGACGAAGCGCATTTATTCAAATCCACGTCACTCCAATCGATTATGGAAAAACTCCCTCAGTGTGCGGTGCGTATCGGCGTCACCGGCACACTGGATGATGCAAAGTCACATCTTCTACTCGTGGAAGGCAGTTTCGGCCCCGCACATCGAGTCGCCCGCACCGCAGACCTTCAGACGCGGGGTCATCTCACTCCTATTATGGTACAAGCTCATTTTTTACAATATGGCACACGTGATAAGTGGATGCTCAAAGAACAGAAGCGAAGTTATCACGAAGAACTGGATTATTTGGTCCAGCATTCTGGTCGGATGTCGTGGCTGGTCGATTTCGTGTCACAGTTGACGGGAAATGTGTTGGTGCTGTATACATATGTCGAAAAACATGGGATTCCGTTGTATGAGGCGATACGGCAAACGTTAGGTGCCACGCGTCCTATATATTTTGTGAGTGGGGATATTGACGGCCCTGCGCGGGAACGCGTGCGGGCGCTCCTAGAGAGCGCAGAACACTGCGTATTGGACTTTGGTGACCTTCAGGTGCGATGCACCCCCGAGGAGATGGTGCCCTTGTCTAATGGTCGCCAGAAGCGCGCCAGTGAGATTTCTTCTGAGGATGACGTGTTGGAGACGTGGTGTCGCGCCAATAGTAGCGTATTGAAAATATCTAAATAGAAGTAGGGCAAAGATTCCCGAACGTTTCACTTTAACGAAGAAAAGGACACCACGTATGGCACAATGGGCTAAAGTAGATCGCAAGCAGGATTCCCCGATTTGGGCGCCCGCTCAGGTAGGAAAAGCTTCCACTCGGGCAGAAGCCAACACCCTGTTTAACAACACGACCGCTGACGCCTATATCACGGGCGCAACGGTAGGCACCTATGGTGTGTCGGTCGCGGAAATGGCGGATGGCGTTGTTGGTCAGGTTGCGAGTGTGACTGTATCGTCGGCGGGGAGTGGGTATACCGCGCGTCCTACGGTTTCATTTTCCGGTGGTGGAATTGAAGCCACGGGTGCCACCGCACAAGCGACGGCAAAGATCGTGACGGGAAGCACCATTTTCGCAGGGGGGTCAGGCTATGCCCCCAATGATGTGGTGACAATCAACACCTCGGGTGCTGCGGGAGCAACGACCGGCGCGAAGTTCAATGTGTTGACCGTGAATGCGGCCGCCTCAAACACCGTGCTGACCATCTCGATCAACACCGCTGGAGCATTTACCACACTCCCGACGCGTGTCGCAAACAACGATGTGACCAACACCACGGGTTCCGGTAGTGGTCTTAGAATTAACCTCGCCTTCGGGGTGTTAGCAGTGACGATGACCGCCAACGGCACCGGCTATGTCTCTATTCCGACCGTGACCTTCGGTGGTGCGGGTGGGACGGGATCCGTCGCAACTGCTGCGCTGGGTTCCGAACAGAGCAAGGTGACTTCAGCGGGATGGGTGTTACGGAAAGTTGTAGGGAATCGCGTCCAATATGAAACTCTTGTTGCAATGAAGACCATTTCGAGCGACGCCAACGACGACTCACAGTTCCCTGAGTAATATTCGGGGTTCGCGAATACCGAATGGGGGAGAGCAGCAATGCTTTCCCCTTTTCATTTGTGGTGGGAATATTCCCACTAAATATTATGGTATACTACCTATTGTATGAGTCAATCGAGGTATCGCATATGAAACCCGTGAAGATTGAGGCGACTAATGAAACCAATTAGTGTGCAGAAAGAGAAGGTGCAGGACGCGATTCTAATCGCGTCCTATTGACGGCACATTCAGCACCGGTGTGAATATTCGTAAACTGCATCATGTCGTCTTTGCGTCTCCCTCCAAAAGCCGATATCGAGTGCTTCAGAGTATCGGTCGCGGTCTGCGCCTGCATGCCAGCAAAAAAGTAGTATATGTGATGGATCTCGTGGATGATGCCCATCAAAAATCTTATGTGAATTATTGTTATAAGCATTGGGCGCATCGGGCAAAATTTTATCAAGAAGAATCTTTTCCGATTGAACTATATACCCATTCTATTGAGGAGTCGCATGGACAATCCTGAATCTGCGTTAGAACCCCTGTTTCACGGGATGCCAGTGCTAGTGCGACTAACCAATCGAGAAGATATTCTGTGTGTTCTGTTTCACCGCCGCGAAGACGAGGAACACCGATTGTTTATGGAACGCCCGCTACACATTCTTACAGATGAGATACCCGTGGAGCATTCCCCCACTTCGGGTGGGCATACCAAGACCGTATATTCTGCGGTTCGCACCCGCTTTGCTCGGTGGATTCCCTTCACAACGGCCCTCATTTTCCCCATTTATTCCGATCATGTGTTGTCTATCGCCCCTTTGGCGGATGAGTATATTAATTCCTATATGGAATGGGCGGATCAACTGTATGCTCCCGAGAGTTCGACGTCCACACAACAACAGGCAGCCGCCCTGTCCGAAGATACGTTGAACGATATTCGTCGCTCATACGTGGACTATCTGCTCCAAAATTTTAATCATAAAGGAAAACCGCACTAATGGCCGAAAAACATTATGTTGACAACAAGAAGTTATTCGCGGTAATGTCGAAATATCGAGCCGCGCTGGACAAGTATCGCGCAGCACAAAAGAAAACGCATCGCACACTCAAAGCCCCCGCTATTCCTGATTATGTGGGAGAATGTTTATTAAAAATTGCGACCAAGTTGTCAAATAAGCCGAATTTTGCGAACTATACCTTTCGGGAGGATATGATATCAGACGCGATGGAAAACTGCATTTTATATATGCACAACTTCGATCCTAAGAAGAGTCAAAATCCGTTTGCTTATTTTACACAAATTATTCACTACGCATTTATTCGTCGTATCGAGCGCGAGAAGAAACACTCATATACGAAATATAAGTATGCCTTACACAAAGCCCATCAGAAGGAAGATTATGTCATTGATTCGAACGACTCATTTGAGGTGAAAGATGCGGCATGGATCTCCTATGAGAACGTACACGAATTTATTCGCTCGTATGAAGATAAACTTGCGCGAAATCGCACAACCAAACTCACCGATGAACTGGATGAAGATATTGTTTCTTTTGATATACTAGACGACGATCGTCACGGCGAACTCGCGCTTGATGGTGTTACAGAAACCACCGGCGGCGATGATGAACAGGAAGATGAGGAACAGGAATGACACAGTGCCATAAACAGCATCGTGGATGCGTACGCGTATCTACTCAGGGAAAGGAGTGTCGGTAATGGCGAAGAGAATCCCCATTGTAACTGACACGCACTTTCGGCTCCCGCGGCGATTCGCAGGTTATTTACACGAACCAAGAGGAGTTTTACACTAAAGTTTTTTGGCCGGCGATTGATGCGGAAGGCGACGTCACGACAATTCTCCATCTCGGAGATGTGACGGATCGTCGAAAGTTTATTGCATACCAAACGCTATCATTTGCGAAACACATGTTCTTTGAACCCGCGCGGGCTCGGGGCATTACAGTGCACTGGGCACTGGGCAATCATGATCTTCCGTATAAGCACAGCCTTCATCTGTCGAGCCACGAAGCGTTCCGTGAATATGACAACGTTCATATCTATCAAGATGCGACGACGATTTCTGTCGAGGATGTGCCGGTCTTGATGGTCCCGTGGTTATGTGAGGGCAATATGACGTCGTCCCTGTCGGCGATTCGTGCGTTCACCGGCGGCGTCGTGATGGGACATTTTGAATTTGGAAATTTTGATATGTTCCGTGGCGTGCCCAACATACATGGAATGTCGACGGACGACTTTCGACACTTCAATCTCGTGTTATCGGGTCACTATCATCACAAGTCCTCACAGGCAAACATTCATTATTTGGGGGCCCCGTATGAAATGATTTGGTCGGATGCGGAAGATGCTCGCGGTTTTCATTGGTGGACACCACAGACGCACCAGTTAGATTTTGTGGAGAACCCACATCGGTTGTTTTATCGGTTCACCTATGACGATACCGACCAGTCAGGCACATATGTGCACACGCTCCTAGATTCGATGCGCGAGGAGAATTTGACACAGAAAATTGTCAAGGTGACGGTGAAGCAGAAAACCAATACGGTATGGTACGATACGTTCGTGGACGCGGTCATGAAACTGGGTGCCCACGATATTCAGTTCACTGACGACACGGCGTGGTCGACGGAGGATTTTGGAGCGGTCGATCATGATCACACACTCGACACACAAACTCTCATTATGCGATATATCGAAACGCTCCCGTGGGCGAATACGGATATCCAACGTGACGTAAGCGTGTTGATGTCGGAGTTATATCAGGAAGCAACAGACCGAGCCAAGACGGTGGCGAGACACTAATGCTGACATTCAAAAATATCAAGTATAAAAATTTTTTATCGACAGGGAACGCGTGGAACTCCTATGACCTGAACTCACACTCCCATACATTGCTGGTGGGAGTTAACGGCGCGGGTAAATCGTCGGTGCTGGATGCGGTGTGTTTTGTATTATACGGCAAGCCATTTAGAAATATTGTGAAAGGTGGTATTGTCAATAGTGTTAACGAGAAAAATTTACTTGTCGAGATAGAGTTTGAGACACAAAACAATCAATATCTTGTGCGTCGAGGAATGAAGCCGGCGGTCTTTGACATCGTGTGCAATGGCACAAAGATTCCAGAACTTCCGTCTGTCGCAGAAATGCAATCGTATCTGGAGCACTATATTCTTCGATGCGATTACAAGTCATTCACGAACGTCATTATTCTTGGCGCGTCTTCATATGTTCCATTCATGCGACTCACGCCCCAATCGAGACGTGATATTGTGACTGAAATTTTGGACATTGAGGTTTTTTCGTCCATGCAGTCGCTAGTGAAAGAACGTCTCTCCCACACCAAAGAGCAGATTAGTGCGGCACAACATGGGGTGCAGGTTATTGAATCACAACTCGCGCTGGTCAAAAATTATCAAGAGCGATGGGTGCAACAGCAGCAAGAAAAACGAACCGTGTTGGAATCGCAGATTGCTACAAATGACGACACCACGCGGCAATTACATGAGGACCGCAACGCCCCTATCGAGAATGAAGCGAAGTTGCGCGAGATGGTACAGAAGATGCCCGAATGGCAGGAGAAGCACACTAAAGCCACGAAATTAGTGGCACGGTTTGCTACGGAACGTCAGCATCTATCGCATAGCCATACGTTTTTCAAAGACCACGATCAATGTCCGATGTGTACCCAAACCATTGACGACACCTTCAAAACAACCAAACTATCAGACGCAGCCGACGCCCTTGCAAAAATTGACGCGGATTATCGAGACGCCCAGCAGATTGCCGCTAAGTTGTCGAAACGATTGGACCATGCCCGACACGCACAACAGCAACTACAATCCGTAGAAGTCACCCGCAAGCAATTAGAAGAACGCATCAAGTCGTTGGCGAAGGATACGAAGCGATTGATCGAAGAACGCGAACGGACGTTTGATGCCCCGCCACCGTCACCAACCGAGGTAGCCGATTTGGATGCCGCACAAGCGCACGTGGCGACGTTAATCTACCAGAAGCAAGTACAAGAACACGCAAATGCACTCTTGAAAGACACGGGGATTCGGACGCGGGTTATTCAGCAATATTTGCCGGTCATCAATCGTAGTGTCAATCATTATCTTTCGTCGCTGAATTTTCCGGTACAATTCACGCTGAATGAGCAGTTCGAGGAAACCATCAAGAGTCGGCATCGCGATGTGTTTAGTTATGAGAATTTCAGCGAAGGGGAGAA
>Ga0194131_10005244_pt1 | contig 18876 bp, 18 predicted proteins | sample TA2KigO120mmetaG_FD_148631 | JGI IMG/M metagenome (GOLD analysis project Ga0194131, IMG submission 148631) | Freshwater microbial communities from Lake Tanganyika, Tanzania - TA2015053 Kigoma Offshore 120m | ecosystem: Environmental > Aquatic > Freshwater > Lake | place: Tanzania: Lake... | reverse complement strand
CCGTTCCACCTCCAGGAATGTTTCCGCTATCTGGGCCACAAAGTAGGGGATTTCCCAGAATCGGAACGGGCGGCCAATGAGACGATCGCGATTCCGATCTATCCTGAGTTGACGACCAGCCAGCAGGTTGAAGTCGTCGAGAGCATCGCGTCGTTCTATGCCTAAGTGAATGCCTACACCTCGCTTGATGTTTTGGAGGCCTAAACAAGAATGATTTTCGTCACGAGAGGGGCCGGATTCATTGGATCCAACTTTGTGCTCGATCCAGGACACATGAGTCGCTGCTCGACGCCAGCCAATTCATCGCCACCTTGGAAAATCGCCAAGGTCTTAAGGTTGCCTGTCCGGAAGAGATCGCGTATCGTCAGTGTTGGATCGACGCAGCCGAGTTGCAGCCCAAGACTAATTGATTCGCGTGGTGGCGGGCGCCGTCTTCGACATAACGGTCGATATCCGTCACTCCTCACCGACGTTTGGGCAGTGGGTCGGTGAGGTGCTCTCGGTGGAGAATAAACGGCAACTGTGGATACCAGAAGGGTTTGCGCATGGATTCAGCGTGCTGTCCGATGTTGCCGAGTGCTTGTGTAAAGCCTCCGATTACTACGCCCCGCAACATGAACAGTGCATCATCTGGAATGACCAGACGAGTGGGATCAAATGGCCATTCGAGGGCATGCCGGTTCTCTCCGGCAAAGACAGGCAGGGCGTCCTAGATGTTCCAGGCCTGGCTGGATGTCCATCGGATAGCTTCAGTTGCGTCAGCGCGGTAACTCGCCACGCGTCACGGTCTTCTGCCGCTCCATCCCGGTTTGAATCGTCCTGTTTATATAAACACCATGCGGTGGTGTCTGTTGAGTGCCGAGCCTGGTTGGGGCTTTGCGAGCAGGTGCCCCCGCCGATCCGGTTGTTTGTTTTAATTGACTTGGGCTGCTTTCTGTGTTCAAATATTGAACGTTGTGAAGTAAAAATGGAGAGCAATCATGGATTTGCAAGGACAACGCGCCCTCCAACTGCTCCGCGCAGTGGAGCAAGACTCCTATGTGACCCAGCGGTCATTGGCAACCCAAATGGGCGTTGCGTTGGGTCTGACCAACCTGTACCTCAAGCGATTAGTCCATAAGGGCTACATCAAAATAACCACCATTCCGAGCCAGCGCATCAAGTACCTGCTGACACCGAAGGGCATGGCCGAAAAGTCCCGTCTCACCTATCAGTACATGCAGTACTCGTTGTCCTATTACCGTGATATGCGGCAACGGCTGAAACAGGTGCTGTCCAGGCTGTTGCAGATGGGCATCAAACGGATCGTCGTGTATGGAACCGGCGAACTGGCGGAACTGGCCTATCTCACACTCCGTGAGATGGACCTCACGTTGGTGGGATTCGTCGATAACGCGCAGGGGCAGACATTCCTGTCCTATCCGTTGTGGCCGATCGAAACGCTGATGCAGTGGACCTATGACGCGGTGTTGATTGCCGATCTGACGAATGTGAAGAAGATTCACGCGCAGTTGATCAGCGCCGGTGTGCCCAAGGGCAAGATCGCCACGCTGGCGTTGCAGAAATAGGCCGGGCGAAAATTCCTTCCGCGAAAGGAAGGAATTTCTGTCCGGCGGCCATGGAGCGATGTAAGTGAGAAAGCGAAGCTATGTCCACGAGCGATGAAGACGTGCGCTGGTACGCTCTTCGAACCAAATCACGCCACGAAAAACTGGTGCGCGATTGTCTGATCTCGCAGGGGATCGAACCGCTGCTGCCGACCGTCGAACGGCTCAGCCAGTGGAAGGACCGCAAAAAGAAAATCGAAGTCCCTCTCTTTTCTGGTTATTGCTTCGTGCGGTTTGCGCAACAGGATAAGCTGCAGGTGCAAACAGTGTCAGGCGTGATAGAGATCGTGGGAGGCAGCGGCCGTCCCGAGCCAATTCCCGATGCGGAGATCAAGGCATTAAAGACCTTGATGGAGAGCGTGCTCCCTTACGATTCGCATCCCTATCTTCACGAGGGCATGATGGTGGAGGTTGTGCGGGGCCCGCTGCAAGGGATGCAGGGGATTCTCCTCCGCAAAGACAAACGTCATCGGCTGGTCATCGGGGTCCGGCTTATCCAGCAAGCGTCGTCGGTGGAAATCGATGTGCGAGACGTGGTGGAGGTGTGAGGCGTCACTACGGTAGCCTATCGGATCAATGGCGTCATTGATCCGATGCTCGAAGGACAGATAGGGATTCTGGTTGATTCCGGCAATGTTGATGCGTTGGCCGCGGCGATGCTGGATCTGTCCAATGATCCGGTCAAGCGCCGCCAGCTCGGCCACCAGGCAAAGGATCGTGTCTCAGCCACGTTTACCAGCAAAACAGTGACGGATGCATGGATACAATTTTACAAGAGCGTACTGTGACGGGGAAAGGGTGGTGCCAAGGGGCTAAGTTTTATTGAGTTTCATGGAGCGTTGAGGTCTTGTAGCTTGGCGCGCACGTGCGTTGGTTGGTGACGTTGCCGGGAAGTGATATGTGGAGTATAGCGTCGGCGTGGTTGCTTAGGGGCAGGTTGCAGGAGTTGTCATGGCCAAGAAGGCATTGATCACAGGTATTACAGGTCAGGACGGGTCCTATCTTGCCGAACTGCTTTTGGCAAAAGGTTACGAGGTCTACGGCATTATTCGGCGCTCCAGTTCATTTAATACCGGACGGATTGATCCTATCTATCAGGATCCGCATTCGCCTGATGTGCGATTGCGGCTTATATATGGCGACCTGAACGATGCCAGTTCCCTCAATAAGATTTTGCGAACCACACAGCCGGATGAAATATACAACTTGGGCGCACAAAGTCATGTACGGGTGAGTTTCGATATACCGGAGTATACGGCCGAGGTGACCGGCGTGGGTACGGTTCGGCTTCTGGAAGCTATTAGGGAATCTGGCCTGAAGCCACGATTTTATCAGGCCTCTTCTAGTGAGATGTTTGGAAAAGCTCAGGAAATCCCTCAGCGAGAAAATACACCTTTCTATCCAAGAAGCCCTTATGGCGCGGCCAAGGCATATGCACATTGGATTACTGTGAACTACAGGGAAGCTTATCAACTCTTTGCCTGTAGTGGCATCTTGTTTAATCATGAATCCCCGCGGCGGGGAGAAACGTTTGTGACGAGGAAGATTACCAAGGCCGCAGCGCGTATCAAGCTTGGCATTCAGCGCGAATTGTATCTGGGGAATCTCGATGCGAGGCGCGATTGGGGGTACGCGGGTGACTATGTTGAGGCGATGTGGCTGATGCTACAGCAAGATATGCCGGATGATTACGTCATTGCAACAGGAGAAACCCACACGGTTCAAGAATTCCTGGATGTCGCATTTGGGCATCTTGACCTTGATTGGAGGCCGCATGTCAAAATTGACTCCAAATTTTATCGGCCCACAGAGGTGGATCTCCTGATCGGTGATGCCTCTAAGGCCAAGCGACAGTTAGGGTGGGAGCCTAAGGTGGGTTTCGAAGAGTTAGCCGTGATGATGGTGGATGCGGATCTCTTGATGGAGCGTGAGAGACTTAATGGAAGCAGCCAGTCTGTCAAGGGCAAATATTGAAGATTGCCAGGGTGGGATCAGGTTGTTTGAGTCAAGTTCAAGGCCGGTCCTAGCGCTCTGATGTCACTGAGAAAAGCAATGGTTAAGATGTCCAAAGTGTATGTAGCTGGTCACTGCGGCATGGTGGGATCGGCGATCGTTCGTGTCTTACAGGCGAAAAGTGAGGCGCAGGTGGTTGTTCGGACCCGCACAGAGCTAGATCTTACCGATCAAATGGCGGTGCGTACCTTCTTCGGGTCTGAGAAGCTGGATCAAGTGTATCTTGCCGCAGCAAGAGTTGGGGGTATTCATGCGAACAATTCTTTTCCGGCCGAGTTTATCTTTGAGAATCTGATGATTGAGGCCAATATCATCGATGCCGCGTTCCACAATGGCGTGAAGAAGTTGCTCTTTCTTGGTTCAAGCTGCATCTATCCCAGACTTGCCCCGCAGCCCATGCGCGAGGATGCATTGTTCATGGGGCCCCTTGAACCCACGAACGAACCATATGCTATTGCCAAGATTGCCGGTATCAAACTCTGCGAGAGTTACAATCGTCAATATGGCACTAGTCATGGAGTCGACTATCGTAGTGTCATGCCGACGAATCTGTATGGTCCAGGTGACAACTATCACCCTGAGAACTCTCATGTGATCCCCGCCCTCATTCGTCGTTTCCATGAGGCTAAGGTTAAGAATGTGGCTTCGGTAGCTGTGTGGGGGACAGGCATGCCTCGGCGGGAGTTTCTTCATGTTGATGACATGGCTGTGGCCTGTCTACATGTTATGAATCTGAGTAAGACGCTCTACAATCAGCATACTCAGCCGATGCAAAGCCACATCAATGTTGGTTTTGGAGCGGATCTCACTATTAGGGAAATCGCGGAAGCTGTTAAGAAAACGGTAGGTTACCAGGGGGGTATCACATTTGATGCCAGTAAGCCAGATGGTGCGCCACGGAAGTTGATGGATAGTGCCCGTCTCAGGACGCTTGGCTGGGAACCAAAGATAGGATTGCACGATGGGCTTCAGCTCGCCTACGCTGACTTTCTGAGATCGGTGCCCTTGTAGAGCTATCTGTAAAATAATCGTTCGGCGCGGTGCCACCGCTTTTCCCTCGCTGCAGGCTGTGCTTTCGGGGGGGGCGACGACGTGCGCATGGGCTGGGGCGGCCGCTTCGCAAATGCGGATGAACGTGGAGTTAGTGTAGTGCTTCGATTAGACAAAAACGCAATGGTGTTCACCTTCGCTTCGATGGGAGGGAAATCCACTGTTGCCGTCTCGCAGATTTACGCTGAGTGGTACAGAACTTGTCCCCGAGAGCCGGGATTCTGATGAAAATTGGCCATCAAAAGCTTAACCCCTCCGACTAACGTGATTTTGGGTGCCAGTATGCATTCAAGGTCCTAGTGCAACAGTGTGTTCGACCTAGCGGTAACTTAGAGAAAAGGCGGTGTGGATGGAGCAATCCATATCACAGAGGACTTGGGATTTCGTCGTGGTTGGAGCCGGCGTGATCGGAGTAGCGATTGCGAGAGAACTCAAGCGACGGTACGGTGGACATACTCTGGTGATCGAGAAGGAGGATTCGGCTGGCCGGCACGCCAGCGGGCGGAATAGTGGGGTGCTGCATACCGGTGTCTATTATGTGGCGGGCTCGCTCAAGGCGCGGCTGTGCGTCGAAGGTAACCGGCAGATGAGGGAGTACTGCTTGGCCAACCGGATTCCCATGGTGGACAAGGGAAAGGTGATCGTGACGCGGGGTGAGGAGGAATTGCCCGCGCTACGGGAATTGCACAAGCGATCCCAGGCCAACGGCGTACGGGCGAGCCTTATTGATGGGCAGGGGCTGCGCGAAATCGAGCCTTGCGCGACCACGGTCGGGCAGGCGCTCTATGTGCAGGACACCGCCGTGGTCAATCCCCTGAGGGTCATGGAGGCGATGGTATCCGAAGCGGTGCACGAGGGGGTGGCGTTCCGGTATGGCTGTGCGTGGCACGGTGCGGGGCAGAATGATGTGGTGGAGACGTCGCATGGGCCGATCGCATACGGACATCTCGTCAATTGCGCCGGCCTCTTCGCCGACCGGGTCGCCCATGCCTACGGTGTCGGGCTGCAGTATCGAATTCTGCCATTTCGCGGGCAGTTTTATCTTCTGCGGCCGCAATCCCGTGTCAGAGTCAACGGCAATATCTATCCTGTTCCGGACCTGCGCAATCCCTTTTTGGGCGTGCATTTCACGCGCCGCCCTGAAGGGGAGGTGACGGTCGGTCCCTCGGCGCTTCCGTTGCTGGGACGGGAGCAGTATCGCGGCCTCCACGGCGCCACGGTTTCTGATGGCACGGCAATGGCGCGGTATCTGGGGCGGCTGTTTGGCAGGAATCTTGACCACTTCAGGTCGCTGGCCTGGAAGGAATTGACGAAAATGTCCCGTTGGGGATTCTACCGGGAGGCTGCGGGGCTGGCCGAAGGGCTGGAGCCGGGCGATCTGCTGCCCGGGAAGGAGCCGGGCATTCGCGCGCAACTGGTCAATACCGTCACGGCAGAGCTCCTGAACGATTTTGTGATGGAAGAAGGTCCGCGATCCACCCATGTGCTGAATGCCGTGTCTCCGGCTTTCACGTCGTCGCTGCCATTTGCGGAGCATGTCGTCAGTGGAATGAAACTGAGCAATTAGCTGATTTGTGTGTGCTGGTTCCAGTGCGCGGTAAGAGGAACCTTCGGCGCTAAGCTTCCAGTGACACTGGACAAGATTCTCACTATGTATGGAAGCGAAGTTGTGAGCGGGATGTGTGTGCGTATAGGGGTGGGGGTGGTGATACGTGGAGCAGGGGGCACTATTTTATTGGAGAAGCGTCGTGATTGTGGATGGTGGGGGTTGCCGGGGGGGAAGGTTGAGCCGGGCGAGTCGTTAGCTGATGCTGGAGTGAGAGAGGCATTTGAGGAGACTGGGCTAGAGGTGGAGGTCACGCATCTTATTGGTGTGTATTCAAATCCCTGTGGCCGCATCGTGACCTATCCGGACAATGGTGATGTCGTTCAATTGATCGACGCTGTCGTGGGAGCGCGAGTGCGATCCGGCATTCTTCAGTGTAGCCAAGAGAGTGAGGAGGTGAAATTTTTTCCTCCCTCTCAATTGCCTAAAGAAATTGTACCCCCGGCACGGCAGCCGATTGCCGATGCGTGTGGAGGCCGACGTGGCGTTCTGCGTTAGGACGAAATAGTCGTGGGACCATTTCGGGACCTCGTTCTTCTCAGTTTTGGGCGGGGCCTTCAAGTTCTCGCCGGCCTTGTCACCATCAAAGTTGCTACGACCATCCTTTCTCCTGGTGAGTTAGGTAGTGTAAATCAGATGATGAGTCTCGCTGCTTTGGGCGCATCGGGTGTGCTGGCTCCCGTGGCCACCTACATCCAGCGTGGGTTTCTCGAGTGGCTGGATGCAGGCACATTGCGTCAGCGGCTCGGTTCGTACTTTTTTTTCATATTGGCAGTGTCGGTACTGTTCGGTCTGGCGATCTGGATGCTCCAAGATCGGACGTCGCTCGTTTCAGGTGTCAGTCCCCGGTGGGTTGGAACCCTGGTTGCACTGAATCTGTTGGGGGTTTCGGCCTATACGATGGCAGCATCAGGGCTGAATCTCCTGAGGCATCGGTTGCTCTATGTTGTGTTTGGGAATATTGCAGTATGGGGCGGACTTGCGTTTGTGCTGCATCTCTCGCAAGGGGGTGCCAGCCCCGAAATCTGGTTGTTGGGAATTAATGGAGGGTTTCTGCTCGCTTCGCTGTCCTATGTCTTTCTATTCCAGTATGCCCGCAGGCCGGCTTCTGTCCATCCTGCCCCCATGGGCGAGGCCGTTGTATTCGATCGATGGAACATATTCATGTTCGCATGGCCGCAGGTCATAGTCTACGGGTTATGGTGGATCCAATCGCAGAGTTATCGGTTTGTTTTGAATTGGGTGTCGGATATCGCGAGTGTTGGGATGTTCGCGGCAGCCTACATGATCTGTTCGGTCCCGATTCAAATGTTTGAGACGCTGTTTAACGATTTTTACAGTCCGAAGTTGTACGGGAGCTTGAAAAATCATGATGCGGCCGGAATTGTACGGGCGTGGAATGCTTATGCATGTGCCTACATTCCTGCGGTGCTTCTATTTGGTGCGTTTATAGCTGGCAATGCTGTGTTTTTAGTTAAGTTGGTGTTGGGCGAGCAGTTCCAGGCGGTGGCGCCGATTTTGATCTGGCCCGCGCTGACAGAAACCATGCGAGCGTCAGCGTCCTCCCTTTATACACTTGGCATCGCCAAAGTCGATATGAGGGTCAATTTGCCGTCTGTTATTGCCGGTGCAATGACGGCGCCTGTGTTGGTGATGCTCTTCGCGCCCCACAATCCCCTCCTCGGGACGGCCCTTGCTCTGCTCGGGGCGGGTGGGGCGGCATTGGCTGTCGGTTTGTATGTGAGTTATCGAACGTTGCCCGTGACGTGGCCAGTGCGACGCATCGGCGTTGCCGCAGTTTTGGGTCTGTTGCTGGGTGCCATGGGATACATTCTCAACGCGATGATTGGGGAACTGACGACAGGCAAGGCGGCGCTGGCGCTAGTTGTGTCCAGTTTGGTGATGGTGTCACTGCAATACGCAATGGGGAAGAAATGGCTGCGAGAGATGCCCCAGTTCTCAGAGGTTGCGGCATGAGGAAGTCCGGGCTTGTCACGATCATGATGCCGGTATTGAACGGCGAGTTGTTCCTGCCGTGTGCGCTGGATTCCATACTGGCTCAGGAGTATCCGTTCTTCGAGGTCGTGATCCTCGATAATCAATCGACCGACCACACCCAGGAGATCTGCTCGGCGTATACGCAGCGAGATAAGCGAATTCTGTACGTTCGAGATACTGCAAGTCGGATATCGCACGATGCCACAAACCATCTCGCCACCTTCATCACGGGCGAGTTCTGCATGGTTGCTAGTGATGATGACTTATGGGCTTCCAACTTTCTCAGCACGCTGGTCGGGTATCTTCAGGCGAACCCCAACGTCGGTCTCGCCTTCTCGAACGCGTGTTATGTGGATGTGGAGGGGAATCGAGGAACGCAACGGCTACTCTCGACGCGGCACCTGTATGCACAGAGCGATTCACCATTGGCGAATGTTTGGTGCTATCTCTGGCAACGCCGGGTAGTTCCGACGCTCTTCGGTGTTTATCGGAGCGAAGCCTACTTGGCGGCCCTGCCGTTTGATACGTTCGATGACACAATTGCCGACGTGGATAACTTGTTTCTGATCAAATTAATGGCGCGAACGCGGGTGCATGGGTTGGATGAAGTCCTCTTCTGGTACCGAAATAAGTATCGAGGGATCGATCCAGCACTTGGTGTTGAAACTTCCGTCGAAAGGGGTTGGCTTGCGTCATGGTGGTTCGACACGAAGCATCAATGGAGGTTCGTGAGGAAAATAGACGATGTCCTCAGCGAGTCTCCTTTGGCGCGTGGGGCCAAGGCCGCGCTGCGCGTCCGCTCTTACTACGCCTTTGTCGTCAAGATCACCCTTCTTCGATTTCGCAGTTTGCTTGGGCGGCTGTTGGTGCGGCTTCGGTTGAGAGAGGGAGCTCCGGTGAAGAAGGACGTGCACTTCAAGGTACGCTCAGCCGCGCTTCGTGCGACCGGATATAATCCGCTCGAAAGGAATAATGCTCGCAAACAAGCCCCATAACATTGATGGTGAAGAACTGATGCCACAAACTGCGACCGGTGATGGTGTCAGTGATGTTGCGCATCCCGTTGTCTCGGTCGTGACGCCATCGCTCAATCATGGCCGCTTTCTGAGGCAGACAATTGAAAGTGTCGCCAGTCAAACACTCGGGAATTTCGAGCATATCGTCATCGATGGAGGCTCAACGGACGAAACAGTCTCGATTCTCAGGCAATATCCTCATGTGCGCTGGGTGTCAGAAAAGGATGACAGTCTCTTAGCAGCCTACCGCAAAGGGTTTGCCATGGCGCGTGGGCAATATGTCGTTCAGTGCTGCGTCTCGGATGGGTTTCTTGACAGGACCTGGTTTCAAAAATGTGTGGAAGTCCTGGACAAGGATGATGAGGTGTCCCTGGTGTGGGGGTTTGCGCAAACCATGTCTGAAGAGGGGTGGTTGCAGAATGTCTCGTTCCAGGAATTCTTTAACGACCCTCCTCCCCAGAAACGGGAGTTTCTTTCCTTCTGGCTGGCAAACGGTATGTGCCTGCCGGAAGGAAACTACTGTGTACGCTCTGAAGTCCTTAAGCGATACTTCCCGAACGAACAGTCAGAAAAGCACTTTCAAGTCCAAAGCCACCTCGGATTCATGTTCGAGTTCATGGTCCGGGGATATTGCTCGTATTTTCTTCCGCTGGTAGCTAATTTCGGCCGTACCCATCACGATCAGCGTAGTCAACGGTTGAGGAGTATCGAGAAACCCGCGCAAGCCAGGTATTTCGAGTTGGTGGACAATTACCGCAGGGAGTTGCTCAGGGGGAAAACGATCCATCGGTTCCGTAATTGCCGCTCAGAGGTCGTGGGGGAGATTGGAAAGAATGAGTTGTGGTCGTTGCGCCGCAAGATATGGCGTCACAAGATTATCCGGTCCCGCCTGTTACGGCGTGACCCATACACCCTTGCGCTAAAGCTCTGGGAAAGGATCAAAGGATGACCCTTGGGGTATTGATCGGCCACCCACTTATTGTTCGCATGGATCTCGATATGCCTGGCTATGCGTGTGACCTTCTACCGTATAAGTCACGTCCGCTTGACCTGTACCAGGCTTATTTTTGGCATGCGGAGTTCGATCACGAGAAACGGACGCCTTTCGCAGCCATCTATTCGTCCCTTGGATGCATCTTCGAGTGTGATTTCTGCGTGATCAATATCATCAACCGTTCTAATAACGAACGTGATATCAGCGCGGCCGATTCTCGGCTGATGCGATTCTAGAGTTCGAAGCTTATCAGTGAAGAACTGGAGAAACTGGCGAAGATGGGTGTTGAGACCGTAAGAATCAGCGACGAGATGTTTTTCTTAAACCGCCGATACTATGACCACTTTTACAGAACATCATTGAGCGCGGCATGGGATTGTGTATGTGGGCCTATGCCAGAGTCAATACGGTGCGCCATGAATACATCGATTTGTTCAAGAGGGCCGGCATCAACTGGCTGGCGCTTGGCATTGAAGCGGGCAATCAAACGGTTCGCCAGGAGGTGTCCAAGGGTTCCTTTCGGGAAGTGAACATTCATTCAGCGTACGAGAAGGTTCGTTCGCAGGGCATGAACATCATCAGCAACTACATTTTTGGCTTTCCGGACGACACGATGGGCACGATGCAGGAAACACTGGAGTTGGTGCTGGACCTGAATACGGAAATGGCCAACATATATCCCTGTCAGGCGCTTCCAGGGAGCCCTATGTACCACATGGCCAAGCGAAACGGTTGGAAACTCCCGTACACCTACAGCGGGTATGCGTTTCTCTCTTACGATAGCGAGCCCCTTCCCACCGAACACGTCAGTGCGGCCGCCGTGCTGAGGTTTCGAGATAACGCATGGCAGACGTACTTTCCAAACCCCACCTATCTCAGCGTGGTAGAGGCAAAGTTCGGTGCACAAGAGCGCAAGAACGTGGAGGCGATGGCTTCAGTGCGACTCAGGAGAAAACTGCTCGGTGATTAGTCAGGAAGGTCGATCTATGGAGACATCGATGGTTCGGAAGCCATGATCATCACGCGCACTCCGTTCCGGATTTCATTTTTCGGTGGCGGTACCGACTATCCGGCCTGGTATCAGGAGCACGGTGGAGTGGTGCTCGCGACGACGATCGACAAGTATTGTTATATCAGTTGTCGGTATCTTCCGCCGTTCTTTGACCACAAACATCGCATTGTCTATTCCGCCATTGAGAACGTGAAGCATATCGAAGAAATCAAACACCCCGCCGTCCGCGCCGTTCTCGGCTGGGCTGGTTGCGATCGAGGACTGGAAATTCATCATGACGGCGACTTGCCGGCTCGATCCGGCCTTGGCTCCAGCTCATCTTTCACGGTTGGTCTCGTTCATGCGCTTGCCGCGCTGAATGGGAGCTATGTATCCAGAGAAGAGCTTGCGGCCAATGCGATTCATATTGAGCAAAATATCATCCATGAGAATGTCGGTTCGCAAGATCAGATCTCGGCTGCATACGGAGGGTTCAACCGGATTGACTTTATGAAAAATGATATGTTCTGGGTTTCTCCGATTATCTTGCCCAAAGATCGGTTGGGCGAATTGCAAAGTCATCTGATGCTGTGTTTTACTGGCTTCCCTAGGATCGCGTCCGAAATAGCAAAGTCGAAAATCGACAACTTTAAGAGCCGAGAGAAAGAGATGAAACGAATGAAAGAAATGGTGGATGAATCCATTCGGGCACTCCAGGATACCAGAACGCCGATAGGAGAGTTCGGCGAGCTGCTCCATGAGGGCTGGCTTTGTAAACGGGCACTTTCGGACAAGGTGTCGACGCCAGAGATCGATCACCTGTATGAGGAAGCAAGATGTGCGGGGGCTGTCGGTGGAAAAATTCTTGGCGCGGGCGGCGGAGGGTTCTTCTTGTTGTTCGTCAAACCCGAACTGCAGTCCAAGGTGCAGGAGCGGCTGAAACACTTGATCCATGTGCCATTTCAGTTCGAAAATTCCGGCAGCCGGGTGGTCCTGTATCAGCCCGACGGTTTGCGGTGAGTCCATCGTAAATCGCGAGTCCCTCATTTACGTTGCGGGTCATACCGGGCTGATCGGCTCGGCGGTCGTTCGCCGATTGCAGGCGGAGGGGTATCGAAATATTATCACTATGTCCCGGAGCCAGTTGGATCTCCAGGATGCCGGCAAAGTCGGTCAGTTCTTCGATGACGCCCGTCCGGAATATGTCGTTCTTGCCGCCGGACGAGTCGGCAGGATCGTCGAAAATCAGACATTCTCAGCGGATTTCATGGATGAGAATATTGCGATTCAACTCAATGTGCTTCGTGCGGCCCGCCGAACAGGGATACGGAAGTTGATCTTCTTTGGCTCCTCTTGCATGTATCCCCGTGAATGCGTTCAACCCATGGCGGAAGAGACGCTTCTCACCGGGAAACCCGAGCCGACGAGTCTACCGTATGCCATATCCAAGCTGGCCGGTACGTATCTGTGTCGTGCCTATAATAAGCAGGACGGTGAAACCCGTTTCATTCCTGTCATACCAAACAGCACCTATGGCCCGCATGACAATTTCGATCCACAGTCGGGACATGTCCTTTCGGCGCTGATAGCAAAATTTCATCGCGCCAAGGTGACGGGAGATGAGCATGTAACGCTGTGGGGAAGCGGTGTGCCGAGGCGAGAGTTTATCCATGCGGACGACGTCGCCACGGCATGCCTTCATCTCCTGCGCCGGGACTCGGGCGACCTGGAATGTCCGCTCAATATCGGCGTCGGAGCCGATGTCTCAATTAAAGAGCTCGCAGAATTGATCGCCGCTGTCGTGGGGTATAAAGGCCGCCTGGAGTGGGATAGAAGCAAGCTCGACGGAGCGCCCCGAAAACTGCTCGACAGCGGGCGCATTCGCGCTTTGGGCTGGAAGCCGACAATCGGACTGGCTGAAGGCCTTTCGAAGACTTATCGCTGGTATGTGGAGAACGAGCAAGCTCAGGCGCTGAGTGGGAGGTAACCTGGCATAGGTATGCAGGGACAGCATGCAAAGGAAGATGTTATGACGAAGGACAAACTCATTGCGTTTGAAGAGGAAATTGCGGTTCTGTTCAATGCCGGGAAAATCCATGCCTAGGTCCATCTCTACTCCGGCAATGAAGAGCAAATCATCGCTGTCTTCAAACAAATTCGCCCACAGGACTGGGTGTTCTGTTCGTGGCGTTCGCACTACCAATGTCTGCTGAAAGGTGTGCCGAAAGAGCATGTTCGCGAGGAGATCATGGCGGGACGATCCATCTCCCTGTGTATTCCGGAATACCGAATTTTCTCCTCCGCAATTCTTGGCGGCAATCACGATTTCGTCGAATTTGGAACGCTGCTTCATGAATCATGGAAGCTCAAGCGGAGTCTAACGTCAAAGATTTCTAATTCCACGATAGATAGTATCTACGAGACAGCCTGTCGAGCAGTGGCTGTTGGAGGGAAATTGCTGGGTGTTGGTGGCGGCGAATTCATGCTGTTCTTGGTTAAGCCGGAAGATCAACCTAGGGTTCGTCTGGTGTTAAATCAGCTATTGGAGGTTCCTTTCCAATTTGAAACGGGGGGAGTCAGATCATGGTGTATGATCCGGGGGCAGTCAGTAGTTAATTTGTTCTTGACAGCCAAGTCGGGAGGGTTGTCATAGCACCTATTCAAAGAGGAACCTAGTGGGGGCATGTTGCCGCCCCTATACGTCAGCAGCATGGTGGCTGTAAGGGATCATTCGTTGTGGAAATTAAACTTCTCTCTCTTCTACGAGAAAATTGCTAGGATCTGCTGAAAGGGCTGGCGTGAAAAACAATCGGAAAGAGGATCTCCCGTTCTCCATGCGCGGCAAGTCACTCCTGGGCCAGGAGATGTTCAAGGTTCTTGATAAGGCAAGGAGATTGGAGGAGGAGGGAATTCATATTTATCATTTGGAGTTGGGGAACCCCCGGCTTCAACCCCCAGAGGAAATTATTGACGCATGCGTAAGCGCGTTAAAGAGTTTGGATGTTGGTTACACATCTTCGGCTGGGCACCCTTCGTTACGCCGAGCCTTAACTCTTCGATACGCGCGCAGTGGTCAACGTGCTATTAACATGGAAAATGTTGTGATAAGTCCAGCGAACGTTATTATAAGTCAGTTTCTGGATTTGACGTGTGATAGGGGGGATCGGGTAGTGCTCTTTACTCCGGCCTTCCCCTCGTATCTTGCTGCTGCAACGCATATCGGGCTGGATGTAGTGGGCATTGCACTACAATCAGAGAATGGCTATGACTTGACCGAGCAGCACATAGAGGCAGCTATTTCGGCATGTCCCAAAGCAGTTATTGTTAACTCTGCAAATAATCCCACGGGGGCGGTATATTCAAGGGAGATTCTTGAGCATCTTGCCTTAGAGTGTCATCGGCATGGAATCTGGTTATTGAGCGATGAGACATATGGTGAACTCTGTTTTGGTAAAATGTTCTATAGCCTTTTCCCACATGACTACCCTCGGCTCGTTATCATGTCATCATTTTCAAAAATCTTTTCCATCCCTGGTTTCCGAGTAGGGTTTTCCATCTCGCACGAATCTGTGGCGGAGAAATTGGCTCTTTCCAACTCAACGTTGTTCTCCTGTCTGTCCGCGTTCGCACAACTTGGATGCGCTGCTGGTTTGCAGGTACTCGATAAATATAGTGCTGCGATCAGGGAATACTTTGCCCAACGAGCTCGTGAATGTTCGAATATACTTAATACTTCTGGGAGTTTCCGGTGTATGCCTCCTCAGTCGGGCTTCTATATATTTCTGGACATTGGAAGAACCGGGCTGGATGATTTTGCCTTCTCAGCCCGATTGCTAGAGGAATGGCAGACGGCGGTGACACCAGGGCGAAGCTTTGGCGCCTCCTATGCAACGTCGATTCGATTAGCGACATGCGGGAAGTATGAAGACGTCATTGAAGGGACGCATCGTGTAGTCAGGCTGGCACAGGAATTAAGCGTGTAAGATTGCTGAGAAAATCCTTACTAAAGGGGCAAGACATGTCAGGACAAATTGACCTATTACTTGTGACCCCTCCAAGCCGAATCGAAGTCTATCAGGAACTGAGCATGAGTTTGGCCGCGATCGAACCACCCGTTTGGTCTGGGCTCATCGCTCGGTTTATGAAGGACCGAGGATATGAAGTCAGAATACTTGATGCAGAAGCGGAAGGCTTAACTCATCAACAAACTGCCAAAGCTATTATGGCCACCAACGCCATTTTAACCACGTTTGTAATTTATGGGCAGCAGCCCTCAGCATCGACGCAGTGTATGCCTAGCGGAAGAAAAGTAGCACAGATCGTCAAAACCATGGCTGAATTGCCTACCATGGTCATGGGTACCCACGCTTCTGCCTTGCCACACCGTACGCTGATGGAAGAGCCGTACACTTTTGTCTGTCAGGGGGAAGGCCCTTACACGATTGTTGGACTCGTTGAGGAACTTAAAAAAAACACCCGTCGATTCGACCAAGTGCCTGGACTTTGGTACATGGACCACGGCCAGCCGAAATCCACTCCGCCTGCCACTAAGATCACGGACCTGGATCATGAACTCTCGTCCCAGGCATGGGAACTGCTGGACATGACCAAGTACCGGGCTCATAACTGGCACTGTTTTCACGATCTGGACAGCCGATTAAAGTATGCCTCGTTACAAACCAGCCTCGGCTGTCCGTACAAATGTACCTTCTGCTGCATCAATGCACCTTTTGGCTCTGTGGGTATTCGGTACTGGAGCCCGGAGAACATCATTGCGCAGATTGATACTCTTGTGAACACGTACGGGGTGCGGAACATAAAAATTCCCGATGAAATGTTCGTGCTGAATAGGAATCACGTTCTTGGTATTTGCGATCTGATCATCCAGCGCGGCTACAAGCTCAATATCTGGGCTTATGCGCGAATAGATACTGTGAGAGATGATTTCATCATGAAACTCAAGAAAGCGGGGTTCAACTGGTTGGGAATTGGGATCGAATCGGGGAGCAAGCATGTCCGTGACGGCGTTGAAAAAGGGCGTTTCGGCGAACGCGAGATTGTCGCGACCGTTAAGAAAATTCGTGAGCACGGCATTAATGTTGCCGCCAATTACATTTTTGGCTTGCCAGATGATACGAGGGAGACAATGCGAGAGACTTTGGATTTGGCGCTGTCTCTAAATACGGAGTGGGGAAACTTTTACAGCGCAATGGCCTACCCAGGCTCTCCCCTCTATGAGATGGCTAAAGCGCGTGGGTGGCCACTGCCTGATGATAAGGAAGGACCGGGCTGGATTGGTTATTCACAGCACGCCTACGAGAGTCTGCCTCTTCCAACAGAAACATTGTCAGGCATTGAGGTGCTAGACTTTCGGGATAGAGCGTTCGACGAATACTTCACGAATCCTGCCTATCTAACCATGATAGAGGATAAGTTTGGTGCAAGGGTTACTGGGCATTTGAAAGAAATGACCGCCCACAAGATTCGTCGGCGCCATCGAACAGTTGGTAGTGCGTCGGCTACTCGATGAGGACTGTTGAGCTTTTTCGTTAAGGATCAATTATTGTGAGGATAAAATATGAAAGTGGCTGACTTCGTGATCAACTACCTAGCTGATCACGGGATTGATCGAATATTTGTCGTATATGGGGCTGCGAACGGAGATTTGATCGACGCTTTTACGCGCACTGATAAGACTACGTATGTTGCGGTGATGCACGAACAGGCTGGGGGATTTGCTGCAGAAGGTTATGCAAAAATCAAAAGGAAGCCTGGGGTTGCGATCGCAACGAGCGGTCCTGGTGGCATGAATCTTCTCACGGCGATGGGCAACTGCTACTACGATTCCGTGCCCTGCGTGTTTATCACCGGACAGATCAACTCCAGATTCCTACGGCCCGACCCGGCCATTCGGCAGATCGGATTCCAGGAAACAGATATTGTGGCAATGGCTACTCCGGTGACGAAGTACGCTAAGATGGTTATGAAACCAGAAGACATCAGATATGAGCTTGAAAAGGCCTTTTTCCTCTGCCAAACCGGTCGGCCTGGCCCGGTTCTCCTTGATCTGCCGCTTGATGTTCAGAAAGCCAAGATCAATCCAGATGCCCTAGTGGGGTTTGATACGCAGGTGACTGCAACGGCGCACAATACAAAGAACCTGGACGCCCAGATTGACCGATACATCGAGGACCTTCGGCGTGCCGAGCGTCCGGTTCTGATGATCGGCGGAGGAGTCTGGATTGCCGATGCCGTTGAAGAAGTGCACGAACTGGGAATGAAAATGAAGATACCTTGCTTTCCCACATGGAATGCTTTGGACGTGATCACGTCGGATTATAGGTACTACGGAGGGCGAATCGGTACATATGGTGGAGCGGGAAGGAACTTTGGGATTCAGAATTCGGACCTTCTACTTGCTATTGGTAGTCGGATTTCGGGTCGGATCACGGGTGGGAACGTGAGTTCATTCGCTCGTGCAGCAAAGAAGTATGTCGTTGACGTGGACGAAGCACTTCTGCAACGGCGATGGCAACAGGTCCCGTTCGATGAGAATGTTTTGTGCGACGCAAAGACGTTTGTCCGGCTGTTGCTGCAGAAGCTCCAGACCGCCGCCGCGAAAAAGTTGCTTCCTGACTTCTCAGCGTGGACGGACAAAGTAATGGAATGGAAAGAGAAGTATGATCCCGTGAAGAAGGAGTACTTCGAGGAGCAGCCGTATGTGCACCCGTACGCGTTCATACGACTCCTGTCCGAGAAGATGAATCCTAACGATGTGTTGGTAGCAGACTGCGGGGGAAATATAGTTATTACTAATCATGCATTTGAAACGAAGTACGGACAGCGCTATATGACAAACAACGGCAACTCGCCAATGGGGTTTTCGTTTGCAGGGGCTATGGGGGCTTGGTTTGCCAATCCGAGCCGATCCATAGTGTGTATTATAGGTGACGGCGGGTTCAACATGAATATTCAAGAGCTTCAAACCTTCATCAATTACGGTGTGAAGATCAAGACCTTTATTTTAAACAATCATATCTATGGCATCACGAAAGCCTACCAAGAGACTAATTTTCAGGGCCGGGCTGAGGCCTGCGGCCCGGTCGGGTATAATCCCCCTGATTTCATCAAAGTCGTCAACGCCTATGGTATTAAGACGGTTATGATCAAGCGCAACAGTGAGATGTCCGAAAAAATTAGCGAAGTTCTAAGCTACGATGGCGCAGTAGTCTGTGACGTTAACATACACGAATTCCACACGTATGAGCCACGAATCTTCGGGTGGGAGACTCCGATAGAGGATATGTACCCCTACCTTCCGAGGGAAGAATTCAAGGCCAATATGTTTATTGAGCCTTTAGGCAATTGGTTGAACCCTGCATACCCTGACGTGATCATACCTAAACCATCTATGGAATAGTCCTTGCGAGCGCGTTCCCTTCCTTTGTAGGCTGTGCACAGCCTACAAAGGAATGTCTTATGACGAAAGATCAGCTTATTGCATTCGAAGAGGAAATCGCGGCCCAGTTCAATGCCGGAAAAATCCGGGCACCGGTCCATCTCTACTCCGGCAATGAAGAGCAAATCATCGCTGTCTTCAA
>Ga0194131_10005241_pt1 | contig 18879 bp, 19 predicted proteins | sample TA2KigO120mmetaG_FD_148631 | JGI IMG/M metagenome (GOLD analysis project Ga0194131, IMG submission 148631) | Freshwater microbial communities from Lake Tanganyika, Tanzania - TA2015053 Kigoma Offshore 120m | ecosystem: Environmental > Aquatic > Freshwater > Lake | place: Tanzania: Lake... | reverse complement strand
CCGACCGCGCAAGCGGCCCCGCCGGCGGCTGCTCGTCCGACCGCGTCGGCGGCACCCCCAGTCGCGCCGGCGAGCGACGGACGGGTCAAAGCGAGCCCGCTCGCCAAACGCATGGCCGCGCAGGCCGGTGTCGAGCTGGGCGCGCTCAAGGTTCGGGTCCGCATGGCCGCATCGTCAAAGCCGACATCGACGCCGCGGTCGGGAAGGGCGGGGCGCCCGCCGTATCGGGTGCGGCGCGCGGACCGGCGCCTGCGCCGCAATCGGGCGCGGGTGCCATCCGCATCCCCCATACCAACATGCGCAAAGTGATCGCGCGGCGCCTGACCGAAGCCAAGCAGACCATCCCGCACATCTACTTGACGATCGACTGCGAGATCGACGAACTCCTGAAACTCAGGAAACAGCTGAACGCCAAAGCCGAAGCGGCGAAGGCCGACTACAAGCTTTCGGTCAACGACTTCGTCATCCGCGCCGCCGCGCTCGCGCTCCGGAAAGTGCCTGGGGCCAATGTATCGTGGACCGACGACGCGGTGCTGCAGCACAACGCCGTCGATATTTCGGTCGCGGTCGCCATTCCTGGCGGGCTCATCACCCCGATCATCAAGAACGCGGACCACAAAGGCCTGGCCGCGATCAGCCGCGAGATGAAGGACCTGGCGACGCGCGCCAAGGACGGGAAATTGAAGCCCGAGGAGTTCCAGGGCGGCACGTTCTCGATCTCGAACCTTGGGATGTACGGCATCCGCCAGTTCGAGGCGGTGATCAACCCGCCGCAGGCCGCGATCCTCGCGGTCGGCGCCGGCGAAGAGCGGCCGGTGGTCAAGCAAGGCGCGCTCGCGATCGCGACCGTGATGTCGGTGACGCTCTCCTCCGACCACCGCGTCGTCGACGGCGCGCTTGCCGCGGAGTGGTTGCAGGCGTTCAAGGGCTACGTCTCCGACCCGCTGACGATGCTGCTCTAGCTAGAGCGCCCTTCACCGGTGTTTCGTGCGCTTTAAGAACCCGACCAACAACTACGGGAAACGATCACGGTGCCGTTCCTGCGGACGTTCCTGTTCGGGTTCGTCTATTTCGCCGTCAAGGGTATTTGGACGCACGCCATCGTGAGCCTCGTCCTCGTGATTGCGCTCGGGTCTTGGAGCTGGGGCATCGGTGGCTTGCTGGTGTGGTTGATCTATCCTTTCTTCGCGCGCTCGATCGTGCGGGCGCATTATTTGAGGCGCGGCTGGGTCGAGGTCGGGGCATGAGGCGAGAACCCAACGGAGCGTTCCATGGCTGAACAGTCCTTCGATCTCGTCGTCGTCGGCGCCGGCCCCGGCGGCTATGTCGCCGCGATCCGCGCCGCGCAGCTCGGGATGAAAGTCGCGGTGATCGAGCGAGAGCACCTGGGCGGCATCTGCTTGAACTGGGGCTGCATCCCGACCAAGGCGCTGCTGCGTTCGTCCGAGATCTACCACCTGCTGCACCGCTTGGATGAGTTCGGCTTTTCGGCCGACAACATCAAGTACGACGCGGGCAAGATCGTGGCGCGGAGCCGCGCGGTCGCCGGGCAATTGTCGAAGGGCGTCGGGCACCTCTTGAAGAAGAACAAGGTGACAGTGATCGACGGCGACGCCAAGCTCGCCGGCCGCGGCAAGCTAAAAGTCGCGAAGAACGGCAAGACCGTAGCCGACGTCGCCGCCAAGCACATCATCCTGGCGACTGGCGCGCGCGCCCGCGACCTCCCCAACCTCAAGGCCGATGGCAAGTTCATTTGGACCTACAAGGAAGCGATGGTGCCGGGCGCGATCCCGAAATCGCTCCTGGTGGTGGGTTCGGGCGCGATCGGGATCGAGTTCGCGAGCTTCTACCGCACGCTCGGCGTCGACGTGACCGTGGTCGAAATCTTGGATCGCGTGCTGCCGGTCGAGGACGCCGACATCTCCGCCTTCGCCAAGAAGGCGTTCGAGAAACAGGGCATGAAGATCATGACCTCGGCGAGCGTGACGGCGGTCAAGCCCAACGCCAACACCGTCACCGCGACGATCAAAGCCAAGGACGGCAAGGAGAGCCAACTGACGGTCGAGCGCGTGATCCTGGCCGTCGGCATCACCGGCAACGTCGAGAACCTCGGGCTCGAAACCGTGCCCGGGGTCAAGGTCGAGAAAGGCCACATCGTCGTCGACCAATGGCTGCAAACCGGCGTGCCCGGGCTTTACGCGATCGGCGATCTGGTCGGCCCGCCCTGGCTCGCGCACAAGGCGAGCCACGAGGGCGTCATCTGCGTCGAGAAGATCGCCGGCAAGAACGACGTCCATCCCTTGGACACCACCAACATCCCGGGCTGCACCTATTGCCAGCCGCAGGTCGCGAGCGTCGGCCTGACCGAGGCCGCGGCCAAGGCGGCCGGGCGCGCGGTCAAGGTCGGCAAGTTCCCCTTCATCGGCAACGGCAAGGCGATCGCGTTGGGGGAGTCCGAAGGCCTGATCAAGACGGTGTTCGATGCCAAGACCGGCGAGCTATTGGGCGCGCACATGATCGGCGCCGAGGTCACCGAGCTCATCCAGGGCTACGGCATCGCCAAGACGCTCGAAACCACCGAGGCCGAACTCATGCACACGGTGTTCGCGCACCCGACGCTTTCCGAGATGATGCACGAGGCGGTGCTTGACGCCTACGGCCGGGCGATTCATTTCTAACCCCACCCGGCGCTTGCGCGCCGTCCTCCCCCTGCGGGCCGGGGGAGGGTAGGGAGGGGGTAGGCAAAGGAGCGACCGCTTGAGCGAAGCGCCGAAAAACGGTTTCGATAGCGAACGCAAAGTGCTTCGCGGCGCCGACCGCCACCCGGAGAAGCGCAACCGCGCCGACTCGCCGATCCTGAAGAAGCCCGACTGGATCCGCGTCAAGGCGCCGACGTCGCCGGTTTACGCCGAGACCAAGAAGCTTGTCCGCGACTTGAAGCTCAACACCGTGTGCGAGGAAGCCGGTTGCCCCAACATCGGCGAGTGCTGGGCCGAGCGCCACGCGACCGTGATGATCCTGGGCTCGGTCTGCACCCGCGCGTGCTCGTTCTGCAACGTCGCGACCGGGCTCCCGGACATGCTCGATCCGCACGAACCGACGCGGGTCGCCGAAGCCGCCGCACGGCTCGGCTTGAAGCATATCGTCGTCACGTCGGTCGACCGCGACGATCTGACGGACGGCGGCGCCGAGCACTTCGCGGCGACCATCCGCGCCATCCGCGCCCGCACGCCCGCGACCACGATCGAAGTGCTAACGCCGGATTTTCTGCGTAAGGACGGTGCGATCGAGATCGTGGCCCAAGCGCGGCCCGACGTCTTCAACCACAACATCGAGACGGTGCCGCGGCTCTATCCGACCATTCGCCCGGGTGCCCGCTATTTCGCCTCGCTGCAGTTGTTGGCCCGGGTCAAGGCGATCGACCCCGCGATCTTCACCAAGTCGGGCCTGATGGTCGGGCTGGGCGAGGAAAAGATCGAGGTGCACCAGGTGATGGACGACCTCCGCGCCGCGGACGTCGATTTCCTCACCATCGGCCAATACCTGCAGCCGACCTTGAAGCACGCGGCGGTCGCGGCGTTCGTCACCCCGGCCGAGTTCGACGCCTACGCCCGGATCGCCAAGAGCAAGGGCTTCCTGATGGTGGCCGCGACGCCGCTCACGCGCTCGTCCTACCACGCGGGCGATGACTTCGCGCGGCTGCGCGAAGCGCGGGCAGCCTCGCTCGCGGCGCAATGAGCGCGGCGCGCTAAATGCCGAGCCACGCCGAACAACGCCAACTTCCCTACCAACCGGCGCAGCTCTTCGACCTCGTCGCCGACATCGAGTCCTATCCGCAGTTCTTGCCGTGGTGCCGCGCCGCCCGCATCGTCGAACGCCGGCCCGAGTGCGTCACCGCCGACCTCATCATCGGCTTCAAGATGTTTCGCGAAACCTTCACCTCGGTCGTGAGTTTGGGCCCGCCCGAGCGGATCGACGTCGAATATGTGCGCGGACCGCTCAAGCATTTGACCAACCGCTGGCGTTTCTTGCCCGATGCCACAGGCTGCATCGTCGACTTCTACGTCGATTTCGCGTTCCGCTCGCGCCTGCTCGAAGGCTTGATCGGGACGGTCTTCGGCGAAGCGGTCTCGCGCATGGTCGGCGCCTTCGAAGTCAGGGCCGATGCCCTTTACGGCGCACGCCGGCCGAAACCGTTGAAGCCACAGCTCGACCGCGCCTGAGCCGCAGCGCGCGATGGCCCCAAACACCCCCACCTTCGGCCTCGCGCCGCTCGCGGAAGTGACCGGGCAGGACGGGATCGACTTCCTGCGCGGGATCGTTGCCGGCCGCTACCCGGCGCCGCCGATTAGCCGAACGCTCGGGTTTCGCCTGCTCGAGGTCGACGTCGGCCACGCCGTGTTCGAAGGGACGCCGGACGAGCGGCTCTTGAACCCGATCGCGACCGTCCACGGCGGCTACATCGCGACACTCCTGGATTCGGCGATGGCGTGCGCGGTGCATTCGACGCTCAAAGCCGGGCAGGCCTACACCACGGTCGAGATCAAAATCGCCTTCATCCGACCGCTGACCGAGGAGACCGGGCCGGTGCGCGCGACCGGCAAGCTCATCAACGCCGGCCGGCGCCTGGGCGTTGCCGATGGCACGCTCACCGACGCGAAAGGCCGCATCCTCGCCCACGGCTCCACCACCTGCATGATCTTCGCGGTGGATGGAAAGGGGTAGGGGTCGGCGCTACCTCGCGCGCGCATGTCGAAGAGCCCCGATCCGCCGCCATCGGTCGCGCATCGGCTGTCGACCGTCGCGCACGCCGACCAGATCGTCGTGGTGCGGGGCGGCGAGGTGGTCGAACGCGGGACGCACGCCACGTTGCTTGCGGCCGGCGGTGACTACGCGACCGCGTGGGCGCGCCAAACGACGGCGTCGTGAGGGGCCGTGGCCTCAGTCGGGCCCGATCGCGGCGGTTGCCAGATCGAGCGCATCTTCGACCGTCTTGAGCCGCACGTCCGTGCGCCCGATCGCGCCATAGTTGCGCCTGAGGTGCCGCGTCGGCTGGCCCCGGCGCGCGAGCGCGATGTGGACGAGCCCGACCGGCTTTTGCGCGGTGGCGCCGCCCGGTCCGGCGATCCCGGTGCAGGCGAGCGCCATGTCCGCGCGTGCCCGTTCGAGCGCACCTTCGGCCATCGCCCGCGCGACCTCTTCGCTGACGGCGCCTACGGTGGCGAACAACGCCATCGGAACGCCCAAGAGTTCGTGCTTCGCTTCGTTCGTGTAGGTGACGAAACCGCGCTCGACCACGTCGGACGAGCCCGCGATCTCGGTCAGACATCCGGCGATCAGGCCGCCGGTGCAGGACTCGGCGGTCGCGATCTTCAAGCGCCGCGCCCGCGCCAGTTCGAGCACGTGGGTGGCTTTCCGGATGAGGTCGGGCGGGTACATCAGACCGCGAAATCGATCAGGGCGAGCGCGACCGTGACGCTCGCCGCCGCGTAGAGGCCGGCCATCAGATCGTCGAGCACGACGCCCCAGGCGCCGCTCCGCTGCTCGATCCACGGGATCGGCCACGGCTTGACGATGTCGAAGATGCGGAAGGCGAGGAAACCGAGGACGCAGCCCACGACCCCGAACGGCAAGAACGCGAGGGTGAGCCATTGACCGGCCAACTCGTCGATCACGATCTCGGGCGGATCGGCGAGCGCCGACTGGCGGAGGTAAACGTGGACGGCGATCAGTCCGAGACCGGTCGCGACCGCCGCGGCGATGGCGATCGCGATCCAGCCGCCGGCTTGGTCGAGTCCAACCGCCAAGATGACGGCGGCGGCCGACGCCCAGGTACCGGGCGCTTTGGGTAAGTAGCCCAAGCCGGCGACAGTCGCGACGAGTGCCGCCGGATGCCAGAGCGGCGGGCGGGTCCGACGGGGCACGACGCTCATCTCGGCACCATGATCGTCGCCACCGCCTGCGCCGCGATCCCTTCGCGCCGGCCGGTGAAGCCCAAGCCCTCGGTCGTCGTCGCCTTGACGCTGACCCGGTCGAGCGCGATCCCGAGTAGCGCCGCGATCCGCGCCGCCATCGCCGCCCGATGCGGCGCCACTTTGGGCGCCTCGCAGATGATGGTGAGATCGACGTGGGCGACGCGGGCGCCGCGCGCGGCGACGAGCTTGGCCGCGTGCAGGACGAACTGGCCCGAATCGGCGCCCCGCCAGCGCGGATCGCTCGGCGGGAAATGATGACCGATGTCGCCGGCTGCGATCGCGCCCAAAAGCGCATCGACCAGGGCGTGGAGGGCGACATCGGCGTCGGAATGACCGACGAGCCCGCGCTCGAACGGAATCTCGATCCCGCCCAACTTGAGCGCGCGGCCCGGCCCGAAGCGATGGACGTCGAACCCGGTGCCGGTGCGGACCTCGCCGGCCGCGCCCAGCAGGCGTTCGGCGCGGGCGAGGTCGCCGGCCGTCGTGATCTTGAGGTTCTCCTCTGCCCCGGCGACCGCCGCCACCGCCAAGCCGGCCTGGCGCGCGACCTCGGCATCGTCCTCGACGCCGGCGGCCGGGTCGAGCGCGCGGTGGGCCGCGAGAATCGCGCGGAACCGGAACCCTTGCGGCGTCTGCGCGCGGTGGAGCCCGGCGCGGGCGACTGCTGCCGTCACCTGTTCGCCCTCGACCCGCTTCAAGGCATCGCTCACCGGCACCGTCGGCACCGCGCCGTCGTGACGATCGAGCGCGGCGAGGACACGCCCGATCAGCGCCGGATCGGCGAATGGGCGGGCGCCGTCGTGAATGAGAACATGGGCTGGCGCGAGCGGGATTACGCTCTCGAGCCCGCGCTTCACCGATTCCTGCCGACTGGACCCACCGGCGACAGGCTCGAGCAGGCCCAAGTCGCCGACCGCGGCTTCGTAGGCCGCGCGCTGTGCGGGGTCGATGACGACCCGGATCGCCGCGAGGGAGCGGGTTGCTTGCAGCGCCTCGACCGCGTGGCGGAGCACCGGCTTCCCGGCGAGCGCGAGGTACTGCTTGGGCGTCTCCCCGCCAAACCGCGAGCCCTGCCCAGCCGCGACGATCACGCCGACCACCGTCATTTCGAAAGCCCTACTGCCTCGTTCCGATTGCCCGGAATACCTTAACCTAGTCATCGTCGACTGGCGCCGTTTCCCCTTGCGGGACGGGGCTTTGCTGCTTAAAAGATGAGCAATTTTCACCCTTGCCCATTTTTTCAGCAGATGACGCTGGCCATCGGTCCCATTGCGCTCGACGCCCCGGTTATCTTGGCACCGATGTCGGGCATTACCGACATGCCGTTTCGACGCTTGGTGAAACGCCAGGGCGCAGGGCTCGTGGTTTCGGAGATGATCGCAAGCCAGGCGATGATCCGCGAGAATCGCCAGTCGCTGATGATGGCCGCGAACTCGCCGGAGGAGTTCCCGATGGCGGTGCAGCTCGCCGGCTGCGAGCCGGAGGTCATGGCCGAAGCGGCCAAGCTCAACGCCGACCGTGGCGCCGCGATCATCGATATCAACATGGGCTGCCCGGCCAAGAAGGTCGTGAACGGCTATGCCGGTTCGGCGCTGATGCGCGAGGAAAGCTTGGCCGCCAAGCTGATCGAAGCGACGGTCAAGGCGGTGAGCCTGCCGGTCACGCTCAAGATGCGGACTGGTTGGGACGATCAAAACCGCAACGCGCCGCGGCTGGCGGCGATCGCGGAAGCGGCCGGGGTGCAAATGATCACCATCCACGGGCGGACCCGCTGCCAGTTCTACGAAGGCAAGGCCGATTGGGGTTTCGTCCGCGCGGTCAAGGAAGCGGTCGAGATTCCGGTGATCGTCAACGGCGACATCGTTACCGTCGAGCAGGCCAAGGCGGCGCTCGATGCCGCCGGTGCCGACGGGGTCATGATCGGCCGCGGCGCTTACGGCCGGCCGTGGTTCCTCCGCCAGGTGATCGCTTACCTCCGCGACGGCACCCTGCTGCCGGCTCCGAGCCGCGCCGAGCAGGGCGCGATCCTGCTCGAGCATTACGACGACATGCTCGCTTTCCACGGGCGCTACTACGGCGTGCGCATCGCCCGCAAGCACCTCGGCTGGTACGTGACCGGGATGCCGCAGGCGGCCGCGTTCCGCCGCGCCGTCAATCGGGAGGATGACACCGACCGCGTCATCCACCTGATCCAGGCGTTCTACGCCGGCGACGTGGTGTTCGCGGCCGACGAGGCCCGGGCAGCGGCGTAGGGCGATGCTCGATCAGCCGGCCGCAACCGTCGATCGGGCCGCTGTCCTCGCCGCGCTGCCGCTGCCGCTCATCGTCGTCGCGCCCGACGGGCGCCTGGCGAGCGTCAATCCGGCGGCCGAGGACTTCTTCGCCGCGGGCGCCGAGTCGCTGACGGCGCGGCGGCTCGACGAGCTGATTTCATTCGACAGCCCGCTGCTCGCATTGATCGAGCAGGTACGCTCCCGCCAGGCCCCGGTGTTCGATCACGACGTTTCCCTGCAAAGCCCGCGCCTCGGCGTCCGCACGGTCGACGTTCAGGCGGCGCCGCTCGACGAGCGCTCGGGCTTCGTGGTCGTCTGTCTCGAGCCGCTCGCGATCGCGCGGCGCCTGAGCGGGCGGTTGCAGCCGCTCGATGCGGCGCGTTCGATCCAGGCGCTGGCGGCGATGCTGGCGCACGAGGTCAAGAACCCGCTGGCCGGGATCCGCGGCGCCGCGCAGCTCTTGGAGCAGGGCGCCAACGCCGAGGACCGTCATCTCGCGCGCCTCATTCGCGATGAAACCGATCGCATCGTCGCCCTGATCGGCCGTTTCGAAGCCTTCACCGACGATCGACTGTCGCGGGCACCCGTCAACATCCACGAGGTGCTGGATCGAGTCCGCGCCATCGCCGGCGCCGGATTCGCGCACGGAATCGCGATCGACGAGCGCTACGACCCGTCGTTGCCGCCGACTTTCGCCAACCGCGATCAGCTCATTCAAGTCTTTCTCAACCTGATCAAGAATGCGGCCGAAGCGGTCGTCGAGCAGCCGGAGCGGCGGATCACGATCGGCACCGCTTACCGCCATGGCATCTGGCTCGACGGCGGCGGCGGGCGCGAGCGCGCGCACCTGCCGCTCGAAGTGACGATCGCCGACAACGGCCCCGGCATCCGCGACGATATGCAGGCGATCCTGTTCAGTCCGTTCGTCACCACCAAGGCGACCGGCTCCGGTCTCGGGCTCGCGCTGGTCGCCAAGATCGTCGGCGACCATGGCGGCACGATCGATTTCGAGAGCGACGGGCGCGGGACGGTATTCCGGGTCCGCCTACCGGTGGTGCAGGAGAGGCAGCGATGAGCGGCGAAACCATCCTGGTCGCGGACGACGATGCCGGCATCCGCACCGTGATCGAGCAGGCGTTGACTCGTGCCGGTTATCGGCCGATGGCGACGCCGAGCGCCGACATGTTGTGGCAGTGGGCGGCGGACGGCGAGGGCGATCTCGTCATTACCGACGTGGTCATGCCCGATGGCGACGGGCTCGATCTCTTGGACCGCATCAAGAAAATCCGCCCCGATCTGCCGATCATCGTCATGAGCGCGCGCTCGACCTTGTTGACGGCGGTCCAGGCGACCGAAAGGGGCGCTTTCGAGTATCTTCCAAAACCGTTTGATATCAATGATTTGATAAAAGTTATTAAGTCATCTTTCGAGGAAAAAGAAAAACCCGGCGCCCCGGTTCGGCCGCTCGGCGGCGACGAACAGATACCCCTGGTCGGCCGCTCTCCGGCGATGCAAGAGGTCTACCGCCTGCTCGCGCGGGTCGTCGGCACCGATCTGCCGGTGCTGGTCACCGGCGAATCGGGAACCGGCAAGGAACTGGTCGCGCGCGCGCTTCACGACTATGGCAAACGGCGCGGCGGTCCGTTCGTGGCCATCAATATGGCGGCGATCCCGCGCGAGCTGGTCGAGAGCGAGTTGTTCGGGCACGAGCGCGGCGCCTTCACCGGCGCTGCGGCGCGTTCGATCGGCCGCTTCGTCCAGGCCAATGGCGGCACACTGTTCCTCGACGAAATCGGCGACATGCCGATCGATGCCCAAACGCGGCTGCTGCGCGTCCTGCAGCAGTCCGAAGTAACCCCGATCGGCGGGCGCAAACCGGTCAGGGTCGATGTCCGCATCATCTCGGCCTCGAACCGCGATTTGCGCCAGGCGGTCCTCGAGGGGCGCTTTCGCGAAGACTTGTTTTACCGCTTGAACGTGGTGCCGCTCCGACTGCCGGCGCTCCGCGAGCGCAAGGACGACATCCCCGACCTGGTGCGCCATTTCCTGAGCGACGCGGTGCTGCAGGGGATGCGCGGCAAGGCGTTCGAGCCCAAGGCGATCGAGCGGCTCAAGGCGCACGACTGGCCCGGCAACGTCCGCGAACTCGAGAATCTGGTCCGCCGTCTGGTGGCGGTCAGCGCCGAGGACGTCATCGGCGAACCCGTTGTCACCCGCGCCCTCACCGATGTCGCGCCCGATGCCGGGGTCGCCCGCGGGCGCGACGAGAGCCTGAGCGAGACGATCGAGCGCCACCTCCAACGCTACTTCGCGGCACACGGCGACAATCTGCCGCCGAGCGGTCTCTACGACCGCCTGATTCGCGAAGTCGAACGGCCATTGATCGCCCTGAGCCTCGCCGCGACCCGCGGCAATCAGATCAAGGCGGCGCGGCTGCTCGGGCTCAACCGCAACACCCTCCGCAAAAAAATTCGCGACCTCGACCTTGCGATCGGCCGCGACGGGCGGACCCTGTGATGCGTTTTCGCAACACATGTGATACAGTTGCCTCACTGCGGGTTCGATTGGTCGGTTGCCCTGTAGCTGCCCGCCAAAGGAGCGGTCCGCGTTGACGTCCGAGGCCCACGGATACCTGAGCGATCGCTGGTCGCAGTTTCGGAATTGGGCCCACGAATATGGCCTGAGCCGCAAGCTCGCGTTTGCGCTGGCGGTGGCGGCGGTGGTGTCGGGCATCACCACCTACGCCGCCATTACCGGCTCGGAGCCGCTGGCGCGCAACTCGCGCACGGTCGTTCTCCTGCTGCTGGTCAATCTCACGCTGTTGCTGTCGCTCGCGGCGATCGTCGTCCGCCGCTTGGTCCAACTCTGGGTCGAGCGGCGGCGCGGCTCGGCTGGCTCGCGGCTCCACACCCGCCTCGTTGCCCAGTTCAGCCTGATCGCGGTCGCGCCAGCGATCGTGGTCGGCGTGTTCTCGGCGTTGTTTCTCAATTTCGGCCTTCAGAACTGGTTCAGCGAGCGGGTTCGGACCGCGGTCACGACCTCGGTCGCCGTCGCCGAGGCTTACCTCGACGAGCATCGCAAGGTGATCCGCGCCGACACCGAGGCGATGGCCGGCGATCTCAACCGGATCGCGCCGGTCTATTACCGGTCATCGGCGCGCTTCAGTCAGTTCCTGTCGGCCCAGGCCAGGTTGCGATCGCTGTCGGAGACCGTGGTCTTCACCCGCGATCAAGGCATTCTGGCGCGCTCGCAACTTACTTTCGCGTTCGACATCGACGACATTCCGGAAGAGGCGCTGGCGCGTGCCGAAAACGGCGAACTCGTCTTCTTCAGCAGCGACGCCGACGATCGCGTGCGGGCCGTCATCCGGCTCGACCGCCTGCCCGACGCATTTCTTTATGTCGCCAAGAACGTCGATCCGCGCGTGATCGCGCATGTCGAATCGAACCGCTCCGCCGCCACCGCCTACGAAAAGCTCGAGCGCGACCGCTCCTCGATCCAGATCACGTTCCTCCTGATCTTCAGCGTGGTCGCGCTGCTGCTGCTGTTGGTGGCGGTTTGGCTCGGGCTCTCGTTCGCGACTCGGATCGTCCGGCCGGTGAGCGCCCTGGTCGGCGCCGCCGATCAGGTCCGCGCCGGCAACCTCGCCGTTCACGTGTCCGAAGACCGCAACGACGACGAGATCGGGACGCTGATTCGCGCCTTCAATCGCATGACCGGGCAGCTCGACGCCCAGCGCAGCGAGTTGATCGAGGCGAACCGCCAGCTCGACGAGCGGCGCCGTTTCACCGAGGCGGTGCTGGCCGGGGTCGGCGCCGGCGTCGTCGGTCTCGATGGCGACGGTCGCGTGACGCTGCCTAACCGGTCGGCGCTGACGTTGCTCGCGCTCGACCGCGCGGCCATGGTCGGCCACCGTTTGGGCGAGCTCGTTCCCGAGATGACGCCACTGATCGAGGAAGCCCGGCAGCGTCCGGAACGCGTCGCCCAAGGGCAGGTCACCATCGAGCGGGGCGGGGAGGGGCGCCACCTTCTGGTCCGCGTCGCGACCGAGCAGGCCGCCGGCGCGCAGGCCGGCTACGTCGTTACCTTCGACGACATCACGCAGTTGGTCGCGGCGCAGCGCACGGCCGCGTGGTCGGACATCGCGCGGCGCATCGCCCATGAGATCAAGAATCCGCTGACCCCGATCCAGTTGTCGGCCGAGCGCCTGAAGCGCAAGTACCTGAAAGAGATCAGTTCCGATCGCGACACTTTTTCGAACTGCACCGACACCATCATTCGGCACGTGCTCGATATCGGCCGCCTGGTCGATGAGTTTTCCTCGTTCGCTCGCATGCCGGCGCCGGTGTTTCGGATCGAAAACCTGGCCGATATCGTCGACCGCGCGCTGGTACTGCAGCGGATGGCACGGCCGGAGATTCACTACGTCAAGCTGTCGCCGGCCGAAACCGTCGAGGTGCGCTGCGACCATCGCCAGATCAGCCAGGTCCTCACCAACCTCCTTCAGAACGCCGCCGACTCGATCGAGGCCCGGCGCGCGACTGAGCCCGGCCGCGTCGAGGTCCGCGTCGAGCGAGGCGAGGGCAGGCATGTGACGCTTTACGTCGAGGACAACGGCAAGGGCTTCCCCAGGGGCGCGCTGCGGGCGCGCCTGACCGAGCCCTACGTCACCACCCGCGAAAAAGGCACCGGCCTCGGCCTCGCCATCGTCAAGAAGATCATGGACGACCACGGCGGCACGTTGGTGCTCGCCGACCGTCCGGGCGGCGGCGCCTCGGTCCGGATCGTTTTCGAGCGCCCGGCCGCCCTGACCAATGCCGCCGAGTAGGCAGACGCTTCCATGAGCCAGGACATCCTCATCGTCGATGACGAGAGCGGCATCCGCGAACTCGTCGCCGGCCTGCTTCAGGACGAGAGCTATACCACCCGGGTCGCCGCCAACAGCACCCAAGCGCGCGCCGAAATCGAGCGCCGGGTGCCGGCGTTGCTGGTGCTCGATATCTGGCTCCAGAGCAGCGAACTCGACGGCCTCGAGCTCCTCGACCTCGTCCGCCGCGACCACCCCGATCTTCCGGTGGTGATGATCTCGGGCCACGGCAATATCGAAACAGCGGTCGCAGCGATCAAGCGCGGCGCCTACGACTTCATCGAGAAGCCGTTCAAGGCCGAGCGCTTGTTCCTGATCGTACGCCGCGCCATCGAGGCGGCGCGGCTGCGGCGCGAGAACGCCGAACTTCGGCTTCGCGCCGGTCCCGAGAACGAGCTGGTCGGCAGTTCGGCCCCGATGAATGCGCTCCGGAGCGCGATTGAACGGGTGGCGCCGACCGGAAGCCGGGTATTGATCTCGGGCCCGGCCGGAGTCGGCAAGGAAGTGGTGGCGCGGCTGGTCCACGCCCGCTCGCGCCGCGCCGAACAGCCGTTCGTGGTCGTCAACGCCGCCACCATGGCGCCCGATCGCATGGAACGCGAGCTGTTCGGCGCCGAGAACGGCGACGGCTCGATCCGGATCGGGACCTTCGAGCGCGCCGACGGCGGCACGCTGTTCATCGACGAAGTCGCCGATATGCCGCTCGAGACCCAGGCCAAGATCCTGCGCGTCCTTCAAGAGCAGGCGTTCGAGCGGGTCGGCGGCTCGGCACGGGTTCAGGTCGACGTCCGCGTCTTGTCGGCCTCGAACCGCGATCTGGCCGGCGAAATCGAGCAAGGCCGCTTCCGCCAGGACCTCTATCATCGCCTCGCCGTGGTGCCGATCCAAGTGCCGCCGCTCAAGGACCGGCGCGAGGACGTACCCCAACTCGCGCGCTATTTTCTCCGCCGTTCGTCGGAAACGTCGGGTTTCCCGCTGCGCGAGATCGGCGAGGACGCGATTGCGGCACTGCAGTCCTACGACTGGCCGGGCAACGTTCGCGAGTTGCGCAATCTGGTCGAGCGCCTGCTGATCATGGCGCCGGGCGACGTTGCAATTCCGATCACGGCGGCAATGTTGCCGCCGGAAATGGGTTCGAAGAGCTTCGCGGCGCTTCGCACCAACGGCAGCGAGCGGGTGATGACACTGCCATTGCGCGAGGCGCGCGAGATGTTCGAACGCGAGTATTTAAGCGCACAGATCAACCGATTCAGCGGCAATATCTCGCGCACCGCGGCCTTCATCGGCATGGAGCGCTCGGCGCTCCACCGCAAGCTCAAGGCGCTCGGCGTCACCGCCGACGATCGCGGCGCCGAACCCGAAAGCGCGTGAACGCACACACGAGGAACGCGGTCTCCCTTTCATGAAAGTCATCGTCTGCGGCGCCGGTCAGGTCGGCTTCAACATCGCGCGGCAACTCGCGGCCGAGCAAAACGACGTCACCGTGATCGACACGTCGCCCGAGCTGATCGCGCGGGTCAACGAGGCGCTCGATGTCCAGGCGATGGTCGGTTATGCCTCGCACCCCGACGTGCTCGAGCGCGCCGGCGCGCGCGACACCGACATGGTCGTTGCCGTGACCTACGCCGACGAGATCAACATGATCGCGTGTCAGGTGGCGCACGCGATCTTCAACGTGCCAACCAAGATCGCGCGGATCCGTGCCCAGACCTACCTCTACCCCGAATGGCAGAAGCTGTTCGGCAGCGACCGCCTCGGCATCGACGTCGTGATCTCGCCCGAGATCGCGGTGGCGCGCGCGGTAATCCGGCGGATCGAAGTGCCGGGCGCGAGCGACGTCGCCTCGTTCGCCGACGGCTTGGTGCGCGTGATCTCGGTGTTCATCGCCGAGCACTGCCCGATCCGCGATACGCCGCTCCGCCAGTTGACCGAACTGTTCCCCGACCTCCACATCCGGGTGATGGGGATCATCCGCGCGGGCGAGACGCTGGTGCCCTCGCCGGAAGACACCATGGTCGCGGGCGATGAGGTCTATTTTGCGGTCGATGCCGCGCACGTGACGCGGGCGATGGCCTCGTTCGGCTACGAAGAGCGCGAGGCGCGTAGCGTCGTCATCGGCGGCGGCGGCAATATCGGACTCCTGATCGCCAAACAATTCGAAGCCGAGCACCCCAATGTTCGGGTCAAGCTGATCGAGTTCAAAAAGGCGCGCGCCGAGGAGATCGCCGATCAGTTGGCCAACGCGACCGTCATCAACGGCGACGTGCTCGACCGCGCCATCCTCGAGGAAGCCGGCATCAAAGACACCGAAGCGATCATCGCCGTCACCGACGACGACCAAGTCAACATTCTGGCCTCGTTGATCGCCAAGCGCGAGGGCTGCCAGTCGGCGATCACGTTGATCAACGAACTCTCCTACAGCCCGCTCATCCATTCGCTCGGCATCGACGTCGTCGTCAACCCGCGCGCGTCGACGGTCTCGACCATCCTGCAATTCATCCGCCGCGGCCGCATCCGCCGCCTCTATAGCCTGGCCGACGGCGTTGCCGAGATCATCGAGGGCGAGGTGCTGCCGACCTCGAACCTCGCCGGCACCGCGGTCCGCGAGAACAAGCTGCCGCACGTGGTGATCGGCGCGCTGGTGCGCGGCGAGGACGTCATCATTCCCAAGGGCGACACCGTGATCCAACCGAGCGACAAAGTCATCGTGTTCGCGCTCAAGGATGTCGTGAAGAAAGTCGAGCGCATGCTCTCGGTGCGACCGGACTCGTTTTGAGCTGACGCGTGTCGCGAGTCGCTTACGTCAACGGCCGCTATTGGCCGTTTCGCGACGCCCACGTTGCGATCGAGGATCGCGCGCTGCAGTTCGCCGACGGCGTCTACGAGGTATGCCTGGTTCTGGCGGGTCGCGTCATCGACTGGGACCGCCACGCCGCCCGGCTCGCGCGTTCGTTGGCGGCGCTTCGGATCGCGGCCCCGGTCGCGCCGGCGGCGCTGGCGACGATCGTCGGCGAATGCGTACGGCGCAATCGCGTCGGCGACGGTCTGCTGTACCTCCAGGTGACCCGCGGAACGGCGCGGCGCGACCATCCGTTCCCCGGCACGGCGCGGCCGACGCTGATCGTTTCGGCCCGCAACAAGCCGTTACCGGCGGCCACGATCGCGAGCGGCGTCGCCGTCGTCACCACCGCCGACCTGCGCTGGCAGCGCTGCGACATCAAGACGACGGCCTTGCTCGCCAATGTGCTGGCAAAGCAGGAGGCGCGCGAACGCGGCGCCTTCGAGGCTTGGCTGGTCGACGCCGAGGCCCACATCACCGAGGGCAGCTCGACCAATGCCTGGATCGTGACCGCGGCGGGCACCATCGTGACCCGCCCGCTCGACCGCACTGTCCTCGCCGGCGTAACCCGAGAGGTCGCGATCGAGCTGATCCGCCGCGCCGGACTCCCGTTCGAGGAGCGGTCATTTACGCTGACCGAGGCCTTTGCCGCCGCCGAGGCGTTCCTGACCAGTACGTCGTCGGTTGTCGTTCCGGTCGTTCGGATCGATGCGCGACCGGTTGGAGCGGGGGCTCCCGGACTGGTGACCCGGCGCGTCCAGAAGCTGTTCCGGGACCACCTGGGCCGCTAGACTGGCGCTGTGATCGCCGACACAGCTTGCAAGCGGGCCCCGGGCGCCCCATGTTCATGAGTGGCGCCCGAGCCTAAGCAGGCCTAAGGGAGACGACAGCGCTCGGGGCCTTCACAAAAACAAAACAGAGACCGCGATGTCCGCCACAAAGAACCAAAACCTTCAGGACGTTTTCCTCAATCACATTCGCAAAGGCAAGGTTCCGGTCACGGTATTCCTCGTGAACGGAGTCAAGCTCCAGGGCGTCATCACCTGGTTCGACAACTTCTCGGTTCTGCTCCGGCGCGATGGGCACGTGCAACTGGTCTACAAGCACGCGATCTCGACCGTCATGCCGTCCGGGCCGATCCAGTTTTTCGAAGCCGATCAGGACGCAGGCGGCGAAGGCGGCACGGCGAATGCGTAGTCGGGCGTGAGCGATCGCCCGCGCAACGGTGCTCGCGTCCTCGGGACGCGGGCTTACATCGTCCATGTCCACTTCAAGGACCGGCGCGGGTCCGACCGCGCGTCGGAGCGCGCCCCGGCGGCCCGGCTCGAAGAAGCCAAGGGCCTGGCCGCGGCGATCCGGATCGAGGTCGTTCAGGCGACGATCGCCGCGCTCGACCGACCGCACCCCGGAACGCTGCTCCGCGAAGGCAAGCTCGCCGAGATCGGCACCGAGATCGAGGCGCTGAAGCCCGACCTCGTGATCGTCGACGGTCACCTCTCGCCGGTTCAGCAGCAAAACCTCGAGAAACGGTGGAAGACTAAGGTCATCGATCGTACCGGCCTGATCCTCGAAATTTTCGGCGCGCGAGCGCGCACCAGCGAAGGCGGCCTCCAGGTCGAGTTGGCGGCGCTCACCTATCAACGGAGCCGCCTGGTACGGTCGTGGACCCATCTCGAGCGCCAGCGCGGCGGCTTCGGCTTCCTGGGCGGTCCGGGCGAATCGCAGATCGAGGCCGATCGCCGCCACATCGACACCCGGCTCGCCGGCATCCGCAAGCAACTCTCCGATGTGGTGCGGACACGCGAACTGCACCGCGCCGAGCGGCGAAAAGTCCCGTATCCGATCGTCGCCTTGGTCGGCTACACCAACGCTGGCAAGTCGACGCTGTTCAATCGCCTAACCGCGGCCCAGGTCTATGCCGAGAATCTCCTGTTCGCGACGCTCGATCCGACCATGCGCCGGGTCGAACTGCCGAGCGGGCAGATCGTCATCCTCTCCGACACGGTCGGGTTCATCTCCGACCTGCCGCACGAGCTGGTGGCCGCGTTTTCGGCGACGCTCGAAGAGGTGAAACAGGCGGATCTGATCGTTCACGTCCGCGACGTCGCGCATCCCGAGAGTGCCGAGCAAAAAGCCGACGTCGCCCGCGTCCTGCACGACCTCGGGGTCGGTTACGAGGACGGGGCTGCGATCATCGATGCCCACAACAAGATCGATCTGCTCGACGCCGACGCCCGTGTCGCGGTCGCCAACCGCGCCGCGCGAGAGAGCGACACGGCCATGATTTCGGCTAAGAGCGGGGAGGGGTGCGCCGACCTGCTCGCTGCGATCGACCGGAAGCTCGCCGCCGGGCGCGCCACCTGCGATGTCCGGGTTCCGATTGCGGACGGCGCCACGCTTGCTTGGCTCTACCGCCACGGCCACGTGATCGAACGGCGCGATGATGATGATTACGCCTATGTGCGCGTCAGCCTGGCGCCGCCCGACCGCGACCGCTTGAAACAGCGCACCGGCAGCCGCGTCCGCGTCAATTAAAACGAGCTGCGTCCGCGTTGACAGGTGCTTTGTCCCGACGCTAGTCTGGCACTCGTTCCGCGCGAGTGCCAAAGCCCCCAGTCTGGAGAAAAGTCTATGAATATCAGGCCATTGCAAGATCGTGTTCTGGTCAAACGGATCGAAGAGGAAACCAAGACCAAGGGCGGGATCATCATCCCGGACACGGCCAAGGAGAAACCGTCCGAAGGCACGGTGATCGCGGTCGGCAAGGGTACGCGCGACAAGGACGGCAAACTCCATGCTCTCGACGTCAAGAAGGGCGACCGGGTGATGTTCGGGAAGTGGTCGGGCTCCGAGGTCAAGGTCGACGGCGTCGACTACTTGATCATGAAAGAGTCCGACATCATGGGGATCGTCGGTTAGAACGAC
>Ga0194131_10005238_pt1 | contig 18882 bp, 22 predicted proteins | sample TA2KigO120mmetaG_FD_148631 | JGI IMG/M metagenome (GOLD analysis project Ga0194131, IMG submission 148631) | Freshwater microbial communities from Lake Tanganyika, Tanzania - TA2015053 Kigoma Offshore 120m | ecosystem: Environmental > Aquatic > Freshwater > Lake | place: Tanzania: Lake... | reverse complement strand
GACCCGGCGGAGCAGGTCTGGCCGGCATTCTGGATGATGGCGTTGGTGATGAAGGGTAGCGCCGCTTCCTGGTCCGCATCGTCGAAGACGAGCTGGGGTGACTTGCCGCCCAGCTCCATCGTCACCTGGCCGTTATGCTTGGCGGCGGCCTGCTGCACCAGCGTGCCGACCTCGGGCGAGCCGGTGAAGGAGATGTGGTCGATGCCCGGATGCGCGGCGAGCGCGGCGCCGGCTTCCTCGCCCAGCCCGGGGACGATGTTGAGCGCGCCTTCCGGGAATCCCACCTGCATCGCGAGGTCTGCGAGCTTGAGCAGCGAGAGGCAGGCATCCTCGGCCGGCTTGACGACGCAGGCATTGCCGGCAGCGAGCGCGCCGCCGATCGAACGGCCGCCGATCTGCGCCGGATAGTTCCACGGAATGATGTGGCCGGTGACGCCGTACGGCTCGCGGATCGTCATCACCGTGTAGCCGTCGAGATAGGGGATGGTGTCGCCGTGCAGCTTGTCGGCGGCGCCGCCGTAGAACTCGAAGTAGCGGGCGAGCGCCACGATATCGGCCTTGGCCTGCCTAATCGGCTTGCCGGTATCGGTCGCTTCGAGCCGTACGAGTTCGTCATGATTGGCGGCGACGGCAAGCCCGAGCTTGGTCAGCAAGCGCCCGCGCTCGACCGCGGGCATCCGTCCCCAGGCCCCTTCCATCGCCTTGTGCGCGGCCTTGACCGCACGGTCGATGTCCTCGGCGGCGCCGCGGGCGATCTTGGTGAAGGTCTCGCCGTCGGAGGGATTGACCACGGGAAGCGTCGCGCCGGAGGCTGCAGCCTGCCATTTGCCGCCAATCAACACACCACCGTCGAGCATGATTGCCTCTGCATTTTGGGAGGGCAGAAATCTAACGGACCCTCGCCTTGGTGGCAAAACGCTCTCGTAAGCGAAGGCGCTTACTACCGCGCTTTGCCGGCTCGGGAAGTCGTCCGATGTGAGGCGTCTACGCCGGCTTTTGAAACGCCTGCTGCCCCCAGAACCACTGATCCTTCCACGCCTCGCGGTAGCCCAGCTTCGCCAGTCGGTCGAAGACCGGCTGGAAGTCGTGGACGATGTGCTGAGGGCGGTCGTCGTCCTCGGGGTCGGCGGCGAAGCGGCCGAAGATATAGCCGCCAGGCTTCAGCGCGGCATCGAGGTCCGAGATCGCCTTGGCCGGGTCCTCCAGATGCTCGAACACGTCCATCGCCGTCACGAGGTCGAAGCTGGCCTTGGGCAAGCCGACGCTCTTGAGGTCGAGGAAAGTCGCAGGGATCGCGCGGCGTTCCAGGCGCCATTTACAGAAATTGAGCAAGGTCGAGCTGACATCGGCGAGCGCGATCGTCTCGCATTGCTGCGCGAACAGCACGCCGGAGATGCCGACGCCGGAACCGAAGTCCAGCAGGTGGCGGCAGTTGTTGGCGCGGGCAAGCTCGAGCGCCACGGAATAGGCCAGCGGCGAGATGTCGTCGCCGAGCGCGTGCCACCACATCAGCTCCTCGATCAGGTCGTCCGCGGTGTCGTAGTAGGCGACCACCTGCTCGGAGGCGACCTCCTCCCCGACCACGTCGTTCCACTTGTCCTTTAGGCGAGCGAGAGAACGTTCGCAGCGGGCGCGGACCTTCGTCAGGTCCGGCTCCGTCCGCCAGGCGCCGATCTCGCGGAGGATCGCGGTCGCGAGGTCGCCGTCGGGTGATCCGGCGATCGCTTCGGTCCATTCGCGCTTATAGCCGGCGAGCACCCCGGCCTCCTTCGCATGGAAGGCCTCACGTGTCAGCTTCCCCGCCTCGACATCGCGCCAGGCCGCCAGCACCTTGCTGGGGCCTAAGCTCGCGGTCTCCGTCATCCGATCGCTCCCTCGATTCACGGCGCGGACCATAGCAGGTGATAGAGTGCGCCGCCCATGACCGACGCAAGCTTGCTCACGATCGAGGCGCTGTTGCGGCGATTTCGCGACCGGTCCTTGTCGCCGGTCGAATCCACGGCCACCGCCTTCGCCCGGATCGACCGGCTGGAACCGTAGCTCAACGCCTTCGTCCATTGCGCCCGCGACGAGGCGATGGCCATGCCCAAGGCCGCCGAGCGGCGCTGGGCGGAAGGCCGGGCGTGATCGGCGGCGTGCCGGTCTCGATCAAGGACGCGTGCCTGGTCTGCGGCTGGCCGACGCGCCGCTTGTCCAACGCCTGCGCACGGCGCACACGGTCTTTCTAGGGAAGACCACGACGCCGGAAAATGGGTGGAAGGGTTAGCCGGGCCGGCGCGTCATGCGCAGGTTGGAGATGCGCCCGAGGTTGATGCGGAGGCCCTCGACCACACCGCCGGGACCACGCCGGAACTTGATGGTGCCGGTGGCTCGCTTGTAGAAGAACGGCAGCTGCACGACGAAGAGGTCGTCGCCCAGCGGCGACAGCGTCTGGCGGCCGGGCTTCGGGAAGCTGCGGTCGAGCCGCAGCGACAGCCGGTCGTCGGTCGCCTCGATGATGTAGGCGACCGGCAGCTCCGGCGTGGAATAGGTGCCTGCATAGGCGCCGAGCTCGCTCGGCGCGAGCTGCGCCGGCGTCGGATGCTCGAAGGTCAGGATCTGGCCGCCATCGAGCGTCGCCTCGATCCTCGGGTATTTGGCATCGAGCGGACCGACGAGGCGCAGAGACACCGGGTGCGGGCCGATCACCGTGTCGTAGCGGTCGGGCGAGCTCTGCTCGAGCCAGAATTTGTAGTCGACCACCTCGGCGACGACGCGCGACCCCTCGGCCGCCAGGACCATGGTGTAGCCCTCGTCGCGATCGAAGTACCGGCCGGCAAGACGCTCCGGTGCCAGCGCGTCGGTGCGGGGCGCCGGCGCCGAGAGGCCGAGCCAGATATCGGCGATCGAGCGCGTGAGATAGGTCGAGCGCGTGTCGTCGCGGTTGGTGAAGAGCAGGATGCCGAGATCGTCGTCGGGAAAATGCACGAGCTCATGCGTATAGCCCGGCCAGCCGCCGCCATGCATCCAGGCACGATGGCCGCGATACTCCGGCGTGCGCAGGCCGAGCCCGTAGGTCACCGAGTGGCCGTTGACCATGCGCCCGCGCGTCGCGAGCTTCTGCATCAGGTCAGGCACCGGCAGGCGGTTCTGGCGGTAGTTGGCGTGCCAGATCAGCATGTCGTCGACGCTGGAGAGGATGCCGCCGTCGCCGGAGAGCTCGACCAGCGCCAAGTTGCGGTGCCAGGCGCCGCCCTGGTCGCGGCTGTAGGGCCGCGCCACGTTCGGGATCAGCTCGCTGTTGTCGTCGCAGAGCCGGGTCGAGTTCATGCCGAGCGGCTTGAAAATGCGTTTGGTGAGGAAAGCGCGGAAGTCTTCGCCCGAGACGCGCTCGACGATCACCGAGGCCAGCATGAAGTTGGAGTTGGAGTAGCGGTAGCGCGTGGCCGGCGGGAAATCGAGCGTCTTCTGCCGCGTGACCATGTCGAACAGGTCGTCGCGCGAGATCGCCTGCTCGAACCCGATGCCGGAGAAGAGCAGCAGGGTCAGCTCGTCGCGGAGCCCGCTGGTGTTGTTGAGCAGGTGGCGGATCGTCAGCTTCTGCTCGAAGCGCGGAAGCTCGGGCAGGTGCTTCTGCACCTCGTCCTCGAGGCTGAGCTTGCCGTCCTGCTCGAGCATCAGGAGCGCGGTGCAGGCGAACTGCTTGGTGATCGAGCAGATATAGAAGACCGAGGAGGAGGAGAGCGGCACGTTGTGCTCGAGATCGGCGAGCCCATAGGACTTCTTGAGCACGACCTCGCCCTTGGAGACGACCGCGAGCGAGGCGCCTGGCTGTCGGTCTCGGGCCCAGTCCGAGAACAGCGCGTCGATGCGGGCGAGACGATCGTCAGCCATTTGGACGTCCTCCGACGAAGCGGTCGAGGAATTGCGCGACCGCGCCATGAACCGCGAGCCTGTTGTGAAGCTTGACGAAGCCGTGACCCTCATCGGGGAAGGTCACGTATTCGCAGGGAACGTTGCGGGACCTGACCGCCTTGACGATCTGCTCGCTTTCCGAGGGCGGCACGCGTGGATCGGTCATGCCCTGCGCGACGAGCAGGGGGCATTTGATGTCGCCGACCCTGGTCAGGGGCGAGGTCTCGATCAGGAACTCGCGGTCGCGTTCCGGATCGCCGTACTCCTTGGCGCGCTGCTTGCGCCGCCAGGGTCCGGTATTGGCCAGCATGGTGAGCCAGTTAGCGATTCCGTAGAAATCGATACCGGCAGCCCAGAGGTCCGGATAGAGCGTAATAGCGGCCAGCACCATGTAGCCACCATAGGACTGGCCCATGACGGCAATGCGGTGGCCGTCGATATCAGGGTGCCTGCGCAGCCAAGCATTGGCGTGCGCCAGGTCGTTGACCGAACCGGGTCGCAGGCGGACATCGTCGAGGCCGAGATAGACGCGGCCATAGCCTGAGGATCCGCGCACATTCGTCGCCAGGACCGCGTAGCCGCGGGCGATCAGGAACTGCACCTCGGTCCGAAAGTTCGGGAGATATTGAGACTCCGGCCCGCCATGGACGACCATCACCGTCGGATATCCGGAGGCCGGTTTCGGTGTCTTCGGCTTGAAGAAGAAAGCGGGGATCTGCCGGCCGTCGAAGGTCGGATAGCGGATCAACTCCGGCTCGACGAAATCCGTGACCTGGAGGCCCTTGGTATCCGAGGTCGTCAGCCGCGTGACCGCGCCGGTCGCGGTGTCGGCGCGAAAGAGGTCCGGCGTGCGGCACGCGCCGTTCAGCGTGAAGACGATGGCGCTGCCGTCGGGAAGCCAGGTCAGCTCCGGCACGATGCCAGGTCCCGGCAGCTCGATCTTCAGATCCTTGCCGCTCGCCATGTCGCGGATCGCGAGATTGCCGTAGCCCTCGACGTTGGTGACATGGGCGACGCGCGCGTCGTCGTGCGAGGGGCGAACGAGCTCGACGTCCCAGTCCGGCGCGTGCAGCCAGTCGAGCTTGCGCTTCGCAAGATCGAGGCGTGCGAAGCCGAGGAAATCCCTGTCGAGATCGGTCGAGAGATAGATCGACTTGCCGTCCTTGGCGAAGCGCACCGACTGATGGCGTCCTTCGCCTTTCGGCGTCAGCAGCTTCTCCATCTTGCCAGTGGCGATCTCGAGCAGGTGGAGATCGATGTCGAGCGAACCGCGCATCTCGATCACCGCGAGATGCTTGCCGTCGGGCGACCACGCGACCGGCGCGAAGTGACCATCGCCCTGGAAGACACGTATCTCCTCGCCTGTCGCGACGTCCATCACGTAGACGTCGAAGAAGGCCTGGTCGCGGATATTGGCACCGAAGGCGATGCGCTTGGCGTCGGGTGACCAGCCGCCCCAGATGTGGATCACCTTCGGGCGCCGCGTCAGCGGTTTCGCCGCACCGGCGCCGTCGGCAAGCAGATAGAACTGGATGCGCTCGTCGCCGCCGGCGTCCATGCCGTAGATCAGTGCCTTGCCGACCGGCGCATAGCCGACGAACGAGACCTTGTCTTCGTGCTGGGTGAATTGCTGCGGTGCGCCGTTCGGCAGCTCGAGCATCCATCCTTGGCCGACGCCCGTGTGATCCGACACGAACGCCAGCCGGCGCCCGTCGCTGCGGACGCTTGGGCAGATGGCGGAGCGCACGCCGAGATACGTGGCGATGTCGGCAGCAGGCATTGACGGGTCCTTAGGGGGGCCTACGACGGCGGGATGACGAGGAAGCGTAGCGGCTTTGCCTCAATCGGCAAGCGCGGCGTCGATCAGCGCGCTGGCGGCGCGCCGGCCCTCAGCCGCGGCCGATGCCTCGCCGACGACCTGTGCCAGCACGGTGGCGCCCTCCATCAGCATGTGGATCTGGCCTGCAAGACGCGTCGGGTCGTCGGCACCGGCTTCGTTCGCTACCCGCTCGAGGATACGGCGGACCTCGCGCTTGTGCGCGCTGGCGGCCTGGTGCGCAGGATCTTCGGCCGGCGCGTGCTCGGCGGCAGCGTTGATGAAGATGCAGCCGTGGAAGTCGCGGCTCTTGAACCACGCCTCGAGGATATCGAACACCGCGAGCAGGCGATCGCGGCCGGTCTTGCCACGACGGTCGATCTCGGACTCGAACCAAGCACGAAACAAGCGATCACGCTCAGCGAGGCACGCCAGGATCAGCGCGTCCTTTGAGCCGAAATGTTTGTATAGAGTCATCTTCGCAATGCCGGCTTCCGCCAGCAGCTTGTCGATGCCGGTCGCGTGAAAGCCGTGACGATAGAATAGCCGCAGCGCGGTCTCGATGAGCTGCGCGCGCCGCTGCGACTCCGCCATCTCGTTCGACTCCTCCTTGAGCTTGCTCGAAGAGTAGCGTGGTCGTTCCGTCACGGAAATAACGCTGGACCTCCCAGACCGCGGGCCTCATGATCCAGCCCGATCCGTCGTCGTTGGTCTTGGCCATGGTGGCTGCGAAAGCGAAGACGGGAGCCAGTGGTGTGCGCCGTTCCGCTCGATGGTTCCGATCGCCGCGACATTCGTTGCAATGACGTTTCATTGCCAATGTCGCCGCACCTGATCCTGACAATCCGGTCGACCGCGTCCTGCCGGTTCGCCGCGCCAGTCCAACGGCGTCGCGTACCGTCGCGCCACGGCATGAGCCTGCCTTCGCGAGAGCGGGGCGATCGACCCTGAGGATTGGAAAAATGTCGACCAAGCTGTTCGTTGGAAATCTCCCCTACACGATGACGTCGGAAGACCTGAAAGAGACCTTCGGCCCGTTCGGTCCGGTGGTCTCGGCCAAGGTCATCACCGATCGCGAGACCGGCCGCTCCCGCGGCTTCGGCTTCGTCGAGCTGCAGACGCCGGACGCGTGCCAGCGCGCCGTGCGCGAGCTGAACGGTGCTGACCTCGGCGGCCGCGCCGCGACCGTTCGCGTTGCTGAAGACCGCCCGCCGGGCGGTGGCGGTGGCGGCGGCGGTCGTGGCATGGGCGGCGGTGGCGACCGCGGCCCGCGCGCTCCGCGCTGGTAGTCGTCATCTAGCGTTTGCGTCGCGCTCTGCTCGCGGAAGCGGGCGGAGCGCGATTGCTTTGAGGACGCCCCTCGGCGGCGACTCCTCGTCTCTCCCCAGGCTAGGATGGCGGGCAACCGGCGGAGCCGGATGCGTGCCTATCATCTTGTCGATTGCGGTGCGTCCGACTATTGGACGTGTGGGTGGCCGCGGGGAGGGGATATGAAGTACACGCCGGGTCCGTGGAAGATGCGTCCGAACGGCGACATGAGCTCGGCGCCGCGGGGTGGCAAGGCCGTTCAAGTCTGCTCGATCTCCTGGGGCGTCTCGGCCTCGGATGACAAGCCGGGCAATGCGCGTCTCATCCAGTGCTCGCCGCAGCTGAGCGAAGCGCTGGACGAGATGATGCTGCTTGTCACCACACCGACCGTTAGCCAGGCCATCCTCGGCAACGCCAAGCTGCTGCCAAAGGCCAAGCAGATCATCGAGAACGCCAAGATTGTTCTGGAGGCCGCGACGGGCGAGGCGCAGGCTGTGTGGCCGCGTATCGACCACGCCAAGCCGAAGCTCGAGTAGATGCGCCTAGACCAATACCTGGCGCTGATCGGCGACTCGAAGGTGGAGGATTGGCGCCTGATCACGCGCCCGACCTTTCGCCACCACTTTCACAGAGGCACCGACGAGAAGGGCGAAGAAGTCTCCGTCGAGGTCGACGAGCATCGCGTCGCCATGTCCTTCTCGCAGAACATCCGGATTACGCTGGCCTATGGCCTCGTGTCGGATTCCCACTACCGCATCGATCCCAAGCACAAGTTCGGCCTGCTGAACGCGCGCTCGGAGTTCGTCGACTGCTTCTACGACAACATCCTCGTGCACCGGGAAACGGTGGTCCGCGTCGCGCGTCAGCGCTGCGTGCTGCCGGAGCCGGCGGACTGGACGGAGTCGCCGATCAGGGTGCCGCGGCGAAAGGCGCGCTTCGCCAGGCTGATCCATGTCCTCGCCGGCCCGCTGACGGACTTCGACGAGTACTTCAAGGAAGCGGGGATGGTGGAAGTCGAGGCGCCCTGGCCCTGACCCTCCCCCCCCCGGGCCGCCTAGAGGCGGCCGAGGAACGCCGTCAGCTGCGAGAGGCCGAAGAGCGCGCCGAGGCCGCCGAGCAGGAGGACGCCCAGCAAAATGATCGGCATGACGAGCGAACTCGACTTGGCGGGAGCCTTCGGTGCACCGGTTCCCTTGAACTCGACATCCGGCTTCTTGTCGGGAACGGCGGCGGCTTTCGTCTCTTGGGGCGGAGGCGCCTTCCGTTCGGTCTGGGGCTTGGCCGTGTCGTAGATGACGATCTCTTTCCCCTTATTGGTCTTGGGGTCGAAATCGTCCTTGATGACCTTGATCGCCTCGAAGCGCTTCTCGCCATAAAGCTGCTTTGCTGTCTCGATCGCCGGCTCGCGCGTTTGATAGGTCGAGTCGATCTGCCAGACCCCACCTTTCAGCGTGTGGACTTCAAAATTCGTCGGCATCTCGACACACTTTCCCTAGGCAGATCAGGCTATCCTGTGGATATTTTCAGAAACTTGGTGAAAATTCAAGACGAGAGGACCAGGATCCCGGCCCCCTCGTCTTCGCCATTCCACTGAAATTACAGGCGGTTAGGCTCCCGGGTGCCACGCCACGCAGGTCTGCTGCTGCTCGCCCAGGCCGTCGATGCCGAGCCGCATCACGTCGCCGGCCTTGAGATAGATCTGGGCCGGCTTCTGGCCCATGCCGACGCCGGGCGGCGTTCCGGTCGAGATCACGTCTCCGGCCCGGAGCGTCATGAACTTGCTGCAGTAGCTGACCAGTGTGCGGACGCCGAAGATCATGGTCTTCGTGCTGCCGTTCTGGAAGCGCTTGCCGTTGACGTCGAGCCACATGCCGAGGGCCTGCGGGTCGGCGACCTCGTCGGAAGTGACCAGCCAGGGGCCGAGGGGACCGAAGGTGTCGCAGCCCTTACCCTTGTCCCAGGTCCCGGAGCGCTCGATCTGGAACTCGCGTTCGGAGACGTCGTTGCAGACGGCATAGCCGGCCACATAGTCGAGCGCCCGCTCTTCGGAGACGTGCTGCGCGGTCGACCCGATGACCACGGCGAGCTCGACCTCCCAGTCGGTCTTCTTGGAATCCCTGGGGATCACGACCGGGTCGTTGGGTCCGGAAATGGCGGTATCCGCCTTCATGAAGATGATCGGCTCCTTCGGGATCGCCGCACCGGTCTCGGCGGCGTGATCGGAGTAGTTGAGGCCGATGCAAAGGAACTTGCCGATGCGGCCGACGCAGGGGCCAAGCCGCGGCTTGCCCTCGACCACGGGGAGCGACTCCGGATCGAGCGCGCGCAGGCGGTCGAGACCGCGCGGGCCTAGGGCGCTGCCCTTCAGGTCCGCGATCTGGCCGGAGAGGTCGCGGATGCGGCCCGAACGGTCGAGCATGCCCGGCTTCTCCTGGCCCGGCGGGCCATAGCGCAACAGCTTCATCGGCGTTTCCTTATGACGGGGGACTGGCGAGGGAGCGGACCTTACCGGCCCGCCCGCGTCGCGCGCAAGCCGTCGAAGGCCCCGTTCCGCCCCGAGAAATGGCCGCCTCAGCGCTCCGAGGGAGGGCGCAGCGCGCCGTCGGGCGTCGAGTTCCTGAGATTGGCGACGAACAACCGGATCAGCGCTCGCAGGAAAGGATCGGCGACCTTCAGCTTGTACTTGAAGACGCGCTCGCTGATGACCGTGACCTTGGTGTCCTCGATCGCGGTTGCGGTCGCCGTGCGCGGCCCGCCATCGATCACCGCCATCTCGCCGAAGATCCCGCCGGCTCCGATGCGGACGAACGGGACGCGGCGGCCGCGCACTATGCGGTCGAGCTCTACCAGCCCCTCGTCGACCAGGAAGGCGCGCCGGCCGCTCTGGCCTTCCTGGAAAATCTCGGTTCCCTTCGCATAAAAGCGGGTCGTGTAGTCGAGCGCGTCCATGACTGGATATCAACGCGTGCCGAGAGACACCGCAAGTGGGCTCCCGACCGAAAGGCCGAGGTCCCTGTCGGCGCGGCCTCGATTGACGGAGATTTCGACCAGTCCGTTGGCGTTCTCGTACCAGAAGGCCTCGCCCGGAGCGGCATCGGAGAAGGTCCGCTGGCGTGCCAGCCGGCGGCCCGCGGCCTCGATGATCGCCTCGGCGTCGACGCGGCTCGCTCGAAGTCCGGTCATCGCATTGCCGTAGTGATCGACATAGACGATCTCGGCAAGGTCGTCGGGCCAGCTCCGGGGCTTGCTCGCGAGATCCTCGATCGCGGCCATCGGGACGAGCGACCCTGCCGCGAGGCGCGCCGCCACCGGCGCGAAGAGATCTCGCCCATGGAACGAGGCCGACAGCCGCTTCGGCTGCCAGGTGATGGCGAAGGCGCGCCGCCGGCTCGCGCGCCGCCACGCCAACTCGAACAGCCCGTTGTCGGGGCCGACATAGCGTCGTCCATCCGCCTCGACCACGATCGCTCGCCGCTCGCTGCCGACGCCCGGGTCGACGATCGCGAGAAACACCGTGGGCGGCGGGAACTCCCGGGCATAGGCCGCGAGCAGGTAGGCCGAGCGCCGCGCGTCGAAGACCGGCGCATCGGCGAAGAGATCGATGATCGGTAAGCCCGGCGCCTCGCGGCTGAGTACGGCCTTCATCTGCCCGACATAAGGCCCGGTGAGGCCGAAGTCGGTGAAGAGGACGATCATCAGGCCAGCAGCGTACAGAGCCCGTCGGCGAGCGGCGTCACGGCACGAAGACCGAGGCCGGCGATCGCGCGCGACGGATCGCCCACGGATTCCCGGATGTCGCCAGCGCGGGCCGGGCCGTGCTTGATCTCGAAGCTGCGTCCGGCGGCTTTCATCAGCGTGCGGGCGAGATAGAGGATCGAGGTGGCATTGCCAGTGCAGACGTTGAAGACACGAGACGTGGTGGTCGAGGTCGCCATCGCCGCCATCAGATGGTCGACGACGTCGCCGACGAAGATGAAGTCGCGCGTCTGGCCGCCATCACCATGGATGCCGATCCGCCGTCCGGTCATAACGCTTTCGGCGAACACCGAGATGACGCCCGAGTAGGGCGACTTAGGGTCCTGGCGCGGACCGTAGACATTGAAGAAGCGCATGCCCGTGGTGGGCACGCCGTGCACATGGCTGGCGACGCGCGCATGCAGCTCGCTGCCGAGCTTGTCGGCGCCGTAGGCGGTCAGAGGGCGTGTCGGCGTCGTCTCCGAGATCGGCAGATCCTTGGCGTCGCCATAGACCGCGGCGGAGGAGGCATAGACGACGGGTATCTGGCTGCCGTTGCTGCCGGCCGTCCTCGCCGCGTCGAGCACGGTAATGGTTCCGGTTAGGTTGGTGCGGTGCGTTCCGAGCCAATCCTCGTTGGAACGCTGCACCGAAGCGACAGCGGCCAGGTGAAAGCAGCCATCGACGCCCGTGACGGCGGAGCTGACCGCGTTCACATCGGCGACGTCTCCTTGGATCACCCGCACCCCGGGCGGGAGGTTCGAGAGATGACCGGTCGAGAGATCGTCCAGCACAACCGCCTCGTCGCCGCGTGCCAGCAGCGCGTCCACCAGATGCGAGCCGATGAAACCGGCGCCGCCCGTGACCAGATACCGCCCCACCCGTTCCTCTCCCCACCGAACGTTAAGCCAAAACCTAACCGCGCGGCAGCCGGACGCAAGAGGCCGTGCGCGGACAGTTGACGGCTCCGCCGGCCGACTCTAGGGTTCGGCGGTCATGTGCGAAGCGTCCCGACGGGTCCAGGAGCTGCGACTTACGACCCCGGCACTCTGAACAAGAGGCCGGGACACCGTCGTTTGTCGTCGTTTCAACCTAGTTGGAAGTCCGTGCCATGACTCCTTTCCCGAAGCTGCCTGCCCACAAGTATCGTCCGTTCCAGCCGATCAGCCTGCCTGATCGCCACTGGCCCGCGCGCGTCATCGACAAGGCCCCGGTCTGGTGCTCGGTCGATCTCCGTGACGGCAACCAGGCGCTCATCGAGCCGATGGGGCCGGAACGAAAGCGCCGGATGTTCGACCTCCTTGTCCGCATGGGCTTCAAGGAGATCGAGGTCGGCTTCCCGTCCGCCTCGCAGACGGACTTCGACTTCGTCCGCCAGATCATCGAGGAAGGCCTGATCCCCGATGACGTCACCATCCAGGTGCTGACCCAGGCGCGCGAGGAGCTGATCCGCCGCACCTTCGAATCGCTGAAGGGTGCCAAGCGCGCGATCCTGCATCTCTACAACTCGACCTCGACCCTGCAGCGCCGCGTCGTCTTCGGGCTCGACAGGCAGGGCATCGTCGACATCGCCGTCAACGGCGCCAAGCTGGTGCGCAAGCTCGCCGACGAGATCCGGCGCGAAGGCACGCATATCACGATGCAGTACTCGCCGGAGAGCTTCACCGGCACGGAGCTCGACTTCGCCGTCGATGTCTGCGAGCGCGTTGCCGAGGTATGGAAGCCGACGAAGCAGGAAAAGATCATCTTCAATCTGCCGGCGACGGTCGAGATGGCGACGCCGAACGTCTATGCCGACCAGATCGAGTGGTTCTCGCGCAACGTCAAGGATCGCGACAAGATCATCCTGTCGTTGCATCCGCACAACGACCGGGGCACCGGCGTAGCAGCGGCCGAGCTCGGCGTCATGGCCGGTGCCGACCGCATCGAGGGCACGCTGTTCGGCAACGGCGAGCGCACCGGCAATGTCGACATCGTGACGCTGGCGCTCAACATGTACAGCCAAGGCGTCGATCCGGGCCTCGGCGTCGGTAACATCGACGAGATGAAGAGCACGGTCGAGTACTGCAACCAGCTGCCGGTGCATCCGCGCCACCCCTATGCCGGCGAGCTCGTGTTCACCGCCTTCTCGGGTTCGCACCAGGACGCGATCAAGAAGGGCTTCGCCGCGCTTGAGAAGAGCAACAGCGGCATCTGGGAAGTGCCATACCTGCCGATCGATCCCAAGGATCTCGGCCGCGACTACCAGGCGGTGATCCGGATCAACAGCCAGTCGGGCAAGGGCGGCGTCGCCTATGTGATGCAGCAGGATTACGGCTTCGACATGCCGCGCAAGCTGCAGATCGAGTTCAGCCAGGTGATCCAGAACATCGCCGACGGCACCGGCAAGGAGATCCAGCCGACGACGATCAAGGAGGCCTTTGACAAGGAGTATCTCGCGGAGGACGGACTTGCCTTCGTCGAGCATCGCACCGTGCCCTCCGGCAAAGGCGGGAGCCGCTCGCTCTCCGCGGTGATCAGTGTCGGCGGCAAGGAGCGTGAGGTAAACGGCAACGGCAACGGGCCGATCGATGCCTTCGTCGATGCGCTCTCGAAGGCGCTCGGGATCTCGATCAAGGTCCTCGACTATCGCGAGCACGCTCAGGGATCGGGCGCGGATGCCACGGCTGTCGCCTATGTCGAGGCTAAGATCGGCGATGGCGCGCCGCTGTTCGGCGTCGGCGTCGACCCGAACATCGTTGCGGCTTCGCTTCGCGCCGTGGTCAGCGCCGTCAACCGGGCGAAGCGCTCAAGCTAGCGCGCGGACGGCGCCGGCGACGGAGAGCAGGAGCAGCAGGACGAGCACCGCCTTCCGGAAGGTGGCGGGCTCGGTCCTGATGTAGCCGCGGCTGCCGATGGCGATGCCTATCAGCAGCACCGGCAGGAGCAGGGCGGCGGCCGCGAAGGTTCCGGTCGTCACCAGGCCCTCCGCCGCGCCGAGCGCCAATGCGTAGGTGTCGGTCGCGAGGAAGAAGGCGACCAGCGAGGCGCGTACCGCTGCCGTCCCTGCGGGCGAGGAAAGATAGAACAGGATCACCGGCGGACCGCCGATGCCGAGGCTGCCGTTGAGGAGCCCGACGGCTCCTCCGGTAGCCAGCGTAGCGGCAAGGCTGGGCATCGTCTTGAGCGCGAAGCCGCGCCAGAGTAGCGCCGTAGCCGTAACGACCAGCGCTGCGATCGCGAGCCGGATCGACGTATCCGACAGCGTCGCCAGCAGATGGACGCCGAAGGGCGTCGCTACGACAGTGCCGAGGATCAGCGGCCAGAGTGAGCGCCAGTCGACCTGGCGCCAGACACCGGGCAGCATGTGGATGCTGGCCGCGACCTCCAGGACGAAGACGATCGGGATCGCGCGCGACGGCGGCAGGGCCAGGGACAGTCCGGAGATGGCCAGCATCGAGAAGCCGAAGCCGGAATAGCCGCGGACGATCGCCGCGATCGTCAGCGCGACGACGATCATCGCGACCGTCACCGGCGACAGCGCAGGGAGGTCGAGGAGATCGGCGAGGCGGTCGAGCATGAGGATCCCCGGACGCTACCGCGGCAAAGGATCGCTTGCCCAGGGGAGGGGGGCGCTGTACCTCCAGGCCATGTCCGACACCGCTCTCGCCGATGCCGATGGACGCTCGCCCTGGGCCGGGCTTCAGGGCGTGCGCTTCGCCGAGGTTCGCCCGATAGGCCGGCCGGTCTCCGGCACCGTTACGGTTCCCGGAAGCAAGAGCTTCACCAATCGCGCGCTGCTCCTGGCGGCGTCGGCGAAAGGCTCGTCGACTCTGAGCGGTCTTTTGCGCAGCGACGACTCCTACTGGTGCATCGACGCGCTGAAGCGGCTTGGCATCGGCATCGAGATCGACGGCACCACGGTCAGGATAGAGGGCTGCGATGTGCGCTGGCCGGCCGCCGAGGCGGAACTCTTCATCGGCTCGGCCGGCACGATCGGGCGTTTCCTTCCGGGTGTGCTGGCCGCGGCACCGTCCGGCAGGTATCGCGTGCGGGCAAGCAGACAGCTGGAGAAGCGGCCGGTGGCGCCGCTGATGGAGGCGCTGGCGACGCTCGGTGCCAAGGCCGTGCATCACGATCAGCCGGGCGGCTACCCGATGACGATCGCCGCCGGCGGTCTTCATGGCGGTCGCATCTCGATGTCGGGCAAGGTCTCGAGCCAGTTCATCTCCGGCATGCTGATCGCGGCGCCACTGGCGTCCTCGGCGGTCGCGCTCGATGTCGTCGACGACATCGTCCAGTCCGATTATGTGCGCATGACCCTCGATGCGATGGCGGCATTCGGCGCCGGCGCCAGGCATGACGCCGGCCTGTCGCATTTCGACATCGAGCCGCAGCGCTACCAGGGGCGTAGCTACGCGATCGAGGCCGACGCCTCGACCACCACTTATTTCGTTGCGCTGGCGGCGGTGACCGGCGGCCGCGTCGTCGTCGACAATATCGGTACCGACACGCGCCAGCCCGATCTCCGATTCATCGATGTGCTCGAGCGCATGGGCTGCACCGTCGAGCGGCACGCCGATCGCGTCGCGGTCGCGGGACCGCAGCGGCTGCGCGGAAACCTGACTGTCGACATGAAGCCGATGTCGGACGCGACGCTGACGCTCGCCGCTTTGGCGCCCTTCGCCGACGGTCCGATCGCGATGACCGGCGTCGCCCATATCCGCAAGCACGAAAGCGATCGCATCGCGGTCATGGCGGAGGCGCTGGCGAAGCTCGGCATCGGCGTCGAGGAGCGGGCGGATGGCCTCGTCGTCTCGCCGGGGGCGCCGCGCTACGCCGAGCTCGACACGCATGACGATCACCGCGTTGCGATGTCCCTCGCCGTGCTCGGCGCCAAGGCCGAGGGCGTTCGGCTCTCCGATCCGGGTTGCGTGTCGAAGACCTGTCCGGTCTTCTTCCAGGAGATCGGGGCGCTCGGCGTGCCGGTCAGCTTGGTCTAGCGGCGTCCACCTTGTAGCCGCGCATCGCGCGCTCGACGCGCACGCTGAGATCGGCGGCGCCGACCGGCTTCACGAGGAAGCCGTCGATCCCGACATCCTTCGCCTTCATGACGACTTCGCGTTCGGTATGCGAGGTCATGAACAGGATCGGCGTCCTGAGCCCGCCGCTGTTGCGCTGGCGCACCCATTTGACGAAGGCGAAGCCGTTCGTCGGCGCCATGTTGATGTCGCAGATGATCAGGTCCGGCACGTGCGCGGTGAACTGCTCTTTCGCCGCTTCGCCATTCGCGGCTTCGAGGATGGCGCCGAAGCCTAGCCCGCGCAGCAATATGCGCGCGGCATCCCGCACCGTCTCCTGATCGTCGACGATCAGGACGGTGAAGTTTTTGTAACGGTCCCCTGATGTTGCAGAACGCTCGGCCACCTGAGCTCGAAGTCTATTGGAATGTTGGAGATTACTTCAAGCCATTGAAGGTCAACTTGCGGGCGCCGGCAGGCCACGGATCGCCTCGGCCAGATCGCTGGCCTCGCGCGGCAGGTTGATCGAGGACGCGGTAATCCAGTCCGCTTTCGCGGCGGCGGCCTCGAAGGATTTCGCCGCCTGGCCGAGGCGCGTTGCCCCTGCGCTGAAGGCGGCGCCCTTGAGCGCGTGGGCGTGCCCCTTTGCGGCTGTGACGTCCATTGCCGAGGCGGCGGCCATCGCTTCGGCCGCCATTTTCGGTGCTTGGTCGGCGAAGCGCCGAAGCATTGCCGTCAGTTCCAGGGTCAGTCCGCCGGCGATCGACTCGAGCTCCGAAAGATCGAGGACGGGAGCCGCTTCGTGGGGCGCGGTATCCTTCGCCGGCGGCGGGTCGAGAAACGCAGCGGCGAGGCTCGCTGCGGTTGCCGGCCAGCCGCAGGCGACGTCGAACCCCTCTGGGGGTACGCCAGCCGACAGGATCACCAGCCGCAGGTCGTAGAGGAGGGGGGATGTCCGGACCGCGCGGGCCAGCACAACCCCGTCGGCGTCGGCCAGGCGTGCGGCGATCAGGGCACCGGTGAAAGCCGGGTCGGCCTCTTCCAGGAGGTCCAGCGCCTGATGGATGTCGGAGGCGATCTCGATCGCGGCGCCGACCTCGGCAAGCGTCGCGGCGACGACCCCGGCCCGGGCCGCATCGGCATCGACGACGAGCACGCGCCGCCCGGCGAGGATCCCCAATGCCCTTCTCATGCCCCACCCATGCCTGTGCTATACTACAGTCGCCTTCGTATCTCATTGAGGTCTGTCATGATTGATCGCCGCAATGCGCTTCGCCTTTCCACCAGCTTCGTCGCTCTCGCCGCCTTCGGCCTGGGCGAAGCGAAGGCGGCGCCCGCTCGGGTGGCTCTCGAGGAGATCCATCGCGAGCCCGACATGCCGGGCATGGACTACTCCCCCAAGGCGCGGAAGCTGGCGGGACAGCGGGTCCGGGTCGAAGGCTTCCTCGCCCCGCATGCCGGCGGCCGCCCGGCCCCGTTCCTTGTGCTGGCGAGCCAGCCGATGGGCGGCGGTTGCCCGCACTGCCTCGGTGCGCTCGATCTCCCGGGCGACAGCCTCGTCGCCTATTTCGGCTCGACCCCCGGTCTTGCGGAAACCGGCATTCCGATCGCGATCGAAGGCGTGCTCGACCTCGGCTCGCGCACCGACGCCCAGACCGGCTTCGTCTCCGCCGTCCGCTTGTTCGACGCCCGCATCACTCGCTGATCGCGGATGAGCCGGGGCCGGGAGACCGGCTGTACCGGCGGCTTGACAATATGGTAAGTTGTCACTTACAGTAAGTTATGACTTACGCTTACGCTGTCTTTCCCGCGCTTGCCGATCCTACGCGTCGGCAGGTGCTTGAGCGGCTCCGCGGTGGGCCGCTTGCGGTGGGCGAGATCGCGCGCGGACTCCCCGTCAGCCGGCCGGCGGTCTCGCAGCATCTGAAGGTGCTCAAGGAAGCCGGGCTGGTGAGCGATCGGGCGGAAGGCGCGCGGCGGGTCTACCATATCGACCCGCGGGGACTCGGCGCGCTCCGGGCGTGGCTGGACCAGTTTTGGGCCACGGCGATGGATGCCTTCAAGACCGAGGTCGAGCGAACCAATCGATGACACAGACAATCAAGCCAGCGCCGGTACGCCGGAGCGTGACGGTGAAGGCGTCGCAGGCACGCGCCTTCGAGGTCTTTACCGAAGGTTTCGGCCGCTGGTGGCCGCGGAGCCACCATATAGGCAAGTCCGAGATGACAGCCGGCGTGATCGAGCCGCGCGTCGGTGGGCGCTGGTACGAGGTCGGTGAAGACGGAACCCAATGCGACTGGGGCAAGGTTTTGGTCTGGGAGCCGCCCAGGCGCGTCGTGCTGGCGTGGCAGCTCGATGCCGCGTTCAAGTACGATCCGCAGCTCGTTACCGAGGTCGAGGTAACCTTCACGCCGGAAGGGGATACGACGCGCGTCGCGCTCGAGCATCGGCTTCTCGAGCGCTTCGGCGGGGATGCCGAGAAGGTCAGGGACTCGGTCGGCTCGCCGCGAGGCTGGCAATCCATATTGCAGAACTATGCCGACATCGCATCGTCATAGCTCGAAAGACATGCTCGGGCGCACAGGCCCGAGCATGCGGAAAGCTGGCGTGTCCTTTAGTCGCCGCGTGGAGACGTATAGTAGCTGCCGCCATAGTAGTAGGACGGCGTATAGGAGTAGTAGGTGGGTGCCGGCGCGTAGTAGGTCGGCGCGGGTGTGTAGGAGTAGTAGGTCGTCGGCGCCGGAGCGTGGTAGGCGGGCGGTGGCGCATAATACGCTGGCGGCGGGTAGGCATAAGCGGGCCGCGAGTTCGCGATCGCGCCGCCGATGATCAAGCCGCCTGCGAGGCCGGCCGCGGCCGCGCCCCAATTGTCGCGTGCCTGAGCCGTGGAAGCGCTGCCGGCCACGAGCGCAACCGCGAAAGTCGCGGCGACAAGCCGCGTGGTAACTGAAGTCATGATGAACCTCCTGCGTCCCGGAAGAGGGGATGGCAGAGAGAAAACCCTAGGTCGAGCGGCTAGCAGGCTGTTGAAGAAGTCTGTAGCGAATCGGGTTTGAAGGGTGATTCATTCTCCTTAGTTTGTCAGGAGGATGAGATGCGCGGATCTGACGATCGGTCTGGTTCACTGTT
>Ga0194131_10005234_pt1 | contig 18895 bp, 14 predicted proteins | sample TA2KigO120mmetaG_FD_148631 | JGI IMG/M metagenome (GOLD analysis project Ga0194131, IMG submission 148631) | Freshwater microbial communities from Lake Tanganyika, Tanzania - TA2015053 Kigoma Offshore 120m | ecosystem: Environmental > Aquatic > Freshwater > Lake | place: Tanzania: Lake... | reverse complement strand
AACTCCATCTGATCCGCCGAATTGGCGGATCAGTAGAGTATGCATGGCTAAGACTTCACTTGTACTTAGATAGAGAAAACCTTTCTTCACTTGGCCAGTTCTTTATAGAGAAGATCAAATTCTGCAATGCTCTTTGCTAAGGCCTTAATTACAACCTTTCTTGGCTTGTCAATTTCTTGCTTCTCTAGCATACTCCCTCAGGGCTACTTCAAGAAGCGATTGCAATTGGAGCCCCTGGCTCTCAGCCACCTTCCTTGCACGCTCTAGGAGTTCTTTATCGAGCTGGGATGAGAACTTCTCACGGGGTAGGGCCATGTTCATCTCCTATCAAGAAATTTCTTGATGAAAGCCTATCACGATACTAATGGTTAACTGAAACTACTCGCTAGCTCTAGAAATTGTTGATTCTTCATCGGTTGGAATTAATCGCAACTCAAAGTGATTTACAGCTTGTAGCAACTACCTACTTCCCTAGTTGAAGCAATCGACTACTTATGACTTGCCTGACCGCTTCCCATTCAGATAACTCAGATGACGAAAATGGACTCTGGCTTGGTTTGACAGTATAAAGTCCTGAGAAATAACTTGATTTGAATTGATAGTAAGCAAGTAGCCACCTGGCATTACTTCCAGATCCAATCTTTACGTGCATCAAAAGTCCATTATCAACCTCTTGATACTTACTACCTTTTGAGTCTAAGGGCAAAAAATCATAACTTTCAAAATCTCCACTAGTAGTTTTGAAGCCACCCAACTTGATACATTCTTCTATACGCTGGATTAACTCTTTCCTTGCTGAATCTGCTCCCACTGCAGATTCATACTTGACAACCTCAGATGATATAAAAAGGTAAGGGGAACCATTCTGAAAGACCTGCAACTGTCGTCGAGCTACTCTCTTTTTATCTGATTCATAATTTTCGTAACATAAGTCTAGGGTAGGACTTTCAAGAGTGGTTCCTTTTGCTAGTGGTTGTACAACCCAAGACTCCTCAAAGTCATCAAAGGAAAACCCAAGGTCTCTTAAATCATTCTGGCTAATTTCACCCAGGGTGGGATCTACATATAGACCAGATCGCCTAATTTCACTGGTTTGGCCGAACACTGCTTTAAGCATGTATGCATCAGATATCTTCAAGTTACTGCCAGAGATTCGAGCCGTAGCGCTTTTACTGCCCAAGTTTGCAGAATATACAACTCTTTCTTTCTCTGAATTTCCCGAGAAAAACTTGCTCACCTTCTTATTGTTGATTAAGACATCACCTGATGAATTGCCCGCAAACAAGGTATAGGCACTTCGCACAGTAAATGAAGCGGAGCACTTGCCTTTACAAACCCCAACTTGATTTCCTGACGAGTCGGTAGAAATTTGCCACTTACCAAGCTTTCTCATCTTGCTCACAGATACCTTACTAACTGTCGCCTCAATATCTGTTCTAAGACCATTACCTTTGCAATCAAAACTCTCGAAAGTTCCTTTTAGTTTATTGTTTAGAGGCATAGCTAAAGAATCTGAACTAGAAATAGTTGATCGTGCTACCGAGAAGCCCGTGCCATTGTAAATTCGGCTAAGACATATCCCCGAACCTTTATCGCTTACTGAGAAATTTACTCTGGCATTTAAACCTAAAACTCCAGATACAAAAGCCTCTTTCTGAAACTCCGGAAAACCTCTATCAATCGAAACTTTCACATTATTCGACCACGCGCTGCGATTTCCCCAAGCATCGATCGCTCTAACTCGCAAGTCATACTCGCCCTCAGGTAGATCTTTGCTTAGAACAGTCCGAGGAGCAGTAAGGGGATACTTAGGTGAAGGTTGAGAATTTGACAAGTAACTTTCAACTTTTCTTATCCCACCAAGAGCTTCAACCTCATAGAAGCTTATGATTGAATCGTTGTCTTCAAATTTGAGACCTGACTTTAGAATTGCTGAATCTGGGCTAAACCAGGATTTTGGATCTTCAATTTCAGGGGTAGGAGGTGAAACTAAATCTGGAAGCCAGGAAACTTTGACTTCGACTTTCTCAAAATCAGAAGTTTCATACTCAATTTTCGCAACTCCAGACTTTGTCACAAAACTCTTTCCTAAGGGAAGTGTCATTGATCCAGATGCTCTGCCGCTAAGGTACTGGTAGTCATCAAGATTGATGAGCCACATATCTGTTGAAACTCCTTCGCTTAATTTAACTCCATTTATGTAATCTGGGTTCACTGAGACTATGGCACCAGGTGGTGGAGGATCGATGCGGTAAATTACCAAACCAGGTTTGTTTAAACTATTAAATGATTCTCTGCGATACTCAATCCAATAACTTGCGTCTTTATCTCGCAGAAATATTGATCTAAACCCATGGCTTTCATCAACTGAACTCAGCAGAACCTTTTGACTATTCCAAACTTCCTTGACATCTTTATTTTCCAAAAGTCCCATCCGCCATAAATGGTAGGTGGACAACGAAGTCCTAACTTCGACGTTTCCCATAACATCAACAGCGCCCCCAAATTCAATGCCACGGCAGTCCTTAAGCCAATCTCCATCTATTTTTCCAAGATTACAGGCTAACAAATTAGAATGACCGAGACCTAGCGCGTGACCTAGCTCATGTGAAATTACAAAGTTTTTATCTGTTCCATTAAGAATCATTCCCCCTGACCACTTTCCAGTTTGATTAACGCTACTTATCGCCTCCCAAACACAGTTCATTCTTGGGGTCAAAACAACTAGATAGCGATTACTGAAGTCTATGCCTGGATATCTCTGTTGCAAGAGTGACTTGACTGTTTCTATATAACGAATAGATGTATTGCCATTGCAATTAGTTGGTGGTCTTATTAGTAATGATGAAAAATCCTTAATTCCTAATTTCAATTCACTGTATTCTTTGGATTTACTTAGTACTGAATTCCAGTATGGCAGATTCTTTTCTGCTAAGTTTGAAGCAACCAGCTCAATCGATGCGGAATTACTTGAGTTATTTCCGAATGAAACTCCGACAATATCTATGATTTTCACCACTGGAGCAGAAGAAGTAGGGTAGATTTCACTCAAGGTAAGAGCAAAGAAACACAAGCCGACAAAAAACTTTCTCACTATATTGGCTTAATTCCCGCTAGGAATTGATTCAAAGTCCTTTGTAATCTGAGGAATTTGATCTTTTATGTCTTGAGTCAAAAACACTTGAAATTCTTTCATTTTTTCAAATGCGGCACGGGCTTCACTTAGCCTTCCTGCGGCACGTAGGTCATAGGCATAACTCAACCAAATTCTGGGATGTCTCTGCTCGATTCTCAATTGGCGCTCTCTGAAGGGAATTGCCTGCACTTGTTGTCCCCTTTGTTCGCGATAGCCTGCACTCAGATCCAAGAGACTGAAGTCATTTGGATAGCTAGTGAGAGCCAGGTCTAAGGTTGCAAACAACTCACTCACACTATTTGTTTTGTTGAGTTCAGATGCAAGGTACGAATACTCGGTTTCTAAAACTGAAGGGCTCTGGGCGACTTTGCTTATCTCATTGGCTCTGGTCAATACCGCCCTAGAGTTCTGAAGGTCTACTTGAGTGGCTAAGAACTTTCGAATACTTCTATCTGGATAGGAGAAGTACCAGCTAGTAGCGAACAAAATCCCTGAAATTAACAGAGCAATATACCTCTTAACATCTATATCAGGCTGACTTCTTTTCACTTTAATAGGGGATTCTAAAGAATCATTTCCTTCTCTAGTTCTCAGAGCTAATACAAGACCAAGAGATGCGTAATTCCAAACTGCAATTGAAATATTATCTATGGAAAAGATTGACATAGACCAAAGAGCTAAGAAAATAGAAGAAATGCCTTTATCGATATTACTAGAGCTATTGCTGAGAAGAGTCTTGAATGATATGAAAATTCCAATTAGTACAGGAATTAGAATAGCAATTAAACCAAGTATCCCAAGAGTTGCAAATGCTTGAACAAAAACATTGTGAGCGTTATTTGTGACCAAATCAATAGATGTTCTTTCAGCCAAAGCCTGCGACCTATATGTTCTAAAGTGGTCCCCATAACTGTCGACACCTACCCCCCAAATAGGTGAAGTTTCCCCAATTCGAATCCCTGTCAACCAATACTGATAACGTAGTTGAACCGTATATTGGCCAATCAAACTTCCAAATGGGCCGAATCCCAGAGTTCCCAAGAATACGAAAAGTCCCAGGAAGCCAGCGCAGGCAAGAAATACTAGTTTTTTGGCTAGACCCGTTATATTTAGCCAGATAAAGAGCGTGAGCAAGCCAACAATTAAAATTGCGCCAAGCCCTTGAATAGACTTCGTGGCAATAATTAGCCCAAGAGATATCCCAAAGAAAGTAACTCTCGTTAGACGCAGGACCAGATTGGACTTCTCCAAGGCCAACATTAGTAGAAAGCAAGATGCCGATAATGCGAATATCGCAGAGGCAAAGTTTGTGTTTCCAAAGAAGGAAAATATTTGATTGCTTTGAGACCACTTAATAGGATCAAAGCCTAACCACTGCACTAAGCCATATGTACAGAATACTACTGAAGCCATTTCTAAGCTGTGTAGGAATTTGGAGCCAAAAGTTCTTGCATGATTCATAAGAGAAAAGGAGAGAGCGACGACAAAGAGAGAAATTATTGTTAGTAAACCATTATTTCTTCCCCATATACCCCACAAAATTCTAGTCCACGAAAGATTTTCAAAGAATTTAGCTAGAATTATCGAAGTGATAGTAAAGATAATTGATAAGAGCAACAATCGAACTTGGTAATTTACAATAGAAACACTTGCAGACTGGATGTAAGCTCTATACCCAGCCAAAGCGATAAATGGAATAATAGTAAGAAGTGCAATCTGCTTGGGCCAATTAATTGGATCCAGAAAATTTACAAATATGGTTCCAGAAACTGTGGCTAGAAGTAAGGTTGTCTTATCGAAAGCGTGTTTGGTCGTTTTCTCCATAGACCAAGTCTAATGTTTTTCCGGACAAGTGCAGCGAAATTCAAGTGAATTTTCGATGATGTCGACAATGCGCATTGCCACGTAGTCATGCTCACAAAAGGCCATACTTCGTGAATCATTGATAAATTTGAGGCTCGCATCCTGATAAACATCCCAGTCTATTTCCTCACTGCCAAGGATCATTTCCACCGCTTCGTCCACATCTTCGGGTAATTGAGCGCAAAGACTATCTAGAAATTCAAACTCACTCAGCTTGGGGCCACGATAGAAGACTTTAACTCCTGAAAATACTGCATCAAAGAGTTTCTCTGTTAATGAATATTTGTCATTCTCAATCACTATGGTGAATTCATACTCAGAAAGAGTTAGGACTTTATCTGGTGCTTGTCCACGATATTCTTTTGGCCGAAAAAAGAGTGATGACCAGGCTTCTCGCAATCTAAAATTTGGATTTCCGATAGCTCTTCTTGTAGCAGCCCATCTCTTCCGTACTTCCATTGTTCTAGACATCTCCCAATTCGGGCCAAAGACCTTTACTTCAACGCCTTTTTGTGAGAGCTTCTTCAGCAACTCGAGACGCCAACCATAAAGACTGGAAGTAACAGATCCAAACTTAAAGTCGTTAATCAGAGTTATTCCAGAATGCTTGAATTTGTCCTGGCTAATAACAATATTTGGGCGTATCAATGGTTGAAAGACACAATCGCTCCTACCATAGATAGAAGATCTCCACGGGCTGAGCAAGATTACAACATCGAAAGCGTCCCAGTTGCTGGAATTATAGTTTTCCGGCATTACTGAAGGTGGTTCAAGAAGAATTAAGGCCCTAAAATCAGACTCAGCTTTAGGTTTTGATTGCGAGTCATCCAAATGTAACTCAAATTTAAGGCAATGGCATTTACTGCGCTGCTCTAATTCTGAGATACATCTATCTAGTAAATTACTCTCCATCTAGACACCCAACTTCATGATTATCTTAGAATTCTCTCCGTAAAATTACTGTCTCTTCTTATGCGCCTCGCCCAAAAAGATACAAATCTCTCAAGAAACACGTATTTATCAAAATGACCTAGTTTCCAAATGATTGGAGTTTTAATCCCAAATCCAATTCTAAGTTTCATATTCATTAAAAAAACATAGGGACTGATTGCTTTTGAGTGAATATGAATATTAGCAAGCCTAATATTGCTATCTCTTACCCTAATTTCAATTGACTCTTTTCCTAGGGTAGATATGAATCTCAAGGAACCCTCCTGGAGTAAATTAGTTATCGAACCCTCCCTAAGATCCAGTTCTCCTCTAAAAGAAAATGGAACTCGACAGTTTCTCGCATCAGTGCCTATGAAGTACTTTCCAATTGATTGAGCATCAAAGATAAATCCTGACGAAGATCCAAGATTTTCTATTTGAGTGGGTAGAACCTTAACTCCAATTTCCCGGGAGAATTCACCCAGAAGCACCATGTCATCTACATTATTTCTATTCCAATTATTCAATATATGATTTAAGAACTTTTGTAGAATTTCGGGACTGCGAATATAGAGTATAGATGCACAACCAATTCCATTTGCTTGAAGTGGAAATGCAAAATTAATTCTTGTGTCAGAAATCAAATTAGATATTGCATCTGGTTGTAATAGAATGCAGTCTGTTTCTAGGTGGATGACGTTCTCAAGGCCATTTGTGCGCATTGCATCGTATAGATAGAAAAATCTGGCCGTGGTGCCATGCCAGAAATATTCTTGCTTATGGGGCCAAACTTTTTTCATCTCTTCGAATCGTAGGGTCTCCTCACTTCTTTCCATCTTGGAAGTATCGATTCTGATTTGAGTATCGAAGGAGTCGCCAGAGTCCGTTACTAGGTATTGTGTAACATTTGAATGCAATCTATCGATTAATCTAAAATTATTTTTAGCATATCTTGGTACGGGACGGCCTACCTCTACCCACATGATGTTAAGGCTCGATTTCATAAGTTCTTCATTTTATAGGAGAACAATTCAGCTATGTGCGCATGAGAATTCTTTCGAAAAGAATCAAGCGCTGGAACTTTACTTAAATATGTTTCTCTAAGTTGCTTTGTGCTTAACTGGCTTAACTCAGACCAATCCTCGAAAGCAACATAGGGGTATTGAGCGTATGCTGGGATCACGTCCCTTCCAAGAACTACAGGCAAAGCCCCTAAATATAAGGATTCCCAAAAACGATGTGTGTCTTTGCCATTCCCTGGGGGACACGGAACTAACAACGATCTTCTCATTAACGCATGTATATATCGGGCAGGCACTCTTCTACGCATCTCGAGGCAGGAATCAGACTTAGTAATCTGCCTTCTTGCCAAAATTCTCTCCTTCAGATTTGTTTCATCATTCCACGCTACTAATATTCCGATTGATCTTGATTTCACGCAAAGCTTTGGTAACTTCTTAAAATCTCTGATCTGACCTGCACTTCGATATCTTTGACTCTCTAATCCAAGCGGTAAAGGCCACACTCCTTTCGTATTACTCGACACATTTACACAAGCAACTATTTTACAATACTTCTGAATATCAATTAGAAAAGATGCAGTAGGGGGCTTGTCAGAGTCACCAATAACTATTGCTGCCAATGGCTCAAATCTTAAGGAGAGACAAGACAGAAACTCTTGTTCTAAGGAAATTAAAAGATTGCCATTTACATAAACAATTGATTCACCACGCAAAGTTCCTAAATCCGCAAAGTCCTCTTGTCTATCTATAGTTATGTCACATAAGAAAGAGTAGGTGTCTGAATTCAAATATGGAAAGCTATTGACTCGTTTGTCTCTGGGATATTTCACAATTGTACGCGCAATTCTATCTTCTGTCTTATACCACAATAAACTTGCAGTGTTCATAATTAGTTGTCGGCCGTAATCAATTCGATTTGATGCAGTATGTCAGCGGCCAGATTTTCAAGCACGAAGTTGTTAATTGTCTCTTTGAATTCTTCGCTGCCAAGGTAATTCTGTGCATTAACTTGTGTTTGCTTCACTAAAGAGTAATCTTTCCGGGCGGCTTCGAAGCGCTGCCTAATTATCTGTGAATCAGGAGGACACTCTATTGCAACCTTCGGAATTCCGAACTCATGCAAAGGAGGACCAACATAAATGACGCAGCAACCAGCCCACAATGCCTCAATTAATTTCTCAGAGACATAATCTAAGCTATTTTCTACAACAATAGTGAATTGAAACTTCTCTAACTCGCGAGACTTATTTGATTCAAACCCCTTGTAGTTTTTAGGTTGTATCCATAGGTTGTCTAAACTAGACAAATTCATTCGACGACCCAATCCTGCATGGTGCTTTGTTGCACCTAATAGGCCTTTTAAAGTGGCAGCTACGCTGTTCCAGCCCGTCCCATAAACAACTATGTCTTCACCGAATACTTCAATTAATTCTCGTCTCAGAGTATACAATTGTCCATCCGCAAAGCTTATTTTGTTGTTTTGAAAGACAACCGCTCGAGAGTCGCGCGCTTTAAAGTCAGCCTCACTATCGCTCGTTATTACCTGCTTACCTTGCGGCCAATGAAACGGGAAAACGTTTGTTCCTGAAGCCCACTTATTCGATGGCGTAAAAATTAACTTATATCTTTTAAGATTACCTCGCTGAAAATTACTTGGCCTCGTTACCCTCGACTCCCATAAGACCAACACCTTAAGGGCGCTTTTACTTGGTCTAAATGCTCTAAGCCCGAATTCACGATGATGATTCATGAAAATTATTACATCTGGATCATCATTTAGCGAAACGAGATTATGCCCATCAGTTGAAAACCTATCAAAAAAGGCCTTCCAGGGTTGCTCCGTCGGAGAGGTAAAGTCAGAGAAAGACTCTTGGCGAGTAACAGCTATTCTCATTAGTAAAACCTCTTAGTCACTAATTGGGTAGCTCCAAGAACTAGACCGGCAAACTTATCTCTATTGTAGGTGCTAAATGGTGCAAGAAGGACCGAATTGGCTAGTAGCAAAAGGGTCAAAAGCCAGAATTTGTACTTCGATAAATTTGGCACATCATAAGAAAATATCCTAGATCTATTGATTACCCAGTTGGTGTAGTACACTTTTGTCATGGGCCTTCCTTCAATTGCCAGATCATGTCGCAAAACAATTGAAGGATCACAAATCAACTTTCCTAATTTTCTGGCACGCGCAGAGATAATTACATCTTCAAAAATAGACTGTCCGAAGAAATCAGACTCAAACCTTAGATTCTGAAAACAATCAGCTTTCCAGGTTGAACATCCTATTAGCCAATCCACTTCAGTTTTTTCTCTTAGGCCAATTGGACTGATATTTACAGCAGCGCCTGTTAAAATTCCAGGATTGCCAGTTATCCCAATCCAATCTGTGAGCCTACTTCTCTTAATTTTGATTCTAGTGTTTTCTGAAGTCTTAGCAATTCCAGATAAGCCAACACAATCATTAATCTGAGTGAAACCTTTTAGGACTAACTCAAAATAGTCATTAGGAACCATAACATCATCATCCAAAAAGCTTATGAATCGTATGTCTTTTGCATTCTTGTGGTAGAATAAATAATCGAGGCCTATATTCCTTTGGATAGCTGCCGATTTGTATTCAGTCATGATTTGATGAATCTTGATAACTTCTGATTTCAATTCAAAATAATTCCCTGCATCAGAGGAGTCAACAATAATAATTGCATCAGGCTTTAAGCTGACTTTTTCTAGGTTTGCAAGTAGTCTACGTAAAAGATCTGGACGGTTTCTTGTTGGAATGATAAGTGCCAGACCTGACTTCACGGCGAATTCTGGGTTTGGCATAGACATGGCGCAATAATACGAGAAATACTCACTTTTAGACCGCTCAAGTAGATTGCCTTGCGCCACTTATTCGATAAACTTTTCATATGAGACAGAATTGGACAGTGTTTGAGTTACTATATTTGTTCAGGCGATGCCTAAAACTCTTAGACTACCGAGATAGGAATTTCGTAGCTCTATACGCCCTAATCCAATTCGCTCTGGTTCTGCTAGATCTTTTTGGACTGCTTCTAATAGGCGCAATTGCAGCGATAGCAACAAGCTCAATCCAGGGCACCGAGCTTCCCCGAGTTGTTAAGGGGTTTCTAGAATTTCTGAGTTTTGAGGAGAATCCACCTCAATTTATCGCCACAATTCTTGGATTGGCAGCCGCCTTCCTCTTAATTATGAAATCTTTTCTGAGCTACTACTTTGGACTCCGAAATTACTCCTTTCTTGCTAGACGAGAGGCCAGAATTTCAGAATCTCTAGCTAAGCGAATATTTAATCAAGAAATTGTCTATCTGAATCGATTTACAACCCCTCAGTACCAACATGCCTTGACTAACGGTTGCTCGTCAGTAATGGGGGGGGTTATTGGGCAATCTCTTAGCTTGCTAGCCGAGTTCGTGCTTCAGATCACCATGTTAATTACGCTGTTCTTATTCTCCCCTATCCTAACTATATTTTCACTTACTTTCTTTTTAGGCTTGTTTCTGCTTTTAAATAAGTTCCAAGGGGAAAAGGCCCGAAAGTGGGGTCTGGGTATGACGCAAGCAGATGTGGAAAGCACCTCACTAATTTCTGACGCAGTAGGAAGTTATAGAGAAATTTTGGTAAGCGGGAGAAGAACATTTTTTATAGAAAAGATACATCGAAGCCGGGAGGAAGCAGCGCAATATTTAGTCAATAAGTCTATGCTTACCCAATTTTCAAAGTATGCTTTTGAAATGAGTGTGATTGTTTCGGGCCTAGCGATATCTGCCTACGCTTTTCTAACAAAACCGGCAATTCAGGCGACCAGCCTTGTGGTTATTTTTATAACCGCATCTACAAGAATTGCACCTTCAATATTGAAGTTACAGCAGGGAATTCTTCAGCTTCGTGGTGCAGCAGGGGCTACTGAGCTATTCTTTGAGATAAGCGACTTCGTTATTGACACCGCTGAATACAGCGATCGAAATCGAGGTGCGCAATCAAGTTGTTTCAATTCTGAACAGGGAATTACACTCAAGAACATTTCCTTCGCTTATCCCAACAGTAATAGAAGGGCTCTAAACCAAATTTCGCTTGAAATTAAAGAATATTCAAGTTTTGCAATAGTTGGGCCGTCTGGTTCCGGAAAGTCAACATTAGTGGATTTGATTCTAGGAGTGATAAGCCCGCAACAAGGAGAGCTAAGTGTTTTTGGGCTGGAACCAAAGAGAATGCAAAGCTTGGAACCAGGAAAAATTGCTTATGTTCCACAAAATGTTTATCTTACTCCAGGCTCGATTTTGGAAAACGTTGGATTAGGAATAGATCTTGCAAACATTGACCCAATCAGAGTATGGAGTGCCCTTGAAAAGGTACATCTAGATCTTTGGGTAAATGGTTTAAGCCAAGGAATCCATTCAACTGTTGGCGAACGAGGTTCTCGATTGTCAGGAGGGCAAAAACAGAGGCTTGGTATTGCCCGTGCTCTTTATCAAAATCCGCTGCTGATTGTCTTAGATGAAGCAACTAGTTCGTTAGATGCGGAGTCAGAACACGAAATTTCAGCATCAATTGAATCTCTAAAGCGAAAAATTACTACCATCATAATTGCTCATCGGCTGTCGACAGTTATTAAGTGTGATCAAATCGCATACCTAAATGATGGAGAATTAATTTCCCAGGGAACTTTCACAGAATTACGCAGGGCAGTTCCTGACTTTGATCGCCAAGCAAATCTCATGGGGATTACCGGATGAGAGTGCTTGTCACTGGAGGGGCTGGATTCTTGGGCTCTCATATGTCAGATCTCTTACTCGCCCGTGGATTCGATGTGATCGCTGTTGATAATTTCTACACTGGAAGTAAAATCAACATAGAACATCTCGAGAAAAATCCTAGATTTGAACTTATAAGACACGATGTTACATTTCCTTTGTATCTTGAATGTGATTTGATTATGAACTTCGCTTGCCCCGCCTCTCCAGTCCATTATCAAAAGAATCCATCACAGACCATGAAAACAAACGTTCATGGAGCAATCAATATGCTTGGGCTAGCAAAGAGACTTCAAATTCCCATTTTCCAAGCTTCTACTAGCGAGGTTTACGGAGATCCTGAAGTGGCTCCACAGCCCGAGACCTATTGGGGAAGAGTAAACCCAATAGGACCAAGGGCCTGTTACGACGAGGGAAAACGTGCAGCAGAGACATTGTTCTTTGACTATCATCGGCAATTTAATTTAGACATTAAAGTAGCACGCATTTTTAATACTTATGGTCCACGAATGGCTATAGATGATGGAAGAGTTATGAGTAACTTCATAATGGCAGCATTACAAGGCAAGGACATAACCATCTATGGAGATGGCACACAAACACGTTCATTCTGTTACGTCGATGACTTAATTTCTGGAATTTACAAGTTTGTCTTTGAAAGTAAAAATACCGGCCCTATGAATATTGGTACTGAGTTTGAGTTTACAATGAATGAGCTGGCAGATTTAGTTCTTGAACTAACCAAGTCTAATTCAAGAATAGTTCATTTGCCGCTGCCTCAAGATGATCCGAAGCAACGAAACCCGGATCTCCGTCTAGCAAAAAATCTAATTAATTGGCAGCCAAATGTTTCTGTAAGAGATGGAATGCAAGCCACAATTGAGTACTTCAAGACAATAGTACAGAAATGAGAGTCCTTCACATAATTGCACGATTTAATGTGGGTGGAACTGCTGCTTGGATATATGAACTCACAAAAAATTTGCCAGAAGTTGGAATTGAATCGTTAGTAGCAACTGGGAGAGTTGACAAGAGCGAGATTGAGTCTGAGCTCCTCCAACAACTGAATCACACCTATATAAAGGGTTTGGGTAATTCACTTAGACTACTTAGAGACTTGAGAGCACTTTGGGAAATTAGGAACTTGATTAAAAGTCACGATCCCGATGTTATAAATACACACACCGCTAAAGCGGGTGTTTTGGGGCGTTTAGCAAACTTTAGCTTGAGAAAAAAGCGAAAGCCTCTCGTCCACACTCTTCATGGACACCTCTTGCATGGTTACTTCCCAAAATCCCTCGTCAGGCTAGTTGTGATAATTGAAAGAGTACTTGCCAGTTTCACTGATTTAATGATTTTTGCTGGCAGAAATGTTCAGACGGATTGTCTAACTGTAGGCATAGGCACTTTAGATAAATCTGTTGTAATTTACCCTGGAGTATCAGTCGCTAATTTATCGAAGAATTCTGCTAGCACGCCAGGGTCAGATAGATTAAGAATTGGTTGGTTGGGGCGCGTTACTAGAATCAAACGTCCTGACCGAGCTCTAGAGATTGCCAGAAAATTACCCAACCTTGACTTTTATATCGGCGGGGAAGGAGATCTATTGAAAACTTGTAAGGACTCAGCCCCTAAGAACATTTTTTTTCTTGGCTGGAGCAAACCAGAGGAATTCTGGAGTGAAATGGATATTTGCCTACTCACCTCTGATAACGAAGCTCTACCAATTTCAATAATTGAAGCCCAACTCAATGGATTACCGACAGTAGCCACTAATGTTGGATCAACTTCTGAAGTTGTAATAGATGGAGAGAGCGGATATCTAACGTCAGTAGAGATAGATGACATGGTAGCAAAATTGACTATTCTCTCGGGGGATTCCAGCTTGAGAAAAGAGATGGGGAAGAAAGCCAAGGCAAGGGCTCAAAACGTATTTTCTCCAAAGAGGCAAAGAGACGACCATATCTCTGCATACAAAATGACAATAAAGAATTTTGAGCAAAAACTATGAGGTTGCCAGTTTCAGCTGTACTGCCAATCAAGAACGGACAGGAATGGATTCCTGAGGCGCTACTTGAAATTAGCAATCTCTTTGAATCCCAAGATGAGCTAATCATCATCGATGATCACTCAACTGATTCCACATGGGAGATTTTGGACAATTTTACTTGCAAAACCTCACTGAGAAAGATTAAGAACCCTAGGGCTGGATTAGTATCAGCGCTCAATGAGGGAATAAGAATTGCTCAACATGAATGGATTGTACGTTTTGACATCGATGATAAATATAGGACAAGTAGAATAGATAAGCAGTTAGCTGCTATCACCCCAAGGACTGTGGCAGTTTTTAGCGACTATCGAATTATTACCGCCGAAGGCAAGGACCTGGGCCTTATTCCTTCACCAATTCACCCAAGAGCTACTGCCCTATCTCTTGTGCACTCAGATAGAACCGCGCATCCAAGCGTAATCTTTCGAAAGAGCTCTGCGCTCAGCGTAGGTCTCTATCGTCAAGAGGATTTCCCTTGCGAGGATTTATCTCTCTGGTTAAGACTAGCCACCGTTGGAGATCTCGTTTCGATACCCTCAGATGAACTCATCTATTCCCTAAGGAAATCTTCAGTTTCAGGGTCACGCTATTTCCAGGCAAAAGATAAGTCTGCTGAAATATTGCTCACTACAGGCCAGGTACAGGATTTTATCGCTCGTGCGATAGTTGAATTTAATGCGATTTTGAAATCATATAAAGAAGTAAAACTTGGGAGAGAGAGGTCACTTCTATTTATTAGAGATTTCTTCCACCCAATTGTCTTTAGAGAACTTGGTAATCTACAAAAAATTAAAGTACTTGTTAGATTCTTCGGATTTTTACTATATCCCGTAAATGCTTGGAAATTCTTAGAGCTTTACCTTGCTCATAAAAAAAGAAGGCGATATCGAAATTCAGATTGAAATGACATTACTTAGTCCTCTAAATTGTCCAGTTAAATCAAGAACTTTTTTACTACGTCTAATGGTTGACTCTAACTCTGAGTTTTCGCAGCGGTGAGTCAGAACTACTAAATCATACTCACCCTGCAAGGTTGACCTATTGGAATTGCCCCACTGCTGCAAAGAACTATCCCACCACTCAACGTGCCTGAACTTATTTTGAAGTAATTGGAACAACTCTAGCGATGGTGACTCCCGCAAATCGCTTACTCCTGCTTTGTAGGAGAGCCCAACTTGAAGTAATAAGCTATCTTTGTTAAGCCCAATGGATTCAATTATCTTTAAGATTCGAATTGGCCCTGAATTGTTAACTCTTTGGGCTGCGTCTATCAACGTGGACTCAATGCCACGACTACGACCTAGCCAAGACAGATACATTGGATCTACGGGTATGCAATGGCCACCCACCCCAACCCCAGGCCAGAAAGTCATATATCCATAAGGTTTAGTTCCAGCAGCTTCAATAACTTCAAAAAGGCTAATGCCTAATTCTTGGGCTAGGGGAACTAATTCATTGACTAGGGCAATGTTGACTTGCCTAAAACTATTTTCTAGCACCTTAGAAAACTCAGCAATTTCAGGAGAGCTGACCTTTATCACTCTCTCACAGAAGCTGGAGTAGAAGTCGAATGCTCTGTTTGTCGCTTCATCTGTTAATCCAGATACTAATCGAGGAGTTTGTTTATAACTCCAACTCTCATTACCAGGGTCAACTCTCTCCGGAGCAACCGCATATAGTAGGTCCAGATTTGGTGATTCTTCTTTAACTACAGATGGAATCAAATCTCTTACAGTGCTTGGAAAACTGGTTGATTCATTAATCAATAAGGTTCCTGCTTTGGCATTCTGCGCTATAGCTCTAACAGCTGACTTTAGGGCCGACGAATCAGGCTCATTTCCCAATAGTGGTGTTGGAACACAAATTATGGCAATTGCAGATTGAGCAATTACTCGAGGATCACTGGTTGCTACAAATCCAGCCTGCAACCCACTCCGTAATTCTTCATTAGAAATATCTCCTACATAGCTAGCTCCAGAACGTAATTGTTCAATTCTCTCTTCATCGATGTCTACCCCGAAGACTCTCCATCCCGCAGAGAGTGCGGCAAGGGCTAACGGCAAACCCACATATCCCATGCCGAGTATTGCAACACTCTTGTTATTTTGCACGGGATTAAACCTACCAATCCTGAAGGGCTAAATAGAACCGTGGCCCGGTCCTTTCGGACCGAGCCACGGCTTTACTACTTATTGAAAATCAAAGCTTAATTACTTAAGCCTTAACCTTCTTAGCAATCTTGGCAACTGTGTTAGCCAAGGTTGTGATCTGAGCCTTCAAAGCTGCCATCAATGTGGCAACCTGAGTAGCAAGCTCTTCAACAGCTGCGGTTGCAGCATCTGCAGCGTCGCGTGCTTCTTCAGCAGCAACTGTTGCAGCATCTGCAGCTTCAGCAGCAAGGTTTGCAGCATCGGTTGCAGCGTTCGCAGCATCGATTGCTTCGTTAGCAGCATCGGTTGCAGCTTCAGCAGCAACAGTTGCTGCGTTTGAGGCAGTTACGGACGCTGAGGTACCTGTGACAGTTACTGCGGTTGAGGCAGTTAGCACGCGGGCTGGACGTGATGAGCCATCGTTTAGGACGTTAGTTGAAGCATCGCCACCAGTTACTGTGACTGTCAACGTACCTGTTCCAGCGCTATCTGCACCAATTTCAATAACGCATGTTCCTTCAGATCCAACAGTAGCACTTGTTGTGCATGTGGCTGCAGTTACACCATTAACTGAAATAACGCGTCCAGCAGTACCTGTGTAAGCAATCGTTACAGATATGCCATCAGCAAGGTTTCCGTATGCGTCTTTAGCGGTAGCAGTGATTCGCTTGGTCTCATTTGGCGACATTGCGGCTGTTGCATCACTAAGAGCGATTGTGCGGTGTCCGCCAGCAATGACCGTGTAAGAAACCGAAGCGCTCTTACCAGCAGAGGTAACGGTTACAGTGGATGAGCCAACTTTCTTTGCCCAAATTGTTGCTGAGGCATCTCCATTGGAATCGGTGTAAGCGTTTGCAGTTAGGTCGCCTGTGGCTGTTGCATATGACTTTGAGTCAACCGAAATAGCTATTGGGTAACCAGATAATCCTGCACCGCTGGAATTTGTCACCTTGATAGTCAAAGTGACTGCACTGTTAGCACTAGCACCAGTTGAGGCAGCATTAGTTGAAACAGTAATAGCAGCAGCAGCTAAAGCAGTCTGAACGTTGGTGTAAGTGGTGCTTGTGGTTGCAAATGAACCTGAGTTTCCATGAGTAACAGAAACGCTCAGGGTGTCAGTCAGCGAAGTCGTTGAGGTTGAGGCATCGGTCCAGCTATAAGAGGCTGTTCCCGCTGCACCAGTTACCACAGTGGTTGCTGACTTAATATTTCTACCGGAAACAGAGAACTGAACGTTAGCACCTGAAATAAGTGAACCATATTGGTCACGTACAGTTGCTACGTTAGTACTAGTTGCACCGATGTCGTACTTCTTGGAAGAAGCTGTATCACGAAGTGTCACACTTCCATCAGAAGATCCAACTTTTGGAGCAGCCACAACGATCGTTGCGACCATAGTTGAGTTGGCAGCATCCGCCCATGTGACTGTGTAACGCTGACCATCTGCTAGACCTGAAACTGTCCAAGATAATGCAGCTTGAGTTTCAACACCAGTTGGGCTGGTATATGTGTATGTTCCTGCAGTCACTCCACTTGGTAGTGAGTAACCGGTTACAGCAGCAACAGTGTACGAGAATGTTCCAGCTGCGCTCATCTGAACTGTCAACGGAATTGTCGTTCGCGCTGTACTTACGTTCAAAGTGGCTGATGCTGTTGAAGCCCCTGTGGTTGTTGCAGGAGTTGGAGCAACAAGCGCGACTGTTGAAGCAGTTGTGCTCCAACCAGTTCCAGACTTAATGATTCCATATCCAGCTACAACGATTTCGGCAGAAGTTCCAGTACCGTAGGCAGTTCCATAAACAGCTGGAGCTGTAGTTAGAGTGTAGGTGCTTGAGATTGACTCAGCAATTCCTGAAGCTCCTTTAACGGCAACTGTTGTTGTTGTGTTTGATTCTGCCTTAACGTTGATTGTAAAGGTTCCTGATGTGGCCGATTCGCTTGTATCAGGACCAGTTGTGCGCTGACGGAATGTTGGTAGACCATCAGCCATCGCACCACTGACTAAGAATGAGTGCGTACCAGTAGTAGCACTAGTAGGGGCCAAGCCTTGAGAGCGAGGCATATTTCCTGCTGCGGTACTTGCGACCGGATAGATTGTTCCGTTTGTGCCAGTCAGCAATGCCACAGTGGTCGAACTGGTATCACCAATTCCAAAGCCACCAACAACTGCTACAGGGGTTGACCCAGCTACATACTTTCCAAGCATCGTGGTAGATCGACCAGCTGACGCAGTAGTTATGACAGTGAATGTCTCGGTAGCTGGCTTAATTATGGTGTCATAAGTAGCACCCTTAGGAGTAACCGTAAAGGTAGACGTATCGCCCGCAGTAGCAGATGCCGAAGAGGCTGAGAGTGTCCATGAGGCCACAGGTCCACCATCATTACATGTTACTGAAGTTGAAGGGCTTGCCGCAGTCATTGCCGCAGTGGTGGATTCATTTCCATTTACATCGAGCCATACTAAGTATGTAATCGAAGATAAGTTGGTCGTTGACTCACCAGTAAGCGGAATGATAATTGTGCTTGAGCCGGAATCACTAATATGACCAGTTGAAAGCACTGCGCTAGTCAAAAGGGACGAAATTCCTGAAGAGCCTCCAGCTGTCAGATTATTCTTGGCAACAAGGGACTGTCCGGCAGCGCGAACTTTCGCAACTCCCGTTCCAAAGCCACCCATTGTTACTTTGATAAATCCGCCAACGCCATCGCGTATAACGCAAGTCGCGCTAACTGTTGCATTTGGGTTGGAAGCAGCGTTTGCTGCAGGTGTTGCAACGGTGCCTAAAAGGCCCCCGAGCAACGCCACAACTGCCGTTTGCGCAATGCGCTTGAGCAGAGATGTCTTTGTAGACATTGATTTCCTTTCATTGGTCGTAAACGAGACGTTCTCGTCTACGGCTGGTAAAGAGAGACTCTTTACCTCGTGATGCAATGCACGTGCTACTGCACCACATTCCCCACCGTGTATTTGGACG
>Ga0194131_10005229_pt1 | contig 18917 bp, 26 predicted proteins | sample TA2KigO120mmetaG_FD_148631 | JGI IMG/M metagenome (GOLD analysis project Ga0194131, IMG submission 148631) | Freshwater microbial communities from Lake Tanganyika, Tanzania - TA2015053 Kigoma Offshore 120m | ecosystem: Environmental > Aquatic > Freshwater > Lake | place: Tanzania: Lake... | reverse complement strand
GGCCAGGTGCGCGCCTCCTCCCTGGCCTGGTACCTCTGCCTGTTCAGGAACCACATCATCCCCGCCATCGGCGAGGTAGAACTGGCGCACATCGGCGTTGAGGATATCCAGGGACTCAAGGCCCAGAAAACGGGGGTCCTCTCCCCCCAATCGGTAAAGCACATGGTCAGGCTCATCCGCCAGATGCTCAACCATGCGTGCGACTGGGGGTACATCCGCACCAACCCGGCACAGAAGGTCAAAGACCCCCGTGTCCCCAAGCATGAGATGGATTGCCTCACCCCCGCCGAGGTACGGCTTTTCCTGGGGGGAGTGCCTGAAAAATGGTACGCCCTCTTCCTAACAGCCATCACCACGGGCCTGCGGATCGGGGAGCTGCTGGCGATGAAGTGGGACAACCTGGACTGGCAACGCAGCCAGTACTTTGTGCGGGAGAGCCTGACCCGGAAGACCGAGACCGAGGAGGCTGGCTTTGCTCAGACCAAGACCGAGGGATCAGCGCAGGCCGTGGATCTGACTCCGACCTGCCTGGAGGCCCTACAAGCCCACAGGAAGCGGCAAGCAGAAGAACGGCTGAAGGCGGGAGAATCCTACCAGGACCACGACTTAGTCTTTGCCACGGCCCTGGGAACGCCCCTGAACGACCGCAACGTGGTTAACAGAGTTTTCGAGCCTACCTTGAAGGCTGTGGGGCTGCGCCGTATCTGTTTCCACGAGCTGCGCCATACTTGCGCCTCTTTGCTCATCGCCCAGGGAGAGAACCCCAAGTACATCCAGAAGCAGATGCGGCACGCTTCGATCCAGATCACCTTCGACCGCTACGGCCACCTGTTCCCGGACACCAACCGGGAAGCCGTGCGTCGGCTGGACGAGACCTTGTTCGGTTCTCAGGAACGCCCTGCTGGGAACGCGTGATCCTGGTTGCTCCTCTATCCCTTGCCTATTATGTTATGGCAGGAGTCGTAGCATCTATGGCGGTGATGAAGGTCAGAGCGATCATCAGAACACTGGAAGAAGATGGCTGGTACCTGGATAGAACCAAAGGGGACCATCGCCAGTTCAAGCACCCGACCAAGAAGGGGCTGGTCACTGTGGCTGGCAAGAGGAGTGTGGATGTGCCTCCGGGAACCCTCAACAACATCCTCAAGCAGGCGGGCCTGAAGGAAGGCGGAGAGTAGAGCTATGCGCTACGTCGTTATCGTCGAGGAGGGAGAAACCAGCTACGGGGCCTATGTGCCCGATCTGCCTGGATGTGTCGCAGCCGCCGAGACCCAGGAAGAAGTGCTGCGGTTGATCCATGAGGCCATCGAGTTCCACCTGGAGGGACTGCGGGAAGCAGGGCTGCCAGTGCCAACCCCCGCTTCCCACAGCGAGTACGTCGATGTGCCTGCTGTTTGAGGATTGCCCTCCCACCCTACCCCTTCCCATCTAACGGCTGTCTAACAGACCAGGCCAAAACACCACAAAACAGCCCCAACCACCAAAAAAGCGGTTGGGGCTTATCTCATGTTTGGATATAATTTTACGAAACAACACGAAACAGCATGAAAACCCCCAGACCACTTTGCAAGCTTGAGGTCGTCGGTTCGATCCCGATCTGCTCCACCAAAAATAAGGACCAGGAAGCCCGGCACTCAGCCCGCTGGCTTCCTGGCCTCTTTATTCCCGCTCCTCCACCAGGTTAACCCGCCGCCACTTCAAGGCTTTGCCACCCCGGGGCACCGCCAGGGTCGCCAGCCCGTACGCCCCGATACTGGCGCGGATGTCCTGGCGGAAGGGCTTGACCTGCACCCGGATCTGCCGCTCCCTGCCTGAAGTGTTGTAGAGCCGCACGATCAACTCCTCCCCGGCCTCCGCCTTCTTCAGGGCCACTACCTGCACCTGCGGGTCATCGACGGTGAGGGTCCCCGCTACTTCCAAGCGCTGCCGGCGCTCGACCTTTTCGGGCTGCGGGTAGTACACCTGCCAGACCGGCGGGGTGTTGAGCACCTGGGCGGCGCGGCTCACCCGGGTTTCGTCGAAGCGCCCCCCACCAGAAGCGCATAGCGCAATTCTTGCTCCCCCTGGTCCTGGCGCGGGGCAAAGCGGTTGTTCAACCGCTCATCGCGCGGGTCGATGTTAAAGGAACTGTACGCCGGGGGGCGCACTGCATTGACCGCGAACTCGCCGGAGGTTAAGCTGTGGGCGAAGCTGCCGGTATTGAGGACCGCCAAATACACCGGCTTTCCCCCCTGTCTGCCCCGCACCGCCACCCAGGGCTGGTTGGTGCGCTCCTCGTGCTCGTCGCTGGGCCGGCGTTGGGCGGCGCTGTACAGAGTTTCGGCGCTGCTGCGCTCAGCCGGGAAAGCCAGCGGCGTCACCAGCTTGAGCATCGCGTCTCGGTGGTTGTTGAAGAGCCGTTCGCGGATCTCTATGCTGCCCTCGGCATGGCCGATCACATACTGGCGCACCAGGGAGCTGGGCCGCCTCCTGGCGAGTGGCCAGGCGGAAGCGCTCGGCCGGCCTGGCATCTCAGACCGGCGAGGTGGACCAGACCTGGTGCCCTTTCAGCCTTTATAGACTGCCTCAGGTCCAACTGTGATCGAGGTCGGCCCAGTAGGCCGGTGCCATCGCCCCGGCCTTTGCCAGGGTCTTTTTTGATCCCGGCAAACCGAAGTAGTCGATCAGGCCGTTGCGCGGGTTGATTTTAAGCGCAAAATGCTCGTTGCAGAAGCTGAAGCTGCGCGGGGTGACCGCGGGGATGCGCACCTTCTACGGCCGATCGTTGAGACAGTACTCGTCGAAGCGGGCGATCTCCCAGAGTTGCAAATCCACCGCTGTCGCCAGGCGTAACGGCCAGTTGCCGGCGGAGTTGGCCTCGGCCAGCAAGCGCTGGCGGGGATAGTCGCGGCCCTGGTGGCGCAGGCGCACCTCAGGATCGCTAATGGCCCAGGCGTTGCAGTTAAGCTGCACCTCGAACTCCACCTGGGTTTTCACCGTAAAGCCATGCGGGTTGGCGACGAAGACCGGCGCCTCCCCTTTAACCGCATCCGGATCGCGGCTGATCAGGCTGTGCAGGGCGCGGAACTGCCGGCTGCGCAGGATCTCGCGGGCATGGGCAAGAAGCTGCACACTGTCCCGCTCGGCCGAGGGCGCCGCCGAACCGGGCCGGATATCGTGGAACTCGGAGAATACGATATCCTTCAAAGCCACCTCCAGGTCCTTGCCAGGTTACGGGGCGCAGCCCCACCACCAGGCCAGGGCCGAAAGCCGCTCGGCTGCGACCATCAGGCTTTCGGCCTCGCGGTGGCCCCGCTTGACCCGGCTCATGGCGGTGTAGCAGCCGGCGAACCTGCTCTGGATTTCCCCGCGCACCAGGGGCAACTCCCCGCCAGCCTTCAGGCGCTTAAGGAAGAAGCGATCGGTGGTGCTCTCGATCCACTCGTAGTCGGGATGGGCCTTGGTCTACTGCTTGAGCCGGCAGTACTCCTCCTCGGAAGGCCCGCCCCCATGGTTGCCGATGCCCCAGCGGATGAGGATATCCGGCTCCGCGGCAAAGTGGACCAGGAAACGGTCGAGCTTCTCGGCGATACGGCCGTTGGTCAGGTAGTGGTCGTCCCCGCGCCTGGCGATCACCTCGCTGCCCGAACGGTCCTGCCAGCGGAAGGCGCCCACCGGCAACCCATAGGTGCCCAGGTCGGGCCGGCAAAAGAGGTAGTGCTCGATGCCGCAGCCGCGCAGGATCTGGGGGAAGCCCTCGCCATGGCCAAAGGAATCGAAGTTGTAGCCGCTCCTGGGCCGCTTGCCGAAATGCCGGGCGAAGTACCGCCGGCCCAGCAAAAAATGGCGGATGTGGCTCTCGCCGCTGGCGTTGTTGAAGTCTGGCTGGAGGTAGGCCCCGCCCGCGATGTGCCAGCTGCCCTCCTTCACCAGTTTCTCGATGCGCCGGAAGAGCTGCGGCTCGTACTCCTCCACCCAGCAGTAGAGCAGGGCCTCGTTGTGGTTGAAGACAAAGCCCCGATGCCGTTCGCAGAAATCGGCCGCCATTCTGAAGGTAGAAAGGGTCTCGGTCAGCCCGCCCTCCCAGTGCCACAGGCACACGGGGTCCAGGTGGCGTTGCAAACCAGGTGTACCCCTTCTTGCTCATGGCCACCTCCCTTTCTATGCTTAGCCGGACTGTTCCAGGCTGGCCAGCGAGCTGCTCAGTTCGCTCCAGGTTTCGACAATACGGTGGTAGATCGGCTTAGGCGGGCAGTTGGCGATATTCCCCTGCACCTCGTGGTAGGCCATCATCCGCCGCACCCCCCCTCCCAAGTGACGGCATAGCGAAACCCCAGGTCAGCGCGGGCGGCCGCGTTGTCAAAGAGGTTGTTGTAGCGAAAATTGATGGCGCATCACTCCGCTGCCTTGGGCGCCAGGCGCAAAAGCTGCTCGGAAGGGATAGCCAGAGAGCGCGGCTCTACCTTTAGGACCCGGGCCGCGGTCCAGTAATACTCCTCCCAGGTCAGCCACTCCAGGCCGGCCAAATGGTAAAAGGCCCGGCCCGCGGGCAGCCGGGTTGTCGAGGGCGGCGACAAAGGCCCGGGCCACGTCGTCGCGATGGCAACTCACCCTTAGCGAGTAGCCGTCCCCCAGCACGATGAGGTGCAGCCCCTGCCGCAGCCGGTGCGGGACCAGCATCCCCTTGCTTACCAGGGGAATGGGCGTTCAACTGTCGTTGTAGGTGGCCGCCGGGCGAATAATGGTCAGCCTCAGGCCCCCGCTTTGCTGTGCCTGCTCGAAGATCCGCTCTATCTACGCCTTCTAATAGGCGTAGGGAAAAGCAGGAGAGGGCGAACGCTCGGCATCCTCGCGCAGCGGGTATCCCGACCCCACCTCCGTGTACACATCGACAGTGCTGCAAAATACGAAGCGCCCAACCCGACCCCGGAAGGCCCGCACCGCGCTGTGCGCGTCCTCCGGCTCGTACCCCATCATGTCGATGACCGCGTCGAAGGGGCCGGCCTGTTGCATCTGTGCCTCGAAGCGGGCATGGTCGGTGCGGTCCCCTGCGATGCCCGGGTACTCCTCGCCGAACTGGGGCCGGGTCTTACGCCAATTGTAGAGCATCACCTGGTCCCCCCGCCCAATCAGTTGCGCGGCAATGACGGTACTGAAATTCCCGGTCCCCGCGACGATCAATACCGGTATGGTGTGTCCCTCTCACGGCAATCCGTAGATGCCGGCCGCGCATGCCAGCCCCCACAACGCCAGGGTCAATTGCAGCGGGCGGTCCTTCCAAACCAGGGCCGTGGGATTGGCCCCGCCCCCCATATGGTAGACCACGTAGAGGTAACGCAGCAGGCCATAGAGGACGAAGGGGATGGTCCACTGCATGTGCGCCCCGGTCTGACTGTCCCCCACCCCGGTGGCGTACAGGGCATAGCAAACCAGCGCCGAGGTGGTCAGCACCGCGATGAGCTGGTCGAGAAAGGCCAGGCCGTACTGCCCCAGGGTCGCCCGGTGCTGGCCGGCCCGCTGGGCCAGGGCCACCAGTTCCTGCCGGCGTTTGACCACCGCCAGGAAGAGGGCCAGGGTGAAGATGCAGAGGATGAACCAGGTGGAGATGCTCACCGCGATCACCAAGGCCCCGCCCAGGGCGCGTAGCAGGAAACCAGCGGCCACGATCAGCACGTCGATCAGCACCACCTGCTTGAGCTTGAACGAATAGGCCAGGTTGAGCAGGGCGTAGACCAGGACCACCCCCCCGAAAGGCGGGTGCAGCCAGAAGGCGGCGGCCAGGCTCCCGGCGAAGAGGAGGACGGCCGTTGTGGCGGCCAGCCGCACCGGCACTAAGCCGGCGGCCAGGGGCCGGCGCGATTTCTCGGGATGGAGGCGGTCCTGGGGCAGGTCGAGGATGTCGTTGCAGAGGTACACCGCCCCGCTCAGCAGGCAGAAGCAGAGCGCTCCGGCTAGGGCGCGCAGGGCAAAGTCGGGCTCCAGGGCATGGCCCGAGAAGAATAACGCCGGCAGTACGAAGAGGTTCTTGATCCACTGCTGGGGGCGGGTGGAGCGCAGGAGTTGGTATAACATGGCCTCTGCCCCTGGCCCGCCGGCTGCGTCAGCGTCGCTGTCCCGGATCGGGGAAGTCGGTGTTGAGGTCCAAAATGTTGCAGTCCCCGCCTTGGGCCTTGGCCCGGTCGAGGGCCGACGCCAGGCGGCTGACGAGGCTCTCCGCCGCCTCCTGGACGCGGAGCTGCTTGCGCAGGGGCGGCACCACCGAGACCGTCGCCATGCTCCGGGTCAGGCCCACCTAACCGTTGAGGCAGTTGAAGCGCCGCTGAGCGATGCGCGGAGCGCAAGCGCTTGTGGCGCAAGGCATAACTTTTTAAATTAACATCGTCAGCTCGGCCCCTGCAAGAGAATCCTTTTCCCTTTCCGCCGGCCGCATGGAAAACTGGATCAGCTACCTGCTTTTGAGCTTGGGCGGCGCCCTGGGGCTGGCCGTCCTCTGGCTGTTGCGCCAGCGCCGGGCCCAGCGCCTGCGCCTGCGCCTGGTCTCCAGCCAGAGCCACCTGGTAAGCGCCCAACTGGCCCAGCGGGGGGCGGACCTCAAAGCCCTCGAAGGGGAATCCATAGAGGAACTGGGCCGCCAGGCCGGAGCCGCCCTCGACGAACTGCACATACTGCTGGTCGAGCGTCAGGCGCATCTGCAAAATTGCGAGGACCTGGTCCACCTCCAAAAGCAGAAGCTGTCCGGGCTGGCCACATCGCCCAGGCCAGCCCCGCCCTCCTCCCGCCAAGGGCCACCCCCCAGCCAACCCCGGACGGCACCTCCCCAGCGGCGCGACCACCTCGAGGATCAACTGTTGCGCCAGATCGACGAACTTAACCGCAAGCGCCGAAACCCGCCCAAAAAATAAAAACGACCCATCCCCTTAAAGAGATGGGCCACGCTTTTTCCTGGAGGCGACCTCAGACCTCCATGATCTCCTTTTCCTTGTGCTTGACGATCTCGTCGATCTCGGCGATGTGTTTGTCGGTCAGTTTTTGGATCAATTCGTGGATGTGGCGGCCCTCGTCCTCGGTAAGCTCATCCTCCTCGACGCTGGCATCGACGAAATCGAGGCCCTCGCGGCGGGCGTGCCGCACCGCCACCCTGGCCTCCTCGGCGCGGTGGCGGGCGATCTTGGTATACTCGCGCCGCCGCTCCCCAGTCAGTTCGGGGATGGGCACACGGATGATAGTCCCGTCGTTGGAGGGGTTCAGGCCCAGGCTGGCCTCGGCGCGGATGGCCTTCTCGATGAGGGGAATGAGCTGCTGCTCGTAGGGCTTGATGACGATCAGCCGCGGCTCGGGCACGCTAAGGCTCGAAACCTGGTTTAGCGGGGTGGAAGTGCCGTAGTACTCAACGCGCACCCCGCTGAGCATGTTGGTGGAGGCCCGCCCGGTGCGAATGCTGGCCAGGTCGCGGCTGAAGGCCTCCATGGCCTTGTCCATGTGCTGGTTGACTTCCTGGACGATGTCTTCTTCCATGGTTGCGCTCCCTCCCCGCGGTGCCGGCCCGGCCTGCTCAGCCCCCCTCGCCCAAGCGGAAGCAGGAGAAGCGGCGGACGCTGATCTTCTCGCCGATCTTGGCGGTCAGTTCGGCCAACAGATCCTTCACCGTCTGGTCAGGGTTCTTGACGAAGGCCTGGTCCATCAGGCAGACGTCCTGGTAGTACTTCTCCAGTCGGCCTTCGACGATCTTGGAGGAGATGTGCTCTGGCTTCTTCTCGTTGCGGGCCTGCTCCAGGTAAATCTCGCGCTCCCGCTCGATGACCTTGGGGTCCAACTCCTCGCGGCTGACCGCCAGGGGCTGCTCGGCGGCAATGTGCATAGCAATGTCCTTGGCGAACTGCTGGAAGGCGTCGGTGCGGGCGACGAAATCGGTCTCGCAGTTGACCTCCACCAGCACGCCCAGACGGCTGCCGGGGTGGATATAGGAGGCGATCATGCCGTCGGTGGCCTGGCGGCCGGCCCGCTTCTCGATCGAGGACATGCCCTTCTTGCGAAGGTAGTCGATGGCCTTCTCCAGGTCCCCGCCGGTCTCCTGGAGGGCCTTCTTGCAGTCCATCATACCTATCCCCGTGCGCTCGCGCAGGGTTTTGACCAGTTCGGGTGTGATCTCAGCCATAACTCTCTTCCGCTTGGGTTCCGGTGTGGATCAGCGCGAGGCCGGGGCTTCGGCCTCGGGGGCGGCTTCCTCCTCGAAACCTTCGGCGGCCGACTCCTGCCTGGCCCTGCGGCCTTCGCCCTTCTGGCTGGTGGCCCGACCCTCGATCACCGCCTCGGCCATCAGGTGGGTGATCAGAGCGATGGAGCGCAGCGCGTCGTCGTTGCCGGGGATGGGATAGGTGACCGCCTCAGGGTCGCAATTGGTGTCGATGATGGCCACCGCGGGGATTTCGAGGTTCCTGGCCTCCGCCACAGCCAGGTGTTCCTTTTTGATATCGACCATGAAGATCAGGCCGGGCAGGGCGCCCATCTTGCGGATGCCCGAGAGCACCTTGTCGAGCTTCCCCCGCTCCTTCTCCAGCAGCAGCACTTCCTTCTTCTTCAGATTGCCGTACGAACCGTCGGCGCCCAGGCGGTCGAGGTGGTCGAGGTGGCGGATGCTCTGGCGGATGGTCTGCCAGTTAGTCAGCATGCCGCCCAGCCAGCGCTCGGTAACATGGAACATGCCGCAGCGCTCGGCCTCCTGGCGAATGATGTCTACCGCCTGCTTCTTGGTGCCCACGAAGAGCACCGACCTGCCGGCCTGGGCGGTCTTGCGCACCGCCTCGTACGCCTCTTCGATCTTCTTGGCGGTTTTCTGAAGGTCGATGATGTGGATCCCGTTGCGCTCGGTGAAGATGAACTGCCTCATCTTCGGGTTCCACCTGCGGGTCTGGTGCCCGAAGTGGGTGCCGGCCTCCAGCAGGTCGCGGATGGCGATTTCTGGCATTTCCTACTCCTCAGGGTTTGGCCTCCGCCCTCGTCCTCTAGACGCAGAATTCCCGCGGGAATTCCCCGCGGGAACACGACTGCGGCTATCGGAGGGCGTGTGGAATGGGGCGCTGGCCGGGGTGGCCGGTCTAGCGCTTGGAGAACTGGAAGCGCTTGCGGGCGCCGGCCAGGCCGTACTTCTTGCGCTCCTTCTCGCGCGGATCGCGGGTGAGAAAGCCGGCGCGTTTGAGCGCCTCGCGCATGGCCGGGTCGAACTGGATCAGGGCCCTGGCAATGCCGAGGCAGGCGGCGCTGGCCTGGCCCCGCAGTCCGCCGCCGCGGGTGGATATATGGACGTCGAAGCGGCCGCGGGTCTGGGTAAGTTGCAGGGGCTGAAGCAGGATCATCTCCAGGGACTCGCGCCGAAGGTACTCGCCGACGATCCGCTCGTTTAAGAAGACCTGCCCCGAACCAGGGCGCAGGCGCACATGGGCGGTGGAGGTCTTCCGCCGGCCAGTGGCTTGGAAAATTCCCTCGGGCATAACTCCCTTGACCTCGCTGTAGGTTAAACTTTCAGGGTTTGGGGCTTCTGGGCGGCGTGCTGGTGCTGGCCGCCGGCGTAGACCCGGAGCTTTCTGAGCATCTGCCGGCCCAGGATGTTGTGGGGCAGCATCCCCCAGATCGCCTTCTTGATGATCCGGTCGGGGTGTTCGCCCTGCAACTGGCGGAAACCGGTGGTGCGGATGCCGCCCGGATACCCGGTGTGGCGGTGGTATTCCTTCTGGTCCGCCTTGCGCCCGCTGACCCGGATCTTCTCGGCGTTGATGATGATCACGTGGTCGCCCATGTCGGCGTGCGGGGCATAGGTGGGCTTGTGTTTGCCCCGCAGGACCTGAGCGATCTTGGAGGCCAGTCGCCCCAGGGTCTGATCGGTGGCGTCCACCACGAACCACTGGTGCTCTACCTGGCCAGCTTTGGGGCTGTAAGTCTTGAATTTCATCGCTTTTGACCGTTGTTGATGCCGCATGGTGCTGCCTGTCTGTCCAAAGGGTAGAAGCTAAACCTCTGTTATCGTATTGTCAAGACCTCGCCCGGCGGCGCCACCAGCGCCAGGCCAGAGCCAGGACCACCAGCGCCAGTGCGCCAGAGAGGACCCGGTTGTACTCCCCCAGGTATTCGAGCACCCGCTCCCAGTGCTGGCCCAACAGCATCCCGGCGTAGAACATCAGCGCGTTCCACAGGGCCAGGCTCAGGAGCCCGGCCAGGGCCACCCGCTTCCAGTCCATCCGCCCCATGCCGGAGGCCAGGGCGATCACCGAGCGCACCCCGCTGAGGAAGCGGTTGGCCGCCACTAGGAACAGTCCGTACCTGGCCAGCCAACCTTCTGCCTTGGCAAGGTTCTCTTCGGAGAAGAGCCGCCCGCCCCTGGAGGCGAAGAAATCCCGGCCCCGAGCATATCCCAGATAATACATGGCCATGAAGCCGGCCAACCCCCCCACACAGGTGGCCAGGTACGCCGCCCACAGCCCCAACACCCCCCGCCCCACCAGGTAGGCGCTAAACACCACCACTGTGTCCCCCGGCACTGGCGGGATCACGTTTTCGAGGAAGGCGCTGAACACCAGGGCTCCGTATAGCAGGGGCGGGGGCCACTGATCCAGTTCAACGCTGAGACGGTTGAGGTACTCTTCCACGGCTCAGGTCTCGACCAGGGCCACCGCGTGGGCGGCGATGCCCTCCTCGCGGCCCACGAAGCCTAGCCCCTCGTTGGTGGTGGCCTTGATCGAGAGGCGTTCGGGCTCCACCTGCAACGCCGTGGCCATGCGGATGATCATCTGGGGCACATGGGGCGAGATGCGCGGCCGCTGGGCCAGGAGGGTGGCGTCGATGTTGATGATCCGGGCCTGTGCCTGGCGTAGCCGCTCCCCCACCTCTGCCAGCAGCACCAGGCTGGAGACGCCGAGAAAGCGAGGGTCGGTGTTGGGGAAGAGCCCGCCTATATCCCCCAAGCCAGCGGCTCCCAGCAGGGCGTCCATGACCGCGTGGAGCAACACATCGGCGTCCGAATGCCCCGCCAAGCCCCGCTCAAAGGGGATGTCCACCCCGCCCAGCACCAGCGCCCGGTCGGCTTCGAGGCGGTGGACGTCGTAGCCCTGCCCCACCCGCACACTTCTGCTGTCCATAGCCCCTCCTGCGCGTTGTTCCAGCCACCAGCCGGCCCAGGCCAGGTCCTCCGGGGTGGTGATCTTGAGATTGGCCGCCTCGCCCTCCACCACCTGCACCGGATGCCCCAGCTCTTCGACCAGCATGGCCTCGTCGGTGGCGGGAGCCCTCCCGGCGGGCCGGGCGCAGGCTTCGAGAAGCAGGGATCGCCGGAACCCCTGTGGGGTCTGGGCGGCCCACAGGCGGGCGCGGGGCGGGGTCTCGATGATTTGCCCCTCCTCCACCACCTTGATGGTCTCCCGCGCCGGCAGGGCCGGCACCGCCGCCCCCCGCTCTTTGGCGGCGGCGATGACCCGCCCGATTAGCGCCGCAGACACAAATGGTCGCACGGCGTCGTGTATTAGGACCAGCTCGTCGGCGGGGATGGTGGCCGCCAGGGCCGCCCTCACCGAATCCGCCCGCTCCTGGCCGCCGGACACCAGGCAGCGCACCTTGGGGAAATTGGCGGTCAAGCCGGCGGCCAGGGCCTGGTCCTCGGGGCGCAGTGCCAGGATCAGGGCTTCCACCTGCGGGCTCTGCGCCAGGGCGGCCAGGGTATGCCAGAGCAGGGGCCGGCCCGCCAGGGGCAGGTACTGTTTGGGGAGTCCTCCCCCCATACGGCGGCCGCTGCCGGCGGCGAGCACAATGGCCACGGCGGTGTCGTTCATCAGCGGATCAGCATCGCGTCGCCGTAACTGTAGAAGCGGTAGCCAGCGGCCACCGCCTGGCGGTAGGCCGCCAGCATCAGCTCGCGACCGGCAAAGGCCGCCACCAGCAAGAGCAGGGTGGAGCCGGGAAGATGGAAGTTGGTCAGCAGCGCGTCCACCCCCCGGAAGGTGTAAGGCGGATAGATGTATTTGGCCGTCCACCCCTCGCCGGCGGCGGGCTCACCAGTGGCCTCGCAGACCGTCTCCAGGGTACGGACCACGGTGGTACCCACCGCCACGATGCGGCCGCCGGCCTGCCGCCGCTGCCGCAGCAGGGCGGCGCTCTCCTCGCCGATCTGGTAATACTCGGCTTCGAGCTTGTGCAGGGCGGGGTCCTCGACCCGCACCGGGGCAAAGGTCCCCGGGCCCACGTGCAGGAGCACCGGCGCCAGGGCCGTGCCCTGGGCGGTGATCCGCTCCAGCAACTGCGGGGTGAAGTGCAGCCCGGCCGTGGGCGCGGCGACGGCCCCCTCGACCCTGGCGAAGACCGTCTGGTACCGCTCGCGGTCCTCCTCACCGGGCTGGCGGCGGATATAGGGAGGGAGCGGAATCTGGCCCAGGGCGGGGAGCAACTGCCACACCTGAGGCGGTTCGAATCGCACCCAGACCCGGCCTGGGCCGGCCGCATCGAGCACCTCCGCCCGTAGTTGGCCCTCTCCGAACTCCACCCGGCAGCCCCGCCCCAGGCGTTTGGCCGGTTTGCCCAGGGCCAGCCAGCGCTCGCCCTCCTGGCGGATCACGAGCAGTTCCACGACCCCGCTGAGGCCGGGGCTCCGGCCCTGCAGACGGGCGGGGATCACCCGGGTCTGGTTCAGCACCAGGACGTCGCGTGGGTCCAGGAGCGGTGGCAGGTCGCAAAAAGAAAGGTGCTGGATGGAGGCGTCGGCGCGGTTGAGGACCAGCAGGCGGGAGCCGTCGCGGCGGGGAGCGGGGTGCTGGGCGATCAAATCCGGAGGCAACTCAAAGTGAAAATCCGCGATCCGCATCAGGCGTGTTCTCTGGGCATGCAGAGAACTTACCCGCCGCCTCCGGCTCCGTCAAGAAGCCTGTGGCTACAGCAGGGTCAGGGCCTGAATCGAGCGCACATTGGCCTGGACCAGCATCGAAACGCTGCTGTGGAGCAGGATGCTCGAGCGGCTAAGGTTGGTGGCTTCCTGGGCGACGTCGGAGTCGCGGATGGTGGCCTCGGAGGCCTGGATGTTCTCGATCTCGTTTTCGCTGAAGGAAATGGTGTGGGAGAGCCGGTTCTGCACCACGCCGAGCTTGCCCCGCTCGCCGGACACCGCGGCGATGGCCTGGTCGATGCCATTGAGGGCCTGTCTGGCGTTGCCCTGCGAGGCAATGGACAGCAGGTCGAGCCCCAGCAGGTCCCCCGAGGCCCGCAGATCGGCGATGTTCAGGTCCAGGCGGTGGACCTGGCTGTCGCGGGGTCCGATCTGGAAACCGCCGTTGGAACCCCCCTCGATCATTAGGGCGGTCCCGTCGAGGTCGCCGTCCACGTACGCACCCGGGGCGCCGCTCAGCCCGGAGCCGGCCAGGGTCACCTGCACCCCGAGGCGGTTAAAGTTGGCCACCACGCTGGTCCCCGTCGCCACTTGGCCATCATCCAATAGGGTGGCCATGTCCAGGGTCTGGGTCACGGTGCCGTTCCCCAGGGTGAGTTCCTGATCCCCCGCTGAATCCATGAAGCTGTAGACCCCCGCGTCACTGGCCGAAAGCTGGACCGCGGACACCCCGGTAGTGGGGCTGGCCGTGAGGGCGGTGGAAGAGGCGCTCACCTGGTTGCCAAGACCGGTCAGCAGGTCCAGACCGTTGTATTGGGTGGACTGAGCGATGCGGTCCACCTCGCTGACCAACTGGGTGAACTCGGCGGCCAGGGACTCGCGGTTGGCGCCGTTGAGGGTACTGGAGGAGGACTGGAGGGCCAGCGAGCGCATGCGGACCAGCATGTTGTTGACCTCCTGCATCGACCCCTCGGCCACCTGGAGGAGATCCACCGCGTGTTCGGCGTTGCGCACGTTCTGGGTCAGGCCGGACAATTCCCCCCGCATCCCCTCGGAGACCACCAGCCCCGAAGCATCGTCGGCGGCGCGGTTGACCCGCAATCCGGAGGCCAGCCGTTCCATCTGCCGGTTGACCGCCTCGGCGTTCCGGCCGATCAGTCGCTGCGACATCAGGGCCTCGATATTATTGTTAACTCTCAATGGCATGGTTGTTTGCCCCTCTTCTTGCCCTGCGTTTTTCTCTGCGATGGTCCTGGGTAAAGCTTAGGCATTCTGTCTATCGGCACCCTTTCTCGCACACTTTAGTTTTCAACCGCGCCTTTTTTTTGACAGGCCGAGAAAAGCCCTACCGTCCCGGAACATGATATCGCTATACATCAGGTAATCTCACTTAGTATCACGTATAAATCCACCTCTGCACCACTATCGTCCGCCCTCTGCCGCGTCGGCAGCACGAACATGGAGGTTCATAATGATGGCCATCCGTATCAGCAACAACGCGACCATGACGCGTGCCCGGATCGATCTCAACCGGGTCGAGCGCGAAGCCCACACCACCCGCGAGCGCCTGAACTCCCGCCTGCGCATCAATTCCGGCCGGGAGGCTGCCAGCCTGCTGGGGGTCTACGAGGGGATGAGAGCCGAGCTGGGCGGCCCGACCGAGGGCACCCGCAACACCAAACGCGCCCTCGACATGTTGCGCACCGCCGAAGGGGCGATGAACGAGATCAGCGTCGTGCTCATCCGCCTGGGCGAGCTGAGCGTGCAATCGGCCAGCGGCACCCTCACCGACAAGAACCGCGAGGCCCTCAACTCCGAGTTCAACCAGCTAAAGGAACACGTCAACACCATCTCCCATTCCACCCGCTACAATGATCAGTCCCTGCTCTACGGCTTTGGCAATACCGTGGATGAGGCCGCTTCCACCGTGTTGCAGCAGCAGGCGGACAACGGAGTATTCAGGGTGCGGATCACCGGGGCTCAGGACGGAGTCTACTCCTTCATAGACGGGGGGGCCGACCACACCCTGACCCTGGGCAACGGGGTAGTGACCCAGACCGTGGACCTGGGCGTGGTCCTGGACGGCAACCAGGTCGCCGAAGGCACGGTTACCATGGCCAACTTCGACCGGTTGGGGGTGCAGGTGGAGTTGGCCGGGGACCAGGCGGGGGCGGCGGGCAGTTACACCGACGGGGACCTGGACGGCCAGATCCTCACCGTGGTGGCCGGCACCGGCGGAGACTTCCATTTGGGCAGCGATTCCAAGCCGGCCGACCGCCTGGCCTACGACTTCCGCGGCATGACCGTCGAGGGGGGGTGCTCAACCTGAGCCTGGCCATTGTCAGCACCCAGGACTCGGCGCTGAGGGCCATGAACATGATCGACCTGGCCATCGAGCGCACCTCGGCCGAGCGCGGCGCGGTGGGGGCGGTAATGAACCGCCTGGACTTCACCATTAACTTCACCGCCAACGCCATCGAGAACATCCAGTCCTCCGAATCGACGGTGCGCGACGCCGAAGTCGCCGAGGAGATCGCCCAGCTCTCGCGCACCCAGATTCCGGGGCAGGCGGCCCAGTCGGTGATGATCCAGTCGCGGGTCACGGTGGAGCGGGTGGTGAACCTGCTGCTGGGCTAGGCTCCAGCCTGAAGACGTGGATGGGGCTACCCCGCACACCCGGCTCCGCCGAAAAGCTGGCCACCCTGGTCAGCTCGGGATGGTTGTCGGCGAACTGGGAGAAGTAGGCCCGGTTCTTCAGCAGGTGGTACTGGGCGGCGCTGCGCTGGGATGGGGGTTCGCCTTCGAGGTAACGGCCGTACGCGGCTTCGGGCAGCACCACGTACTCAACTCCTAGTTCCCGCAACTGCCGCAGGCTGCGCCACCCCCGGCTGAAGACCCGCCGGGTCTCCGGATCGGCCAGATCCACCGCCACCGCGTACGCCTCGGGCACCACCGGCTCCCTGAGCCAGACCTCCAGGTTCACCAGCCGGTACGCGGGCCGCTGCCGCCACGCCTGTTCCAGGGCGGCCAGCAGTTCAGGCCGGCTCCGGCAGTACTGGCGCACCTGCTCACGGTTGCTCTCCAGATCCACCCGGGGGCAGTAGGGCAGCCAGGTCATGGCCAACCCCGTTCCCGAATCTACCTGCCCCTCGATCCAGGCCCCGGCCAGCAGGCGCGTGTCCTCCCAGCCCAACTCGGCCACCCGCCCCACCCCTGCCCACAGCATCGGCAGGGACAGCGCACCGGCCACCAGGTACTGCCCGCCGGACCTCAGGGGCAGGCGCCCCACCACCCTGGCCGCGCCCAGGGCCAGGAGCGGGTAGAAGTGCAGCAGGTAGTGCAGGCTCTCGCGGGTCCAGGAACCGATGTAGAGAAAACTGGGGACCCAGGCGGCCAGAAAGATCCAGTCCAGGGGCCGCCGCTCCCAGCAGGCCAGGACCACCCCAGCCACCATCAGCGCCCCCACGGCCCACTCCACCTCGAAAAGGCCCCGGACCACCCACCACCAGGGGGTGTTCTCCCGCAGCGAGAAATCCAAACTGGACACCTGGTAGCCGGCCACCTCCAGATACCGCTCCGGGGCGAGGAAAAGGTACGGGGAGCCAGCGAAGAGCGTCCCCACCCCGCAGCCGGCCGCGGCCCACCACTTTGGGGAGCGGTACCAGCCCGGTGCCCCCCGCAGGAGGTGGGCGGCGGCCACACCCAGGGCGGCGAAGGCCCCGTTGTACTTGGTGGCCACCACCAGGCCGGCGAAAACCCCGGCCCACAGGTAATCCCCCCATCCCCCCCGCTGGTACACCTTCCAGGCCCAGCAGAAACACAGCATCGCCAGGCAGGCCATGGCGCTGTCAGGCAGGGCCTGGTGGGCCTGGTCCACGGGCAGGCGGGCGAGGGCCAGGAAAAGCACCGCCATCAGCCCGGTACGGCGGTCAAAGGCTTCGCAGCCCAGGTAGTAGGCGAGGTAGAGGGTCAGAACGCTGAGGCCGGCGCTCACCCCCCGCCCCACCAGGGCGGCCCAAGCCGGGTTGAGGAAGGACTCCAGCACCAGGGAATTCAGCAGGCTGTCTGCCCCGGCGGTGAAGCCGCATACCCCTGTTAGCCAGAGGGCTACGGCGGTGAGGTAGGAGTAGAAGGCCGGGTAGGTGAACTCGGTGGGCAGCAGGGTGCCGGCGCGGAAGAAATTCCAGATGCTGGCGGCCACCCCAATCTCATCGACGTGACCGTAGAATTCGGGGTATCCCTGCCCCATTCCCCACAGGCGCAGGCCAAGCCCAAGAGCCAGCAGCGAGAGGAGGGCAGGATTCACGGATCCCAGCCCCGGCGGTAGCGCAGGATGGTGGTGATGATTCGGTACCCGGCTTTGCAGGTGCCTGCCAGGGTGCCGCTGATCTTGGAGACCCCCACCCGCCGGCGGTAACGCACCGGCACCTCGGCCACCCGCAGGCCGGCGCGGGCGGCCTTGACCTGCATCTCCACCGTCCAGCCATAGCTGCGGTCCTGCATGCGCAGCCGGGCCAGGGAGTCGGCGCGGATGGCGCGGAAGGGCCCCAGGTCGGTGTAGCGCACCCCGAAGAGCAGGCGGATCAACCAGGTGGCCAGGGCATTGCCCAGCCGCTGCTGGGGGAGCAGGGCCCCCCGCTCCGGCCTGCCCAGCACCCGCGAGCCGATCACCAGGTCGGCCTCATTCTTGAGGATGGGGGCCAGCAGGGCGGGCATCTCCTCGGGAAAATCGCTGAAATCCCCGTCGAGAAAGACCACGATCTCGGCCGGTGCCAGAGCGGCCAGGCCGCTCTGGCACGCCTGGCCGTAGCCGCGGCGGGGTTCGCCCACCACCCGGGCCCCCTGGCGGCGGGCCACCTCGGCGGTGCGATCGGTGGAGCCGTTGTCCACCACCACCACCTCCCCGGCCAGCCCGGGCGGAATGGCGGCTAAAACCTTGGCAATGGCCTTCTCTTCGTTGAGGGCTGGGATTAGGACCGCGACGGAGGGCACGGCGGATCAGCCGGCTTGGAGGCCTGGCCGGATCTCAGAGATAGGTCTCCAGCCAAGCCAGGAGCAGTTGCACGGCCTCGGGGTGGTTGTGCAGGAGGTCGAGCCCGTGGTCGGAGGAATTGGCGAAGACCTTGACGGACTTGGGGTCGTCGGTGCGGCGGGCCAGGGTATCGGAAAAGGCGGTAAATTCGAGCTGGTCACTCTCACCGACAGGTACCACGTCGTCGGCCCCGACCAGGTACAGGATCGAATGCGGCTCAAAGGGACTGAGCCCGCTACCCACCACCACCGGTTCCCAGGAGCGGGAGTCCCAAAGTCCAGGGGAGAGCAGCACGGCGGCTTTGATTCGGGCGGGAAAGACCCCGGTGCTGACGTAAGCCACGTTGCCGCCCAGGCCGTTGCCCAGCAGCGCCACCCGAGAGGCGTCGGCCTGGGGCAAGGTGGCCACCCAGCGCAGGGCGGCCTGCACGTCGAGGTAGCTCTTTTCGAGATCCTCCAGGGCAAGGTCCGGGGTTTCGCGGTTGTCGTCGGGCAGGGGGGTCTGGCCGTGGCCGCGCAGGTCGATGGCGAGGGTGAGGTACTGGCGTCTGAGGAGTTCTTCGAGGAAGAAAACCCACTCCTCCTTGCTGGTAAACAGGTCGTGGACCAGGATGACCACCGGCAGGCGCTGGCCGGTCTGCAGGATCCCCTGCGGATCACCCAGCAACGCGCTTACCTTCACCCCGTCGGCAGCGGGGAAGGAGACCTGCTCGATCTTATAGGCGCGGCCGGCCCCTTTGGGGAAATCCGGACCCGTGATCTGGGCGTCCCGGGCGTCCTCCCCGCACCCCAAACTCCCCAGCAGGAACAGGAGGGCCGCGGCGTGCCAGCGCCGCTTCATCTTCATCAATTTTTCTGCTCCTTTTCGGTGCAGCTAATTAACCATTTAATAAACCGACTGTCAAATTCCCCCGCCTACTATGAAACGTAGGCGACCTGTTTGAGTTCAACCTCGCCTCGCAGGTCGGTGAGGCGTCGCATAAGTCGCGCGATCACCTTGTGTTTGTCGCGACGATCAAAGTGCTGTGGCCTCAGATCATGGTATTCG
>Ga0194131_10005224_pt1 | contig 18920 bp, 14 predicted proteins | sample TA2KigO120mmetaG_FD_148631 | JGI IMG/M metagenome (GOLD analysis project Ga0194131, IMG submission 148631) | Freshwater microbial communities from Lake Tanganyika, Tanzania - TA2015053 Kigoma Offshore 120m | ecosystem: Environmental > Aquatic > Freshwater > Lake | place: Tanzania: Lake... | reverse complement strand
CGGCCGGCGCCTCCGGCGGCGGCATCGCGCCGCGCCGCAATTGCTCGCGGACGCGGCGCCAGGTGCCGACCGACGCCCGCGCGCCGGCCTCGTCGATCACGCCGTCGAGCGCGAGTCCGGCTGCCGGTTCCTTGCCGCCGTGGCAATCGATGCAGCTGTCGCGCAGCAGCGGCAGCACGTCGCGCGCGAAGTCGATCTGCACCGCCGCCGCCAGCACCGTCGCGAGGATCGTCATGCGGTCCCGGATCATAGTTGCCGCTCAACTCGTCGCCGCCTCGCGCTCGCGCCCGGCGCGCGCCAGGAACTCGCCGCGCGCCGCCGGCAGCAACGCGTACCGCTTCAGCGCCGCCGCGTTCGCCAGCGGGTCGAGCTCCCGTTCCTTGCGGGCGACCATCCGCTCGTGGCGCACGGCGTCGAGCGCGACGTTCTTCGCCACCTGCACCAGCCAGGCCGCCGGCCGCTTTGGCACGCCCTCGAAGCTCCAGACGCGCAGCGCCTTGAGCAGCGCTTCCTGGACGCAGTCCTGCGCCAGCTCGAGCCGCGCGCTGCCGAGGATCCGCGTCAGCGACGCGACCAGCTGCCCCGCCTGTTCGCGGACCAGCCGGTCGAGGATCGCGCGGGGGTCGGCAGCGCGCGCGTCCAACCCGGGTTCAGCGCGGCTTCTTCGCGCCGGCCTTGCGCTTGCCGCCACCGCCACCGCCGCCGCGCCGTCCGCCGACCGTCTCGATCGCGCGCAGGTCGATGCGCTGGCCGTGCGCGAGGTGCGGGTGGCCGGCGAGCAGCTTCGCCGCCTGGTCGTAGCTGTCGGCTTCCATGACGTAGAAGCCGCCGACCACCTCGTGCGACTCGGCGTACGGCCCATCCGTCACCTTGAGCCTGCCGCGCGCTGCGGTGAGCCGCTTGCCGCCCTCGTCGACCAGCTTGTGGCCGACCTTCATCCGGCGCGTCGCCTGCATCTTCATGCCCCACGCGACGTACTGCCGGATCACGTCGCCCATCTGCTCGGGCGTGTACTTCGCCCAATAGGCGGGATCCTCGGTCAGCATCACCAGGAACTTGGCCACGACCCGCTCCAGCGGGAGGTTGGGGAAATTGGAGGGCGGCGCGATCCGGCGCCAGCGCAGTCCGGCGCCGCCGCGGCTCCCGTCGCGCCACTCGACGAACGAGAGCGCCGGAATTCGACCGCGGGCGGACGTGGCGCGCTATTCCCAGTCGCGCAGCGTGATGCCGACGGCGACGCTCTTCTGGCGATGGTCGTAGTCGATCAGGCTCTCGCCGAAGCCGGTGAAACCCTGCACGTACCAGTAGAGCTTCGGGTGGAAGAACGGGCCGGCGAGCGAGAGCTGGACGGCGCCGCGCGAGGGCGAGCCGTCGAGGTTGCTGCGCAGCAGCGCACCCGCCGTGATCTCCCGGTCGAAGCAGACGAAGCGGTGGCTGGCGCGCAGGTCGCCGTGGCCGAGGTAATCGACGATGTCGGGGTTGCCGTCGTTGCGACTGCTCTCCGGGATGCGCCACCACGGGCGGACGTAGAGCGTGGTGTCGTCGCCGAATTCGAAGCCGAGCTGGCCGATGACGCGGTTCCAGGCGCGCGACTCGTCGTCGCCGCGGCCGTTCGACTGGTGACTGACGCCGATGCCGGCCACCACGAGCTGCACGTCGCCCCACTCCCCGGCGGCGCCGAGCGGCCAGAGGAGGAAGCCCTCGGGTTCGTAGTTGGTCTCGCGGATCGGGCCGGACGGTTGGCCGAGCTGCCAGAACGAGTGCTGGGTGTAGGCGATCCAGAGATCGGGGAGGCCCGGGCCGCGAAAGAACGGCATGCGTGACTTGAAGCTGAACTGGAACTCGAGCTCGCCATGTTCGAACTCATGGGGCGCGCTCGGGTTCGAGGCGTCGTTGATGTGGTCGGTGTAGCGGCCGGTGAAGAAGCTGTCGTGGTGGGGCTTGAGCTTCAGCACCACGTCGCGGCGATCGAGGTCGAAGTGCCGGGTCAGCAGCGAGCGGGCGCGCTCGGCGGCGGCAGCGTCGCCCGCGAAGCCCGGACCGCTCGCACCGAGGGGCGAGGCGTCGCCGTCGAGCCGCGGCTCGAGCGGGGAGGGTGCGTGACAGGCCAGCGTCGCGCCAAGCGTCAGCCCGGCGACGATTCGGCGAACGCGACGGTTCATTGCACCCCTCGGTGGCCAGCGATGGCGGCGAGGAAGGCGGCGCCGAGGTCGGCGGCCTTCTTGTCGCCGACGCCCTTGCAGGCGCGGAACGCCTCGGGCGTCGTCGGCTTGCGCGCGGCGAGCTCGGCCAGCGTCCGATCGTTGAAGATGACGTAGGGCGGGACTCCGCGCGCATGGGCCAGCTCGCGGCGCAGCGCGCGCAGCTGGTCGAACAGCGCCGCGTCGACCGGCAACCCCTCCTCGTCGGCGGCCAGACGCGCCAGTGACGGGCGGCCTTTCGCCGGCTTCACCACGCGCGGCAACGCCGCGAGCGTGACCGGGCGCTGGCCGCGCAGCACGTCGCGACCCTCCGCAGTGACCGAGAGCGTCGGGTAGTCACCGTCGGCCACCGCGATGCAGCCCTGGCCGACCAGCTGGTCGATCAGGTTGCGGATCTCGCGGCTCGACTGTTCGCGCAGCAGCCCGAACGTCGACAGCTGAGCGTGGCCGTAGCGGCGGATCCGGTCGTTGTCGGCGCCGCGCAGCACGTCGGCGACATGGCCGGCGCCGAAGCGCTGCTCGACGCGCATGACGCAGGAGAGGATCTTCTGCGCGGTGACGGTCGCATCGGGGAGCGTCGGCAGCTCGCCGAGACAGACGTCGCAGGCGCCGCAGCCGGCCGTGCCGGCCGTGCCGGGCGGCCACGTCTCGCCGAAGTGCTCGACCAGGAAGCGATGGCGGCAGGTGGCCCCGCTGGCGAAGTTCAGCATCGAGCCGATGCGCCGGATCGCGTCAGCGACGTCGGCGTCGGCGCCCGGCGCGACCGGTTCGCCGTCCTGGTCGAGCTCGCGCGCCGCCTCCTGCGCGCTGCGTTCGAGCAGGCGTTTCCACGAGTGCCAGTCGCCCGCCGACCAGAGCAGCACGCATTCGGCCGGCAGCCCGTCGCGGCCGGCGCGGCCGCTCTCCTGCATGTACTGCTCGACCCCCTTCGGCAGCGCCGCATGCACGACGTAGCGCACGTCGGCACGGTCGATGCCCATGCCGAAGGCCACCGTCGCCACCACCACGTCGCACTCCTCGTTGAGGAACTGCTCCTGGTTGCGCTGGCGCGTGGCCGGATCGAGGCCGGCGTGGTAGGGGAGCGCGCGCACGCCGGCGCGCTGCAGCGCCGCGGCGAGCTCGTCGACGTCCTTGCGGCGGATGGCGTAGACGATCCCCGCCTGGTCGGGATGGCGGCGGATCACCGCGAGCAGCTGCGCCTGCAGGTCGCCGCGCGGCGTGAAGCGGTAGGTGAGGTTCGGGCGGTCGCAGCTGCCGACCAGCACCGCCGGATCGCGCAGCGCGAGCTGGCGCAGGATGTCGTCGCGGACGCGCGGCGTGGCGGTCGCGGTGAACGCCTGGATCGGGATCTGCGGGTGGTCGCGGCGGAGCTGGCCGAGCTGGCGGTACTCCGGCCGGAAGTCGTGCCCCCAATGGCTGATGCAATGCGCCTCGTCGATCACCAGGGTCGAGAGGCCGGCCTCGACCAGTTCGGCGACGAATCCGTCGAGCACGAGGCGTTCGGGCGCTACGTAGAGCAGCTTCAGCCGGCCGCTGCGCAGCTGGTCGCGGACGCTGCGGCGCTCGTCGGGCGACTGAGCCGACGTCAGCATGGCGGCAGCGACGCCGCTCTCGCGCAGGCCGTCGATCTGGTCCTTCATCAGCGAGATGAGCGGGCTGACGACGGCGGTCACGCCCGGGCGGAGCAGGGCGGGCGCCTGGTAGCAGAGGCTCTTGCCGCCGCCGGTGGCGAGCACCACCAGCGCATCGCGGCCGGCGAGCGCCGCCGCCATCGCGTCGCCCTGCAGCGGCCGCAGCGTCGGGTAACCCCAGACCCGACGCACCGCGGCCGTCAGCGCCGCTCGCGCCGTCGCTTCGTCCCGCCCCTCGATCGCCGTCTCGATCCCCGCCCCGGACACAGGTGGCTCCGCCAGGTCGCCAGCGCCGGACCGCAACGACCGGCGCGCGCACCGCCGTTCGACGTTAGCCCGTCTTGTGCATGCGCCCCTACTCCGGCTCGGTCCATCGGCGCATGCCAGCGTCGGAAGACCGCGTTCCTTCCGCAGCGGGTCGCCGGACCCGCATCGTCGGAGCCGCGATCTCCCACCACGTCCGGTGGCAACTTCATGGCCGTCACTCCCCACTCCAGCGCGCGCCGTCCGCCGGCATGCCCGTGGCGAGCCGCGCGCTGCGATCGAAGCCGGCAGCGCCGCACGCGCAGTGCCGAGCTTCGGCGTGATTCCCCTGCGCCGGGGCGCCGCGCCATCGTGTCGCGGCGCAGCGCGGAAAACGGGCGCGCCGGCGCCGCCGTCAGTGCGCACGATTCGCTAGTCGGGGTGGGCGGACCGGCCCGGTCGGCCGATCGCGGGTCCCTTCAGAACCGCCATTCGAGGGCGGCGATGAAGTTCCTTCCCGGAGCGTCGAGGCCGGAGCCGTGCAGGCGGTAGCGGCGGTTGAGGAGGTTCTCGAGGCCCAGGGTGAGCGTCGTGGATCGGGTCAGGTCGAGGCCGGCGCGAAAGTTCAGCGTCCACCACGCCGGCGTGCCGTCTTCGGGGATGCGCGGGTCGGCTTCGTCGACCGCGGCGAGGCGACGCTGGGCCAGCGCGCCGCGGACGAAGCTCTCGGCCCACCACGGTCGTCCGCCGCCCTCGCCCGCTTCGATCCGCCAGCCGAGCAGCGCCTCGGGCGCGGGGATCTTGCTGACCGGTTCCCGGTCGCTCCGGTTGCGGCCGACGCTGGCGGCCGCCTGGAACCGCGCGACGTGGCGCCAGCCGCGGGCGTCGGCCGCGATGACCGCCTGCTCGAGGAAGCACTCGGCGGAACCGATCACGGCGCGCCCGGCGTTCTGCACGGCGTAGAAGTCGCTGCCGCCCGAGCTGAACGCGTACTCGTTGACGAGCAGGTCGTCGTACCACGCGACCGCGAGCGCGAACTGCCCGCGGGTGCGCGGGTCGAAACGACGCACGCCGATCTCGGCGTTCCAGACCTTCTCGGGGTCGACGTCGAGATTCGGCACCCGATCCCCGGCGGCGAAATCGCCGATGGCGGCGAGATCGTCGAGGTTCGGCGCGCGGAAGCCGCGGGAGAGCGACAGCCAGCCGGCGCGACCGCCGGCGAACTCCCGTGACAGCCCGGTGGCGAAGGTGACGTCGTCGTAGACCTCGTCGAACTCCCCGAACGGGCCGGCGGTGCCGACGGTGAGGCCGTCGAAATCGAGATCGACCGCGATCCGGGACCAGCGCACGCCGTTGATCCACTCGACGCCCTGGCCGAGACGCCACTCGTCCTGCAGATAGAAGCCGAGCGTGTCGTAGCGAGCGCCGTCGGGATAGCGGCCGTTCGCGTTCGGGGTCGTGGTGCCGGCCGCGTGGTCGATCGTCACGCCGTCGGAGTCGATGCGCTCGAAGTAGCCCTCGCCGCCGATCGTCAGGAGATGGGCGGCGTCGACGCGCAGCCCGACCAGCGCGGAGAGACCGGGCGCGGTGACCTCGTCGCGCTCGACCGTCTCGAGGGTCGGCGTCGCCACCTGGACGCGGCGGCGCCCCTCGACCGGAGTGTTCAGGCTGGCGATCACCTGCGCCGACTCGAGTAGCGCGCCGTCGTGCTGGTGGTGCCAGCGCAGCGCGTTCCAGCTCAGCCGCTGCGGGTCGAACTCGCGCTCGAGATCGCGCGGAGTCGGGTTCTTGTCGTTGGCGATCAGCCGGTCGCTGGCCGGCACGTCCCATTGGCGGCTGTAGAGCAGCAGCCAGTCGAGGGTGTCGTGCTCGCCGAGGCGCCGGGCGAGGCTCACGTTGAAGGCGCGGTCGCGGTAGGCGGAGGGATCCTGCGCACCGCGGGTCTCGACCGAGTGCAGCGGATCGGGGCCGGAGTTGCCGGCGACGAGGTCGTCGAACCAGCGGCTGGTGATGCCGGCGAAGACGCCGAAGCCGTCGATCTCGGCGTCGGCGTCGGCATGGGCGAGCAGGCTCCGGTTGGCGGTCTCGTGCTGGAGGACGAGGCGGCCGCCCCAGTCGTCGAAGCCCTCGAGCGCGCGCCGCCGCCCGAGCAGGTTCACCGCGCCGCCCATCGCGTCGGAGCCGTAGAGGACCGAGGCCGGGCCGTGGACCACCTCGATGCCGTCGAGGGCGAAGAGGTCGACCGTGTTCAGGTACTGGTGATTGCGGCGGAACGTCGAGTTGCTGAAGCGCTGGCCGTCCAGCAGCAGCACCACGTCCTTGCCGGTGCGGCCGCGCAGCACCGGGGAGCCGCCGCCCTGGTTGCTCTTCTGCACCATGAGCCCGGGCACCTCGCGCAGCGCGTCGGGCGTGTTGACCGGGAGCCGCTCACGGGCGGCGGTCAGCGAGAGGAGGTCGATCGTGGCGGGGACCTCGAGCGACGACTCGGCGCCGCGGGTGGGGGTCACGACGACCGGGGCGACCGGAACCACCGCCTCCTGTCTGCCCGCCGCCGGGGCGACGTCCTGCGCGTGCCCGGTCGTCGCGGCGACCAGGGCCAGCAGGGGCGCGTTGACCGGCAGGCCGGCGAGCGACGGATGGCGGAGGGGGCTGCGGCGGAAGCGGTGCAAGCGGGGCTCCGACGAGGGGGCGTGAGCATTGCGACGCGATGCGGCTCACGGAAGGGCGCGCGCGCGGTCGCCGGGCACGGAGCCCGGCCGGAAACGGGGTTACTCTGGCGGCCCGTTTTTTCCGCCGGTGCAGGTCGTCGATCGCCCACCCCGGCTCGCTGCCACTGGAGCTGCTCGTGCCCGAGACCGCCGTCAAGCGTGCGCTGAAGAAGTCGACCCGGAGGCCCGGCCCGGTGGCACCGCGGCGTGGAGCGGCTCGGCCAGTGGTCGCGCGCCGAGTGGCGCCGGCGAAGCGCGCGAAAGCGGCGCCGGCGCCGGCAGCGGCGAAGGGCGCGGTCGGCGGTCGGCTCTCGTCGATGGCCTCCGGCCTGTCGGGCTCGGAGATCCTGAAGATCGCCGCGCAGATCCGTGCGCTGATTGCCGGCGGGCAGCAGGTGTGCAACCTGACGGTCGGCGACTTCGACAGCCGGCAGTTCCCGATCCCGGAATTCCTGCGCGACGCCATCACCGAGGCGATCCGCTCGGGCGAGACCAACTACCCGCCGAGCGACGGGGTGATGCCGCTGCGCCAGTCGCTGCAGCGCTTCTACAAGAGCGAGCTCGGGCTCGACTACCCGATCGAGGGGATCCTCGTGACGGGCGGCGCGCGGCCGGCGATCTACGGCACGTATCGCTCGCTGGTCGATCCGGGCGACGTCGTCGTCTATCCGGTGCCGAGCTGGAACAACAACCACTACTGCCGCCAGCTCGGCGCGGCGGAGCGGCCGGTGGTCTGCTCGGCGGAGAAAGCCTTCCTGCCGACGCGCAAGCTGCTCGAGAAGGCGGTGCGCGGCGCGAGGCTCCTGTCGATCAATTCGCCGCTCAATCCGACCGGGACCGCGTTCAGCGCGGAAGTGCTGGGCGATCTCTGCGACATGGTGCTGGCCGAGAACAAGCGGAGGAGGAAGGGCGAGCGGCCGCTCTTCGTGATGTACGACCAGGTGTACTGGATGCTGACGTTCGGCGGCGTGAAGCACGTGACGCCGGTGGGCCTGCGGCCGGAGATGCGCGACTACACCGTGTTCGTCGACGGATTGTCGAAGCCGTTCTCGGCGACCGGGCTGCGCGTCGGCTGGTGCATCGGACCGACCGACATCATCACGTCGATGAGCAACATCCTCGGCCATGTCGGCGCGTGGGCGCCGCGCGCGGAACAGATGGCGTCGGCGAAGCTGCTCGATCGCCCCGACGTGATCCGCGAGTTCCATGCGGTGAGCAAGAAAGCGGAGCAGGAGCGGCTCGACGCGCTGTTCGCGGGACTCTCGGCGCTGAAGACGGCAGGGTTGCCGGTCGATGCGCTGGCACCGGCGGGAGCGATCTACCTGACCGCGCGCTTCGCGCTGATGGGGAAGACGACGCCGGCCGGCGCGAAGCTCGCCACCAACGAGGAGATCCGCCGCTACCTGCTCGAGGCGGCCGGCTGCGGCCTCGTGCCGTTCCAGGCGTTCGGCTCGAAGTCCGACGACGGCTGGTTCCGCATGAGCATCGGCGCCGTCTCCCTGGCCGACATCGCCGCGATGTTCCCGCGCCTCGAGGCCGCCCTGCGCGCCCTCCGCTGACGAACCGGACAAACTGTTCCTGGAACGGTTTGTCCGGTTAGCGGCGCCCGCTCGCTGCCGGCGGCTTGCGCGCCGCGATCAGCAGGCTGGTCACGTAGTCCTTCGCCGTGCGGCCCGCCGGCAGTTGCCGGGTGATCTCGGCGTAGAGCGGATCGCCCATCGATTCGAGCGTCGCCAGGTAATCGCGCTTGCGCGTCAGCTCGACATCGACCAGCCCCGCCGCGCGCGCCCACGCCGCGCACTCCTCGACGAGGGCCGCCCCCGACACGCACCCGACCAGCGCATCGACCATCGCGAGCACCGCCGCCGGAAGTCGCTGCTCGAGCGCCAGGTCCGACACCACGACCCGCCCGCCCGGCTTCAGCACGCGCGCGATCTCGCGCCACACCTGCGGCTTGTCGGGCGAGAGGTTCAGCACGCAATTGCTGATCACCACGTCGACCGAGGCGTCGGCCACCGGCAGATGCTCGATCTCGCCGAGCCGGAACTCGACGTTGGCGAGGCCGGTCTTCCGCTGCCAGCCGGCGAGGTTGCCGCGGGCGCGCCGGACCATCTCCGCCGTCATGTCGACGCCGATCGCGCGGCCGCGTGCCCCGACCCTCTTGCTGACGAGGAAGAGGTCGAAGCCGGCGCCCGCCCCGAGGTCGAGCACCGTCTCGCCTTCCCGCAGCGCCGCGATCGCCTGCGGATTGCCGCAGGAGAGGCCGAGGTTGGTTCCCTCCGGCAGCGACTCGAGCTCCTCGCGCGAGTAGCCGAGCGCCGCGGCGAGCGCCGCCGGGTCGGCCGGCACCGAACAGCAACCGCCCTGCCCGCCGCTGCCGCCGCCTGCCGCCTCGCTCGGGCCGCAGCAGCCGCTGGCCGCACTCGCTGCAGGCAGCGCGACCGTCGGCAACGCGCTCTGGAACAGCGGCAACGCACCGGTGCCGCGCGCGATCTTCGCGTAGCCCTCGCGGACGGTGTCGCGCACCGCGTCGTGCGCGCCGTCGTCCCGACCGCCGCCAGCGTCACCGCCGCTCATCGTCCACCTCCGAATGGCGGCGATCATGCCGCCGCCGGGCGAACCCGGCGAGGCCGCGCCCGGCGGTCACTGCTGGACGAAGCGGCCGCCGTTCTCCTTGGCGATCTGCTGCAGGAACGTGACGTTCAGGTCCTTGCCGATGCCGATGGTGTGGATCACGACGTGCTTCGTCGGATTCCAGCGGCGCACCGAGTCGAGGATCCGCGCCGTCGAGTCGGGCTGGTTGTCGGGCCGCGTCGGCGAGCCGTCGGTGAGCAGGAAGATCGTGTCGACGTTGCTCTTGTAGTACTTGTCGGCGACGCCGCGTCCCGCCAGCTTGAACGCCTCCTGCATCGCGTCGTGGATGTTGGTGGTCGACGCCGGCTGCAGCGCGCGCACCCACGCCTGCGCCTTCTGTACCTCCTTGCCGGTGCCGGGCACCATCGCTGGCAGGTAGGGCACGACGACATCGTTGAAGCAGACGATGTTGAACCGATCGTCCTTGGTCAGCTTGCCCAGCACCTCGACCAGCGCGTCCTTGGTCGCCTCCATCCGGCTGTCGGCACTCGCGCCCTCGGTCGGCGGGCCGCCGCGCCCGCCACCCTTGATCGACGCCTGCATCGAACCCGAACAGTCGATCACGTAGACGATCGACTTCCCCTCCTGCGGGATGCCGTAGTAGTAGACGCCCTTCTTCGGGTCGGCGGGTGCCGTCAGCGCATCGGCCAGCTTCGAGCGCCCCTTCGACAGCGGCACCTTCCCGGCAAGGCAGTCGGCGCCTTCCTTGGTGAACCACTCGCGCCATGCGCGCGGGCTGTCGCCGTGCGCCTGTCCGGTGAGGATCTCGAGCGCCACGCCCATCCGCCGCTGCGTCCGCCCGCTCTCCTGCTCGAGGCGCGCGATCAGCGGCTCGATCGCCGCGGCCACCGCGAGGTGCGCCAGCGCCCACGCCGCCTGCTCGCGCACCGCCGGGTCGTCATGCTTCAGCGCCTTGATCGCCGCCGGCGCCGCCTCCTCCGCCTCCCGTCCGCAGGCAGCGATCGCCGCCAGCACCACCGCCAGCTCCTCGGCGCCGGTCGCCCGCGCCAGCGCCTGCACCAGCGGCCGCGCCATCCGGTCGCCCCGCGTCCCGGCCGTCCGCGCCACCGCCAGCTTCAGCGACAGCGGCAGCTTCTTGCCGCCGATCACGTTCGCCACGAGCCACGCGACCGCCCCGTCGGACTCGAGCTCCTCGGCGCGCGCCGACAGCGCCGTCTGCAGCTCGTGCAACGCGGTGATCTGGTCGCCGATCAGGCGCGCCTCGGTGCAGAGCACGTCGTACGCCTGTTTCTGTGCCTGGTCGGTGAACTTGCGCTCGCCGAACTCCTGGCCGCGGACCATCGTCTCGATCCGGTCGTCGACCTCCTCCTTGCGCACCTGTGCCGCCTCGACCTCGTCGTCGATGTCGGCGTACGCTTTCACCAGCGCCTGTGCGATCGCGTCGGTGTCGAACGACCCGAGTTCCGCCAGCGCGGCGCGGCGCAGTTCCGGATCCTTCGGGTGCTTCGCCGTGGAGCGAAACCCCTTCTCGAACTTGTCGATCGCGTCAGCGACCGCGTCGATCGATCCGGCGCGCGCGAGCGTCCCGGCCGCGCCAAGGAGCAGCGCGAGCGTCGCCACCGCGACGGCCGACGAGCGTGCCATCCGACCACGCGCCACCACGCTCTCCTGTTCGCCCTCCGCGCGACGGGCGGCTGGCGGCTGGCGGCCGCGATCGCCCGGAACCGGCTCCTGTCTAGAGGGACCCCCGTCTCGCGTCACGCATCTTTGCGCGTGACGGCGGGCCGCCGGCGGCCCGCGGATCCGGGGGTCCGGGGGTCCGGGGGGAGACGGGTCGCCGACTCTTCCGTTCCGTGCTACTTTCTCGCCGCGAATGCCGGTTGCAGTCCGGATCCGATACGGAGGCGCGACATGCTGCGTCGTCACGGCTGGTTTCTCGCTTCGCTCGCCGCAGGCGCCTGCCTGATCGCGGGCGCCGGTCCGCTGGCGGCTCAAGGCCTCCCGCCGCCGGGCGGCGGCGGCGGCAAGTTCGGCATCGACTTCCTGCACGGTCTCGATGCCACGCGCATCGCCGATCCGAAGCTCGAGGGCGGGCAGGTGGTGATCCGCTACGGGCTCGACTGGGCGCGCTCCCCCTACGCGGTGACCATCACCATCCGCGACAAGAACGACGCGATCGTTCGCGTGCCGTTCTCCGGCTGGGAGAAGGGCGGCACGGTCCAGCGCCACGTCTGGGACGGTCGCGACGCCAATGGCGCCTGGTGCGACCCGGGTCGCTACGTGATCGAAGTGGCGGCGCTCGACTCGAAGCAGCGCCGACAGACGGAAGAGTTCGACTGCAACCTGGTCCGGCTCGGCCTCAAGCAGATCGAGTGTCGCGCCGTCGGCGCCGGCAATGAATGGCAGACCGTCTATTTCCTGAAGCGGGGGGCGTACAAGTTCTACGCCACGCCGGCGACCGGGGAGTGGCTGTCGACCCGCGAGAGCACGGAGCTGGCCGACCTCGACCTCGACAATGCCGATCCGCGCCCCGCTCCGGCGATCTGGAACGCCACCGACGAGGCGGTGATGGAGCAGACCTCGATCGGCAGCTGGATCTACGAGAACGACTCGTACAACTATCCGCTCTGCTACCGCGTCGGAGCGACGCCCGAGTTCGTGGTCAAGTTCGGCACCCAGTCGGTGCGTGCCGACGGATCGGTCGGTGGCTGCGGCTATCCGGTGGCCGGCTACGACCTGCGCGTCGTCGGCGAATCGGGCAACGGCGACTGGATCGGCAGCAACCTGGCGATCGCGCCGAACACGACCGACACGCTGGTCGGGCCGGCAGTTTCCGCCAACGCCGGTCGCGTCGATCGGAAGATCGCCTGGCGCTTCGAGTTCCGCCCGACCGGCGGCACCGCGTGGGAGCCGGTTCCCGGCCGCTTCCGCACCGAACACCGCATCTACACGATCCTCGACCAGCCCTACTGGCATCCCAACGGCACCGGCACCCAGTACACCGGGCCGTGGGTCGAGGTACTCGACTACCTGTGTGATTACGCCGACGAATTCGGGCTGACCCTGTCGTCGCCGGATGCGGTGGTGGAGGCGCTGATCAAGGGCTTCTTCGGGCAGAGCGGCAACCTGCTGACCGCGATCGAGGACGTCCGCTACGACTGCCCCAGCGAGGGGGGCGACGGCGGCGCGACTCACTACGGCGGGACCTCGACGGTCCATCTGTCGCATCTGCTCAACAACCACGACGACGGCATCTACGTCAACTGCACCGATTGCGCGACGACGACGTCGGTGATGCTGGCGATGCTCGGCACCGCCAGCATGGAGCTGGTGCGGCTCGGCTCGATGACGTTGCGCGCGATCTGGGGCATCGGCTGCGACGACTACACGCTCGACCTGTGGGGCGGCAGCCACGGCTTCAGCTACCACCACATCATCACGCGCGACGGCGCCACCAACATCTCGGACGCCTGCCTCTGCGTCGACGAGGACGGCGATCCCAACACCCTCGGCGGCACGCCGGGCTACAACCACGATCGCGACTGGGACAACTACGAGGCGCTGCTGGCAACGGGGAACGTGACCAAGCAGCTCGAGAAGATCCCGAAAGTCGACTGAGCGGCGGAACTGCGCGCGCGAGAGCGAAGACGATCAAGATGGAGCTGACGATGAAGCTGGCAACGCTCGCCCGGTTGGCGGTGGTCGCGGGATCGGTGGCGGCGGTCGCGCTCGCCGGGCCGGAGCGGCTCGCGGCGCAGGCGGCCCCGGCGGCCGCGCGCCCCGGCGCCGATCCGCAGATCGAGGCGGCGCGCGCGAAGTACGGCGCGGCCGGGTGGGCGCAGGGTGCCCGCCGGATCGGCCTGCCGCTGGCGGAGTTCGAGATCGCCGGACTGCAGGGTCGTGACGTGGTGTTCCATGCGGGCGGCGTGTCGCGCCGCTTCGATGACGCCACGGGCACCGGGCGCGTGCTGGTCGAGTTGCTGGTCGCCGAGGACGCGGCCGGAGCGCACGACGAGGTCCTGCGCCAGATCGCCTTCGTGCAGTCGACCAAGACGCTGCCGAGCGCGGCGTCGCGCGGCATCGCCGCCGGCGACGTCGGCTGGATCGGCTACGGCGGCCGCGACGGCAGCAAGATCGCGTGGCTCGCGTTCGCCGCGGGCAACCTCGCGCTGCGCGTGAAGGACTTCGATCCGGACGCCGTGGGTGCCGTCGACATCGCGCCGGTCGTGGTGCAGGTCGCCGAGCTGGCCGCACGTCAGCCGACCGTCGCCGACGGAGTCGCGCTGCCGCGGCCGCAGATCGCGCGGTTCGCGCCGGCGGCGGAGAGCGTCGTGGCGGGAGAGACGCTCGCCCTCGACCTGTCCGCGAAGGACGTCGACGGTCGTCCGGCTGCCGTCGACTTCATCGTCGGCGGTGCCCGTCAGGGCCAGGGCTACGTCGAGCAGGACGAGCAGGGCATCTGGCGATTCCACGCCACCGGCGTCGGAGCGCTCGACCTCACCGTCGAGGCGCAGAGCCGCTTCGGCACCGTCTCCCGCCGTTCGAGCCGCGTCACCGTCACCCGCTGAGCGGACGTTCTCGTCCCCGTTCCGGCCCGCGGCTCGCCGCGGCCGCATTCGCGCGATGCTGCGGACTCAGCGTGGCGGCGGCCACCCCTCCGGCAGCCATTCCATCCGATCCGCGACGGTTGCCTTGGCGCCGTCGGAGATCGGGATGCCCCAGGCGGTGAAGAACGGGGCGAGGTTGCGATTCGTCGCCTTGGACAGCATCACCAGCCAGAGGTCGCGCTTGGCGTCATCGGTGCGCGGGCGGTCGCGGCGCGGTAGGGAGCGGTAGTCGGCGAAGACCTTCTTGTAGAGGTCCCAGCCGAACTGCTGCTGCAGCTGGACGTACATCTGCAGCGCCAGGAACGGGTCGCTCTTCCACTCTTCGAACTTGGCGCCGCCGGCCAGGTAGGCCGGGATCTTCGCGCGCGCCCCGAGCACGCCGTCGTGTCCGGCCGTGACCGCGATTCCGAAGACCTTCTCCAGCACGTACATGCAGAGCACGTTGCAGGTGACCTCGGTGGTCCCCTCGAAGGTCCACTCGGGCTCCTGGTGGTTGTGGCCGAGCTCGTGGAAGAAGCCCCACTGGCCTTCACGGAGCTTCGCGGGGTTCGCGAGCGCCTCGGCCACGTCGAGGTGGGTCATGATCGGGTAGCCCGAGTGCATGTAGCCGGCGCTGATCTGCACGTCGGCGACGAAGCGCTCCGGGCTGGCGCGCGCGCGCGGAATGCCGCAGAGATCGGCCATCGCGTCGGCGCCGGCTGCCCATAGCGCCATCGCCTCGGTCGGCGCGTCGAGCCGGCGGATCGCGCTGGAGGGCACGGTGACGATGATCCGGTCGCACTCGAGCTCGGCCCACGGCGCCGGCCGATCGCGCAGCGTCGCCTGCCAGCTGGCGTCGTCGTCGCGACCGGCCACGAACCACGGCGCGGCGATGCCGCCGGCCACCGTGATCTCATGGCGCGCCGCCGCGAGCCCCTCCGGCACGGCGACGTAGACCAGCCCGCCAAGCGGCGACGCCAACTTCGTCGTCACCGCCGTGACCGGTGTGCGCGCGAAGGCCTTCGGCACGCGATGCCAGGCGTCGAGATCGAACAGGAGATCGGTGTGGGCGCCGATCTGCAGCGCGAGGCCGGCCTGCGCCAGCGCGTCCGGCACCGTCAGCGTGATCACCTCGCCGGGTGCCGCGTAGCAACCGGTCGAGTGCCAGCGCGGCCGGCCGGCATCGATCGTCACCGTCGCCGGCGTGCGCGGCGCATCGGCGGGCGGCAGGCCGGGGAAGCTCTGCGCCGCGGCGAGCGCCGTCACCTGCTCGGGGGGCAGCCGCTCCGCCTCGCGCAGGATGAAGGCGAGCAGCGCGCGATCGCCGCCGTCGAGCTTCTCGAGCGGCTTCGCCGGCGTCGGATCGATGGTGTGCGCCTCCTTGCGCAGCACCAGCTCGAGCTTCGGTCGCAGCAGCTTGTCGTCGGCGGGGAGCACGCGCGCGATGTCGGTCATCGTCGCCGACGCCTGCAGCATCGGCTGCTCCTTCTTGATGTGGCTGCGCTCGGTGTGGGAGCCGAGGTAGGCGAACGCCGCGTCGCCGTGAGTCAGCTTCGGCGGATCGCGCTCGGTGGCGAAGCCGTCGGGACCGCTCTTGCCGAGGTAGCCCTCGCCCCAGGCGACGCCGAGCCGCCCGAACAGCCGTTGCAGCGGGTTCTGGTCGAGCGAGGCCTTGCCGGAGACCTGCAGCCAACCCCACGCGCATTGTCCCGCAAGCACGCCGCCGCCGGCACGGATCCACTGCTCCAGCGCGTCGACCTCGCCATCCGGGATCTCGGTCGACAGGCCGAGCAGCACGTCGACGCCGTCGAGCTGCGCCACCAGCGGCCCGGGCTGCAGCACGCCCACCTCGAACTTCGCCTTCTTCACGCGCTCGTCGGCGGCCAGCAGCGCCGCGAGATCGGGCGTGCGCACCGCCACCTTGGGCGTGCGCGCCTGACCGGCGAGCCACAGGGCGCAGTTGGCGACGAAGCGCGCGGTGTCGCCCTGCTTCAGCGCCTCGCCGCCGAAGTAGCCATTGTGCGGCAGCGCGACGAAGCGGCCGGCGCCGGCGCGCCCGCCGACGATGGCCGGCGCGCGGATCCCCTTGCCGCCGCTGCCGGCCACCACGACATAGGCGTCCTTGCTCCACGCCGACAGCGGCGACGGCGTCCCCGGCGCCGCGATCGTGGCCACGCCGTCGATCAGCTCGGAGAGCGCCTCGGTCGCCTGCGCGGCCGCCGGTTGCGCCAAGAGCGGCACGCACAGCGCCGTCAGCAGCACCGCTCGCGGCAGCGCCGCGCCCCTGCGTGCCCATCGATGGGTGTCCATGCGCGCGAACGCTACCGGGCCGTCCTGCCCGGGAGGAGTGGCGGGGCGCCGCCGGCGGCTGGAACCGCGTGCGCCGGTCGCGGTCGAAGTCCGCCGCCGCGCTTCCACCCGAACTCCCACCTCATCGCCGGTGTTGTCTGCGGCGTTCGGGTCGAGGAGGTCGCCGATCCGACCATGCGCAAGCTGCGCTACCTCGACCTGCTCATCGACCAGCTCGCCAAAGGCAAGGCGATGGAGAAGATCCTGCCGGCGGGATGAGTCGCGTGGATCGCTAGGCCGCCAGTTCCCGCAACGGCACCACCCGGCACGGGCTGCCGGCCAGCGCGCGCACCAGGCGATCGTCGGCGGTGATCAGCGGCAGCCCGCGGGCGACGGCGACGGCGACATAGAGCGCGTCGTGGAAGCTGATGCGGCGCGTCTCGGCCGTCTCGACCGCGGGGACGGTGAGATCGCGGGTGGGGATGACCTCGATCTCGAGGGCGATCAGAGATCGCACCTTCACCAGGAGCTCCGCCGCGCCGAGGCTCATTCCGCGGGCGATCCGCCGGATGGCGTTCACGGACTCGACGAAGAAGAGGTCGGGGACCACGAACCGCGGACCTTCCGGCTCCTGCGACGCGCGGATCAGCGCCAGCGCGATCGGTCGATCGCTCTCCGGCGCGAAGAGCTTCACGGCGACGCTGGCGTCGAGTACGGCGGCTTCGGGGAAGCGCGCGCTCATGGTCGGTCGTGGCGCCGCTCGAACTCGGCGCGCGTCTCATCCAGCACATCGAGACTGGTCATTCCGTCGGGCAGTCGCAGCGGCGGCATCCGCGCGATCGCCTCGATCGCCTCGGCCCCGCGCCGCCGCGCCGCCGCCTTGTCGACCACCTGCTTCAGCTGCTCGATCACCTCGGTGGTCAGCGACCGGCCGCTCGCCTTGGCGAGCGCCTGAAGTCCTTCGTAAGTCTCTTTCGGAACGTCTCTTACGTGCAGCGTTGGCATCGGAATCTCCGGCCCGGCCACCCCCGCGGGTGCACATCCCGGCCCATTCCTAGCCTGTTGCTTGCAATTTGCAACCATAGGGAGCGTCTCCGTCACTCGGCATTTCCCGAGTCACGGGGCCGAGTCACGGGACAGACGACTTCTGGGTGCGACGGTGACGGCCCGTCGCTTCCCGCGCGACGCAGTCGCACGGCGCCGCTCGCCGTCACTTCTTCTTCGTCTCCACTCCTGTTCGCTTCACCTGCTCGGCGCGCGCCTTCCAGCGGCCGTCGAGCAGCTTGAAGACGTCCTCGCCCTTCACGCCGAAGAGCTCCTCGCTCTTCGTACGGTAGGCGTCGATGCCGGCAGTGCCGGCGGCGAAGAGGTCGCAGACGGCGCGCAGCCACTGCTGGCCCGGCTTGCCCTCCTGGTCGCCGAGGTACTCGAAGAAGCTCCACGCCTTGGCGAGGTCGGCGTCCTCCATCTGGTGGAGCGGCTTGCGCAGCAGCGCGTCGATCGCCGCGCCGTGGTCGAGCGCCAGCGTGGTGAAGATCTCGCTCTCGCCGAGGAAGACGCTGCGCTCGACCTCGTGGCTGGCCGACTTCGCGTAGCTCGCCTGCGCGAACTCCTTGCAGGTCACGCCGTTCTTGCCGAGGTAGGAGAGCGCCAGCCAGTAGCCGACCCCCTCCTCGATCCAGTTCGGCAGGTCGCCCTTGCGGTTGGCGTTCAGGTGGAGGTTGGCCAGGACGTGGCCGAGCTGATGGGCGACGATCGCGTCGAAGTCCTTGTTGTCGGCGATCTTCCAGTAGTCGAGGTACTCGACCTCGTCGTTGCGCCGGTAGCGGCCCGACATCGCGGCGATGCGCTGCTCGGCGTTGCTGCCCCAGCTGACGCCGTACCAATCGGTGAGGAAGCGGGCGTGGGCGTCGCGCTCCTCCGGACCCCACCAGAACTCCATGAAGCGCCGCTCGGGGATCTGGTCGGGAAAGTCCTCCGTGACGTACGGGTCGACGAACTCCGCGCGGAAGCCGTCGATCATCCGTTCGGCCAGTTCGAGCAGCGCCTTCACTTGGTCGTCCGCCAGCGCGCTCTCGTAGGTGAAGCGGAGATGGAGGCTCTCGGCGACCTTGAAGCTCTTGCCGGGGGCGAGTTTCGCGGCGAGCTCGGTGAGCTTGGCCGGGGTAGGTACCAGCGTGATCGAGCCGAGCGCGTTGGCGAGACGCTGCGCGCGCGCCTCCTTCGCCACCTGCTTGCCCTGCTTGGCGATCTCGGTGCCGAGCTTCGTCGCCGCGTCGGCGAAGCAGGTCGACTGCAGCCAGGTCTTGAGCTGCTCGAGCTGCGCCAGGTAGCGCACGTGCGCCGCCGACCAGTCGGGTGAGCCGGGCTTGCTCGCGTCGCGCTTCACCTGCAGTTCGGTCGCGGCCTGCTTGCGGATCGCGTATTCGCGGGCGAGGCCGTAGAGGCTGTGGCGTGGCAGGAACGGCTGCAGGCGCGCGATCTGGTCGCCTTTGAGCGACGTCGTGCCACCCTTCTTGCCGGTCGACTCGTATTTCCCCTCCACCAGCTTGTAGGGGAGGGTCGCCGGGTCGTCGGTGAAGGCGAGCCAGAACTCGTTGTTGCCGTCGCCGCCCTGGTAAGTCGCCTGGCCGTTGTTGACGACGATGCCCGCCTTGGCCTCGCCGA